>Ga0196980_1000240_pt1 | contig 15006 bp, 14 predicted proteins | sample S3_1013CmetaG_FD_155486 | JGI IMG/M metagenome (GOLD analysis project Ga0196980, IMG submission 155486) | Soil microbial communities from Anza Borrego desert, Southern California, United States - S3_10-13C | ecosystem: Environmental > Terrestrial > Soil > Desert | place: USA: California... | reverse complement strand
AAATATCTGAAGGAAGCCTACTCAAAGTTTGGATCCTGGACGGCCGCGGCTGCTGCTTTTAATTGCGGGCAGGGCGGATACCAGGCCCAGGCTTCTATACAGCGGACGCATAACTATTATGATCTCTTGCTGCCTGAAGAAACGAATCGCTACATCTTCCGCATTCTTGCATTCAAGTACATCATGGAAAACGCCGAAGATCTTGGTTTTTCCCTGAAGCCTGGAGACCTGTACCAGCCGATTCGGACACGGTCGGTGGTAGTGAACGAGACCGTTCCAGACCTGGTGCAGTTCGCTATTGCACATGGAACGAATTATAAAACGTTGCGGCTGCTCAACCCGTGGATCCGCTCCCGCTCACTCGTGGTGAAGGGCAGGAGTTACGTAATTCAGCTACCGCTTTAGGAGGCAACCGTCTGTCATAAGTTTGTTGTTTAGGGCGGCGGTTTAGCGGGGTGTCGTTTGTCAGAAAATCCCCTATCGCTAGCGACTATCGACGCCGGACCAAAAAAAGGGCCTTTATAACAAAGTTTTTGACAGCTATTCTTTCATCATCTCACCGACGATGGTCACGATCTCTTCGGCATTCGGCTTGCTGAAATAATCGCCATCACTCCCGTACGCCGGCCGGTGTGCCTGCCCGGTGAGGGTGCGCGGCGCCACGTCGAGATAACGGTAGCCGTTCTGCTCTTCCATTACTATATTGAACATATAGGCGGCGGCTCCGCCGGGCACGTCTTCATCCACGAAAAGAATCCGGTTCGTTTTCCGCAGAGAGCCAGCGATCACCTGCTCCAGGTCGAAGGGAAGCAGCGTCTGCACATCCACAATCTCGCAACTGATCCCCTGGCGTTCCAGCATCTGTGCGGCCTCCTGCACGATCCGAACAGTGGATCCGTATGACACGATTGTGATGTCTTCTCCGGTGCGGATCACATCCGGAACTCCTAAAGGAATGCAGTATTCGAGCAAATTGGAAGGCAGAGGCTCCTTCAGCCGGTATCCGTTCAGGCATTCGATTACCAGCGCGGGATCGTTGCCGCGGAGCAAGGTGTTGTACATGCCCACCGCGCGGGTCATGTCGCGCGGCACGCAGACATACATCCCCCGAAGCGCATTGATCACCATTCCCATGGGAGAGCCGCTGTGCCAGATGCCTTCGAGCCGGTGTCCCCGGGTACGCACAATGATTGGGCAACTTTGGCGGCCGGCCGTCCGGTAATGAAGGGTCGCGACGTCATCACTTAAAGGCTGAAGTCCGAAGAGCAGGTAGTCGAGATACTGGATTTCGGCAATGGGTCGAAGACCCCGCATAGCGAGCCCAATTCCCTGCCCGATGATCGTCAGCTCGCGAATGCCGGTGTCAAAAATCCGTTCCTCGCCGTATTTCTCCTGCAGTCCGCTGAATCCCTGGTTTACGTCACCAATGCGTCCCAGGTCCTCGCCAAATGCTATCACTTTCGGATTGGATGCGAAAAGGCTGTCGAAATACTTATTAAGAACTTCGAACCCGTTCACCAGCGGCGCGTCGGGAGTGATTTGAACCGCCACGGGCTGCACGCGCACCGCGCTGCCAGCGCCTTCATTGTAAAGGTGGCTGCGGTAAACCTGCCGGTTCCCGCTCAGCAATTCTTCATAGTAATCGCGCGTCCAAAAGGCAAGGTCTGAATCACCGGCGATCTGAAGCGCGGCATGCAAAGCCTTCATCACTTCTCTTCGAAGCGGTTCCCTGCTTGCACGCAATTCCTGCACGACCTCATTCAGTGCAGTCGACTGCCCGGGCATGCCCGCCGCGAGCGACGCAATGAGCTCGCATGCCTTTTCCACCTGCGCGCGAATCGGGGCCAGGTATTTCTCCCAGGCCGCGGCTTTGGCTTCGCGGACGTGGTTCCTGGCCTGTTCTTCGAGCACCAGCAGCTGCTCTTCGGAAGCCAGCGCATTTGCGATGACCCATTCCTTCATTTTACGGATGCCGTCCCACTCCCTTTCCCACTCCAGGCGTTCAGTTGATTTATACCGCTCGTGGCTTCCGGAAGTCGAGTGCCCCTGGGGCTGCGTCATCTCATCCACGTGAAAGAGCACGGGAATGTGCTTTTCGCGCGCAAGCCGGATTCCCTCTTCAAACGCCTCGCACATGCCCGCATAATCCCAACCTTTGACTGTATAGATGCGAATTCCATTAGTGCCTTTCGTTTGTTCCATTCCGCGAAGGGCTTCAGAAATAGAGGCCTTTACGGTCTGGTATTTCTTCGGAACCGAGATTCCGTACCCGTCATCCCACACAAATACGGCGAGGGGCACCTGCAACACACCCGCCGCGTTCATTGCTTCCCAAAAATGTCCCTCGCTGGTGGACGCGTCGCCGATCGTAACAAAGCACACTTCATTCCCGTCGCGTGAAAGGGTCGGGAATTGCCGCAGTTCAGGAATATTACGGAACGCGCGCGAAGCAAAGGCGAGGCCGAGTCCGCGCGGCATCTGTCCGCTCGTGGGTGCGATATCCGCGGAAATGTTTTTTTGTTCTGTCAGTGGCAACCAGTTTCCTCCGGGGTCGACGAACGGAGTCGCGAAGTGACAGTTCATCTGCCGCCCCGCGCTGAAAGGCTCGCGCTCGATATCAGGGTCCGCGTAGAGTTGAGCAAAAATCTGCTCCACGGTTGCGAGGCCGGTAGCCAGCATGAAGGTCTGATCGCGGTAATACCCGCTGCGAAAATCCCCGGGTCTGAAGAACTTGGCCATCGCTACCTGTGCCAGCTCCTTACCGTCCCCGAAGATCCCGAATTTCGCTTTCCCGGTAAGGACTTCCCTCCGGCCCAGGATGCTGAGTTCCCGGCTGATACAGATCAGGCTGTAATCCCGGAGCACCTCGTCCCTGAACTTCTCGAACGAGAGTTGATTGGGAGCGGCTGCGGTAGCCGGAGAACTCTGCTGCATGCGACAAAAATAATAAGATTGGCAGCAGGGTTCAGATATAAATAATTTATACAGCGACCTGCAACCCTTCTATGAGATCTGCCATCTTTCACTTAAATTTGAGCGCTTTAAACGAGCCTTCATGACGAAGATTTTCGCTTTCCTGCTATTCTTGGCGATCGGTGCTGCCGCTTCGGCCCAGAACGCGGAGGAGCCGCTTCAGTTCCGGGAAACCGAGCATGAATTTGGCCGGATACCGCAGGGAAAACCCGTTTATTACAGCTTTGAAGTGGTGAATACTTCCAAAACTCCGATCAGGCTGGACAACGTGCATGCGTCCTGCGGCTGTACTACTCCCGAGTGGAGCCGGGACCCAATTCCTCCGGGAGGAATTGCAAAGATTCGCGTTGGTTACAATGCAGCGGTCGAGGGACCTTTCGACAAGTACATCACGATCACGTACAATACCAATCAATCCAAATCACTTAAGATCACCGGCACCGTCTGGAAAATTCCGGAAGGATCGGCTCCGGCCAACGCCGCGGTTCAGTTTCTGAAAAAATCTTTTTAATACTGATAACATGAAAAAAATCACTTTACTGGCTGCTGGTTTTGTATTCGCCCTGGCCGCCGTTGCACAAACCGCTCCGACGGTCGACGATATGGTTAAGTTCAACACCGAAAAACATGATTTCGGAAAAATCAGGCAGGGCACTCCGGTTACATATAATTTTGAATTTAAGAACACGAGCAACAAGCCCGTTGTCGTCGAATCTGCCAACGCCAGCTGTGGCTGCACGGTTCCCGAGAAGCCCGAAAAGCCGATCGAGCCGGGTGGCGTGGGCGTGATCAAAGTGCAGTACAATGCAGCGGCGGTGGCTCCCTTCACAAAAGATGTCTATATCAAACTCGCGGGAATTGATCAGCCAAAAATTCTGCATGTCACCGGCGAAGTGCTGACTCCCGAAGCGTTCGAGGCCTGGGAAAAAGAAAAAGCCAAGTCCCAGTCGAAAACGAATCCGGTAAAAAATTAGTTGCAGCATACCGCTTTAACCCACAAATCCCGCGCTCGGCGGGATTTGTTGTTTTCAGCCCACACCGTTCTTAGCTTTATTCAAAAAACAGGATGAAATCGCAACTCCTGGAGGCCTGGCAGATCCACCAGGGCATGAACCTCCTGCTAATTGAAAACATCAGCGACGCGGGCATGGAAAAAACATTGAGTTCACGGGGCCGTACAGTATTTCAGCAATGGGCCCACCTTCACAATGTCCGGATACAGTGGCTGAAGGTATCAGCGGCGGACCTTGCATCGGGATGCAAGCCAATTGACAAAAAGGATCCTTTTAACCGAAAAGGGCTTATCGGGGCCTTGTCGCTGTCGGCGGAAGCCGTTGGTGAATTCTTTGCCCGTTCCTGGGAGGAAGGGGGAAAAGTGCGCGGGTTCAAAAAAGGATTGATGCCATTTTTCGCCTATCTCGTGTCACACGAATCCCACCACCGGGGCAGTATTCTCCTGACACTGAAACAAACCGGCGAAATGGTGCCGGATCGGGTAAAATGGGCAATCTGGGAGTGGAGCTCCTGAACAATATGCTTACGCCCCGGCCGGGTGACCGTGAGCTTTCGTCTTCGTTTCTAGCGATTTGCGGTATGAAATCTCCTCGGTGATCCGCTCGATCAGGTTTTTGCATTCATAAAACTCCTGCGACTTGTTTTTTTCGTTCAGCATCCGCGTATAATTCGAGGTACATTCGGCAAGCTTCGCGAGCAATTCATTTTCCTCCAGGTTTCGGAGCGCGATCATGAGTACGATTGTTACGGTTTATCGAACAAAGAACATGCTAATCCCGTCGCGAAAGGCTTTCTGTGATGTAACCGGGATGCAAGCTCTGAAATAACTGATTTGGTTAATTTCTGTGAGGAATTGGCGCCACGTGCAACCGGCTCATTTGGCCACAAGTTCTTCACGATCCCGGACCTGCTTTCTTCCCGGGTAGGTTTCCAGTGCAAGCGCGAGGCAATCCATGGCACGGTTCAGCGCATCTGTGTTAAGGACATAAGCGAGGCGTACCTCGTCGCGGCCCAGCCCGGGGGTCCCATAAAAACCGCTGGCAGGAGCGAGCATTACCGTCTGGTTGTTGTGCGAGAAACTCTCGAGGAGCCACTGGCAAAACCGGTCGCTGTCATCAATCGGCAACCGGGCCATCGCATAAAATGCACCTCCCGGAGTGGGACAATACACACCGGGCATCGCATTCAGCCGCCGAACAAGGGTATCCCTTCTTTCCAAATATTCGCGCTTCGGGGCGTCGAAATAATCGTCCGGCAGGTCCACGGCAGCTTCGCCCAGGATTTGCGCCAGTCCCGGGGGACTGAGCCTCGCCTGCGCGAACTTGATCGCGGCATCGTATATTTTCTTATTTCGCGTCACGAACGCCCCGATTCGGGCGCCGCAGGCGCTGTATCGTTTGCTGACCGTGTCCATGAGGATCACGTGCTCGTCCACGCCGGAAAGATGCAGCGCACTCGTGTGGCGACCTTCATAACAGAACTCCCGATAGGCCTCATCGCTGAACAGGTAGAGATCATGCCGCAGGCAAAGCTCTTTCAACGCTTCCATTTCTTCGCGGCTGTAGAGATAACCGGTTGGATTGTTCGGACTGCAGACGATCACGGCTTTTGTTTTCTTCGTGATCAACCTGTCAAACTCCTCAATGGGCGGAAGTGCAAACCCGTCGCGGATATTCGCCGTGACGGGCACCACTTTCACTCCAGCGGCGCAGGCGAAGCCGTTGTAGTTTGCGTAAAAAGGTTCGGGGATGATCACTTCATCGCCAGGGTTCATGCAGGTGAAAAATCCGAACAGGATTGCCTCGCTCCCACCTGTCGTGATAATGACCTGGTCGTGGCTGATTTCGATACCAGCTTTGCGGTAGTATTGGACCAGCTTGCGGCGGTAGCTTTCATTCCCGGCGCTGTGGCTGTATTCAAGCACGCGAATTTCGGCATTCCGCACTGCATCGAGGACAGCGGGCGGAGTTTCAATATCGGGCTGGCCGATGTTGAGGTGGTAAACACGGATGCCTTTTTTCTTAGCAGCTTCGGCATAGGGCACCAGCTTTCGGATGGGCGAGGGTGGCATCTGCTTCCCTCTTTCTGAAACAGAAGGCATGGGGCAAAGGTAAGAAAGTCGGAAGTCGGAAGCCAGAAGCCGGAAGAGGGACAAGCAGGCTCATGCTTCCGGTCACCCAATTAACCAGTCAACCAATTACCCGGTAAACCAATCAACCAATTAACCAATTAACCAATTAACCAATCAACCAATCAACTAATCAACCAATCAACTAATCAACCAGTCAACCACCATCCAGTCACCGGATCAACGACTCCACCAGTTCCCGCGCTAACTCTGAAAACCACACAGGCCTGGGCGGCTCACCTGTATAGGCATTCAGCTCCATGCGCCACCAGCCGACGGTCTTCCAGTTTCCTAATTTATATCCTACGTTCTCATAATTCGCAAACCACGTGAAACCGCATTTCTCGTGGAAGCGCACGCTTTCGGAATTGGGAAGGTTGATCACCGCGTAGACATTTCGAAGGCCCTGCCGTTTCAGAATCCGGAACAGAGCCGCGTAAAGAGACTGGGCAATGCCGGAGCGACGGTAATCATCGTGAATGTAAACGGAACATTCAGCCGACCACTGGTAGGCTGTCCGCTCCCGATAGCGGCAGGCGTAGGCGTAGCCTGCAATAGCCCCGTCCTTCTCGCAGACAAGCCAGGGATAGTTCTCCAGATAATTCGAAATGCGCTCTGCAAACTGCGCGGTTGTGGGAACGTCGGTTTCGAAAGTGATGGAAGTGTTCCGCACATACGGGGCATAGATGGCCAGCATCCCTTCCGCATCCCCTTGATTTGCTACCCGGATCATGGCCCGAAATTGTGGTTTTAATTCCACATAAAACACCGTCCGCAAAAGAAAAATCACAGCCCCGGCCACGAGGCTTCAGTTCTGCATCTGATTTGCGGGAATTCGGGAAACCCGTCCGATGTCGTGGAGAGTTATTCCGGCGATTCTCATTATCGCGTTTGCCTGTAAGAATTCGGAAAAAAAAGACAGCGTTGAGGTTGGTGATACTACCATTCCCGCGATGATCGATACCACCCGCATTCCCGCAGACAGCGCTTCTGCCGATTTTCTTAGCGAGGCCGCCCGCGCAGGGAAGGTTGAAGTGGACCTTGCCGGCGCCGCTACACAAAAAGCGACCTCTCAGAAGCTGAGGGATTTCGCATCGATGCTGCTGCACGACCATACAGCCACCAATGAACAGGTGAGGGACCTGGCCGCGCGAAAGGTTGTACAGGTAGCGGACAGCATGGACACGAATGTGCAGGAAGAAATTGAAGCATTGAAACAGAAAAAGGGCGCCGAATTCGATCGTGCCTTCCTGGACCGCATCGTGAGCGATCATCAAAAGTCGATTCGGCTTTTTGAAAAAGCTGCCGCGGGAAAAGATCCCGACGTAGCGGAATTTGCAATGCGCACGCTCAATTCGCTGCGCATTCACCTTGATTCGGCAAAGGCCCTGCGGTCCTCGCTAAAGTAACTGCTCTTCTCTTTTCGCAACGTTGCTGTAATTCCAGATCAGAATCGATGCTTCAGTCAGCGCAGTCACAGAGTGCGGCTCACCGGAGTGAAAACTGATCAGCTGGCCTTCCCGCAGTTCCGCATCCCCATCCACCGTGTTTACCCGCACCCAACCGCGGAGCACGTGGATGGTAAGCAGGCCTTCCACTTTGTTTTCAGGTATCGCGGCACCGGCATGCAGCAGGGTCAGCACAATGGTGAGCTGATCGGTCTTGAAGACGGTTATTCCGTTGCGGTCGTTTTTTTCCCAGGCTTTTTCCGCGCGAAGCTGCCGCTCAAACTCCGGCAGGTCCACAAAGACATAGGAAGCGTCCAGGACCCGATCCCCCTCGGGACGGTTGATCGTTGCCTCATTCCTTTTAAGTTCCATAAACCCTTTTTTCATAAGGTAAAAAAACTATGCCAGCCGGCCGCTTTTTTCGCGTTTCTCAACCAGCCGTTTGAAAGCAAGAGCATTCCTGAGGGCCGCGGCGGTGGCGGTATTGTTGAAATAAACAAACACTGTTCGGGCTTTCCTGCTCTTAAGTATTGGAGAAGCTATTTCCTGCAGCTTTGATGCGCGGTATACCGAGCGGTAAAGTACAGGCACCCCGTGAAAGCGGTAATACACGACCGGGTAGTTGATTATGGGTACATCCGGCAATTCGGGAAAACTGGATCCGCAGAAACTCACGCCTTGTGCGGCCAGAGTACGGAAAACTTTCTTCTGCCACCAGCCTGGATGACGAAATTCCACAGCGTTTTGGAACTTGGGATCCATGGCTGACAGGATCGATTCAAGTATTTGCGGGCTGTACCCGGTAGCCGCAGGAAGCTGGAAAAGCACGGGCCCGGCTTTTTCAGCAAGTCCTTCCTGCAGCGTGCCGTAAAAATCGGAAAGCAGCCGATCCACGTCCCGAAACCGCTTGTAATGTGTGATGAGCCTGGGCACTTTGACGGCAAATGAAAAGCCGGGTGGACTTTCTTCGTACCATTTCCTCAACATGCCCGGCCGTGGAAAGCGGTAAAAAGTCACGTTCAGCTCCACGGTATTGAACCGCCCGCAATAATATTCAAACCATCTGCTGCGCGACAGGCCCGAAGGATAGAAAATGTCTTTCCATTCTCCGTAATGAAATCCGGAACATCCTATATACCATTTCATAGACGCCCAGTCGCGGAAGCCAGACTGGCATTATTTTTCGCAGCAAACGCGTATGCCTTGGAAGAACATGCTGTCCATCGCGAAGGATACGTTCCGCGAATTCGGCGCAAAAAAAGTTCCAAAGCTAAGCGCGGCCCTCGCTTACTATACTGTTTTCTCCCTCCCGCCGCTGCTGGTCATTGTGATCTGGCTGAGTGAACTTTTCTTCGGCCGCCAGTCGGTGGAAGGCTCGATCTATTCGGAAATGGCCAATTTTATTGGGCCGGACGGTGCTGCGCAGGTCCAGGAAACGATCCGCAATGCCGCGAGCGCGCGAGGCAGTGGATTCGCGGCCGCCCTGGGTATCTTCACGCTGCTGCTTGGTGCCGGGGGCGTGTTTGGTGAAATGCAGGATTCTCTTAATCATATCTGGGAACTTAAGGCGAAACCCAGAAAAGGACATGGATTGCTGCGCCTGGTTAAGAACCGGCTGATCTCTTTTTCGATGGTGATTGTTCTCGGATTTTTGCTTCTTGTCGCCCTGGTCATCAACGGAGTTCTGGAAATGGTGCTCGGGAGCGGAGCAGGTGGTCCGCAAACGGTATTGCTCTACATTGCCAACCTGGTGGTTTCTTTTCTGGTAACGGCTGCCCTGTTCGCGGCCGTATTCAAAGTGTTGCCCGACGCACGCATCGGATGGAAGGATGTGATTTCCGGCGCCATCGCCACGGCCATTCTTTTTATGCTGGGCCGGTTCCTGATCAGCCTCTACCTCGGACGCAGCCGTGCGGCGGATGCCTACGGAGCGGCAGGCTCGGTCATTCTGATTCTGATGTGGGTGTATTATTCCGCCATGATCGTTTACCTCGGAGCAGCTTTGACACGTGCATTCGCTGAACGCAGGGGTTCCCGGATCTACCCAAGTCAATATGCCGTGTGGGTCGAACAGGTGGAACAGCCGGCCGGGGAAATGCATGAAAAAGAACGGCACAAGGGCCGGACAAAATAATTATGCCGGAAGGTCCCTCTATCGTTATCCTGAAGAAAGAAGCCGCACCGTTCAAAGGGAAAAAAGTTCTCGAAGTATCGGGCAACAGCAGGCTCGATATTCAACGGCTGGCAGGAAAAAAATTAGTTGATTTCAGGAGCTGGGGAAAACATTTTCTGATCTGTTTTCCGAGTTTCACTCTGCGCATTCATTTTCTCCTTTTTGGGTCTTACAGGATCAATGAGAGAAAGCAAACCGTGCCCCGCCTGTCATTGCGCTTTCGAAACGGAGAACTCAATTTTTATACCTGCTCGCTGAAATTCATCGAAGAAGACCTGGACGATGTCTATGACTGGAGCGCTGACGTGATGAGCCGCCGCTGGCATCCTGCAAAAGCCAGGAAGAAGCTGCGCGCTCAGAAAGCGATGCTCGCCTGCGACGCGCTTTTGCAGCAGGACATCTTCGCGGGTGTAGGAAATATTATTAAAAACGAAGTCCTTTTTCGGATACGCGTGCATCCTGCCAGCAGAATCGACGCCCTCCCGCTGTCGAAATTGGGGGAGATGGTGCGGGAAGCGCGGAATTACAGCTTCGATTTTTTACGCTGGAAACGGGTATACCAGCTGCGGAAGCACTGGCTGGTGCATACCAGAAAACAATGTCCTCGGTGTGAACGCCCGCTCACAAAAGCATACCTCGGAAAGACGCGGCGCAGAACCTTCTTCTGCGAAACCTGCCAGCGCCTTTATGAATGAGCGTGTTTAGACCCCGGGCTACCTCCCGCAAGTTTGAGTGTCGTTGACAATTGGGGCTTTGGCAGTGAAAGTGGCAGCAGCACCGTAAACACCGATCCTTTTCCCGGCTCGCTTTCCACCCGGATTTTTCCGTCGTGCCGCTGCACGATCTCGCTCGCAATGAACAGCCCGATACCGAAACCCGGAAATGTTTTTTCCTGTTCCCCTTCCGCCCGGTAAAAGCGTTCGAAAATCTTGTGCTGTTCCGGCTTCTCAATGCCAATTCCGTAATCCCGAATAGTCACGGCCACCTCTTCCCCTGTAGGATGCAGCTGTACCTCGATTCGGTCGGACGCGGGGGAGTATTTGATCGCATTCGTGAGCAGGTTCGTGATCACCTGCCCCAGCCGGTCCCGGTCCCCATAGATCATTACCTGCGACGAGCTCTCAAAGCTGATCAGGTGGTGAGACGTCGTTTGTTGCAGCTCTTTGACCGTCTCCATCACCAGCTCATTCAGGTTGAAATGCTCCATGTTCATCTCAAATTGTCCTGTTTCCACCCGCGAAAGGTCGAGCAGTTCCCCGATCAGGCGGGTCAGCCGCGAGATTTGCTTGTCAATGGTCAGGAGCGACGTCAGCAGCAGCGGCCGGGGCAGCTCTTCGTTTCGCGAGGTACGGTCGTTAATGAGCTGCAGCAGCAGTTGCACATACCCTTTGATGGAAGTGATAGGGGTCTTCAGCTCGTGGCTCGCCATCTTTATGAAATTATCTTTTCGCTTTTCCAGCTCCTTCATTTCATTGGTGAAATGCTGCAGATCCTTTTTCATCCGGATGATGGCATTCCCAAGCACGTCGCCGCGGCTCCGGGGTTCCACCGGGACGCCGAAATTTCCTTTCCCGATCGCCTCTGCTGCTTCCGCGAGCGCGCGGTTGGCTTTCTCAATCCGCAAAATGGATTCGGAAAGCCTGCCTATGATATCGTCCGATGCTTTTTCCAGGTGGACGCCGGTTCCCCCTGCTGCAATTCTCTGGGCGGCGCGGTCCAGCTCCCCTAACATGATCGTCAAATTGCGGATGACGAAAATGATTACGCCGATGCCGCCAAGTACCATCAGCCCGATCACGACCACGGCGGCATTTCTGGACTGCTTTTGTTTGCGGTAGATCGAGCTGATCTCCCGCTCCACGTGATCCACGATATATTTTTGAAATGAACGCAGCTGCTGCACCCCGGCAAGTGAAACAGCCCACCAGGTGTGTGCATCGTAGCGCCCTCCGGGCTCAAAAGTTTGGAAAAGGCTGTCAATATATTGTGTCGTTGCCTGCAACTCGGGGGACCGCCGGATGCTGTCAAACCCGCGTTTTCTGATCGGGGACGCCTTTTCAAAAAACTCTTTTTCGTACGTGCGGTAAACATCGTAGACGCCTTTTGTTGCCCTGAGCGTTTCCATAATATTTCGCTGCGTATACAGCGCGTTGTAGATATTCGTGCGCACGACCGCCAGGTAGGTTCCCATTTCGGAAAGGATCTTTTGCGTCACCAGGTCCTGGAACACGGGTTCGAGGTGGGCGTTGGTCACCACGGGAATGGTGTTCATGGTATTGAGCCGCAACACCGCGCTGGTGAAGTAGTGCATGATCGCGTCAGCGGAAGCCTTCCGGCTGTCGATCGCTTCCCGAAATTGCCCGAATGGCGAAAGAAAAGTGTACGTTGCGAAATTGCCCAGGGTCTCTGCATATTTGCTTTCAAGGCTGCGCAGCATGCTGTCAGTTCGCATACGCTGCAAGTTCATTTCCATCGCCTCCTCGCCCGTAAGGGCGAACTGGATCGAGTGGCGGCGTTCCGCCTGCAGCTCATTGCTCAGCGCGTTCAGATCGGCTGACTGATGAATGCGCCCTATGTATCCGCGCAACAGATCCAAATTCCTCTTATGTTCCGAAAAAAGCTCTAATGACAAATAGACAAGCAGAACCAAAGGGATCAGGCCCACCAGTGACAATTTCACAGGTAAAGGCAGCCGTTTAAAAAAGAAATGAGCAGGCACGTAAGAATTTTTTTTGGTCAGCTGGAGCTGGCACGGGCCCCGGCGGCAAATTTGTTGATCTTCGAAAACATATCTTCCATATCGAAGGGCTTCGATATGAACTCGTCGGCACCGGCCTCGAGGCAGATTTCGCGTGCGTTCGGGTGAGCAGAAATCATCATGATTGGAATGGCAGATGTAGCCTCGTTCTTTTTGATGCGGGCGCAAACGTCAATGCCGTTTATTCCCGATAAAAGCATATCCATAATCATTAGATCGAAGTACTGGTCTTCCAGCAGCCGCTCCGCCTGCTCGCCCCGGTCCGTAACGGTGACGTTATACCCGCGGTATTCAAGCATCATCTTGATCATCGTTCCGATGTCGGGGTCGTCGTCCACGACCAGGATTCTGAATTTATTCTTCATACCTCAAGCGCCTGCTTTAGGCAGTGTAAATGTAAAAAGTGCTCCCTTATCTTTCTCGCTCTCCACACGGATGGAGCCGCCGTGCCTCGTGATGATTTCGCGCGCTATGTAAAGGCCGATCCCGAACCCCGGAAAAGTCTTTTCGTAGTCGCCTTCCGCCCGGTAGAAACGGTCGAAAATCTTGTCCAGGTCGTTTGCGCTGATGCCAATCCCGTAGTCCCGCACGCTCACGGCCGGTTTCCCGTGCTCGGTCGTAACGCGTACCTCGACCAGGTCGTGGTCCGGTGAATACTTCACGGCGTTCACCAAAAGGTTCACCAGCACCTGCCCAATGCGGTCGCGATCGGCATCCACCTGGTGCACGGCATCGTGTATTACCTGAATACGGTGCTTTGTATTGGTGTACAATACCTCCTGTACGGTTTCAACCACCAGCTCGTTAAGGTTGAAATTTTCGGGTTTCATTTCAAGCCTGCCGGTTTCAATCCTCGAGAGATCGAGCAGTTCGGAGAGCAGCCTCGTGAGCTTTGTAACCTGCTTGTCAATGATGGAAAGCGAGCTTTTGATCGTTTTCGGGCCAAGTTCAATCTGACCGGTACTTTCCGCTTCTACCATGCTTTTCAGCAACTGCACATAACCCTTGATCGACGTCACCGGCGTTTTCAACTCGTGACTGGCCATTTTGATGAAGTCGTCCTTCTGCCGGTCCGAAATGTAGAGCTTCCGCAATTCTTCCATCTGCTGCACGCTTTGCGTAATGTCGTGACTGATCAGCATTACCGCGTACACTTCGCCCTCCAGGTTTTCCAGCGGCACATAGTTGTGTTCGTAATAACGATCCGATACCAGGGATTTCACCTTATCCCGAATAACAGTCACGCCGCCGAAAGCAGCCATCAGGTCCGTCATCATCTGGGTATCCTTAATTTCCGGATTCAGTTCCACTATACTTTTTCCGATCACCTCTCCTTCATAATAACGGGAAATCAGCTGCCGCGCCTGGTTGTTCAACGTGATGAACCGAAGATCCCTGTCCATAACCAGCACCAGGTCCAGAGAAGAATTGATCAGCTTTTCCACAAACTGGTTTCGTTCGTTAAGCTCCAGGTTTGCACGAACAAGCTGCTCTTCCGCGTTCTTTTGCTCGGTAATGTCCTGTAGCGTCCCGATCATCTTTACAGGTTTCCCCTCTTCGTCCATCAGCACCTTGACCATAGCCCGAACGATTTTATCGACACCTTCCGGAAGTCGGAGCCGAAACTGCGAAGCGGTGGACTCGAACTCGCGACTGCCGTTACGTTCAAAAAGCTTTCGTGCATTCACGAGGTGTTCGCGAACGCGTTCCCGGCTGCGCGCTGCGTCCGAAGGATCCATGCGCTCGAGGGCTATCTCGAACGTCACGGGGGAATGGCGGTCCCCATAACCATAAATTTCATACATCTCATCCGACCATTGCACGGCCCCGGTAACGAGATCCCATTCCCAGCTTCCGAGCTGCGCGATGCGTTGGGCTTCCCGCAGCTGACGGTTTTTCTCGTCCAGTTCTGTCGTGCGCTCACGCACCTGTGCTTCGAGTGTTTCGGAAAGGTGGCGGAAGCGCTCTTCGCTCTGCCGCAACTGGTGCTGCACCTCCTTGAGTCGCGAAATGTCCTGGATAAAGGCAATTCCTTTGTCCTGTGAACCCGCCAGCATAGCGTAGCCGACCAGGGCGGCGAGCCGTTCACCTTTCTTGTTAAAATAGGCCGTCTCGTATGGGGCAACGGCCTCTCCTTGCAACGCCCGCCGAACGCTAGCTTCATGCAACGGTCCGTCCTCCGGAACAGTGAACTTGCGCCAGTTCACCAACCCGTTTTTCATGTCTTCGCGGTTGTACCCGAGCAGCTGCAAGAAAGCATCGTTCGCGTCGTACACTTCCCCATCTACTTTCCAAAAGGCGACAGGGAGAATATTCGATTCGAAGAGGAAGCGAAAGCGCTCCTGGCTCTGCCGCACCAGATCCTCTGCGCGTTTCTGATCTGTGACGTCGATAATGATCACCTGTACGCTGCTGTAATCATCGTTCTTGGGAAAGTCAATTCGTCCCAGGATATTCAGGCGTTCTCCTCGAATGTTCCGAACCACCGTTTCTGTTTCGAGGCGGCCGCCTC
>Ga0196980_1000239_pt1 | contig 15015 bp, 12 predicted proteins | sample S3_1013CmetaG_FD_155486 | JGI IMG/M metagenome (GOLD analysis project Ga0196980, IMG submission 155486) | Soil microbial communities from Anza Borrego desert, Southern California, United States - S3_10-13C | ecosystem: Environmental > Terrestrial > Soil > Desert | place: USA: California... | reverse complement strand
TTGGTTGCTCTTCCAACGTCGGTTTTCTAAAGATTATGAGCACAACCCGAAAACCTCCGAAACCATGCTCTATATCGCTTCATGCACCCTGATGCTCAGACGGTTACACCCTTTGTAAACAAGCTCTGAAACATGTGTAAGAGCCAATCCTAGTAAGTCCGCGAAACCGTTTGCGAAGGCTGATGGGGGATCGTTGCGTCGGCATATCCTGTCCAACCAGATGCACCACGCCAACTCAAGAGGAGGCTTCCATGTTCTTCAAGCAGTTCTATTTGGGCTGTCTCGCCCATGCCTCTTATCTCATCGGCGATGAAGAGACGAAAACCGCGGTCGTCGTCGATCCCCAACGTGACATCGGGCAATATCTGGAAGAAGCGCGCCGGCACGGTTTCGAGATTCGCCATCTGTTCCTGACCCACTTTCATGCCGATTTCATTGCGGGACACCTGGAACTGCGGGATCGCGTCGGCGCCAAGATCCACCTGGGAGCACGGGCGGATGCCGAATATGCGTTCATTCCTCATCCTGACGGAGATACCGTGGAATTCGGTCGGGTTCGCCTCAAGGTTCTGGAAACACCCGGTCATACCCCCGAAGGGATCTCGATCGTGGTTTACGATCTCGCGAAGAGCGCCGATATCCCTTATGCCGTGCTGACGGGCGACACGCTGTTCATCGGCGACGTGGGGCGTCCCGATCTCTTGGCCTCGTTCGGCGTTTCGGCCGAAGACCTCGCCGCGATGCTTTACGATTCTTTGCAGGAAAAGCTGTTGCCCCTGCCGGACGAAACCTTGGTTTATCCCGCGCACGGTGCGGGCTCGATGTGCGGAAAAAGTCTCAGCACCGATCTGTTCTCCACTATGGGAGAGCAGCGCCAGTACAACTACGCGCTCACGCCCATGAGCAAGGACGATTTCATCCGCCTGGTCACGGCCGGCCAGCCGGAAGCGCCAAAATATTTTTCCCATGACGCGGTTCTCAACCGCAAGGAGCGCGCCACGCTCGAAGAGACGTTGGCGGCGGAGCTACAGCCGCTCTCGCTCGATCGGGTGCTGGACATGAAACAGGCCGGGGCGCAGCTTCTGGACGTGCGCGAAACGGCGGATTTCGCGGGCGCGCACCTGGCGGGCAGCGTGAATATCGGCCTCGGCGGTCCTTATGCCACTTGGGCCGGCACGCTGCTCGACCGCACCCGGCCCATCGTGCTCATTGCCGAACCCGGCCGCGAGCAGGAAGCCGCGATGCGGCTCGGCCGAATCGGTTTCGACAATGTCGTTGGGTTTCTCGAAGGCGGCATGGAGGCGCTGGATCAGCGGCCCGATCTCATCCGGCGGACCGATCGCATCACCGCCCCAACTCTGGCCGAGCAACTGGCCTCGACGCAGCCGCCTCTGGTGCTCGATGTGCGCACCGAGAACGAATGGCAGCAGAAGCGCATCGGCGACAGCCTCAATATTCCGCTGAACCGGCTCGCGGAACGGAGCGGCGAACTGCCCCGCGACCGGCCCATCGTGGTCCATTGCGGCACCGGCTACCGCTCGTCCATCGCCACCAGCCTGCTCGAAGGACAGGGATTCGGCAACACGATCGATCTCGTGGGCGGTTTCAACGCCTGGGAGAAATGCTGTCCTAGTAACATCACTGCCGGGAGTCGCTGACTTTTCGTATTCCTTTGGGTTTTCATCGCATCGCCGCACCACCTTAGATACCGCGACATCGGTCTTTCTGAGCAATCCAAGGTTTATTCGTTCCTGCCTAGGACTCGTCGTATAGTTCGCTCAAGAAAGACTCCGAAATTATTCAGAACCCGTTGCAAAAGGTGGCTCGACGATGCGATGCGGCAGAAACACGGTATATCTGCTTTTATTTGTCTTTTTCTGGCTGCTCGGCGCCGTTGAGTACGCAAACGCCACCGAACCCGATCCGCAAAAAACAGACGTTTATTTCCTGTGGAAGGATGGCTGTCCGCACTGCGAACGCGAAAAGGATTTCCTCGAACGGTGGGAAGGAGAAGATGCGAGAGTGCGGGTTCATTATCTGGAAATCAGCCGCGAACCCCGAAACTACGAAGTCTTCGCGGGGCTGGTCAGGCACTTCGGAATCGAGCGGCCGGGAGTGCCTCTAACCGTGATCGGGGAAACGTTCTTCAATGGCTACAACGACGACTCGACGACCGGGGTAGAGATCAAATCCGCCGCTACATCCTGGTGTTCATGCTGGACGACCTCTTCGTGTTTTTCGTCGCCATGCAGACCTTGCGGGTGACCGGGCTGACCGGCACTTACGTGCGGCACGCTCATGCGATCGGCGGCATTGTGCTGATCGTTATCGGATTATTGCTGCTGTTCAGGCCTGGGTGGCTCGCTTTCTCGGTATAGGCTGATGGCCGAGCGACGATGTTTGCCTGCAAGCGGTCCGGCCTCGGTGTTCACTTGTGAAATAGCCGCACTCGGCGCTGCACTGGTGTTCTTACCAAACGGGCGAGTCGAGCTCGGTGTTGGGAAAAACCGTTTCACGTACGGCGGTTCAGCGGAAGGCTTTGCGGCTCGCTTGTTCCCGGGGGCAATAATGTGCCCATCCAGTTCCAGATCGACCTTGAGACGCTTCACGGCGGTTTTGGCGGCCCTGGCGTTGGCGAACGGTCCCGCTATCACCTGATGGCGTTCACCGCTCGGAACAACACGTGCCGGCATCGGAGGACCCTGATGATTGAGCATGGCGGCGAGTCGCTGCGCTGCCGTTTCGCTGGACATGACGGCGGCGGACACGTACCAGCCTTTGCCGGCTTTCGGCGCCGATTCGGGTTGTCCGAACCACCTGTCGGGTCGTGCGACAGGTTGCGCCCCCGCGAACATGGCGTCAACAGGGGGCGTTCCCGCGGTAATCGGTAGCGGAATGCCCAGGCCTTCTTGGAGAATGCGTTCGATCTTTCCCCAATCCAAGGGCTGGTTCTGATCCCGCTCCCACTTTTTAAGATTGGCGCGGAGGGTTTTCTTGAGTGATTTTTCGTTTAATTCTTCATGGCTCCGGTAAGCCTGCAGGTAGACTATCCCGTCTCGCCAGCCCACCAGATAAGGCTGATTAACGATGTACACCGGCTCGTTCAACGGAACCCGCGAGTACAGCTTACTGGCGTCCTCCGGATACAGGCGGATGCAGCCATTGCTGGCTCGAAGCCCGACGCTGTAGGGCTTGTTCGTGCCGTGAATGAGATACATCTGCCGGTTCAGGTACAACGCATACTTGCCCAAGGGGTTGTCAGATCCCGGCGGCACTGCAGCCGGCAAGGGATCCCCCCGCCGGAGGTGGTCGTCTCGGATGTTCTTTGTCGGATACCACGTCGGGTTCTTGATCTTTCGGGCGATTCGCATTGCTCCGGTCGGAGTTGCTCGCCCCTCCCGGCCGATGCCTATCGGATGGGTGACAACCTTGGTGCCGTTTCCCTTGGCCGGAAAATAAAACAGCCGCATGGCGGCGAGATTGATGACCAGACCTCGCCGCGGCGCCTGCGGCAGTACGAACTGCACCGGGATCAACGCCCTGCCGCTCGCGTCCGGGAGCCACGGATCGAGTTCGGGGTTTGCCGCGACGATCTCTTCGTATCCCAATCCGAAGTGCCGCGCAATGTCGGGAAGCGTGTCCCCTTGTTGAAGTGTCATCACTCCGAGCGAACCAACCACCCCTTCGTCCCTGGCGACTGAGAATCGGTACTTCTCCAAAGAGGCGATCGGTGGGCTCGCAATCGGCGCTGATTCTTGCGCCGGTTCTTCCACCGGCTCCTCTATCGGAGGCGGTAGCCAGCCCGATTCGCCATGCCAGTGATTTGGCATCTCCTGCATCGGGTTATAGGCGCATGCAGACAGTCCACAGCAGAAGCCCAGGACAAGAATCAGGCCCCGCTTACGGCGCCGCGGTTGATGCGATGCCCGCGCCTGCGAACGCTCCACAGGAACATTCAATCTGCTTCTCCTCTCTGCCGGAGGTATCGGCCGAATTCGAACCACTTTCCATGAGTGCAACAGGCATGCGGCTCGGCTACCGCGGCAAACGCTAACTCTGTCGCTCTTTAAATGTTCGCGCCGAAGCAAACATTTCGACGCATTAGACCTAAACGGCGGTGCAGAAGTGCGATAGAACGGAGACTATGCTGTTGGCCGCGATGACTATTGCGAATCGGTGAGAGTCGTGGCCGGCACTGTGGCTCGATTCAAGGAAGTTCTGATTAAGTCTTTCGACAGGCTCAGGACGAACGGTAACGTATGGATTCCGTTCGTGGTGAGTCCTTCGACGGGCTCAGGACAGGCTTGTCGAACGATGAACGGAGTCCAGTTGTTCAGAAGTTCCTTAATCCTCTCAGAACTGCAGCACCGTCGCCATCGCCCACTTGACCGCATACCCCACCGCAACGGCCGTTCCGGCGCCGCAGGCCCACAGCAGAACGAACCAGGCGAGTTTCTTCCGGAAGGATCGTTTGTCCGCCGGCTCCATCAGTGATAGCCCTCGCCGGCATGCACCTTGCCGCGAAAAATCCAATAGGTGTAAGCCGTATAGCCGAGAACGAGCGGCAGGAGGATGGCGGTGCCGACCAGCATGAAAGCGAGGCTTTGATCGGGATTGGCGGCTTCGCGGTAGGTAATGCTCGGCGGAACGAGGTAGGGGAAAAGACTTCCGGCGAGGCCGGCGAACGCCGCGCCAAACAATCCGAGTGCCAGAAGGAACGGGGGGACGGCTTGCCTGGCGACCACCGCGCGGTTGAACGCGAGTGCAAGCAGTGCCGTGGCGATTGGAATGATCCACAGGAACAGAAACGCTCCGGCTCCGAACCATCGATCCCTGATGGCCTCGTTGACGAACAGGGTGCCGAAACTGATGAGAACGATGGCTAGAATGGTCGCCACGCCGAGCGGCTGCTGAAGCTGTCGCATCCGCTCCTGTAGATCGCCGTCCAATTTGATGACCAGCCAGGACGCGCCGAGCAGCGCATAGCCCGTAACCAGTGCGACGCCGCAGAACACGCTGAACGGACTGAGCCAGTCGAACCAGCCGCCGGCATAGACACGGTTCTCGATCCGGATGCCCTGAACGAGGGCGCCGACCATCACGCCCTGAAAGAAGGCCGCGAGGGTGGACCCGCCGATGAAAGCCCAATCCCAATATTTCTTGGCACGCTGCGTCCGGAACCGGAATTCGAAGGCCACGCCTCTCAGAATCAAGGCGAGCAGCATCCCGATCACCGGCGCGTACAACGCGGTCAGTATCACGGAGTAGGCGAGGGGAAAGGCGGCGAAAAGGCCGCCGCCGCCGAGGACGAGCCAGGTCTCGTTGCCGTCCCAGACCGGCGCGACGCTGTTCATCATTCGATCGCGCTCCTCCTCGTCCCTTCCCAGGGGGAACAGAATCCCGACGCCGAGATCGAAGCCGTCCAGAATGGCGTAGGCGAGCAAGGCCACGCCGATCAATACGAACCAGATGGTCGGTAAATCGAACATGAACGGTTCCTCCTAATGCGGGCCTTTTTCGAGCGCCGGCCCCGGCATGACGCCGGTCGTCCTTAAAGGGCCTTTTTCCGTCGGCCTTTCGAGCCCGATCTCCGGCGAGCGTTTCATGAGCCGTATCAGGTAAAAGGAGCCGGCCCCGAAGATCACCGTATAGACCACGATGAAGCCCAGCAGCGACCCGGCAACGCCCGGCGTGCCGATGGGCGACACGGCGTCCCGGGTTCGGAGGAGCCCGTACACCGCGAAGGGTTGGCGGCCCACCTCGGTCACGAACCATCCGGCCAAGATCGCCACGAAGCCGAGCGGGCCCATGGCGACTCCCCAGCGGTGGAACCATTCCGCGTCGAACAAACGTTTTCGAACGAGTTGTACGGCGCCGACCAGCCCGAACAGGATCATCAGCACTCCGATCCCGACCATGATCCGGAACGCCCAAAAGACTATGGGCACATTGGGCCAGTCGGCTTTCGGAAATGCATCGAGTCCTACGACCTCCGCATTGCGGTCATGCTCGAGGATCAGGCTGCCGGCCTTGGGAATTTCGAGGGTGTATTTGGTCTCGGCCTCATCGACATCCGGGATGCCGAAGAGAATCAGAGGCACGCCCGCGCGGGTCTTGAAGTTCCCTTCCATCGCCGCAATTTTGGCCGGCTGATGCGCCTTGGTATTGAGACCGTGAAGATCGCCCACGATCAGCTGAGTCGGGGCGACGACCGCCGCCATCCCCACCGCCATGACGAACATGACGCGCGCCGGCAGACTGGTCTTGTTTCTCAGCAGATGCCATGCCCCGGTGGCGCCGACCACGAGCGCGGTCGTGAGATACGCCGCCAGTACCATATGCGTGAAGCGATAGGGAAAGGACGGATTGAAAATGACGCCCAGCCAACTGTCGGGCGCATAGCGGCCGTCCTCGATGTGAAACGCCACCGGCGTATGCATCCAGCTGTTTGCGGAGAGGATCCAGAAAGCCGAGAGTAGCGTGCCGAAGGCGACCAGGAGCGTCGCCGCGAAATGCAGCTTCGGACCGACGCGATCGAGTCCGAACAACATGACGCCGAGAAAGCCAGCCTCCAGAAAGAAAGCCGTGAGCACCTCGTAGGCAAGCAACGGGCCCAAGACCGGCCCCGTCTTTTCCGCGAAGGGTCCCCAGTTGGTTCCGAACTGGTAGCTCATCACGATGCCGGAGACAACGCCCATGGCGAAGGCTACGGCAAAGACGATCAGCCAGTATCTGTAAAGTTGCAGGAAGACATCGCGTTTCGTCGCCAGCCACAGCCCCTCGAGCACGGCAAGATAGCTTGCCAGTCCGATCGTGAACGCCGGAAAAAAGATGTGAAAGCTCACCGTAAACGCGAACTGTACTCGCGCGAGGACAATGGCATCCATCATAACCTCCCTTCGATAACGAGATCGGCCTTTCCATATTTTGAAATTGGACCGAAAAGAATCGGTGGCGTTTATACGACAAGTATCATTTCAGCAAAATCAGGGGGGCAGCGCTTGCATCCCGCGAACTCGTTTATTAAGAACCAATCCTAGTAGGCCGTCGAAACCCTCGTGCTTATTCCATTCGGCATTCAAGCGGACATTAATCGTAGATACCGTCTTGGCGGTCACGCTGCAAGGGCATAGTTGGGATCGAACGGTTGGCCGGATTTGAGGACGCCGTAGGCGAGGACCAGGCGTTTGCGCAGGGCGGCACAGGCGATGATTTTGCCGTTCTTGCCTTGGGCTTTGAGACGCTCACAGAAGGCCCGGATCAAGGGATTATGGCGCCACGCCACCAGCGCGGGGAAGTACAGCGCTTTGCGCAAGCGCGCATCACCGATCTTCGACAGGCGGGTGTGGCCTTTCCACTTCCCGGACTGGCGCTCTTTGGGCGAGAGGCCGGCGAAGGCTTCGACACAGCGCGCCCTGTCGAAGCGGTGAACGTCGCCCAGGGCGGCCAGGAGAACGGCGATCGTCGCGTCGCCCACGCCGGGAATGGTGTCAAGCCGATCACGCCGTTGCCGGAGGTCCGGATCGTGGTCGATGTGCTCGCGGATGCGGTTTCGGGGGGTGGCGATCTCGGCCTCGAGGGTGGCGAGCAGGGTCTCGATGGAGGTCCGCACGGTGGGGTCTGCCCCCTCCAGGCGGTTTTTCTCCATCTGCCGCATCTCCACGAGGTTATCGAACCGGCGCACCAGGGCTTGCAACTGGCGCACGGCCGGCGGAGGCGGCTGAAAGAGCGGCGGCCTTTGACTGTGACAGAAGCGGGCGATGCGCTTGGCATCACGTTTGTCGGTCTTGGTGCGGCTCAGCTCGGCTTGGCCAAAGGCGTGAATTGGCGTGGGGTTGATCACGCTGAACGCGAGGTCGTGGTCGCTCAGAAAGAGCGCCAGGGCGTCCCCGTAGCGGCCGGTGGCCTCCAGGCATACGTGGGGCGCTGGGAAGGTTTGCAGCCAGGCCAGAAACGCCGTGAACCCTTCCGGGGTATTGTGGAAGACTTTGGTTTGGTACTTGCCGTGGCGGAGCGCCGCCGCGTCGAACTTGGCTTTGGCGATGTCGATCCCGATGGGGGTGAACGTCATGCAATCTCCTCTGGGTCCGTTCGGGAATGGTCAAGGGTCTGATCGATCGAAGCTGCCCACCGGGTTCAGCCTTATCCATCCAGGTTCCTGCCCAAGGCAGTCCTACGAGACCGTTCGAACGCGCTGGCGAGAAGGGGAGTCGGGTGACCATCTACGTAACAGGCTTCACGCCCAAGGGTGGGTCCGTCTTGCCCGGCTCCCGGCCCGGTGATCAGCCGGGGATTTTGTCTCTTGAAGAACACAAAATCGAGATATAAGGGTGGGTTAGGGCGCGTACTGTCACGAACCATTTCGTGTCCGCCGAACTCTCGGCGCACCGTAACCCACCGAAGGGTCTCAAACCGGCGGGTTACGCTACGCTAACCCACCCTACAAATCGATCACGAGCCGGTTCAGATTCGGCGCCTTAATGAGATCGCCGTCGATTTCGCACGGTTTTCCGTCCGCGTGGGCGTGCCGTGCGCCCGGATAGCGAAGGACGATCCGTTCTGGCGCGGGTCCGGTCAAGCTTAGGTCGACCGTCACCCGTGATCCGGCGCGGCGGGCTTTGAGACTGACCGTTCCGAAGCAGGTCGGCAACTCGTTCAGCGTAATGCCTTCGCCTTCCCACCAGGCAGCGGGGACGGCTCGAAAAAGTTCGAGCGTGCCGCCGTTTTCGCGCAGCAACATACGGCGGATCGCGGTGGCGAATTCGGCGCCGATCCACGTGTGCGGCATATCGCCGATATAGTCCGGCACGCGCGGGTCGCCCCAGACGACCTCGGCCCAATGGCGCCAACCGGCGGGCCTGCGCCAACTAAGCGCATCCTTGAGGAGTTGGAAGGCGTCCTCGGTTCGCCCCAGGGACACGAACGCATTCAGATTGCGAATCTCGTACGGCGTAAAGCCCCCCTTGAAGTCGGGCGCGCGAATGATATCGAGATGATCGCGATACAGATCGTAGGTCGCCTGAATGTACTCGGCCGGAAGCACATCTTCCACCCGGCAGGGTTCGAAGGCGATGGACGTCGACGTGGAGTCGACGTCCTCGCGATCGGCGGAAGCATGGACCAGCCCCGAACCCAGCTCTTCCGTCGTCATGCGGAGCGAACGGGCCAGGTTGGCCGCGAACGCCTGCCCCTTGGTCTCGGCCAGCGCCGCGACTTCTGCATCGCCGATCTCCGCGGCCAGATAGGCGCAGTCGCGCCACGCGCGTAACGCGAAAAAATCGTCCCAGTAACTGTAGGTCGGCTTGTTGTAGCCTTCATGGCTGATGGATGGCGCCAAAAGTCCATAGAACCGCGTTTCGGGCCCGTGAAGCGCATTGGTTCGTGCGCAGAGTTCTTCGATGAATCGGGTCGCCCGGACGACGGGTTCGAAAATGGCTTCGAGGAAGGCGCGATCCCGGCTGAAGCGATAGGTGTCGGCGGCGATCGCTACGAACTGGCCCTGGGCGTCGAATTCGATGTCGCTTCCGTAGCCGCGGTTTACGCTACCGTCAGGATTCAGGATCGGCGGCACCATGCCGTTATCATAGATACGCTCGGCATACCACAGCACGTAGCGCTTCGCATCTTCGATCAAGCCGGCGTAAAGAAGCGCGAGGGCCTGCGAGGAGCCGTCGCGTATCCAGGTTCGGTCGTAATTGCGCGGACCGGGCTTGAACGCATAACGGGTGGCGTTCACCAGAATGAGTCCGGTCTGCGCCTCGACCGTGTCACTGACTTCACGGTCTCCCACCGTGATCTTGCGCGGGCCGATCTTCTCGCGCCAAACTCGGGTAACGGTCTCGCGAATGCCGGCAAAATCGACCGCGGCGTCGGGTACGATGCCATCCCTGAGAATCGCCGATAAGACGAAAGAGGCCGTGCCTCCCGGGTCCAAGGCAAATTCGAACTCGCACGCGGCGCTCACGAGCCCGGAATTGGAATGAAGGCTCCGCCCGGTATGCTGCGGCTCGTTCTCGATCAGTGTGACCACGTCCCCATCCTGAAATTCGGTAATCGTCACGACGTCTGGTTCGTGCGAAAACCTGGCAAATCGCCGATCGTTGACCCAAAGCTCCTTTCTTTCGAAGGCTATCGCGTTGACGATTGCATGACCGCCGTGTTGCCAGTACGGGTTGATTTGGGCAGGACGCAATGCGAGGACCAGCGCCCCCTGCCGAGGCGCGCCGGCGCGGTTCGTGACCCGATACTCGACCAGCACTTGCCCGGCATCGGCGAGAGCGGTCGCCCTAAGTTCCAGTTCCCGCATCGACCACGTGACGGAGGGAATCGGCAGCGCGCTGTCGACCAGCGTTTGAGTGATTGCGGAAGCCCCGGGCGCCCCGTGAAGCTTTCCGTCCAGTCGAAGCAACGGGGTGATCTGGCCGGACCCGAGCCGGGGCTCGAGATTGCCGTATTCGTCAAAAAGGGCATCCTCGGCATGATCGATCTCCCCGAGCACGGTCCAGTAGACCTGCCGGCCCAAGAGAGCCTGCGGATAAAGGTCGCTGCGGGCGGCTTGGGCGGCGCGTTCCAGTTGGCCGATCGGCATGCGGTCCTTGTTCAGGATGCGGAGCTTGAGTTCTTCGACAATAGCCCCTTCCGGGCTGCTCGCCTCGTGAACCGTGAACCGCAAATAGCGGCTCGTGGTGGATCGCCAATAAAAGCTGTCGTAGTCGCCGTTGCCGAGGATGATGCGGCCGACCTCCCGAAAGGTCTCGCCGTCGTCGGAAAGCTCGACCGAAAACTCGGTTCCGTAAGTCTCCCCCCACTGCACCAGCACGCCGAGCGGAGATCGGGTATACCCGAAATCGACGGTAATGCTCTCGCCGGGCGGGATCTTGATCGGCGCATGGCCGAGGGCGGCGATACGTCCCGGCTCCAGCACCGACGCGGCTTCGTCCGGACCGTACAAGTTGATTTCGACGATTTCGAGGCCCCGCTCCGGTTCCGGATCGACGCAGGTCCAGCGCACGAATCGCGCCTCTGTTGCTGGAAATGCGAACACGTCTTGCCCGCCCTCGCCGTGGCGGGTGGCACAAAAAGGCGTCCACGCTTCGCCATCCAGCGAGGATGCGAAGAAATAGGCCTTAGGCGCATGCCTGCCCCAGTAAACTTCGAGCCCCCCGAGGATCGCGATCCGGCCGAGGTCGATCTCGAGCCAGGGATTCTTTGACGGTTCGCAGCCCCATCGCGTCGAGTAGGAACCATCGATGGCGGCTCGGGGATCGCCGCTGCCGGCAGTCACCGTCCATTCGCATTTATAGGGGACATTCATTCGCGCTCCGCAGTCAGGTGTAGTGAATTTGCTCAGAAGATTAACATCGTTGTCGGATTGATCCGACTATCAGTGCCACTGTTCAGTGGCAGCCGTCATAGGATATTTTGTACGCCAAGGCATCAGATAGAGAAAACGCCGAATCGGACCGACCGTGGTCCCGCACGTATGCCAAGCGTGTCCGCAAAGTTCGCGCGCCTATTCGGGCAGAGGCACGCCCTGATTCCGGCCTTCCTTCGTACCGCACGCGGTGCTCGGCCGTACCCGAAGTCGAGTTTCTGGCCCTGCTATCGCAAGCACTCCACCAGGGCTATAGCTCGCGTAGAAGGCGGTGAACGGAAGGAATCGCTCGCGATCAATACGCGTCGTGCCTCAGCGTATCTTACGAGCTCGAAGATAGGGCACCCTCTCTTAGGGAACCTCTGAATAAAACCAAACTGGGCGACAGGAATCTGGCGTGACGGAAAAACCCATGCAAGCGTGCCATTCCTCCGAGTTTTCCACGGCTTCCTCCGGTCCTTTCGACCGGATTCGCCACTTTGGGCGAACCGCAGGCAGACGTCGCCCGTCAGGTCATCAACGCCTGCCTTTTCAGATACAGGTTGGCCAACCCGATCAGCGTGAACACCTGGGCGGCATTCTTCGCGATTCCCCGATAACACGTCTTGATGTAGCCAAACTGGCACTTCACCACTCGGAAGATAGGCTCCACTCGGCTACGGACCGACGACAACTTACGGTTCCGCCGTTTCTGTCCGCTTGTCAGCGTGCGTTTGGGACGCGCTTTCAGCGTCACGCCCCAAAACACGCCGGCTTTGCGGGCCGCCCGCTTGAAGGTATTGTTGACCTAGCCGGCATCGCCCAACACCGCTCGGTCGTCTTCCCGCAGCAGGTTCGGCAACTGGCTGAGATCCGACACGTTCGCCGGCGTCACCGACACGGTATGCACCAAGCCGCTGTTCACGTCCGCCCCCACGTGCACCTTCAGGCCGAAAAACCACTGGTTCCCTTTCTTCGTCTGATGCATCTCGGGGTCCCGAGCTTTCTCTTTGTTCTTCGTCGAAGGCGCCGCATGAATGATCGTGGCGTCCACCATCGTGCCGCCTTTGAGCAAAAGACCTTTTTGTTCCAACACATCATTGATGGTGTTCATCAGCTGGGCGGTCAACTCGTGCCGCTCCAGCAAGCGCCGGAAGTTGAGGATGGTCGTTTCATCCGGCAGCGTGTCTTCCACGAGTTCCAGCCCGGCGAACCGCCGCATCGACTCGATCTCATACAAGGCGTCTTCCATGCCCGGATCGGACAGCGCATACCACTGCTGCAGAAAGTAGATCCGCAACATCGTCGCCAAGGGCATCGGTTGACGCCCTCGCCGTCCGGCTTTGGGGTAATGCGGCTCAATGACCGCCAACAGCGCCTCCCAGGGAATCACCCGGTCCATCTCGGCCAGAAATTTCTCTCGGCGGGTCTGTTTCTTCTTGGCGTCAAACGTCAACGAGGCAAAGCTGGTTTGTTTCATCGCGTCACCACTCCAGTCGAATGGAGCAAAGCTTAACATGGCGATTTATTCAGAGGTTCCCTAACTATCAGTATTGCATCAGGGTCTCGAAGCTTTGTTATGGACCAAGGATTGGTAAAGTTCTTTGAACTCCTGTTTTACTTATGGCTGGTAAATGGTGGTTTGTTTTTGCTAAGTACATTCCATAAAGTTGTGCGGGAAGAGAGTAAATTGATGGCATGAAAGCCATCTTGATCTCCGGACTCACTGCCGCTCAGCACCGTGAGCTGGACTTACTGTATCGAAAGACCAAAGACCCACGGCTCCGAACCCGTGCCCAGATGATTTTGCTCTCGGTGGAACGGGGTCTGAAAGCGGTGGAGATCGCAGCGATCGTGCGGGAGGGATACCGTGGTGCATTGGCTGAAGCGGTATCAGGCCGAAGGCGTGGAAGGACTGAACGATGCTCCGCGAGCGGGACGCCAAGCCAAAGTGACAGCGGCTGCACCGCCCTGGTGGCGGCGGTGCGGCGTCGTCCGCGCCGTTTGGACCTGCCGTTTTCGTTATGGACGCTGCAACGGCTGACCGATTATTTGGCGGAGCAAACCGGGATTCGCATAGCCTTGGAAACCCTGCGCCAAGTCTTGAAACGCGAAGGGATGGTGCTCAGTCGTCCGCAGCACAAGATCAGCAGCCCGGATCCGGACTATGCGGTGAAAAAAAAAGCGGTCGAAGACAGCCGCGACCACCTGACACCGGGCGACGTGTTCTACTACGCCGACGAGTTCAACCTCAGTTGGCTGCCCACCTTGAAAGCCCTGTGGAGCCCGGTAGGCCAACAGGTCATGATTTCGACCCCGGGTCAGCCCCGGAAACACTATGGTCTAGGCGCGGTGAATTATCATACCGGGGAAACGGTGGTTTTGTTCAAGCGCCACAAGCGCCGTCGAGAGGTGGCTGAACTGCTCCACACCTTAGTGGACAAGCATCCCACGGGGACGATTTACGTCGCGTGGGACAATGCCGACACGCATCAGGACGACGAGATCGAAGCGGTCGTACGCGGCGCCGCCGGGCGACTGGTCCTGCTGTACTTGCCGACCTATCGTCCTTGGCTCAACCCGATCGAGATGCTGTGGCCCCATTTCCGCCGCGAAGTGACCCATTGCGAACTCTTTGAAACGGTCGCCGCGTTGCTTCAAGCCGCCTGTGAATTCTTCGACCGTTACAACCGCTCTCCGCAACAGGTGCTTTCAATTATCGGGTCCTATGCCGCAAAAGTTTCATGAATGTACTTAGAGCATTTTTCAGGCTGGAGTAGCGGCATACCCGCCGTGACGGAAGTAATGCCGACACTCGGTAGCTGAGAAGTGGCCGAGCACTTCGCCGATCCGGGACCAAAGTCCATCTAGGGTGCGTTCTTCGGCTTGGCGGAGCCGCGCTTTCAGTTTGGCGAAGGCCAATTCGATCGGATTGAAGTCCGGGCTGTAGGGCGGCAGATACATGAGTCTCGCCCCGCGGGCCTCGACCGCCGCTTGAAAGCCGGCCACTTTGTGCGCACGCAGGTTGTCCAAGATGACCCGATCCCCCGGCCGCAGCGTCGGTGCCAGATGCTGTTCCACATAGGCCCGAAACAGCGCCCCGTCCAACGGACCGTCGATGACCAAAGGCGCCGTAAACCCGTCCTGCCGCAAGGCGGATAAGAACGTCGTCGTTTTCCACGGCCCCAAAGGCACGTTGCCGACCACCCGCTGCCCCTTAGGTCCTCGCCCATAGAGCCGAGTCAAGCTGGTCCGAGTGCCGGTTTCATCCAGAAACACGAGCCGTACCGGATCCCACCTCCCCATCTTCGCCCGCCAGCAAACCCGTTTGGCCGCGACGTCCGGACGCTGCTGTTCGGCGGCGTGCAGGACATTTTTTAAGGGTCAACTGAAGCTCGCGGAGCTTCCGCCATAAGGTGCTGAGCCCCACGTCCAAGTGGAGAGCCTGCCGCAGTTCGGCCAGCGTGGCCGAAGGATGCTCGGCCACCCAGGTCCGCAACCGCTCGTCTTGGCCGGCCAGCTTTTGAGGTGCGGCATGCCTTGATTGTCAACGCCGACTGAAAAGTGGCTCTCCCGCACTTTTCGTGGAGAGCGGCTGAAGTCGCGCGCATTGTTCTGGCGGTGTCATGATCAGCGGAGAATGCGGTGATCGCGGTTTTGAT
>Ga0196980_1000236_pt1 | contig 15190 bp, 9 predicted proteins | sample S3_1013CmetaG_FD_155486 | JGI IMG/M metagenome (GOLD analysis project Ga0196980, IMG submission 155486) | Soil microbial communities from Anza Borrego desert, Southern California, United States - S3_10-13C | ecosystem: Environmental > Terrestrial > Soil > Desert | place: USA: California... | reverse complement strand
TAGAGGCGCTTCCAGCCGGGGAATACATGCTGGTTGTTTCTTCCGAACCGGATTTCAAAAACAAGACCGCATTGCTTGGAGCGAGACTATTCTTTGTATCCTCCATCAGCTACATTCGCAGCAACCATCATTTTTTTGTTCTTCACCGTGATCACGGGCAACCCCTCGCCGGAGCTATGGTCCAGTTATGGGAACAGCGGTACGATTACCAGAAGTCGAGGTATGTGCGCGAAAAAGGGAAACAGTACCGCACCGACAATAAGGGGCATTTCCGGCATCAGAAATCCTCTGATCCGAAGTTCACACATATGCCTTACAGGCTGGAGATTGCGCACGGCGGCGAGCGCCTGTTGCTGGACGATCCTATTCACGATTATTATTTTGAGCGCGAGCGGCCGGAGACCGAGCCCGCAACAAGTCACACCTTTCTGTTCACCGACCGGAGTCTGTACCGGCCGGGGCAGACTGTTTTCTTCAAGGGCATCGTGATCCGCAGGAATCCGGGCGGACGTTCCGCCGCGGCAGCGTCGGATTACGATGCCGTCATTCTGCTGCTCGACGCGAATTCCGAGCCGATCGACTCCATGCGCATTCGCAGCAACCAGTATGGATCTTTCTCGGGAGAATTCACGCTCCCGCAGAACCGCCTGAATGGGCAGTTTTCGATTCACACCCGACCTGCAACGGGAATGGCTTCCTTCCGGGTGGAAGAATACAAACGTCCAAAGTTCTTCGTGGAGTTTGAGCAGGTAAAGGAAAGCTACCGCGTGAATGACCGCATCCGCGTAACCGGACTGGCAAAGGCATATGCCGGGAATGTGACGGACAATGCGCTGGTTCGCTACCGCGTGGTGCGGCAGCCGCGTTTCCCATATCCCTGGATCTTTTGGCGGTGGTGGGAACCTCCCGCGGAGGAAATGGAAATCGCGCACGGGGAAACGCGCACCGACCGGAACGGACGCTTTACCGTGGAGTTCACCGCGATCCCCGATCTCTCGCTCGACCGGAAGCTGGAACCGGTATTTGATTATACCATTTATGCCGACGTAACCGATCAGGCCGGCGAAACCCGCAGCGGTGAAAAAACGATCTCCGCGGGGTATAAATCCCTGCTCCTCCAGTTGGGTGTTCCGGAAACAATTTCTTCCGACAGCCTCCGGCGCGTTCAGGTGACCGCCACCAATATGAGCGGCGAGTTCCAGCCCGCGCGGGTTAAATTGACGATCACCCGGCTTCAACCCGAAGCGCGACTGATCCGGGAACGGTACTGGCAAAGGCCCGATCAGTTCACTATGACCCGCGAGGAATATTTGAAAAATTTTCCGCACGACGAGTACGACAACGAGCGGGATCCGCGGAGCTGGAAGCGGGGGGAGCTTGTGTTGGAACGCCGCGACACGGCGAGCCGCGACGGAAACTTTCCGATCCCTCAGACGATTCCACCCGGGATGTATGAGATCAGCGTAACGACCACCGACAAGGACGGACAGGAAATAAAGGATGTCCGCTTCGTGGATGTCTTTGACGAAAAAGCCCGCAGCATGAGCACTCCGAAATATCTCTGGGCCCGGCCCGCTTCACCCGTAGAGCCGGGGGAGCGCGCGCTGGTAAACCTGGGCACTTCCGCAACGGATGCTTTTCTCATTCAAACCGTGGATAAGGACGCGGTCCCGGGTTCCGCTCGCCCGGCCATCTCCATACTGCGGCTGAACAATGAAAAAACCACGATCGGCTTCGACGCTTCGGAGTCCGATCGCGGCGGATTTGGAGTGAGCTGGGCATTCGTTCGCCACAACCGGCTGCACCAGTTCGGGCAGGTGATCCAGGTGCCCTGGAGCAACAAGGACCTTCGGATCGAATTCGCCACTTTCCGCGACAAAACACTTCCGGGCAGTGAAGAGAAATGGAAGGTGCGCGTCACCGGCAACAAGGGAGAGCTCGTGGCCGCGGAAATGCTGGCCGGCATGTACGATGCTTCGCTCGACCAGTTCTACCCGCACGGCTGGTCGGTGCCGGGCATCTGGCCTGCGTACTGGTTTGTGCGCAACTGGACGGGCGACGAAAACTTCAGGGAAGTTTCATCCCAGGAAAAATATGTGCAGCAGAAGCGTTACAGGCACCTCGACAAGCGGTACGACCGGCTCTTCAACGAGGAAATTGGCAGCGTCGTTTCCGTCGGATATGGCCGGCGAAGGGCTATGAACGAAATGGCGGAAGGCATACCTGCACCCACGATGGCGCAGGAAAAGCTGACGCTCGACACCGCCGCCGACGGGGATCAGGTCAGCAACCAGCAGGACAAATTGCGTCCGCCGGCGCCGCCGAAACCGGCAGATCCCGGGGTGCAGGTGCGAAAAAATTTCAATGAAACCGCCTTCTTCTTCCCCGAGCTCCGCACGGATGCATCAGGAGCAATCGAATTCGCATTCACCATGCCCGAAGCGCTCACCCGATGGAAGCTGATGCTGCTCGCACATACGAAGGAAGCTGCCTTTGGCAGCGCGACCCGCGAGCTGGTCACGCAGAAAGAGCTGATGGTGCAACCCAACGCGCCGCGGTTCCTGCGCGAAGGGGACAGGATGGAATTCAGCACCCGCATTGTAAATCTTTCCGGCAGGGAACTCACCGGGCAGGCAGAGCTGCAGCTCATCGACGCGCGCACCGGTCAGCGGATTGATGGCTGGTTGCGGAACATCCATGCTTCGCAGTTCTTCACGGTGGCCGCGGGAGAATCGGGCGCGGTGAAATTCCCGATCGAAGTCCCCTACCAGTTCAATACCGCGCTTACCTGGAGAGTGATCGCGCGCGCGGAAAATTTCAGCGACGGCGAAGAGAACATCATGCCTGTCCTGACGAACCGCATCCTGGTGACCGAGACCCTGCCGCTCAGCCTGCGCGGAACCACCAGCAAAACGTACCGCTTCGACAAGCTGCTGGCTTCGGGCGGAAGTCCCACGCTGCAGCATCATGCGCTGACGGTGGAGTACACTTCCAATCCCGCCTGGCTGGCGGTGCAGGCGCTCCCCTACCTGATGGAGTTTCCATATGAATGCGCGGAACAAACCTGGAACCGCTACTATGCCAACTCACTGGCGTCCTTTATCGCGGGATCCTCACCCCGAATCAAACAGATCTTCGAACGCTGGAAAACCCTTGACACTGCTGCCCTCCTCAGCAACCTGCAGAAGAACCAGGATCTGAAATCGGTGCTTCTCGAGGAAACTCCCTGGGTGCTGGAAGCAAAAACGGAATCCGAACAGAAAAGAAACATCGCACTCCTTTTCGACCTGGTGCGCATGAGCTCGGAGCTCAACAATGCCTATGAAAAGCTGCGGCAGATGCAAAGTCCGAATGGGGGATTCGTATGGTTCGCAGGAGGCCCCGATGATCGCTACATGACGCAATATATTCTCACCGGGATCGGCCATCTCCGAAAACTTGGCGCAGTCGCCCCATCACAGGAAAGCAAGCTGCGGGCGATCATGAACGCAGCACTTCCTTATCTCGACCAGAAGATCAAATCGGACTATGACGAGCTGGTCCGGAACAAGGCAAACCTGCGCAACCAGCAGATCAGTATGGTCCAGATCCAATACCTCTACATGCGCAGCTTTTTCCCCGAGCACGCCGTCGCGTCTGCCGCGCGGACTGCGTATAATTACTATTATGGTCAGGCTGCACAATTCTGGACGCGCCAGTCGAAATACATGCAGGGCATGATCGCACTCGCCCGGTCACGCGCGGGGGATCCGAAAATCCCACAGGACATCATCCGGTCGCTGCGCGAAACCTCCATCACCAATGAAGAGCTTGGAATGTACTGGAGAGACTTTCGTACGGGCTGGTTCTGGCACGAAGCACCTGTGGAAACCCAGGCATTGCTGATTGAAGCATTCCACGAAATCGCGCGCGACCAGGAAACGGTGGACGATCTGAAAACCTGGTTGCTGAAACACAAGCAGACCAATCATTGGCGCACCACGAAGGCCACAGCCGAAGCCTGTTTCGCATTGCTCCTGCAGGGCTCCGACTGGATCGCGATCACGCCAACGGTGGAGATTCGTCTCGGTGCTACAACCATTCAACCCTCCGCAACGGAAGCCGGCACGGGATATTTCCGGCAGTCCGTTGATCCGAAACGGATCAATGCGGAAATGGGAAATATTAACGTAGCTGTAACCTCAACAGCAAAAACAACCTCCGCAAGCTGGGGCGCGGTGTACTGGCAGTACTTCGAGGACATGGATAAGGTAACCGCTGCTGCCACACCGCTGCAGCTTACCCGGAAGCTCTTTGTGGAAAAGAACAGCGACCGCGGTCCTGTCCTCGCGCCCGTGAACGACGGGGATGTGTTGCATGTGGGCGACAAGCTCAGGATCCGGATTGAGCTTCGCGTGGACCGGGAAATGGAATACGTGCACATGAAGGATCAGCGGGCTTCGGGCGTGGAGCCGGTGAATGTGCTGAGCGGTTACAAATGGCAGGGCGGCCTCGGTTACTACGAGAGCACGCGCGACGCAAGCACCAATTTCTTTTTCGACAGGATGCGGCGTGGAACCTACGTTTTCGAATATCCGGCTTTTGTGACGCACGCTGGGAATTTCAGCAACGGAATTACGAGCATTCAAAGCATGTACGCTCCTGAGTTCAGCGCTCACAGCGAGGGCGTGCGGATCGTCGTGGAACGAGATTGACCCGATCGCCTACCTTTAAGCATGCGCGTGGAATTCCTCGTCGTGGGCCAGGGGCTCTGTGGAACCTTTCTCTCCTGGTTCCTTCACCGGGCAGGAAAATCGTTTTTGGTTATGGACCAGAACGATCCGGCCAGTTCGTCACGCGTTGCCGCGGGAATCATTAACCCGGTGACGGGCCGGCGCCTCGCAATCACCTGGATGGCTGAAGAGTTGCTCCCTTTCGCCCGGAAAACTTACCAGGAGCTGGGCCAATTTTTAGATGCGCAGCTTATTTTCCAAAAAAACCTGATTGAATTTTTCCCGAACCCCCACCAGCGGGAATTATTTCTGGAGCGCGTGCAGGAACAAAATGCTTACCTGCACTCTTTCCCGGAACAGAACGCGTTCAATTCCGTGTTCCGGTACGAGCTCGGCTGCGGAGAGATCCGGCATTCCTTTGTCGTGGATGTGGAAACGATGCAGGCGCGATGGAGAAAATTTCTATCGCAACAGAATCGCCTGCTTGATGTGCGGTTTGATCCGGAACGGCTGCACGTGCGCGCGGGCGGGATCGAATACGACGACATCGCCGCCGACCGGATCCTGTTTTGTGACGGGTCCGCCGGGATCCGGAATCCTTTTTTTTCGTCCCTCCCTTTTTCACCCAACAAGGGCGAAGCTCTAATTCTCGAAATACCCGAACTTCCGCCACACCACATTTATAAAAAAGGATTTTTGCTGGTTCCCCTGCCTGATGAAAACAAATTCTGGTTCGGGTCCAATTACCAGTGGAAATTCACTGACCCAGCGCCGTCGACCGAATTTTTCGAACAGGCGCGGCGTCACCTGCTCGCCTGGCTGAAGCTGCCCTACAGGATCCTCGACCACAAGGCGGGCATCCGTCCGGCCACACTCGAACGAAGGCCCTTCGTTGGCGTACATCCGCATCACGAAGCCGTCGTTATCTTGAACGGAATGGGAACCAAGGGCTGCTCCCTCGCGCCGTTTTTCGCGAGCGGGCTGACCCGGCATCTTCTCGATAACGAAGCCATCATGCCCGAGGCTGATGTGCGGCGCTTCAGCAAGGCCCTGAGTCGCTAACCGCTATTTTTGTCGATCAAAAACCGAAACCATGCACGACCAGTTGCTGGCTTATGACCAATCCCGATTTATCTACCCCGCCCGTTTCCGTCGGATGGAAAACATGCACATCGTGTTTTGGCTGACCAAGGACCTGAGCTGGTGCCTGCTCTGGAAAGAGCTCGGCATCGCCATGATCTTTCCGACGCTCATCATCGCGATAGTCATCGCGCGACGAACGCGAAAGATCCCTTCGGAACTGGCGCACAATCTGGCAATCGTTTTCTGGATAACGGCCAATGCCTATTGGATGGTGAGTGAATTCTTTGGATTTGACGAGACTTCGATCGGCTGGGGTTTTGAAGGCAAACACATCGCACTGATACCTTTTCTTACGGGCGTATCCATCCTGCTGTATTATTACGCAGTGCAGCGGAGACGCGACCGGCGCAAGCACGAGCCGGTTACCATGTAGCAGTCGCGGCCAGGCGCCGCCGTTTCCATTGCAGAAAGAAGCGGCGGGTAAAATAAATCAGGGAAAGGGTTATCATGGTTCGGATTTTAAAGCGTTATCAGGTCTCAGCGCCGATCAGTTTTTCTTTCGTGAGGGGATCCTGGTTCAGCACGCGGCAAAGCGCCTGGTACAGTTCCGGCATGTTATCGCGCAGGTCCTTCGGGTTTTCAAAAAAAGCTTCCACGCTCACTGCCCAGAACTCATGCAGGTTGCTGAACGCGTAGCCCCGCAGGTAGCTGCGGCGTTTGGTGATCACGTCGGCAAATATGGGCCCCGTACTGTTCGAGAATTTCTCGTAATTCAGCCGGAAATGCGCGTCCACCCCATACTGGGCGAAAAAGTTATTATAAAGGAGCGCATGCGCCATTTCGTGTACTGCAACGTTGATATTGTCCTTTTTATTGGCGTAGCCATATAAAAAATGTTTCCAGGAAAGGTAAATTCCTTCGGGCGCAACATGCCCGATGTACAGTTCTTCCTCGTTCTCCATGTGATAGGCGGCGGCAAGCACATAGACGTCGCGGAAATGCAGCAGCTGGTAGTTCTTGAGCCCAAAAGTGACCTGTACAGCCGAGGCGCTGACCAAGATCGCTGCGTCTTCATTCTGCTCCATTCCAATGAAATGAAAACGCTTGCTCTGCCGGAAGTTATAGGTCCTTCGGATAAACCGCATTCGCTTTTCCGTGCTCAGGTCATTAAAATACGTGAAAAGACTGCCGATGACAAAGGAGTAGTTATTTACAATTTCATCGCTTGGCTGGAAAGGTTCCGAAGAAAGATCTCTTGCTGCGGGAGGATTGCCGTAGAACAGCCTGTTCAGTTTTCGCAGGAAGGATTGCATGATTAGGGATTCGGTACTTAAATATAAAAATCCGGCTGCAAACTGCAAAAGCCCGTGCGCCCGGTCATCCGTTATCCTTTCCTTCTCAGGCGTTTGCCGCCGCAACTGCCGGCTCCGCCCTATCTTTGCCGCCGTTGACGCCGACCAGCAATCGCCACCGGCCGCCACTAAAGAAGTCTTCATGTATCGCTCACATACCTGCGGGGAACTGAGGCTGTCCGACAAGGGCAAAAGCGTCACGTTGGCCGGCTGGGTGCAGACAATCCGGAAATTCGGATCCATCAGTTTTGTTGATCTCCGCGACCGCTATGGAATCACGCAGCTGCTTTTTAGGGAAGAGCTCACGCGCGACCTGGAAGTAGGACGCGAGTTTGTATTGCAGGCAACGGGCAGGGTGACGGAGCGAAGCAATAAGAATCCCAATCTTCCGACCGGCGATATCGAGATCAGCGTGGAATCGTACCGCGTGCTGAATCCATCGGCAACCCCGCCGTTCACCATACAGGACGATACCGACGGTGGCGACGACCTGCGGATGAAATACCGTTATCTCGATCTGCGGCGCCTTGCGGTGAAAAGAAACATGGAGCTGCGCTATGCAGTCAATCGATCCGCCCGCAATTACCTGCATCAGCATGGATTCATTGATATCGAGACTCCCTTTCTGATCAAGTCGACACCCGAAGGCGCCCGTGACTTTGTAGTGCCTTCGCGCATGAACCCCGGGCAATTTTATGCGCTTCCACAGTCCCCCCAGACTTTCAAGCAACTACTAATGGTGAGCGGCTTCGATCGTTATTACCAGCTGGTCAAATGCTTCCGCGATGAAGATCTTCGCGCCGACCGGCAGCCGGAGTTCACACAGATCGATTGCGAGATGAGTTTCGTGGAACGCGAGGACGTGCTGCAGATGTTCGAGGGAATGATCAAACAGATTTTCGTTGACATTACCGGCAAGTCGTACATCGAACCTCTGCAACGCATGAGCTGGGCGGAAGCCATGAAAAACTATGGAACCGACAAGCCGGACACACGCTTTGGGATGAAGGTCAGGAATCTGAAGGTGGCAGGAGATATGGTCTGGAAAGAGCTGGCAGAAATGAATTTCCCTGTATTCCGCGACGTCGAATCCGTGCTCGCTATTTCGGTGCCGAACGCATCGGAATACTCCAGGAAACAAATCGACGAGCTTACCGAATGGGTGAAACGTCCGCAGATAGGCATGGGTGGCCTGGCTTTCGTAAAGGTGAATACGGACGGTTCCTTCAAAAGCAGCTTCGACAAATTCGCGTCAGCCGAACGCCTTGCGAGCCTGGCGGCGTTCTGCGGGTCCGAAACCGGAGAACTTATTCTCATTCTGGCAGGACCCGAGGAAAGAACGCGCAAGGCGATCGGAGAGCTCAGGCTCGAGTTGGGCGAACGCCTCGGATTACGCCGGCCTGATGAATTCAAACTGCTTTGGGTGTTGGATTTTCCTCTTTTTGAATACAGCGAGGAAGATCAACGCTATGTCGCGCGTCATCACCCTTTCACTTCTCCCCTCCCTGAGGAAATAGATCTGCTCGACGATCCCACGCAGTACGGCAGAATTCGAGCGAACGCGTACGACATGGTGCTGAACGGCCATGAGATCGGGGGTGGTTCCATTCGCATCTTCCAGCGGTCGGTGCAGGAAAAAATGTTTGCGGCACTTGGATTGAGTCCCGAAGAACAGCAGCAAAAATTTGGATTTCTTCTGGGGGCATTCGAATACGGTGCGCCGCCGCACGGCGGGATTGCCTTTGGATTCGACCGTTTGTGCGCGTTACTCGGCGGAAGCGAAAGTATTCGCGACTACATCGCATTTCCAAAGAACAATGCCGGCCGGGACGTGATGCTCGATGCCCCTTCGCCCGTTGATGACCGGCAGCTCAGCGAGCTGCAAATTCGCGTTGAAAAAGATTCCTGAATTATGTTACCTGCGGCTCTTCCGTGATCTCCGAAGAAACAGCAGGTACACTGCCGTCATGGCCGCGATCGCGATCATGATCACCAGCACATAGCGCCTGGGGGGTGCATGCCGGTCCCCTCCGCCGGCTATCTTCAGTTCGCAGTCCCGAATGAACTGGTTCACCTGGAAATATCCCGGATTCAGCTTGCGCGTTTCCCGAAACTTTTCGGAAGCCTTTCGGTAGAACTGGTCGTAAAAAAGCCGCAACCCCTGCTGAAAAGCGCGCGTAGCACGACTTTGGGAGGCTTGCACGCCCGCTGAATCCAGATATTCACGAATAATTGAAAAGGGGATTGCGAAGTTGAATCCGCTCGCGAGGCCGCCCCCATGCTGCGCCAGACTGCCAAACGTCGCGATGCCGATAACCTCGCCCGTCTCATTGAATACCGGGCTGCCGCTGCTCCCATGACTGATGTCCGCGTCCATCTGGATCACCGGCCATCCTGCAACTGATCGTTTCACGGCACTCACAATCCCGGATGTCAGCGTCGGTTCCGGCGATTCAGGAGCAAGGTAAACATTTGCGGTAGCAGGATCGGGATACCCGAGCACCAGGACGCGGGTACCGATCCGGATGGCAGTATCGCGCGCGGGCAAAATAGTAGGCAGTTCGCGCACGCCGTCCACTTTCAGAATGGCCACATCCTTTCCTGGCATTGCCCTTCCCTTGGTAATCAATCGCGCTTTTCGCCGTACCGTCACCGTTCCCGTATCGCTGTCGGCGCGGTACAGCACGAAAATTTCATTCCGCAGATCAAAAAGGATCATGTCGGAAATAGCAGAGAAGATCACGCCATATGCATTGTGCAGGAGCTGACGCTGCTGCTCGCTGAGTGTCATCGCCCACGACGATTCAAGCGCATTCACGTTTTGCCGGGTAACCTCCTCAAATGTCGAGAGCACGAACTTGTTCCGGATGTAGGCGCTGTCGCGTTCAATGATGTGCGCATTGGTAGCCAGGTAGCCGTCTCCCGTAATAAAAAACCCGGTTCCTGTTCCCTGCACCCGGTGCACCTGCCGGAAGTATTCAAGACCAGGTGAAAAATAACGGAGCGGTGAGCGGTAAAGAGCGCGCACCACTATGTCCAGCTTCTGTGCCGGTGAGTAGATCTGCCCGGTAGTATCCAGCGCGCGTACCGAATCCACCAGCCTGTTAAACCGAAGCTTGTTCATCTCAACCCGGTTCACATATATGGTCGCAGAATAAACCGACTGCACCATCACGACCGCGGGAGCGTTCATTGCGTAATTATGCTCGCTGCTTATCAGCTGCGAAGGAAGCGGCTTCGAAAAAAGTATCCCTGCAAGGAACGACAGGTATGATGGTCGGAACAACATGAACAACGCTTAAAATACAAAATAGCGGCGATCCAATAAGGGCGTGTTAAAAACCGGCGTACTCGCCGTCCCGCAAACCGTTCCTAAGTATTTTTGAAAAATGTCCTTTCGAACCCGCAAATATTCCACGGTTCTGCTTCTCGGCCTGGCGACCGTTTCCTGCAAAAAAGAGGATTTCAGGCCACTTGCGGCGGAAACACAGCTGAACGTTGCCTACGGAAATGATCCGCAGCAGAAAATGGACATTTACCTGCCCGCCGGCAGGAACATTGAACCCGCGAAAGTCATCATCCTGATTCATGGGGGCGGATGGAACCAGGGCGACAAGGCGGATTTTTTTCCTTATGTAGATACCTTGAAACGCAGGCTTCCCGGCTACGCCATATTTAACGTGAATTACCGCCTGGCAACCGGAACCTCCAATCTTTTTCCAACACAGGAAAATGACATCCGCGCGGCGGTCGGCTTCATTCATGCGCGCAGGGGGGAATTTCACCTCAGCGAAAAGTACGTCGTACTCGGCGCGAGCGCAGGTGCTCATCTTGCGCTGCTGCAGGCATACAAGAACAACAGTCCGGTGGCTTTTAGCGCTGTCATCGATTTTTTCGGTCCCACGGATCTTGCCGGTCTTTACAACAATCCCCCGAATCCACTGGTACCACTGCTGCTGGCACAGGTAACCGGTGGCAGTCCTGCAACTACCCCAGCCGTTTACCAGCAATCCAGTCCGCTCAATTTTGTCAGCGCGCAGGTTCCGCCCACCATCGTATTGCACGGGGGCGCGGATTTTGTCGTGCCCGCCTCGCAATCCCAGCTCCTGGTAAACCGGCTCCGGCAAAACGGGGTTTCGGCGCAATATGTTTACTATCCATCGGAATCGCATGGCTGGACCGGAGCAAATCTTACCGATTCATTCGACAAGATTGCCGCATTCCTGAACGCTCACGTGAACTGAAGGAGGCATAGGCCCTTTTTTTGTTACTTTGAAATCATGGCTTCGCAGGTTCCGCTCGCCGAAAGAATTCGTCCGCTCGCGCTCGACGAACTGGTGGGGCAGGAACATCTGACCGGCAAAGGCGGCATTCTCCGCAACGCTATTGAGACCGGAAAAATTCCTTCCATGATCCTTTGGGGTCCGCCCGGAACAGGGAAGACCACTATTGCCAGCATCATTGCGGGTACCCTGCAACGACCTTTTTACACCCTGAGTGCGATCAGCGCCGGAGTAAAGGACGTTCGGGATGTTATCGAAAAAGCACGCGTACAGTCCGGTACCATTCTGTTTATTGACGAGATCCACCGGTTCAACAAGGGACAGCAGGACGCACTTCTTGGTGCGGTGGAAAAAGGCATCATCACGCTTATAGGAGCGACTACGGAAAATCCCTCCTTCGAAGTGAATGCGGCGCTGCTCAGCCGCTGCCAGGTGTACCTGCTCCGTCCACTTGAGGAAACCGACCTGGTTAAATTGCTGCACTCGGCTATCGAACGCGATGAAGTGTTGCACAGGAAAAAAATTGATTTAAAGGAAACCGCGGCGTTGATCCAGCTCTCCGGAGGCGACGCACGCAAACTGCTCAATCTCCTCGAGATTGCCGCGGATACCCGGGAGAAAGAAATTGAAATTACCGACGACTACGTTATGGCTGTGGCGCAGAAACGCATCGCGCTATATGACAAGGGGGGCGAGCAACATTACGATATCATTTCTGCTTTTATCAAATCTATTCGCGGCAGCGATCCGAATGCGGCAGTTTACTGGCTTGCCCGTATGATCGAGGGAGGAGAAGACGTGAAATTTATTGCGAGGCGGCTGGTCATATTGGCGAGCGAAGATATCGGCAACGCAAACCCGAACGCCCTCGTGCTCGCCAATGCAGCCTTTGAAGCAGTCAACAAGATCGGCTATCCGGAATCGCAGCTCATTCTCTCGCAATGCGCCATTTACCTGGCCTCCAGCCCGAAGAGCAATTCCGCAACTACTGCCATTGGGGAAGCCCTTGATGCAGTGAAACAGCACGGTGATTTGCCTGTGCCGCTGCAAATCCGGAATGCCCCCACGCGACTGATGAAGCACCTGGGCTACGGCAAAGATTACAAGTATTCCCACAGCTTTGAGGGAAACTTCGCCGAGCAGGAATACCTGCCGGCAAAACTTTCGGGATTCAAATTCTACGAGCCGGGAAAAAATCCAAGGGAAGAAGAGTTCCGCAAATTCCTGCGGGCCCTGTGGAAAGAAAAATACGGATACTGACAACTATCGGGATTTGGCGTCGAAAAGCAGCGGGAAAAAGCGTCCCTGCATTTTTTCTCCTTTCGGCACCACAGGCACTCCCTCGAGCATCGGTTCGTTGGAATCAGACACAACGCCGTCGGCAAAAACATTGATCACGAATGCCCGCCGCGGCCGCTCGCTCCGGTTCTCACCCGACCCGTGCAGCGTGAGCGAATGGTGAAAGATCGCTTCGCCCGCTTTGACTTCCGCAAATTCCGGTTTCCCAAGCTGCTGCTGCTGCTCTTCATTAAGAAAATCGCGGATGCCTTCAAGCTGCCCTGCGATGACCGGCTTTGGAAGCAGGCCCCAATGATGACTGCCGGAGATGTACTGAAGGCATCCATTCTCACGCGTGGAATCGTCAAGACCGCACCAGCAGGTGAGGTGCGCTACCGGTTTCGTTCGTGTCCAGTACGAATAATCCTGGTGCCATGCCACGACGCCGCCTTTTTTTGGAGGTTTCGCAAAGATCTGGTCGTGCCAAAAGCGCACCGGGCGCTCACCGAGCAGCTGGTATGCAGCCATCACGAAACGTGGATTCCAAAGCACGTCATGCAGGCCCGGGCTGATCCTCCAGGCACCGAGTGCATGAAACAGAACCGTGTTCGGGTCGCTGGATTCGTTCGAATGAAACTCATAGAAAAGGCCGTGAGCGGGGTGATTCACGTCAGCTAGCTGCAGTAACTCCTCGCGAAGTTTCTTCACCTGTACTTCGTCGAGCATCGGCACGCCGGCAAGAAAACCGTTCTCGCTGAAAAATGCAAGCTGATCGCGCGAAAGCCGGAAGCGTTCCCATTCTTCAGGTCGGCGCGGCCAGCTGAAAAGATCGGTAATAAGATGATGGATATGGCTCAGATCGCGTGCCGGCATGCTGCTTAAAATTAGGGATATTGCTCATAGGGTGAATTACATAATTTTAGGAGCCATAATCACTTTCCCATGACCCGAATTCTTGTCCTTATCGCGCTGCTCGTTCTTCAGGTTTTTGCTTCCGGGCAGGTAATTGTACAACGCGATCCGCTCATCCGGCAACTGGTAAACGAAGTGTCGGCCGATTCCCTGCGAAGCTATGTGAGCCAGATGGTTTCTTTCGGTACCCGTCATACCCTCAGCACGCAGTCGCGTCCCGACCGTGGTATCGGGGCTGCGCGCAACTGGGTGCTGCAGCAATTCCGGCGCTTTGCAGCTCATTCCGGTGGACGCTTCACCGCTTTCATCGACACAGTTACCCTGCAGCCCGACGGACGACGCATTGATAGTCCGGTCCTGCTGGGAAACGTCATCGGCCGGTTGCAGGGTACCGATCTCACCGATCCGCGTGTGCTCATCATCAGCGGACATCTCGACAGCCGCAACAGTAATGAAATGGACCGGCTGGGCGACGCGCCGGGAGCAAACGATGATGCGAGCGGAGTAGCCGCAGTTATCGAATGCGCACGGATCTTAAGCCGCCGTGCTTTTCCCATAACTATTTTGTTTGTAGCCTTCAGCGGCGAAGAGCAGGGATTGCTCGGAGCACATTTCATGGCTGAAAAAGCACGAAAAGAAAAATGGCAAATCGAAGCTGTTCTCAACAATGATATCATGGGAAGCAACAACAGCAATGAGACTAACATTATTGACAATACCCGCATTCGCGTCTTCAGCGAAGGGCTTTCGGTGCTCGACACGGGCCGCAATGCCACGACAATTCGGAATCTCGGCCTGGAAAACGACGGCCGGGCCCGCCAACTTGCGCGCTATGTCAAGGAAATCGGGGAGCGTTACGTAGACAACCTGGAAGTGATAATGATCTACCGCAATGATCGCTTCCTTCGCGGCGGTGACCATACGCCTTTTGTCTTGCGCGGTTATCCCGCCGTGCGTTTTTCTGAAATGAACGAAAACTACAGGTATCAGCACCAGGACGTACGAACCGAGCAGGGCACGCGGTACGGCGATCTTCTCGAATTCATGGACTTCGAATACCTGCGAAAGAATACCGGTATGAACCTCGCCAACCTCGCTAATCTCGCAAGTGCGCCGCCAATGCCGCGCGAAGTGCTGGTTGACACGCGAAGGCTCACTAACTCGACCACCATCAGCTGGAATGCACCAGCGTCCGGAAGGCCGAAGGGTTATTACATCCTGGTGCGCGAAACGACGAGCCCTGTATGGCAAAAGAAGATTTTCACCACCGACACGAGGGCCGAGCTTCCCTTTTCCAAGGACAATTATTTTTTCGCCGTTCAGTCCGTGAGCGCGGAAGGAAATGAGAGTCTGCCAGTGATGCCGGTTCCCGCCGGGCGGTAAAATTCAAAAAATGGTCCGCTGGGAATGCAAGCAATTCAATGACCTGGGTCCGCACGAGCTCTATGCGGTTCTTCGGTTGCGCGGGGAAGTCTTCGTGGTGGAACAGAACTGTCCCTATCTCGACCCGGACAACAAAGACCAGCACGCGTGGCACCTGATGGCGTGGCGGAACGACCAGCTCGTGGCT
>Ga0196980_1000232_pt1 | contig 15282 bp, 15 predicted proteins | sample S3_1013CmetaG_FD_155486 | JGI IMG/M metagenome (GOLD analysis project Ga0196980, IMG submission 155486) | Soil microbial communities from Anza Borrego desert, Southern California, United States - S3_10-13C | ecosystem: Environmental > Terrestrial > Soil > Desert | place: USA: California... | reverse complement strand
TTCGGCGATCTGCTTCTCCACAAATTCCTCGGTATCGTATTCGTCCTGGATCTCCCCAAAAAGTTCCTCGAGCACATCTTCCATCGTCACAATTCCTGCGGTTCCCCCGAATTCATCCACAACCCACGCGATGCTTTTCCGTTCGCGGCTGAGCTTAGCGATCAGGTCAGTGGCCGTCATGCTTTCCGGTACGGCAGGGATGGGAAGCAGGATAGAACGGATGTCGCCCGGCTTCTTAAACAGGTCGAGCTGGTGTACGTATCCGATGATATGGTCAATATCTTTTTCGTAGATCACCAGTTTGCTTAGCTTGGTCTCTATGAATTTTTTTTTCAGCTCATCGATGCTGCAGCCCGCTTCCACTCCGATGATCTCCTTGCGCGGCACGAGGCACTGCCGGATGCGCGTACGTGGCAGCTCCTGCGCATTTTCCATAAGACGCGTATTCCGTTCCTGCTTTTCTTCGTCTACGAGCGGCTGGAAAAGATTCCTCAAATCGCTTCTCTTCAGCGGCTGCTTGGTTTTGTCGAGCCGAATGTTAAAAACGTATTTCAGGATCCATTCCGAAAGACGGATCAAAAGGGATGCAATCGGATAGAACATCCGGTAAAATACATCCGTTATGTAGGCCAGGCGCGAAAGCAGCACGCCGCTGCGGGCCCGAAAAATCGCCCGTGGTATCAGTTCGGCAAATACAAGCACGATGAATGTAGCGAAAACGATTTCAACGAGAATAGGAATTGCCCTCGCCGTCACATTAAGCCAGTCCCAGACCGGCCGGAGCACGGCATGTATTTCCAGGCTGAAAAAAACAAGGAAAATGGTGAAGCCGATCAGCGTGGTCCCCAGGAACCGCGCTGGAGATTCGACAAATTTCATCAGGATCTTGCTGGATGACTTTTTTCGAATCTCGAAGCTGAGGCGGTTGGCGCCGTAGAACGCCATTTCAATGCCGGCAAAAAAGGCCATGAGCACAAGCGTAAGCACAAAGAAGACAACAGTAGACCAGCCGATCATGTACGTAAAGATAAAACCCATTCAGCCGAGGAAGGCTTTCACGAGATCCTCGGCACGGCGGCAGGCGTACCCAAGATTGTCATTTACAATGGTTTCATTGAACTGGTCGTGAAAAGAAAGCTCAAAGGAAGCCTTGTTGATGCGCGCTTCGATGGACTCCCGGGTTTCGGTACCGCGCGACTGCAGCCGGCGCTTCAGTTCCTCGACAGACGGGGGTTTAATGAAAAGGCTGAGCGTAGTTTCCGGGTACTGTTGCTGCACGTGAATGGCGCCTTTCACGTCCACATCCAGAACAGGGACCTGTCCATTGTCCCAGATGCGCCGAAGTTCTGACTTAAGCGTTCCGTAATATTTCCCGTCATACACCATTTCCCATTCTACGAATTCCTCGTGCTGGATCTTTTCCTTGAACTCCTCTTCGCTGATGAAATAATAATCCACGCCATGCTTTTCGTACGGCCTGGCCTTTCGCGTGGCCGCAGAAACGGAAAAGGCAAGCTTTTCGGGAAATGTCGTCAACAAGTGCCGGGTGATGGAAGTTTTGCCTGCACCCGAAGGAGCGGTAATGATGATGATTTTATTCTGGACCTGATCCATCGGCAAAGGCTCAAAACTACGATTACCGGGTCTTACCCCTCAGGAATTCGCGCCCGCCCTGCATCCAATCTGACTTCAGGATACTGAGCACAATGCTGCTCCTTCGTCTTCCATCCGCGGTGGGCATGTGGTTGCGTAGTACTCCTTCTTCTACGCAACCGATAGCCTTCATCGCCAAAATGGAAGCTTCGTTGTTCACATCGGCGCGAAACTCCACGCGTTCCAGTCCCCAGCTTTCAAACGCGAAAGAAAGGAGCAGCCATTTGCAGTGGCGGTTCAGCCCGGTACGCTGAAAGTCCTTTCCATACCACGTGAATCCAAGTTGGGTTGAAGCATATTGCTGCTGAATATCATAAAAACGCGTGCTGCCCGCGAACGCGCCCGCTTTCTTATCAAATACAATGAACGGGTATTCCTTTTTTTGGGCCCGGTTGTTCACCGCCTCCTCGATATATGTCCTGAGATTCTCCGGGCCTGCGGCGGACACCAGGCCATACTTCCAAATTTCGGGCTCACGGAGCGAAAAAGGCAACAGGTTGCCGAAATCAGATTCCTCGAGGGGACGCAGCAATGCCCGCTCATTCTCCAGCACGATCTCGCGGTTGAAAATGTCGTCAATCATAAAGTGGATGCTATACGCGGTGGATCTCCGCGCCCAGTTTACGCAGCCGCCCGTCAATGTCCTCGTAACCGCGGTCGATCTGCTCGATATTCTGGATCACACTTTTTCCGTCGGCGCTGAGAGCCGCTATCAACAGGGCCACTCCCGCCCGGATATCAGGGCTGCTCATCGTGATCCCGCGCAGAATGTGTTCGCGTTGCAGGCCGATGACCACGGCGCGGTGCGGATCGCAAAGAACGATACGCGCGCCCATGTCGATCAGCTTGTCCACGAAGAAGAGCCGGCTTTCGAACATCTTCTGGTGAATCAGCACGGAACCTTTCGCCTGTATGGCGGTAACGAGGATAATACTGAGCAGATCCGGGGTAAAACCCGGCCAGGGATGATCGTAAATCGTCATCACGGAACCGTCGAGGAATGTTTGTATTTCGTAAACGTCCTGTTCGGGAATGTGAATGTCGTCGCCCGTGAATTTCATGATGATTCCGAGTTGCTGGAATTTTTCCGGAATGATCCCAAGGTGCGCGATGCCTGCATTTCGGATCAGGATGTCTCCCTGCGTCATGGCAGCCATGCCAATGAACGACCCTACTTCAATCATGTCCGGCAGCAACTGATGCTCGGTGCCTGCGAGATAATCCACGCCTTCGATGCGCAGCAGGTTGCTGCCCGTCCCGCTGATGCGTGCGCCCATTCGGTTCAGCATCCGGCATAGCTGCTGCACATACGGTTCACAGGCAGCATTGTAAATAGTTGTCGTTCCGCGCGCCATCGCCGCGGCCATGACGATATTGGCGGTGCCGGTAACTGAGGGTTCATCCAGGAGCAGGTGTGTGCCCTTGAGGTTGGGAGCTTCGAGGTGAAAGAATCCATCTTCCGGATGATAGGTAAACGAGGCGCCCAGCCTTTCGAAATTCACAATATGCGTGTCCAGCCGCCTTCTGCCTATTTTGTCGCCCCCCGGCCTTGGAATAAAAGCCTTTCGGAAGCGGGAAAGCAGTGGACCGGCAAAGAGAACCGAACCCCGCAGGCGGCCGCTTTTTTTATGAAAAGTGGGGCTGTGCAGGTAATCCATATCTACGTTGTCGGCCTGGAATAGGCAGACCCCCTTTTCCGGGCGTTCGACGCGCACTCCCATTTCCACGAGGAGTTCTATCAGCAGGTTTACATCAAGGATGTCGGGAATGTTGGAAATTCTAACCTGTTCGGGGGTCAGGAGCACGGCGCTGATCACCTGAAGCGCTTCGTTTTTTGCTCCCTGGGGAATTATTTCCCCGCTGAGCTTTTTTCCTCCCAATACTTCAAAAGAGTGCATGCGACTGCCTTTGTGTGCGAGAGGCAAAGGAAATGAATTTGCGAGAAAAGGGGTCAGTACCGCTTTTTCTTGTAACCGCCGTTGCGGTCATTGCGACGCCCTGCACCACCACCGCGCTGCTGAAACTTTCCCCGCGGCTTTCCATAACCTCCGCGGTCGCGGCTTTCCTGCTGCGGACGAAAGGCCTTCACATAAGGCGTGTTGGTAAATGCAAGCTGGCCCTTGGTGATGCCTGACAGTTCACTTTGGATCGCGTCGTCGTGCACCACTTCTTTGTGCCAGTTATTATAGGCAAGTTTCATGTAATACGCGACCGCATTTGCAAATCCCAGCTTTTTTTCCGGGTTTTCTTCCTTCAGCGCCTTGTCAATTATGACCTCGAGGTTCTTTCCCAGATGTGAATAACGCGGATAGCGCTTTGGATAAGGAAGCGGTTTCGGCTTCGCTTTCAGGGTTTCGCGGGTGGGAATGGGATACGGCGATTTCACGTCGAGCTTGAAATCGGAGATCAGGAAAAGATGATCCCATAATTTATGGCGAAAATCCTCCACATTTTTCAAATGCGGATTCAAAAATCCCATCAGTTCAATCACCGCCTGCGCGTTTTTCTGCCTCCGCTCGGGGTCTTCGATAGTCAGCACATGTTCGATCATCTTCTGCACATGCCTGCCGTATTCACGCATGATCAACTCGTTCCTGGTTGTATTATACTCCATTATTTAAAGCTGGTAAGGCGTCAAAATTAGTAAATATCCGCGAGTGAGGTCAAAAAGAAAGGGGCCCCGAACCAAGGCCCCTTTTACAAGCCACCATCCTCTTCCACCTAAGAGGTCGTTTATAATGAGTTTGTCAAATCAACTGACGCGTTTTGAAGGTTGCAAATCCGATACCAAGCTGTCCGTTTTTTGAAAATAAATTTTTCCCGATAGGGGCTGTTTCGGGGTGACGCCTGGGGTTTTTACTGTGAATAAGCCGGGGAAAAAGCTAACGGCCATTCGGCCCCACTGTGTGCCATACCTTTACGATTCGCAATGCGCATCGCTGTAAACACGCGGTTCCTGCTTTCCGACTACCTTGAGGGTTATGGCCGTTTCCTGGACGAAACGCTGAAACGCATTACGCGGGATCACCCTGAGCACGATTTCCTTTTCATATTCGACCGGCCCTTCGATCAGCGTTTTATTTACGGTCCAAACGTACAGGGTATCGTGCAAGGACCCCGCGCACGCCATCCGCTTTTATGGAAATGGTGGTACAATTTCGCCGTCCCGGGAGTTTTGAAGAAATACCGCGCTCAAATTTTTCTTTCCCCTGACGGGTTTTGCTCGCTTACGACAAAACTGCCCCAATGCCTGGTCGTCCACGACCTGGCTTTCCTCCACGTCCCCGATTCATTGCCGCCTTCCCAGCTGCGCTACTACCGGCGCAACACCCCCCGGTTTCTTGAACAGGCGAGAGTGATTGTAACGGTTTCGGAATTTTCCAAGCGAGACATTTGCAGCCAGTACCCGGTAGATCCCGGCCGTGTATTCGTCATCCCCAATGCGGCGCGCGAAAATTTCGGCCCCGTGACTGCCGGCGTAAAACAAGAGGTAAAAGAAAAGTACACTGCGGGGCACGAATATTTTTTATACACGGGTTCCATTCATCCGCGCAAGAACCTCATCAACCTGCTCCGCGCATTCTCCGTTTTTAAAAAAATGCAGCGCAGCAGCTTTCGCCTCGTGCTGGCGGGGCGCCTTGCATGGAAGTACGAATCCTTTCTCGAAGCGCTCAAATCTTATAAATACAGGCAGGATGTACTGCTGACGGGTTACCTCGGGGAGAACGAACTCGCCCGGCTCATGGCCTCGGCATATGCCGTGGTGTATCCGTCATTATTTGAAGGCTTTGGCCTCCCGGTGATCGAAGCAATGCGCGCGGGCGTTCCGGTGATCACCTCTTCCGGTACCGCAATGCAGGAACTGGCGAACGGAGCGGCGCTGCTGGCCGACCCCCGCGACCCGGGTAAGATCGCTGAGCAATTGATGCGGATCTACAAGGACGAAGATCTGCGCTCGCGCCTCATTGAAAAAGGCGCTGGCGTAGCGGCACAATATTCCTGGGAAAGATCCGCCGCGCTGCTTTGGAGCTCTTTGGAGAAAACGCTCGCCGCAACTTGATTAACTTTGGCGCTCAACAAAAGCACATGAATACGTCTACAATACGGATCGATGTGGAAACCGATGAAAAACGCCTCCCTTCGACAATCCGCTGGAGCGCGACCGATTCCACCGCCGGCGGGACGCAGGAAGCCCGAGCTATGATTCTGTCACTATGGGACGGCTCGGAAAAAGCAGCGCTGCGCATCGATCTATGGACACGGGAAATGATGGTGGACGAAATGGCTGATTTTTTTTACCAGACCCTGATGACCATGGCGGATACCTACGGCAGGGCAACGCAGCATGACGAGCTGGTTTCAGATATGAAGGATTTCGCGCGCAGCTTTTACAAAAAATTCAGGGAGAAACAACTCAGGGAACATAAGGCATGAACCTGGAACAAAAGATAGCAGGGGACCTCAAAACAGCGATGCTTGCGAAAGACGAAAAGTCGCTGCGTGCCTTGCGCGCGATAAAGGCAGCGATCCTTCTCGCGAAGACGGCTGAAGGCGCCGGGGGCCAACTGAATGAGGAAGACGAGATCAGGCTGCTCCAGAAGCTGGTCAAGCAGCGCCGGGATTCGCTTGAGATTTACCGGCAACAGAATCGCCCGGACCTCGCGCAAAAAGAAGAAGAAGAAATCGCAGTAATTGAAAAATTTCTCCCGCAGCAGCTATCGCCGGATGAACTAAAAAACGCGCTGCGGAAGATTATTGCCGACACCGGCGCGAGTTCACCGGCCGACATGGGAAAGGTGATGGGAGTAGCGACCAAACAACTCGCCGGCAAGGCAGACGGAAAGACCATCAGCGCCGTGGTGAAGGAATTGCTTGCTTCCAATTGATCGGTTCGTTAAACTTTTAATCCTTCGTTTGCAACAGCTGCGCCCGCCGGCCGTTCTTAATTCATGCTGCTCGACCTGATTTTTGGGGTATTTATCGTGCTGGCCATATGGAAGGGCTGGCGAAACGGCCTGATCGTCGGGCTGTTCTCATTCGTTGCCATTTTAGTCGGGCTGGCCGCTGCCGTGAAGCTCTCGGCGGTGGTGGCCAATGAAGCCGGCAAAAGGCTCCATGTTTCGGAGAGATGGCTTCCTCTGCTCGCATTTGTCGCGGTTTTCCTCGCGGCGCTGGTCCTGGTGCGGCTCGGCGCCCGGGCCATCGAAAAGCTCACGCAGTCGCTGATGCTGGGATTCGTCAACCGCATCGGCGGTGTGCTTCTCTATGCGCTGATCTACCTCATGGTTCTGAGCATCATGCTTTTTTACGGAGAACAACTGGGACTGATCGGTCCTTCCCTCCGCGAACGCTCCGTGACCTATGAGCTGGTTCGTCCCTGGGGACCACGCGCGCTCGACTGGATCGGCTCCGCCATCCCGTTTTTCCGCGACATGTTTGCCGAGTTACAGGAATTCTTCGGCAGGCTCGCGCAAAAATCTTCCACCGGCTGAGCCTTTGGGGAATTCCTCACCTCATCCAGCCCTTTTCATTTCCGGCTGAATCATCTGCACCGGGCTGTAGTACATCTTCCGGTGTTTCATTTCCCTGTCTGTAATTTTATTCTTCAAAAACTTTGGCATCACCCGGTCGAGCAAAAGGAACAGCTTGTTCAGCCGGCCGGGTATGATCAACTCCTTCTTCCGCAGTAATTGATCGATCGTGATGCGCGCAACCTGCGCGGGGTCCATGACGGAAAGCCGGCTGATCCAGGAACCTGTCCGGTTCTGCAGGATCAATGCTGGTGTGGTATTCATCCCGCCGGGACAAACAGTACTGACATTGACGTTCCTTTCCTTCAACTCGCGGCGAAGGCTTTTTGAAAAGGATACCAAAAAAGACTTTGTTCCTGCATAAACCTGCTTCTTCGGGAGGTTGAAAAAGCTGGCCAGGCTGCTGACATTCAAAATATGCGACGGGCTGTTGGCTTTCAGGTTGTCCAGCAACAGATAGCTGATGAAAGTGGGTGCGGCAATGTTCAGCGATATCTGCTTATGATAGTATGGCAGGCCCCTTTCCTCAAAATAATGGGTGCCTCCCATCCCCGCGTTGTTGATCAGCATGTTCACCCGGATGGCTGCCGCCGCCAGCTTGCCGCAGAACGAAACGCATTCCTCGGCAGAGGACAGATCATGCTCAAAAGAAAAAACGGAGACTGCAAAATTTTTTTTGATGAAAGTCGCCAGCTGAGGTAGACCCGAACCGGGCAGCGCAACCAAAACGAGATCCATGTTGCGTGAGGCGCATTCCAGTGCCAGCGCTTTCCCAAATCCTTCACTGGCGCCGGTTATGACTGTAAATCTTGAGTTAAGCATATCGATTGTTTGTGAGGGTGGCGATTGTATGGCGCATTCCTTCTTCGATCGAAGTGACAGAGTAACCCAACTGGTCAATCGCTTTCGAGCAACTCAACGCTCGGTCGACCATGAGCCGCTGAATAAGCGCCGGAGAAATATGTGTGGGCCTTCCTATAATTCTATGGATGAGCTGGTGGACCGCAGCCCAGGCCTTCAATAACCGGACGGGCGAATGGATCCGGTAGATTTTCTTACCGGCGATGCGCCGGACGATCTCGACAAGCGTGTTGTAGGATATGTTTTCTCCACCCAGTATATACTTCTCTCCCCGTCGGCCTTTCTCCAGCGCCAGGAAATGACCGTTGACAACATCATCTACATATGCAAAATTTCGAATCCGTTCGCCATTTCCCGGAAGAAACGCTACTCTATAGGACAACAGTGCAGTAATCCAACCCCTGAATACATTGCTTTCGGTTGGCAAACCCGGGCCATAAACGCCGGTCGGGGATACGATGACCGCATCCAATCCGGCATCTGAATATTTTTTAACCAGTTGTTCCGCCCAATACTTGGAGATCTCGTAATCGTTTTCAAATGAAGCAATGCGGGGGTCGTCTTCGCTAAGCGGAAATTTTGCCGATGGCCCCATCACTGCGCCGCTACTCGTGAAAAGAAATTTCCGCACATTTAATTCCATAGCGGCATCCAGCATATTACGCGTCCCTTCCACATTCACATTGTAGAAAATGCTCCTGTCGCTTGAACTGAATTTCACGACCGCTGCCAGGTGGAACACGGCTTCACAACCCCGCATGGCTGTGACGATCGAATGGCGATCTTCAATGTCGCCTCCAAAAGCGGTGATATTACCGTGCTCGGGCAACCAGCGGGAATTTTTGTCCCGCACCAAAATATGTACCTGGTGACCTCGCAAAGCGGCTTCCATGGCGAGCTTGTTTCCAATATAGCCGGTGGCGCCTGTAATGAAAATTTTCATACGCCTGAATTTGACCGTTTGAGGATAAGTGGCTTCAGAAATGGCGCTTCATACGCCGCGGCGAGAAACCAGTGCAGCAAGACAGCCGGCCAAATGGATTCGGTCCAAATCGTAAACAAACACAGCACCACCCCGAATGGTATTGAGCCGAAGAACTCCTTCCGCCGGAAAACGTGGATCGCGGCGTACAAAGAGACGTTCAGGACGATCGCGGCTGCGATTCCCATGCTGTCGATACTGGCAAATAGAATAAGTCCGCGAAAGAACCATTCATAAACAACAAGATAAGCGGTGCGGACAACTGCGTATATCAAGCAAACCCGGACTGGGTGACAGTCGTGGCCGGCAATGGGCTGTGCCGACTGATTTGATGCTATGACAACCGACAACACCGCCGCGATCACAACCGAGCTCGCCTGCCATCCATTTATTTCCTCCAGATCAAACAATTGAACAGGTAAGTGAGGGAATAGTGCGACAGTCGCGGCGGCAACAACCAGAATGCCGCCAAAAAGCCGCGCAAAAATCCCAGCCCACCGTCCTTTTCCGGGGCTGATAGCTTCCGCGCCTGGAGTGCGGGACCTTTGCCCCGAACCAAATAGCAGAAACAGCATGGCATAGGCCGAGCCCAACAGCAAGGTGGCGTTTCCGACGTTCATGAGTATTATTTTATTATTTGGATTGTGGCGGTATATAATCGCTGATGGACTTCCACTTTCTCCAAAACCCCGTTTACATACGAATAGTAATTGTAGCTGCCGTCAGGCAATTCGATTTTGTACCGGTGCTGCCCGGCCCGCCGGATTGGGATCATGCGCCCGAACCTGTCAGAAAATACTTCGCTGACGGTGACGGGCTCTTTCGCGTAAAGCGCCAGCATATTGTAGGAAATGGGATAGCATGTATGAATGGTTTGGCTCTCCCCCGATCTTACCAGATACCGGCCCGAATCAATTGTCATGTGCTTATTCATTTTTTCCTTCCCGTTTTGCCTTCTCATAATGGCCGATTTGACCAATAATCCATTTTGATAAACGGCTTCTTCCTTGCCTTCCCCGGTGATGGGAAGTATGAATCCTGTATTCACCTCCGAAACGAGGTTGAGCCGGGTAACGCCTCCGGATTTGGTCTCGCTGAATAGCATGGTCCCTATGACCCGGTCGCCCCGGCTGATTTCATACTTATGCCGCCGGGTCTGTGCGGAAGTGGCAATTCCCAACAACAGGAACAGGACCAGGAGGATAAAAGGCATGACCACAGTTATCCGGCGAAATATCTTGGCCGATACCAGCGAGATAAACTCCTTTTTGTTTGCCGTCTTGCGATACTCCCGGATCAGCCAAATGATGAATGCGTAAATCATAAATTTTGAATTTGCCTTTTCAGTGAAGCGTGCCGCAGGTCGCCCGCTTTTCCGGGTTGGCGGCTTTGGGCAATGCAACTGCCGCCATAACCGCTAATCGGGGAGCAACTTCCGGACTTCCAAATTTTCATACCGCCAAACTAGCTGCAGGATTAGCCGGTTCATAATTGAATTTTGCATTAACAAACGCTTTAACTGCAGATTCTGCAACAAACTTTCATAAATAGAATGTGGGCGCCCCAGTCACTTTTCCGGAAATCTTTCGCAACTACTCCGATCGACTACCTGTTCAAACCAAAACTCTACTCGCACTTAGCTGACTTGTCTTGCTTCAGAGCTCTGCGTTCGGTGAGCTATCTCCAAATAGTTGAGGACTCTTTGGAAACCAATACTTCTTCAACCGGACCGACCATCGGGGAATTCATTACATTAGGACTCGGCAAATTCACGATATGCAACGAACCAGAATTGCGGGAGCAGGCATGTACGTGCCGGCCGATATTGTGACGAACAACGACCTGCTGCAGTACATGGACACTTCCGATGAATGGATACGGGAGCGCACCGGGATCGAGCGCCGCCGTTATGCCCACCGCACTGCGGAAACTACTACTACTATGGGCATCGCAGCGGCGAAGCAGGCGATCGAACGCGCGGGGGTCACCCCGCGCGACATTGACTTCGTAATATTCGCCACCCTTTCTCCCGATTATTATTTCCCGGGTTGCGGCGTTTTGCTGCAGCGAACAATGAAAATGAAAGAGATCGGCGCGCTTGACGTGCGCAACCAGTGCAGCGGCTTCGTTTATGCCCTCAGTGTTGCAGACCAGTTCATCCGCACCGGCATGTACCGAAACATTCTTGTGGTGGGAGCCGAAAAGCATTCTTTTGGCCTCGATTTCAGCACGCGCGGCCGCAACGTTACCGTGATTTTTGGCGACGGCGCGGGTGCTGTGGTACTCCAGCCCACCAGCGAAGACGGCCGCGGCATTCTCTCAACCCACCTGCACAGCGATGGGGAGAGCGCCGAAATCCTGGCGATGTACAATCCCGGCACGCATGCGAATCACTGGACCCCGGAGCCGGTGGCCGATTTCGATGAGGCCGCGATCGCACAGATGTTTTTCAGCCATTCAATGATCGACAAGGCGCAGGTGTTTCCCAATATGGATGGACCTGCAGTATTCAAAAAAGCAGTTGAAAAATTTCCCGAGGTGATCCTCGAGGCCCTCGACGCAAATGGATTGCGCACCTCCGATCTCGCGCTGCTGATCCCCCACCAGGCAAACCTGCGCATCAGCCAGTTCGTGCAGAAAAAGCTTGGGCTGCGCGACGACCAGGTGTTCAACAACATCCAGGAGTACGGTAATACAACAGCGGCATCCATTCCGATCGCGCTCTGCGAAGCGTGGGAAAAAGGGAGGATCAGGCCCGGCGATCTGATCTGCCTCGCCGCGTTTGGCTCAGGATTTACCTGGGCCAGCGCGCTCCTCAGGTGGTGAACAACTTGCATCATTCTTGCAAGACCAACGACATGAAAGTGCTTTTGACAATTGTTTGCTCCCTGCTCGCGGTGGCCTCACATGCGCAGGAAGACAGCTGGACGGTGCGGCTAAACGGCCGCGTTCTGCTCCATACTTCCGTGGAAGGCCGGGTGTTGAAGGTCACCAGCTCACAGTGGAAACGGAGCGGCCGACTCGAAATACGTTACCATGACGCACAAAAACATTTTTGGATCCGCAGCTTTCAGCTCCATGACGAAGGCGACAACATGATTTTTTCTGCCGACAGCCTGCAGCGCCTGAACATCTCGCTCGCGAAGCTGCGGCGGCTATTCGCGGGAAAAAAGGAATTGCGCGTCTATACCGTGGTGCGCCCCGCTGACCCGACGATCGCGGTCCGCATCCGGCGGGTACATTTGTGTACCTTGCGCCTCCCCTGAAAATGCGTCGTCATATTATTTATATAGTGAACCCGGTCTCGGGGACGCGGGACAAAACCCGCATTCAACAGCTCATTGAAAAAAAAATGCAGCAGGCCTCGATTCGTTTCCTCATCGTTCCTTCCGTGGCCGGAGGAGACTACCAATACGTGAAGGCCCTCATCCGCGAGCACGGAACGACCGACGTGGTGATTGCAGGCGGAGACGGTACAGTCAGCCAGGTAGTCGGCGCGCTTTGTTCGGAGAACCTGAACTTCGGCATCATCCCTTGTGGGTCCGGAAATGGCGTGGCCTACACGATGAAAATCCCCACCCGCGCGGAACGGGCGCTGGACCTGGTCATCGCGGGCCGCAGCGAATATATGGACGGGTTTTCAGTGAATGGGAAATTTGCCTGCATGCTCTGCGGCCTCGGATTCGACGCCCGTGTGGCACACGATTTCGCCAACCAGCCGAAACGGGGACTCGCCACCTATGTTCGACAGGTAATCCGGAATTTTTTTTCCGCGAAGACTTATGCGTTTTCGATCGCCGTAGGAGAAAAAATTTTCAGCACCCGCGCCTATTTTCTCAGCATCGCAAACAGCAACCAGTTTGGAAATAATTTCCGCATCGCTCCCAGGGCAAGCATGAGCGACGGGCTGCTGGACATTGTGATCGTCACCGACCGCGGAAAGATCGGTGTGATTTACCATACCCTGCGCCAAATCTCGGGGCGGGTACAACTGCAGGATCCCGAACTGATTCGTGAAAAAGGAGTCATTTATTTTCAAACGTCGCGGTTAACGATCGGCAATTCCCAGGGTGCTCCTTTGCACATTGATGGGGATCCGGCCGAAAGCGCCGAAGAATTGGAGATTGAGATCAGGAAGCGCTGCTTCCGCTTGATCCAGCCATAAAAACTTACGGCCACGCCGCCGGGGAAGAAAGTGGCCGGTTCAGAATTTCCAGGACTTTTTTAAAGCTCGCCTGGTTGGCAGTGGAGTGCACGGAGTTTACAATATCGCGTTCCTCGCGCCGGGTAAGATGAAAATTCAGTGCGGCTTTGTTTTCCTCATTGTCGGCCGCGTACTGGAAGCCAACCTTGTAAATCTCGAGATTGCTTTTGGTAGTGTAATAGCTGATCATGTCGTTTTGAAAATATTCCATCATCTTAAACCAGTTGTGCTGCAGCAGGAAGAAAGGACGCGTGGCGTGGTCGCTGATATCGTCGGACAGGTACGGAAACTCCCAGCCTCCCGCCCGCCGGTCACGGATCTCGATGAGCAGGACTCCACTCGTGTTGGCGCGGATCCATTCGTCAAAATTTTCCAAAAAGCGCAGCGACGTTTCCTGCCCGTAATTGTCGCGAAGACCGGCGTCCATCACATCAACAACCGGTTCGGTGGGAAGCCACACGTTTGGAAGCACGATCGGGAAAGTGGCGTTCATGCGAAGGGCTGTCAGGACGCGAAGGTTGTGCGGATCCTGCTTTGCGAAAAAAGAGTTGAAATCGATCACATCCGGGTCGTTGAACGGGATCCTCGAAGTATCCTGCCGCGCGCGCATCATGAACCGGATGGGTTGTGTGCTGATGATCATCTTCCTGCTGTCGCGGGTTACCACCGAATTAAAAAAAAGCAGCGGAATTCTGGCCTGGCGCTCGTCTTCGACATAATCTTTCAGCAGCTTGTTCAGATAACCTCGTGTATTTGTATTCAGCTTTTGCTCAAAGGCATAGCCCCGATCCTTTACGTAGCGGTATGAACCCACCCGGAACTTCTGCGCCGGCGCAATCAGGTCGCGGGCAACGAAAGACGAAAATGTGGGATTGAGCAGGTCGCCGGCGATGTCGTTGACGTATTTCGAATCCTGCAAACTGAGCGTATCGCCGTTCAGTTTCCGGAGATAAAGTTCCCGGAAATAGGCCGCACCGATCAATCCCCCCGAAGCTCCGCTAATGAGTACCGTTCGCTTCATGATTCCCCCGTTGGTCATGCTGTCCAGGTACTGCAGCACACGCATCGTGAAGGTTCCGCTTCGGTTGCCTCCGCCGCTGGTGTTGATGAGCACCATCATCGGCCGCTCGGCCCCCTGCTGCTGTTTCCAGCGGTTGAGGATGGCTATCATATTTTTCCGGTCGGCCTCCGCCTGTTCCTCGCCGCAGACAGCAAGCAACCCTTCGCGGGAATAATGCGGCCGTTCTTCGCGGTTCTGGTAGTTCAGCCCATATGCCTTGTTGCGGGGATCGATCCAGTTGAGCTTGTAGAATATGTCGAGCACGAGAATCAGCGCAACCAGGTAAGGCACGCTCCAGCTTTGCAAAAAATAGGTAAAAGCTCCGGCCACACCTATCAGGATTGAAAAGAAAATGGTGATGCTGGCGGCAGCCGGAAGCTGGAAAACCGGGTAATCCAAAAAGAAACCCGTGATCACCAGGAAAACAAAGGCTGCAAACACGGAGAGGATTGCCGCGAAATGGTGACGCTTGAAGATGGATTCCACAAATTCTCGCGTATAGTGGCTTACGTCGCGAACGCGACGAATCCGGAAAAAGTTTTCGAAATACCATTCTACCCGCATGAAGCTCTCCGAGTGATAGACCTCCCGTACCGGGCGCAGATGCGTGATGTATTCAGTGGGATTTTGAATGATGGGCATCATCCGTCGCATGATCGAACGGTCGGCGCGGAAGAAATAAATAAATGAGAGGCCCAGGATCAGCAGCAGTCCGAACAGAAACCCCGCAGCCAGGAATGCGAATTCAACAGTGCTGACCAGCTCTTTGCGGTGTACGAACTCGTAAGCCTTGAAAAAGTAGAAAACCAGGAAAATAACCGGGATGACGGAATTGTTAATGCAATACTTTACAAAAGGATTCGTTGTTGCCGAGAGAAACCGGAAATGCCTGCTGAACAGGATGAAGCTGGTGATGTTCCAGCTCATGATGAACATACCCAGTGCGATGCCCACGACCGCCGTCGCGAAAGCGTTCACGTTGCCCAGGTAT
>Ga0196980_1000230_pt1 | contig 15329 bp, 18 predicted proteins | sample S3_1013CmetaG_FD_155486 | JGI IMG/M metagenome (GOLD analysis project Ga0196980, IMG submission 155486) | Soil microbial communities from Anza Borrego desert, Southern California, United States - S3_10-13C | ecosystem: Environmental > Terrestrial > Soil > Desert | place: USA: California... | reverse complement strand
TTCGCAAACTGCTGGTGCGCTATGAAAAACTCGAACGAAGCTTCATTGCTCTAAATCACCTGGCCGCAGCCATCATCGCCTTCCGAAAAGTGCCTTTGGCTGTGAATATAATTTACGGATAAATTCTTAATCTAATGGGTTGGACTCTACCCCTTAAAACGGGTGTGTCGATAGATTGAAATTGACGGAGTCCTGCGTCTTGTGGTTGCCGCTAATGAAGGGCGCGTATGGGTGGCCGATGTTGAATCGAGCGCCTTGTTTCGGTCCGCAGTAGTTCCTGGAATCCGGTATAGATTGAGCGGAATTGTTGGACCATCCACGGTTCAAGCGCTTCGTTAGCGGGTGTGTAGATCAGCCCTCCATGGAATCTAAATCCTGCCCATTTGGAGTCTATCCATCCAAGATCGAGCGATAAGATTTTGAACAGCGTTGTTACAACTTTAGGTGCACCGTCTCTATCCCATCGTCGGATGGTTTGGACGGTGACTCCGCACAGCTCGGCGGCTTGGGCGTCGTCGCCGTAGCCGGCTTTAAACCGCAGAATGAAGAATGGGGTTAGCTTTCGCTGCATGGATTCTCCTTACTTGGTTTTTGGGACCTTGAAGAGTAGTCCATAAGCGATCTACGATTTTACATAATATACATTATGCGCTATTGGCTATTGCCGTCTTAGGCGCATGGTCAGCCCGTCCTTACCACAATCCGCAACGCTACGCCGTGATCTAATTCACGGCGCCCCCTCAGAACACATCCGTATCTCGCACGCTCCTAAAACCTCCTAGGAGCGTGTTTCCATGAGAAGAAAAAGAAAATCCGAGTTTTACCGGCTGCGCCGGTATTTGTTTTTGGATATCCCGACCGCCGCGCAATGGTTCGAGGTCACGGAGAGAACCATACGGAATTGGGACCAGAAAGGCGCGCCGAAGCTCGCCATGCGACTCTTGCAGGAACGCGAGCGCCGGTTATCGAGCTGGCATCCCGATTGGCACGGCTTCCGGATCGGACGAGACGGGAAACTGTACGGTCCCAACAGGCTAAGGCTGTCCGCAGAGCACCTGCGGCACTGGCGGGATATCATCCGATGCAGATGCTGGGAAAGTGCCACCGATGGCACTAAGTGAGGCCGCGCACGCGCAAATAACACAGGATAAGGAGAGCGGTCAAGTCTGACCGCTCGAAAACCCCATTTTGAGGGGGTGACTGCAACCCATTGCAGTAAGTCCGGGTTATTACTACTGACCCGGACTTTCGACACCAAGTGAAACGGTCAGGAATGCAATCCCTTGGGAAACGGGACAATTTACGCGTAAGTAGCCGAAACGCCGCTGAGGTAAGCGGCCGCCAAATGTCGAACGACAAAGGAGATATGTAAGCGTAGCTAGCAAACGGTCCAGTTAACCGCGAGGTTACACCTTCCACTCATCTCGAATCCACTGAAACATGTTGCTTTTAGCGGTATTGGGACCGAACCCAGCCCAAGCACCGATGTCCGTTACCTCAAAAACCATGCAGTGTTTGCCGGGTGCGATTGCCTTAACGCGATCTCTAATTTGCGTCGGAACATTTTGTTCGTGATTGTCTGTGTTGATGAGCCACGCACCATCAATCCAGTGCCAGTATCCCCAGCCCTTAGATGTCAAGAAGTCGATAAACTGCTGATCCTGTTCGACCGTCATGAGGTCAATAAGCGCAACAATCCTCTTCATTGACCTTGCTCCTCCGACGCGCTTTCGAGTAACGATACGTTACCCGAAAGATCTCTAGTAACCTCGCGCATGCCGAGAACACTATCTCCAATGAGCCCTCTCTCAATCGCCATTTTTTGAATGGTGAACTTCTCGCTACGCAAGGCATCCGGGTTTTTGACCATGAAGAAGAAATGCGTCCCCAGATAGCACAGGAGTAAAACACACAAGATCCCAGCAAAAAGCCAAATTAGCGGTGGCGGCAGTCCATATCGAGTTGCCAAGACCAAAACCAGGAGGAAGGCAACAATCATCCATTGAAGGTGATTTAAAGCGTTGGTACGCGAGCCATCCGCAGTAGATCGGGATAGCAGTTCTCGGATAAGCCCCACAAGTCCTCCTGTGCGTCACAAAGACTAAGTAAGTGATTAAATCGATCTGTATATCCGGTTATTCCCATTGGCTATCAGCCGCCTTCGCCACGAATGCCGCGCTCAATCCGTGTTGGAAGTACAAACAAGAACGCACCCAGCGCTAAAGCGAACTCAAGGACTCTCTTGGCATCGGCGGTGCTCGGCAGCGTTGCTGCCTCGTCCGCGTGACGCTGGTCGTTGGCGTCAAGTCGAACAGTATGCGCCCAAGCGGCCATATCTTTGGTCAGCACGTTATCTTCAGCCGCTTTCTCGATTCGAATGTACAGACTTCCTTGTGTATAACCGCGCAGTTTTAGCATCGCGTCAACCGCGCTTGCAGCAAGCATGACAGAGCCGGCGGGAGCATGAAGGCTCTCGTATGCCTGCTTCAGATAGGTCCGGGGGCGCTCAGGAATATCAGCGTCTATCGAGGCGGCCTGTGGAAAATGCTCTATTGCCTCTTCGTTGTGCTGCCATGAATAGGCAGTAACGACGCCCCCGCACGTTCCGCAAACGTATATCGACCAAATGCGCGGCCTACCCCCCATATGATTGTTAGTTTGCAGGTGATGCTGCCGTCGAAGGTTAGGATTTGCTACAGAGCAATGTGGACACCGGTCAAGCAAGAGATTTTCAGAGAGTTTCGGCATATCGTGAGAATCGAGTAGCTAACGTAAAGTTGACCTCTACAACGAGATCGAATCGGCCTCGAAACATAGTCAAAGCCTTGCGTCACGTCAAATTTGACATTTAAGGCAAAAATACGCCACCGGTCACACCCGCAGTGACCCAGCGGCACCCCTATCAAAACCATGAAAAGTCTCACCCATGAGACAAAGTGCCCGTGTTACAAGCACGGGCACTTGACTAAACCACTCGGGAATTTGATAGCGATGGAAATTTTGCGTGTCAGAGCGGCAGAGGGGACGGCGGAAAAACGGCTTGGCAACAAGCGGGGCATTCCCCATCGTCAGGGTCAGAAGCGGGTACTCCGCCTGAAATGAAGGGTAACTAGCTTTTCACCCGCGACACTAGCCCAGGAGAGATGCCAGCATAGAACCAAACCTCGTTCCGCAGCCCCACATGGTGCTCGTCTGAGCCAGGCGAGCGCCGACCAGATCAATCCGGCCATGGATCAACGCCGTGTCGGAATGAACACTGACTACCTAGCTTTCTAACGAGGTCAACCGCAGCTTGATCAGACTTAAATCGGCCACGGTCTGGGTCTTGAAATCACGAAGCTCTTCCCGAAGCGCTTTCAAGTGCTCCAGGATCAGGTTTTCTACAGGGTCGGTCATCGGGCTTGCTTTATTCATAACGTCACGCTTTTCCTTCTTTGCTTTCGCCAGGGCTCCATCCCGTTCATGTTCGACTCGCGCCAGTTGCTTCCGCAGCTGCGCGACCGTTTGCTCTTGACCATTTGGATCCGCGGCATTTTTCGTAACGTTTGCCGTCATAACGGGTTTGAGTTGTGGACGCATCTCCCCTGCCCGCTTACGCGCCCGATACGCCCTCATCCGTTCCGCCGCGCTTTTGGCCTGCCCCGTGGACGGACGTCCCCGGCGGCGCGGAGCCGGAAAGCGTTCGGCGGTTTGGGTGTCGGCTTGATCTTTCATTTTCGTAATCCGTTGCGGTATTTCAGACGTTGATTTAATGTAACTCGTTACGATAAATAAGGCAAGCGTTTTTCGTAACGAAAAATGACAATTAATCTCGAAGGCTCACCAATGACCCGAGGAAACACTATATAGACACCTGTGATATCTGCTCGATTGCCTAGGCGCAGTAAAGCAAGCCTTGCGGCAAAGCCGAAAGTATGACAAGAAAAGGCGTGGCAGCGGATTCGAGGAACAAGCCGTCGCGAAGGCGCTTTAAGCGAAACGCGACTTTCGGTCGGCGAAGAGCAATAAGTATTGAAGCAAGCTGTCGAGACAAAACAACACCAACAGGACTTACGCCTCTTGCTCCTTTTGCCTTTGAACAAAGGAACCAAGAAGCCTTTTTCGTAAGTCCTGAACAACATCAAGACGGGAGGGGTTCAATCATGCTGAAATCGATCGATATTCTGCTCGGACTTTCTGTCGTCATGCTGATCGTCAGCATGGCGGTGACTTTGATGACTCAGGCCATACTGGCTCTCCGCCAAAGTCGCGGACGGCACTTGTTGGCTGGCCTCGTGGACCTCCTCGAGCAACTCGATCCCGGCGTGGAGCGGCGCTGTGCGGAGGAGATCGCCAAGATGATCCTCTGTAGTCCGATCATCAACGGCGGCAAGGTGTGGGGTTCGATCCGGTATGGCGAGGTGATTCACCGTGAGGAACTCACCAAGATGCTGCTCGACCTAGCCGCGCGGGATTCTTCGGCAGAGACGATGACCATGATTCAGCAGACGGCGCTCAAGATGTTGAAAAAAGTGATGGCGGACAACGGTATTATGGACCCGGACCAAACGCTGAAAAACATGCATATGGCGGCGCTGCAATTGGAGAAAACCAATCCCGAGCTGGCCAATGACGCCCGTCAAAATATTGCCCTCCTGCAAGAAGCCTCCAGTCAGTTCCTGGCGAAAATCAACCTGCGGTTCGATTCGATCATCGATCGTGTAAGCCAACGTTTCACCTTCAGCGCCCGCGTTTGGACTTTCGTTAGCGCAACGCTGGTAGCAGTCGTGCTGCAACTGGATACGGTGACGCTGGTGAACCGGTTTGCCATGGACGACGCCATGCGAGCCGCATTCGTGCAGGAGGCGATGATGATCGATCAGGCACAGCGTGCCACGGTCAACCTACAGGCCCAGACCGCCGCGACATCCCCCCAGTCGGATGAAACCCGTAGGCAGTATTTCACGTTCTTGGCCAAGCAGGGCGTGATTTTGCCTCCAACCTCCCTCAAACTGTGGTACGACAACTGGCAAAACGTGAACCTCCCGGGTCTGATGGTTTCCATCCTGCTGCTAAGCCTCGGTGCGCCCTTCTGGTACAGCGCACTGAACCGGTTATTGCAGCTGCGATCAGTCCTTGCGCAAAAAGACGATATGCAGCGCGTCATTCGGCACACCACACAGTCCACGGGAGACGTCCCCGACAGCGGAATCGGCACAGCCAGCGGCATCCGCCCCAACAGTCCATGAACGTGGCGGTTTAACTATCTTCCATCACCGATCATGATGAAAACGGCTTGAGCGGCAGCATTACCCCGGCCTTCGAGCGCTACATCGGCATCGATTATTCCGGTGCCAAAACCCCGACCTCTAGTCTCAAAGGGCTGCGCGTCTACCTGGCGGATCGGGTCGCGCCACCCGCGGAGGTTCTACCGCCGCCCGGTACGCGCAAATATTGGAGCCGGCGCGGCATCGCCGAATGGCTGGTCGGAATGCTGTCCGAAGACGTGCCGACACTGGTTGGCATCGACCACAGCTTTTCCTTTCCGTTGCGCTATTTCGAAGTTCACAACCTGCCGCTCGACTGGTCGGCCTTCTTGGATGATTTCCAACGGCATTGGCCCACTGACGAAGACGACACCTATGTCGATTTTGTCCGTAACGGCCTCCGTGGCCGCGGCGCCGAGCGCATGGGCGATGCTCGCTGGCGGCGCTTGGCAGAAATACGCTGCCGGGCCAAATCGGTCTTCCATTTCGACGTGCAAGGCTCGGTCGCCAAATCCACCCATGCCGGCCTTCCCTGGCTGCGCTATCTGCGCCAGCGACTGGGCGGGCGGGTGCATTTCTGGCCGTTCGACGGTTGGAAAATTCCGAGGGGCCGGTCGACCGTCGCGGAGGTCTATCCATCGCTATGGCGGCACGATTTCGCCTCGGATCGGCGCAATCCCGACCAGCAGGATGCGTATTCGGCAGCCGAGTGGATGCGGCGCGCCGATCTCGATGGCCGCCTGCAAGAATTCCTCAACCCGTATCTAACGCCTGTGGAGCGCGCGACGGCTCAGGTCGAGGGCTGGATTCTCGGAGTCAGATGAGCAAGATATCAGGCTTTCTTCTCCTGATTAATGCCACAGGATCAGATCGTTTGTCGCCGTCCTCGCCTGTGGATCATTCTTCAACCGAGCCCATCGCGCGAAATACCGCGCATCCAAGAGGAAAAATACGAAATCATTAAGGAAGCTCTGATTAAGTCCTTCGACAGGCTCAGGACGAACGGTAACGTATGGATTCCGTTCGTGGTGAGCCCTTCGGTTCGGCTCAGGACAGGCTTGTCGAACGCTCTCCTGAGCTTGTCGAAGGGCATGAACGGAATCCACTTGTTCAGAGCTTCCTTAAGGGCCATCCTGCAGGTCGCTCACCCTGAGCTTGTCGAAGGGTTTCCAGGGGCTATCGGGATAGACACTAAAGAGCTATGCCTCAAACCATCCAAGCTTCGCTTGCCGATAAGATGATGACGTTTGCGCTAGACATCGACGGCTTAACATGCTAGACACATTTCAGCCTCATCACGTGCTGCAAAGGAGCCCTGCATGGCGAAATCAACCGTAGTCTACTGGAATCCTTTACACCCTGAGAGCCTGGAGCAATGGACGCCTGTCGAAGGACTGGAAGGCATGGCCGAGGAGCTTACCTTGAGCCTTGATTCAGTCACCGGCGAGTACACCAGACTAACGCGCTTTCTCCCCGGTGCCGATACGTCGGCCTTTGGCGGAAAGTCTCATGCTTACCCGGAAGAGGTATTTATCGTCAGCGGACGCTTGTACGATCAGGCGTTTGATCTTTGGCTCGAAGCCGGGCATTACGCCAGCCGCCCTCCTGGCGAACTCCACGGTCCATTCAAAACCGATATCGGGTGTGTCGTACTGGAAGTGTCGTTTCCTAATCGCCTTAGTGATGTCGCCTAGCTCGCCCATAGAGGATCCTGGGTGAAGCCTCCCGCCAAAACCGCTCTAATACGCCCGCCTCCCACCATTCCGGAAAGTGAGATGAGGCGGGCTGCTCGTACAGATAACCGCTCCTCAGCCAGGTTCCACAGATCAGAGGCCGGGCTGATAAAGCAGGGTCAGAGCGCCGGAGAAACTTAGAGACTTCAGCCCTAAGGTTTTCTCGATAGCGGCAAGAACGTCTTGCGGCCGGGTCAGATCGAAAGCGCCGCTGACGATGCGTTCGCGAATGCGCGGATCGCGACCATGATCTTGCCGGGAAAATCGCGGTTCAGTTCGTCGACTACGGCTGAAAGGGGCTGTAGGCTGTACACCAAAAGCCCTTTACGCCAGGCCAACGCCTGCAGGTCACCCACTCGCAGAGTGCATGCTTCCACGAGACGAGCTGAGAGAACATACTGATCGTGCAGAAGCCATCATGCCGATCCGCTACCGTTCCCTATGCTCTTTCATGTCCTTTGATCCTGGTTTTTTCGGACTCCCCTGGAGCAGCAAATGAAATATATTAAGTGGCAGAGAGTCTGAACGTTCACGGAGGTGCGAATAATGACTATCAATGCGTCGAATATGCGGAACGACAAGTCTCTCTCCTATCTCCTCTATCTGTATCTGTGGCCGCTCTGGATTTTTGAGAATGCCAATGTGGGCTCCTTTTTCGAGCGCACGGCCGCTTATCGTCGAAACCGATCCAAGCGGGTCTACTTGCCCGCTTACACAGCAAAGTGGATGGTCATTTTCGCGATGCTTGTGGCCATGCTGTGTGCCCTTGAAAGCATGGGAAATGCTTATGTCACATGGAAATTCTCATTCACCTTGCTCGCCTGCGGGGCCGGCATACTGGCAATTTTGGCGTTTGTAGTGGTGGTGATGACCATCGCCATATATCTGTTATTAACCCGCTGGAAGTATTAAGCACCCATCCCGGATTGAGAGCGGGTATTGTTCACTATGGCATCCATGGTGCGGCACGTTTTTTCGGCTATCGCCGAGGCGTCTTAGATAGCGAGAAACACCGCCCTGCCCCTTTCCGACGATGGCGTAAAGCAACTTTCTCGTTATTTGTCTTCGGGATGGAATTGGACCAGCACCGTTCGAGTGACGGGACCGATGAATCTTGAAATGTTATTCCGGTAAGGCGGAGGCGCGGAAGAGTGCGAGGATAACCGAAGGGACGAGGCTAGAATGCTGCATATGAATCAGTAACTGGACCGGACATCCTTGTCCTACCGCTTTGCCTTTGCGCGAATCCGATCCTTCGCTTTCCATCGGTCTGTCCAGTTACTGTGTCTATCACTAGACTTAAGTGGGATATCGGCCTGTCCCATCCTGGGGGGCGACGCGACATCCCTGTATCCGTGCTCGAATGCCGCTTCCCTACCGCCCTTTCGAGTGCAATTTATTTAAACGCCGGACCGCGTCCGAAAAAAATACGTGCGAGCTCGTATGTATATCTCCGCACACCATGCCGGCAGCGGGCGATTGAAAGGCCAGCGCCTTAATTCCATATTTCGTGATAGAGATCAAATTCGCTTCAATTCGACAGTGATAGTGTTGCGTTTAAACCTAAATCGGCAGTGATGGTCGGCTGTGAAGCCTCCATGATCCGGTCGGTATCTTGAATACGCCAAAGCAGGAACTTTCGCTCACGTGGAAAACCGGAGCTGTACTCAGATTATCCTCGGCCCGCTGATCAAAGTGGGTCTCTTGTGGCCAGAACTCGGATCCTACGCGATCTTGAAGGATCAAGCGCTTGTCGTTTTTCCAAATGCGATCTTGAAACGAGAGGTTAAACCATGACGCTCAGAAAACATGGCTTGTGCCAACATGCCGAGTTGATCCAACGCCTATTGGATGCGGCCGACATGATCTATCTCGATCCCCAGGCGGACCGCGGCAGACTGAATCGCTTACTGGATCTCGTCGAAAGATTGCAGCGTAGAAATCCTCAGACTGAGCCGCCTCGTCACTATCAACACGGCTCAATCCTTCGCCGCGAGTCGACTCCACTTCATTCATCAACAACCACGCAGTGGCCGAATTGCGCCGGGTCGGTCTTGCCTGAGCAATCGGTCGAAATCATAGACAACCGGAGACGCATCGCGAGGTCTTCGCGATCATAAGCGGGCCAGTCGTCTTCTGCACGCACGGATGGCCGTTCCGAACCTTCACCGGTTCACCCTGTCCCATTGTTACAGCCCGCGAGTCCGCAGCTTTTCGATTCTCAAGATAATGAAGATCTGACGGGAAAGGAGGGACAACCATGGAGGTTCGAGAGATCATGACCCCAAAACCGATCTGCTGTACGCCGGACACCCATTTGGAGACTATCGCACGGTCGATGGTACGGCACGATTGCGGCGAGATACCGGTCGTCGAAAGCGCGGAATCCATGCGGCTGGTCGGCGTCATCACCGACCGCGATATCGTCTGCCGTACCTTGGCGCAAGGCAAAAACCCCCTGTCCATGACCGCTCGCGAATGCATGTCGACCCCATGCGTGACGGTTACGCCCGAAACTTCGCTGGAAGACTGCTGCCAGGTGATGGAAGAGCATCGTATCCGGCGCGTGCCGGTGGCAGACCGAAACGGGTGCTGTTGCGGAATGGTCTCTCAGGCCGATATCGCCCGGCGCGCCCCGGCCGAGCAGGCAGCGGAGATGCTCAGGGAAGTCTCCCAACCGACGACTACCGCAGCGCCGGCCATGGCCTAGTGCGGAAGCGGCCAGCCGGATTATTTTCGGCCTGTATCAGGGAGCAGTCACGGATGACTTGGCCCGATTCGCGATGATATCCATTTGGGCTGGCGCTCTTGGAGTTATAGCCGGCGCTATTGCCGCAGTAGCCGGTTTCGGAATCGGCAGCTTACTTACGCCATTGCTGGCCCTGGTAATCGGAACCAAGCTCGCGGTAGCGGCGGTTTCCATTCCGCACTTGTTGGGCACGGCGCTACGTTTTTGGTGGATGCGCGAGTATATCGACCGGCGTGTGTTGTGGCGTTTCGGCTTGACCAGTGCGGCCGGCGGTCTGCTCGGTGCATGGCTGCATACCCGGGCGAGCAATCCCGTACTGACTCCGGTGTTCGCAGGCCTGCTGATCTTCGCCGGCATCATGGGACTGACCGGACTGGCAGAGCGGCTGCAATTCAAGGGCGTCTGGGCGTGGATGGCCGGAGCCCTTTCGGGTGTCTTCGGCGGCTTGGTCGGTAATCAGGGAGGAATCCGGTCGGCCGCCATGCTGGGCTTGAAGGTTCCGAGAGATGCTTTTGTCGCGACCGCTACCGCGATTGCGCTGATGGTAGACGGTGTACGGGTGCCCGTTTATCTGTTTACCGAGGGGCACCGGCTCCGACCGATGTGGCCGCTGATCGGGGTAGCCACGGCAGGCGTGCTGATCGGCACGATCGGCGGCGGACGCATGCTCAAGCGTATTCCTGAAAAGCTATTTCGACGCATAGTTGCAGTTCTTGTCCTGGCTCTCGGACTCTGGATGTTTCTCAGGAACGGCGAATAACCCGCTTCACGAGCATTCGAACAAGGAGGCGTTATGAAAACCGAAAGTTCATCCGTTACGCGAACGGCATGTTTGCTGACATTCGCTTTCGTCGCCAGCGCCTATGCGCCGCCATCGGCCGCCTCGAAAGCGCCTGAAAGACCGGCCGTCCGGTCAGGCGGCGAGTACGGCACGCCCAAGCTGCCGCCCCCCAATGCCACGCCTTCGGCGATTCATTTTTCCAAGGTGATCGGCTGGCCGGAGGGCAAAACGCCGGTCGCACCGCCCGGATTCAAGGTGACCCTGTATGCCGACCGCCTGGATTATCCGCGCTGGCTCTACGTGCTGCCCAATGGCGACGTGCTGGCAGCCGAATCCCGCACCGAACCGAAGCAGAAAGGAGGAGAGCCGGGGCAGAACGAAATCGAACGGGGCATGATCGAGTCCGGCGTCGTGGGCAAAAGCGCCAACCGAATCACCTTGCTGCGCGATGCAAACCACGACGGCATCCCGGAGTTGCGCTCGGCGTTCCTGACCGGTCTCAACCAGCAGATGGGCATGGCGCTCCGGGGCGATACCTTCTATGTCGCCAATACCGATAGCGTGGTCGTATTCCCCTATCGCACCGGAGAGACGCAGATCACCGCCAAAGGCCGCAAGATCCTGGACTTGCCCGCGGGCGGCTACAACAATCACTGGAACCGCAATCTTCTGTTCAAGCCGGACGGCAGCAAGCTCTTGATCGCCGTCGGATCGGACAGCAATGTCGGCGAGCACGGCATGGACAACGAGCACCGCCGCGCCTGCATTCTCGAAGTCAACCCGGACGGCAGCGGCGAACGGGTGTATGCCTCGGGACTCCGGAATCCGCAAGGCTTGGACTTCGAGCCGGTCACCGGTGTCTTGTGGACGGCGGTGAACGAGCGTGACGAGCTCGGCGACGAACTGGTGCCCGACTTCATCACCAGCGTGCGCGAGGGCGGCTTCTACGGCTGGCCCTATTCCTATTTCGGCCAGCACGAGGACCCGCGCCGCAAAGGCGAGCGGCCCGATCTGGTGGCGAAGGCGATCGTGCCGGATTATGCGGTCGGCGCGCACACGGCCTCGCTCGGATTGGCGTTCTACAAGGGAACCGCCTTCCCGGAAACCTACCGCGGCGGCGCGTTCGTCGGACAACACGGCTCCTGGAACCGTTCGACCCTGGCCGGATACAAGGTGCTGTTCGTGCCGTTCAAGGGCGGGAAGCCCAACGGTCCTGCGCAGGACTTTCTTACCGGGTTCATCGTCGGCGAAGGGAAACGGGAAGTTTACGGGCGTCCGGTAGGACTAGCCGTTCTGCCGGATGGCTCGCTTCTGGTCGCCGACGATGCCGGCGGAAAAATCTGGCGGGTCAGTGCCGTGCGATAGAGCCTTTCGGCCATAGGGGCGTATCGTCCCGTTAAGATGCCCCCGCACTTAGCGCCCATCTCAGTAAGCCGTTCGCCCCGAGCTCAGCGAAGGGTTCCGAGGGCTTGCTGGGATAGGCGCTTCGTCACTGCACCGACTTTGCTCATTTTGGTCTAATGTATGGACAGCATTCTCCCTGATCAATCGATAGAGAGATGTCATGGGAGTATGTGCCGGTACGAGCGCTAGGGAATTACCGTTTACAGATTCGAAGAATCAAGCCGCATACCGACCGAGCCATCGGGTAAGAAGCTCCCCGATTTTTTCAAGGAGGACTGACATGGCAGATCGCCGGAAAAGCCCGGTTCTTCGATCGCGTGGGATCTGGGCAATACTGTTGCTGTGCGTCTGTCAGATTGCATTCGCCAAACGGGTGGACGAGTCGTCTTACCATTACCCCTATAAGAACCCTTACCTTGCCACCGCCACGGTAGCCATCCTGAAAGACCGCGAACGGCGGTATGCGTGGGACGAAACCCGCCATTTGGATCTCGAACTGATTCCGGGCCGAAACGATGTTTACCTGCTGGAGGGCAAAGGGAAACTACGTGTCCGCTATTCACCTCATCCGGGACCCTCGCCGCTGATTTTCCTGCTGCCGGGATTTGGCGGTTCCGCCTATTCGGGCACGGCCCGTTATGTCGCGCAGTTGCTGACGGACCATGGATTTCAGGTGCTGTCTCTGCCCTCCCCGTTTCATTGGAATTTCACCTTGGCAGCCAGCCGATCCGCGTTACCCGGCCTTACCGAGAAGGACAGCGAAGACTTGTACCGCGCCATGCAATCGGCTCTGAATACGGTGCGCGAACGATTTCATCCGGAAATCACCCGAATCGGGCTGATAGGCTTAAGCCACGGTGCATTGACGGCGGCCTATTTGAGCAAACTCGATTCGGAACGGAAGAAAATCGGCTTCGACATCACGCTTCTAGTAAATCCCCCCATCGATCTGCTCGAGACCATCCGCACAATAGACCGGCTGGCGGATTTGGAACAACGTTATACCGAAACGCAGAGGTCGAACATCCAGGCCTATGCGATCGGCACGGCTAGTGCCGCCCTCAGCCTGGATATTGAGGATCCCGGTTATTTCGCTCATTGGGACCAGCGTCTTAAGCTGGACGACGAAAAAATACGTTATCTGATCGGATGGACTTTGCGTCAGCCCGTGGGAAGCTCGCTTTATACAAGCTCGCTGGTTCATCCGATGATGGGAATCCTCCAAACTCCGATCACTTGGGGCTATCGCAGCGCACGGCTGGAAGAAGCCCGCTCCTATGATCTGATGGATTACCTCGAGCGAGTCCTGGTACCGCACCTAGAGCGGACTAGTGACAGGACGCTCAGCTTCGATGACCTAGTCCGAGAGTCTTCCCTGAAAAGCATCGCGTCGGCCTTGCGCGATAATCCGAAGGTTTATCTCATGCACAATGCGGATGATTTTCTGGTATCCGAAGAAGACCTGAAATTCGCCGAACAGGTCTTCGGAGACCGCGCCACCATTTATCCTCACGGCGGCCATCTCGGCAATCTCTGGTACACGCAAAACCGGCGGGATATCCTTGCGAAATTGAAACCGCTGCTGAACGAGCGTTCCGAGATGAAAGGCACGGGGACAGTGCCGCCGTATTTCTCGCGCCATAGTCATCGCCGATGATTGAATGCCTTCTGATTCAGGCGCGTCAAGAATCGTCGGGCAGCCTAATCCGCATAGTGATCCAAGAGACCGCCGCCCTGCTCTTTCGAACTTCGGCTCGCTATACGCCGACCGGATAGGTCTCCACAGGCTCTTCGGCTTCCTGACGTGCTGCTCGCTCCAAAGGTTCCACGGCCCGCGTCCGGTCGTAGTGGAGCACGACATCGAATTGCTCGGCGAGGCGCGCCTCGAAGTAATGGCTGATGCGCTCGGTCTCGGGAAGATAGATCACGCCGATGGCGCGCTCCAACCGAGTCTGCGGCATCAACTTCGCCGTCTTCTCGTCACGGAGATTCAACAGAAAGCGATCCAGCCCGGTGCCGTGAAAAAGATCCTCATAGCTCCCCGGCAGAGCCGGCCGGACCTGTTTCAGTTCGGCCGGCGCACCCCACTCCGAAGCCGCCGTCACCGTACCCTCGTAGGTTGTGAAACCCGCCAGAACGGCATCGTCTCCATAGCGCTCCCGAACCAGTTGCCCGACGTTCAGCTCGCCGTTCCAACCCATCTCGGTGGCGCGCGCGTCTCCGATGTGGGAGTTGTGTTCCCAGACGACGATCTTAGCCGGTGATCCTCCACGGCTCAAATGCCCGCACAGGGCTTCGAGCGTTTCCGCCATATGCCGGTCGCGCAGGTTCCAGGATGAAATCCGGCCACGATACATCTCCCGGTAGTAGGCTTCGGCATTCCGGACCAGCCGCGCGTTCTGTTCGGCAAAGAAGAATTCGTCTTCCGCCGCACGCTCGTCGGTCCGTACGTAATCCGCCGCATGCCGGCGGAGTTCCACCAGTTGCTGCACGGCTTCATCTTCGCAATGTTCGGCCAGATCGAACCGGATCGAAAAGCCATAGGCTTGAGGATCGCCTCTGAAATTCTCGAAGCAGGCATAGCGATGTCTGGCCTGCCGGGCGGCTTCGATATCGACCGATTCGAGATAAGCCAGTACCGCTTCGACGGACGCATACAGGCTGTAGAGGTCCAGGCCATAAAACCCGGCTTTCCCATTCCTCGCGGGCAGCGCATCGTTATAAGCGCGGAGCCAATCCACGAAGACCAGGATATCGGCGTTGCGCCACATCCACTGCGGAAAGCGCTCGAAGCCCGCGAGCGCATCGGCGGGGGCCGAGAGATGGTCGAGGCCGCGGACATATCGATTGACGCGATAGGCATCGGGCCAATCGGCTTCCACCGCCACAGCGCAGAAGCCCTTTTCTTGGATCAGCCGTTTGCTGATCTCGGCGCGGGCACGGTAGAACTCGTGAGTGCCGTGGGTGGCTTCCCCCAGCAGGACAATACGGGCATCGCCGACGATGTCCAGAAATGCGTCGAACTCTTGCGGCCCTCCGACCAGCGGACAGGCCACATCTCTGATTGCTTGACTCAGCGGGTTTTGATTCGGATCTGCCATCGATGTCTCCTCGTTTCGAAAAACGCCATCCGACCGAGCTCGGATGGCTCCTCGATTTAATCTTGGATTCGATCCGTACCGGGAATTTCCTCGCGGAATTCCCGAGTCTGTCTGAGAGAAGAGAGTGATTCGAGATCCTGTCCGCTCTAAGGCGATGAGTAGACTGGAGGGGTGATCCGGTACGAAGCGAGTAATGGTCAAATGTTGTGTACGGGGGTGGGCTCAGGCGGCGACTTTCTCGACGTCTTCCTGAACTCCATCCTTGAACACGACTCCCTCGATGACTTGGGCTAAACGGGGAATCCCATTCAGTTT
>Ga0196980_1000229_pt1 | contig 15353 bp, 6 predicted proteins | sample S3_1013CmetaG_FD_155486 | JGI IMG/M metagenome (GOLD analysis project Ga0196980, IMG submission 155486) | Soil microbial communities from Anza Borrego desert, Southern California, United States - S3_10-13C | ecosystem: Environmental > Terrestrial > Soil > Desert | place: USA: California... | reverse complement strand
AAAGCTGCGCAGCAATCTCGGAAACGGTTTTTCCTGCGGCAAGGAGCTTAAAAACATGGAACTCCCTGTCGGAAAGCGTCTCGTGTGGCTGTTTATCCGAGCTGGAGTCGAGGGCTTCGGCCAGCCTTTCTGCGATCGTCGGAGTAATGTATTTTTTTCCCAGAAGCACCGCGCGGATCGCCGGCAGCAGCTCGGCGTGGATGGAATCTTTGCCGAGATAACCCGAGGCACCGGCCTTAAGCACCCGAAGCGCGTAGTGATCTTCTGGATGCATGCTCATGATCAAAACCGGCAACGAAGGATTGCTTTGCTTCAGCTGCCGCAATGCGTCGAGTCCGCTTCGTCCCGGCATGCTCAAATCGCAAATCACCACGTCCCATTTGCCCGTGATGGTTTTTCTGATCAAAGATTCCGCATCATCCGCTTCTTCCACGTGGCAGCTCGGGTATTCTTCCAGCAGGACCTGCTTCAGTCCTTTCCGAACGATTGGGTGATCATCTGCAATCAAGACACGAATCATAGGTATGTTGATTCCGGTTGCTTTTCGAGCGGTACGGTCACTTCCACCAGCGTGCCCTTGCCAATATGGCTTTTTATCCTGTAGTTTCCGCCTATCATGCTGGTCCGCTCTTTCATTCCCAGCAGTCCCAGCGTCTTGTGGTTTTGAGTTTCCGCGTCAAAGCCTCTTCCATCGTCCCGGATTGTGAGACAAAGTTCGCCCTTGTTCTCTTTGAGCGTCACATTTACGCGTTTGGCTTCTGCGTGCCGGGCCACATTCGTCAGCGATTCCTGAAAAATGCGGAATAAACCTGTTTTCACATTCTCACTCAGCTGTATGTCCTGTTTCGGCTCTCGGAAAGCCGTTCGAATCCCAAATTTTCTTTCGAACTCGTGCAGGTGCCAGTCGATCGCTGCTACCAGCCCGAGATCATCCAGCAGGCTGGGGCGCAGCTCGGAAGAAATCCGTCTTACGGTTTTTACCGTATTGTCCAGCATATTCGCGAGGTTTTCCAGCTTGGCCCGCACCTGATGGTCTTCGGATATGATCTTGTTGGCCAGCCAGGAAACATCCATTTTAAGTGCAGTAAGTTGTTGCCCCAGCTCATCGTGTATTTCGCGCGCGATGTGCCGGCGCTCGTATTCGCGGATGTTCTGCAGGTATTCCGTCAGCTCCCGGATCTCGCGGTAGGAATCCTGTAATTGCTTTTCAAACTTTTTTCGTTCGGTGATGTCGCGAATGATTATGCTGGTTCTTTCTTCGCCGCGCGCATCCGTAAAAATGGAGCTGCTGACCTCGGCTGGGAAAAAGCTGCCGTCGCCTCGTAGCAGTTTTAACTCACCCTTTACCTGACCGTGGCGCCTCCTTTCCTGCAACCACGGGAATAATTTCGAATCTGCCGGATCGACCAGCCCGTTGCGCCCGCGCGCGCAGATCTGCTGTTCGCTCATTCCGAATATCTGGCAGGCAGCGGGGTTTGCCATGAGGACCGACCCGTCCGGGGCGGTGAGCAGAATTCCGTCCAGGCTCGATTCAAAGAAGGCGCGAAACTTGGCTTCGCTTTCCCGAAGGTTTGCTTCCGCTTTCTTTCTTTCAGTAATGTCAATGATGCTGCCCCGGATCAGAATTTTATCCGGTGAGGGCAGACGGACCAGCCAAACCTCACAGGGGAATTCATTGCCTTCAGCGTCCTGGTGGATCCACTCGAAAATAGGTTTCTGCCAGTTTATTGCTTCTTGCACTATTCTTTGTGCATGGACGGCGGAAGGTGTTCCGTCCGGCTGGAATTCCGGGCTCAGATCAAGAGGTCCCACCTGCATCAGGTCCTCTCTCGACATGCGAAACAACTTCGTGGCGCTTTCACTCACGCTGACAAAACGCTTCTGCTCGAGATCAAATACTACCAGCGCCTCCGGCGCGTTCTCGACCAGCACACGGTAACGCTCCTCGCTCTCGCGAAGCACCGCTTCAGCCTCTTTAGAACGGGTAATGTCGATCATGATGCCTTTGAGACGCGTGAGCTTTTCCTGTTCCACCTCGAGCGAGACGATATCACGCAGCCAGACAATGCGGCCGTCGGCCGCGATCATGCGGTATTCAAATTCATGGGGACGGCGGCTGCGGGTCTGGCGGACGCAGAAATCCACCGCGAATGCACGGTCATCGGGATGCAGATGGCTTTCCCAGAATCCCTTTTCCTCCCACGCTGAACAGGGATATCCCAGCATTCTTTCCGCCTGCTGGCTGACGAAAGTAAACTGGAAAGTCTCAGGGTCGGCTTCCCAGACGATCCCGTCGATGGCGTTGATCAGAGAATGGTATTTTTCACGGGCGGTAATCGCCTCAGCGATCTTGTCCTCAAGCTGCCGCTCAAACTCGGAGATGATCTTCTCGATTGACGCGCCCATATTCGTGCCCGGTACGTGTGTATTTCAAAGTCCCTGGGTATTTATAAAATTAACCAGAGCCGCGGTATTTTTCAGATTTAATTTTTTGAGAATGTTATAACGGTGCACCTCGACCGTCTTGAGTGAAATATCGAGCCGAAGGGCAATTTCCTTCGAAGAAAGCCCCTCCCGGATCAGCTGGACGATCCCCAGCTCGCGCCGCGAAAGCAAGTTCATGTCGGGCTGGTCCCGCTTTTCGTCGAGCTCGCGATGGGCCAGGATATTTTTTACCTCTTCGCAGATATATTTTCCGCCGGCATGCACCTGTACAATCGCCTCCAGCAGCTCTTCTTTCGAAGAGTTCTTGGTAACATAGCCCTTCGCCCCCAGTTGCAGCATCCTCCGCGCGTACGCAGGCATCGTGTGCATCGACACTCCGATAACGCGTGTGCGGGGTGATTGCTTCAGGATCTGGCGGGTTGCGTCGAAACCATTTATTGGCGACATGTTGATGTCCATCAGCACCACATCGGGAAGGTTGTTGGTAACAAATTCGATTGCTTCTGCACCCGAACTGCATTCTCCGATCACCTGGAACCGCGGGTCGTTATTCAGAATAAAGGACCAGGATTCGCGGATCAGCTTGTGGTCATCAACCAGTAATATGGTGATCTTTTCCATCGGACAGTGGCGTTTTGGTTTGGGTAAGGACTTCGTCGCTCGGCCGCAAACTTAGCAACTGGCTCGTTAATAAAACCAGACGCCCTGCGAAGACAATGGAAAAGCAGGAAAAAATTTAAGTGCTTTTACTTAAGAACTGAATTAAGATCAATTGAAATGTCACGGCGCAGGAAAACGGCCCACTACAATGTTCGCCCAGCTGCTTACCTGGCTGGTCAAAAAATTTGATCGCGCAGCTGTTCGTCCAGCTTCCCGAGGTCGTATTTCCATTGTCCATGAAAAACCGAATTAACAACCGGTTATTTTATCAACTAATTAAAACAAACCAACCCTCACCTCAAATTCGCGATCGCCTGGTCGATCACGCCACACAGCGGCTGTCCATGGCACTCAGAATTGATTTTCCAGTCCTTCAACTCTCCGATCAGCTCCTGCTCGCTCAGGCTGCCATTCCCGTTCAGAAAATCTTTCAGTTTCTTACTGATGCCCGTTCGGTTATTCGCGTTCTCCATCAGGGTGGTAAAATCCCGGCAATTCATGTCCCCGACAAGCTTTCTTATGTGCTGCAGGTCATTCTTCGGATTCGTCGCGCATTTATTCCCATTGTTCGCCGGCCAGTCGCGTAAGTATTGCCAGCAGGGCAGGTTTTCCCAGGTTTGCATATCCTGCGCGTTGTGTCCAAGAAAGTTTCGGACCTCGCCGTATTGAATTCCATCCTGTGGACCGCAGCCCTGTGGGGAGACCTTGTCCGGCGAACCTGCCCCCACGCCGGAGGTGATCAGGTTGCCTTCTGCGTCATAAGTGCACTGCTGGCCGGGTTGTCCGGGTTTATTAGGTTTCCATCTGACTTCCGTGGTGGCTCCATAATGATAGGTTTGGTTGGCCTTTCCGCAATCCATCCACCCGCTGCCACTCTGTTTCGCCTTCGTCTGCGCTTCCTTATAGGTGCAGGGACAATCCGGAAGTTTGTCATACCACGGCGGTTGCTTCGGCGGCTTCGACTGGCCTATTCTCTGGGCGGAACGGTTCGCGGGTGTAGCTACGGTATTGGGGAGATCAAGACTTCCCCTGTCCTGGCTGTATGGCTCATTGATAAAATGATCTGCGTCTTCATTTCGAATGGGATCATTGATGAATTGGGGACCTGAATTGATTGCATTATCGGTCGCACTACCAGAGCTAACCCTGGCCTTATGCCCTGGATCGTAAACCAGATTCGTGAATATGATATGATTATGTGCCTCATTCAACATGAACCGCACATTAGCATTTAAATGCTTATCGAGAGTGCTCTCCGGAATATTTTCAAACAGTAGCGCCAGGCTGGCCAGGTTGAAGGCCTTCCTCTTGCCGGCTGCGTCTACACGGAAAGAAAGGGGTCCGCCGGGCGGTCGAAACCATTTCGCATAGTTTGCCAATCGTGTGCCGGCAGGCGCGGCATTTGGATCAAAGGAAAAATCGGTTGTCAGAAAATCAGGACGAAGAGAAAGTTGCGTGAGCCCGACAGTTCGGATCACGCCTTCCACGGTCAGCTTGAGCGACACCAATGACGGACTTGTATTTCCGGCTCCCGGCTTGTCATAGCCGAACTCGATCCTGTAATTAGGATAACTCACCGCAGTTATTCGCCCGAACTGATCTGCCTCCGACTGAACGTTGTAAGGCAAATAGACATCTACCCGCGTGGACGAGTAGCCGGACGGAAACATCCGTAGAAAATAGCCGTTTGGATGATACGACCAGCGGGCTTTGCTTACCGGCCGGATCATATCGGCTTCCGGCGCGATGCCCGCCAGCACTGCGTATCGTTCCAGGTCTTCATAAGTTGTCGAAGCACTGCTGTACAACCTTCTCAATTCTTTTTCTGCCTCGAATACCCGGTAGATCTCTGAAGGGATCTCGCCCTTTAGCTTATTCATTCCCGCTTCGAGTGCCTTGTCTTTCAAAGATCCCGCAGCGAGCTGTGCTACGTCATCCTTATCCAGCAGTGCCAGCAACGCTGCCTTGTATTTGATATCCATCTTATCTATGTCCGTCCTCGCAATGATCGCCCAGATAAGCCCCTGTACGGTGGACTGCGACAGATGTGGAGCTTTCGTTTGCCAGTTTTCAAGAATATTTCTCATCAGCGCTGATTTCGGCCCCATGAGCGGTGCATACAGGTGGCCGTCTCCGCGACTGGGTCCGTAGGTGCCTGCTTTCATACAAAAACTCATGTTCATGCCGGAATAATATCCAGGTACCACAAGATAATTGCCGCTGGCATCCTGTGCCAGGCTCGAAAGCGGTAAAGCTTCCCCGGAACCCGGATCGAAGTTTCCCAACAGATCCACTTCCGTAACCGCATGATCAAAGCTGGTGGTGATGGGCGCATTGCTGAAATACTTTTCGACCAGTTTCGACGGCGATTTATCAAGCACTTTTCCTCCAGCTTTCAGGATGTCCTTGATCTGGGCGGAAGATGCAAGAGTCTGAAATAGCAGGAATGCAAAGACAAAAAAATCACGGAGCTGTTTTTTCATAATTGGGTTTTTGAAATAAGTCAATTGGGGTCACTGTTCCTCCGATCCCGGGAGACGGCATTTTATCAAGTTAACAATTCCCGGCGACTCGCGGACGAGGAAATTAAAATTAGGTCGTTACTGTTAAGAGGATTTGCGGTTAATAACAATGCCGGAGGTTACCAAGGCACGAGGCTATTATTGGATATTGTAAATAATCCGTGCTGGAGTTTTGGTTCGATTTAGCGGTTCGCGGCGCCGGTCAATAAAGAAAATATTTGGCTCGCTAACGCCGTCGCCATTGATATTGCCATCCCCAAACGGCCGACCGAGCTGGTCAAATGTCTGAAGCGTCCAGATAAATCCATACGCGTTCCTGCCGTTGATTATGTACGTGGAATCCACGCTGCTCTCGTTGATATTTTCGTGAACAGGCAAAAACCCGAACGGCAGCTGATGCTGCCAGATATACTGGGTAGTTCCCACGATATCTGTAGTTAGAAGCGGTTGATTGCTGCGCAAGGCCTGCATCGGAGTCTGCTTCTCCAAAATCTCGAATACGATAAGCCGATACCTTACAGGAGCATTTGGACGGGGCACCACCGGTGTCCATCGGAAAGTTATCGTTGTCCGGGCCTTTTCCAGGTCGATCAGCTGCTCGTGCACCGGCATAGTCGGAATCGGTAACTGGAACCCGGCAATTGTAAAGCTTCGGCATCTCACTGCGCTCGCGGGCCGGAAATCGGCTGGAGTTACCAGCTGAACGCATAACTCATAGCCCCCGGAGGGGAGTTTGCCCGTTTTTTCGAGCGATGTTCTGAAGCGGCCGTTAAAGACCATTACGTCAAGGGGGACCACATCCTTTGCAGATAATACGAGCCCCGCCGGACCAACGGTCATGACTTCAGCCCTGCTGAGGTCAGTGGTTGCTACAATAGCCCCGTCCGAAGTTTTCAATTCAGCCTTTACCAACACTCGCAACACGGCGCCGGTTTGATTGATGATAACAAAAGTTATTGTCTCTTTTTTTACCTCCCAGTCAATCATAGTCGCTGGCGGCATATTGCTCATCAGCAGGTTTGTGTTAATCTGAGCTGCACAGGCGACTGAATAAATAAGACTGATTATAAAAAAAACCTTTTTCATGGCATCTTAATTTCCGAACCTGTACTGCAGTCCTGTGCGGACATTTGACTCCAGGTAATTGGCATTATTGGGAATTATTTCATTTCCATATCGAAAATAATTGCTGCTTAAAAAAACGTTCCAGGTGACCCGTTCGGAAATTCTCCAGTCGGACGAGGCTGAAACGATCAGATTATTATTGTTCTTGAATGCATTGGTTTTTGAGTACGTGTATTGCAATTGTCCTCTGAGGTTCATTTTCTTTTTCAGGGCGGACCAACTGAGGCCGCTGCTCAGCGTTATCAATGTCATCCTGAAAGCCGGAAGCTTATTTAGAAAATACATAATACTGAAATCGGGGGCGATTTCTTTCAACAGGAAAGTGGGAATGTAACTCAACAAGGCCATGTGCGTATTGTTGGAAGTAATATTACCCGTGATGACGTCGCGCTCATCATAGTTGCTGTAATTATAGGTCAGGGTAAACAAATGAACCATTTTTTCATTGTTCCAGGTATAACTGGGACTGATTCCGAAGTCATTGCTCACATTCTTTATGCCGAAAGGATTAAGTCCGCCAGGCGCCTGGAAGCCAAAATTGTTGAAACTGACATTCAGATTCCAGTGCTCATCAAATTGGGTAAACCAGTTGATGTTCCCAATGAACTGTTTTGCCCTTTGGGTGGTCTTACTCACGTTATTCACCCGCTGTCCCACACTGGCCACCACATTCATCTTATAGTTGCCTGTGCTGTCTTTCCACGCATTGAATCGAGTATTCAGCGTGTAATCAAGCCGGTCGGGCATCATGAACGGATACCCCGGCGTTTGGAAACCAGCACCGATGAATTTGAGTTTGGCACCGATGTCAAAATTCCTTGACTTTTTTCCGATGGACGCATCAGCGGCATAGTCCCTTACCGTAGAGGTCCGGCCTTCGATAAAAGGTTTAAAAGAAACCCTGGAGCTGTCTTTGGGCAATAACAGGTCCTTTGTATAGATTGACCGCGCCCCTTCTGCACTGAAATACCAGCCGTCGTTAAAATAGCCTTTTCCGACGATGCTCATTGTAAATCCTTCCTGAGGTTTGATGTTCGCCGGCACACTGTCCACCGAATTAATATCGTCCCTGCCTTTCACAAAATTGAGTGCGAGTTCATATTTTCCTTCTTTAGCCTTGCCGACCGAGGCCATCCAGTGATTTCGCTGATAAGCCCCGTTGGTCTGAGGCGGGCCGGTGAAAAAATTAATGCCTTGCTGGGACAAGCCGGTAAAAAACTTAAACAAAAAAGTCCCCGGGCGGAGGTCAAAACCCCCTCCAAACACCCCGATGTCACCCGTACTGAGATCAGAGTAATTCAAATACTGCGTTCCCAGCTGCAACTCCGCCCATTTGTATTTCGGGTTGAGGCCAAAGCTGTTCATGGGATTCGTAATGAATTGCCCGAAACTTTGCTTACGGATGCCGCTATAGGGGCCCAGAGACGAAGTAGGTGTCGTGGCAAAATTGATGTTAAACGGCAAACTGAAATTCTCGCCAAACTGCATCCGCGGGGAAAAATTAAAACGCACCTGGTTCCACGGCTTTCGGGGCGTGAACCCGCTCCAGCCATCGGGGTTTGTTATTAGCCCGTAATGCTCATAGCTGACCCCCATTGTGCCGCTGGTGTTGATCCGGTAACCATTACGTTTCCCTGCCACCGGGGTTACCTGGGCTTCCACTTTTGACAAAAGAATTGCAAACGAGCCAACCAACAGGATGCTTGTCAACTTTATCAATAAGCCGCGCATTATCCTTTTCCTTTTATGAAGAATTCAAAACAGGTGACGACCTCGCATTCCTTGCAATCTCTGTCCCTGAAAGTGAATTTAACACAGATCCTTCCTTTCAATTCACAACAATCGATCAGGGGGGGAGGCGGCAGAATGAAATTCATTCCTACCTGACTGCCATTATTGATGGTGAACACAGATCCATTGTTCCAAACCACCTCGCGCGGATTTTGATAAACCGAGGCACCGGTGGGGACAAACGGGTGCACCGAGGAATTGTACATCGTTATCTTCGGGGGGACGGCCCCGATATTACCCGCCGACAATACACTTCCCCAGGTGTAGGGCAGGTTGATGCACTTCATGCATTCCCGGCTGTAATTATCGGTAATCGTGTAGCTCACCACCTCTGCCCTCACTTCTGTGAGCGGAACTCCGGCGAGACCGCTGATGGTAAAAATCAGGCCGGCTATAGTTGCATTGTACTGGGAGCTGTACGTAACCGGCCCTGTGTCGATTTTGATGTCATAAGGACAGCAACTGCTGTCAGTCGGGCAATCCGTCGTAAACCTTACGACGCAACTGTCGCACTTTACGCCCCCGCACCAGCCAAACAGGGTTACGGTGTAAGTGCCTGTCTGCGTTGGCGTAAATGTCAGGGGTGCATTTCCCGTAAGGGGGGCGCCTGACGGCGGCTGCAGCATATAAGTAATGGCTGCCGGACAATTATTGGGATCAGCGCAATTGTAATTTCCATTGACGGTAACAGGTTGATTGCAGGGAACCGGGTATGATTTGTTGCAATCAAACTGTTTCGTGACACCCTGTGTGGTAAAAACTTTTTCACCCCATTTGCTTCCCCTGCAATCGCAAGGCTGGTCGCATTGCACGGTCAGGTCGATCACACAGCTGTCGCAGATTTCAGTCCCGCACCAGCCGTAAAGCGTAAGTGTGTATACTCCGCTCATTGCTGGCGTGAACGTATAGGCCACATTTCCGGTTATTGCCGGCCCAACCGGAGGCTGCAGGCTGAATGTCACTTTCGGCGGACACGCCGTATCGTTGCAGACATAACTTGCATTGATAGTGTAAGGCTGATTACACAGGATATTATAGTTCCTGTTGCAATCCATTGCGATGGTGCCTACGCCCGCTGTACTCCTTTGTTTACCGGTCGGCAGCTCCGCAGGCGTCAGGAAAATATCACCCCATTCGTTTTGTTCACAACCGCAGGTGTCACAAGAAGGAACGACGATTGTGTACGGGTCGCTGGTATCGGCGCAGCCGGTCAGGGGATCCGTTACCACGATGTGATACGTCCCCGTGACTGCAGGCGAATAAAATGGGTTATTTCCATTTGACCCGACCGCTGTATTATTAAAATACCACTGGATATTGTAATTCGAAGCATATGCCCCGATCAATGGCTGGGGAGCATAAATTGTAAAGTTGCCGGTGGAATCCCTGCATGTACAGGGAATGCTGTCGCAAAAATGCGGGAACAGATCTGTTGGTGGCCGGCGGTTGACCTTAATGTTCTTGCTGCTGCTGCAGCCGGTAACAGGATCAGTGTATGTGGCGGTGTAAACTCCGGCCGCAAAAACGACGATGCTCGTGGTTGTTGCCCCCGTGTTCCAGGTGATATTACCGCTGTAATTTGTAACGCTCAGTGTGATCGGTACACCCTCACACAAACTGGGGCTTGCCGAGATAACAGGTTGCGCCGGGAGAGGATTCACAGTCACTGTCAGCGAGCAGGTGTCCTTGCACCCATATTCGTTCGTAAGGACAAGATTAAATACAGTCGGGGTCGTAATACCAAACGCCAAATAGAACTGGCCGGATGCAAGCTGTGATCCGTAGTTTCCATTCGCGTACCATTCGGAAGTATAACCTGCCAGATGATTGACACTCGTCAGCATTACATTTCCGGACCCGCAAAGCTTTGAAGATGGAGAAGCTGCAATTATCGCCTTCGGCTTTGTGACCGCTTTTACCTCTACTTTATTACTTGTGCATTTACATCCGTTGGGCCCCGTAATGATCACTCGGTAAAAACCGGGTACCGATGTGGAATATGTCATCCCGTTGTTCACGCCTGGCGCGGGAACAAAATTATTTGGCGATAATTCAAACTCCCAGAAATAAATCGCGCCTGAAATATTTGGAGCAGTTAACAGGGCCGTACCCCCCGGGCAGATAAATCCGGGTTGAATGGTGCACGGGCCAATGCCCGGCAATACATTAATCGCCGAAGCAGCATTGCAGGTGTTTCCCAATAGGTCGGTGACGGTCAATGTCACAGTCATGTTCCCGGCACTGTTGTAAATATGGGTGCTGGTCGGAGTATAAGCTGTAAATCCGTCCCCAAAATTCCACGTATAGGTCACGATCCCGAACGATGGGGTTCCTGCGATACTGAATGTTGCGGGAACTCCTGTACAAACCGGGGAAGGATTGACGCTGATGGCGAGCGGGCTATAGTTCACTGTTTGGGTGGCCGTACTGCTGCAACTCACCTGTCCGTCGTTGTAGGTGATCGTTAATGTGACGGTATAAGTGCCGGCGGAAGTATAACAATGCTGGGGCGGATTCTGGAGCGTCGACGTATTTCCATCTCCAAAGTTCCAGAAATAACTTACGTACGACGGGTTGCTTGTAATAACCGTGGAAGTATTGGTCACGTTCAGGCAGCCGTTGCAGCCCACCGTATAAGTGAAGGCCGCCTGTATGGGTACGACTACCGTTGTAGCCGCACAATTCCCTGTGCAATTTGTCGGATTCGGGGAGGGTGGGCCTACGCAAAACGTAACACAATAGACTCCGGCCGTTGCATAGGTATGTGTGATGGGGACGCCGGATACTCCAGTAGCCGTGTTGCCGTCGCCGAAATTCCAGGTGATTGAGGAATTGTTGGGGTTTGGCGTAACGCCTGTGAATGTATAAGAGTTGCAGCTGTTCCTGACTACGCTGGTGATCTGCGGATTGTTTACATCAGGACAGCAGACTTTTTTCACGGTAAAGCTTACATATTTCGTGCAGGTTCCGTATGTTACCGTTACATAGTAATTACCGTTTGCCGGAGCAGTGTAGCTGGCCGAATTGGCCCCGCTGATCGCCGTACCCGAAGGATAAATACCACTGTACCACTGGTAGGTAAACGTTCCGCTTCCAGGCTTGATGATCACAACACTGAGCTGTTCATTTGTGGCGCTGCCGTTGCAGAATCCTACACCGCAGGTGACGGGCATGATCGCAAAGGGATCTTCCACCGTATAGGTTTGAGTAAATGAGCAGCCTCCTTTTGTAACAGTAACACTGTACGTTCCGGGAGCAGTGATGTTGGAAATGGATGAGGTGGTTTGACCACCGGGACTCCACAAATACGTGGCGCCTGACGGTGCGCCGGTCACCGTTAAGTTGATACCACCCGGCTGGCAAATATCGACACCGCTCTTGGTGATCGTAAAAGTGAATTTGGGGTACACCAGAATACCACTCAGTGGTGGCGCGTTTCCACACCCGGTCGATGCGTTGATCGTTGCGGGCCATGGCCCGGTTCCCGTTGTTCCGTGCCACAGCACAGTAATTGAATTTGTTCCCTGTCCGGAAGTGATGGTTCCCTGGCTCGACGGCGAAATGCTCCAGGTAATTGTTTCGCCCGGCGGCAGGGTGCCGCCGCTTAGGGTATATGTTCCCGTTCCGTCAACACATACATTCATCGTCCCTGTGATACTGCCTACCGTTGCCTGGTATACATTGAGGGTTACCGGGCTGGATGGGCAAAAAGGGTAACTATTTCGCTGCAGTACGACACTGATGGTGCCGGGCACTGTTGTCCACTGAATCGTTGTACTGTTGCCGGTTGTATTCGTAAGATTGCCTGGCTGGAAACTTCCCGCACCGGACGTAATCGACCAGGCATAATGGTAACCTGAAGGAGCATTGACGGTCATGCTGTAGGTATAGTTCGAGCCGATGCAGACAGAATCCGGACCATTGATTGTTCCCGGGGCGGGCGTGTTGACAACAGTAATTTTTATCAGTTGTGGATTCGCTGTTCCGCTGTTGCAATAACTGTTTGCTGTTTCTACCACCTCCACCGTGTAGGTACCCGGCAGGTTGAATAACGGATTGAATGCAGGGCCCGTTCCCGTCAGTGGCGATACGCCGGTGTTCGGTGGAATTACCGTCCAGTTGAATGTACCCGCAGTGGGGAATACAGACAGATTCGCCGTTGTGCCGGCACAGACCGTCTGATCCACAAAGGCCATCCATTTATCCGACGGGGTAATGGTCAGAGAACCGGAACTGCTGCAGCAAATATGTTTGTTGTCCAGATTCACTGTGAGCTGGTATGTTCCGGGGGGCGCTGCGGCCCAGTTAATCCAGACGGTATTGTTATCCGGATAAGTGTTGAGCAGGTTATTGTAGCTGGTGGCAGTAGAAACGTTCGTCAGGGTCCAGCTATAGAATGTTCCCGGCAGGACCGGTAGGGTATAAGAAGTCATCGAGGTGTTACACGGGGATGTGTTGCCGATTATCACAGGACTTGATGGAACGATTGGAACGGGGACCGAAGCAATACAACCGCCGGGACATTGAGCCTGTATCTGACCCTGCGGGTTGCCGTTACCCCAAACGATCGTTATCGTCGTTGCCGTCGAATTGATTGTGGTGCCGCCCGTAATTGGCAACCAGGTGACGTTGCTGCATCCTACCGCGCTGTATGTTACAGTATCACCCGGACAGACTGTACTGACGCATTCGATCTGAAGCGTGCCGGGTTTTATTGTAACCTGTTTGGTAATCGTATCCGCGCAACAAACTTTGATAACCGGAGGTTCGTTGCTGCCTGTGCCCCCCACCGTCGTAAAGCTGTAAGTGATCAGTGTCACCGTATAGGTTCCGGGGGAATTGTATTGATGGGTTACAGTTGTGTTTCCCGAAACGGTAGCGTAATTACTGCTTCCCGAAGCCGGATCTCCAAAATTCCACGAGGAGAGAAAACTGCTGGTGAAGGTGGTGGTTCCCGTAAAGGAAATTACAGACCCTGCACAAACATTATTGGGGGTAAAATTGAAATTGGCAACGGGCTTATCCTTCGCGTTGACCTTCAGGCAGTAGCTAAACACATTTCCGGAAGGATCTGTGGCGGTTAACGTCAGTATGTATACGCCAACCTGCGGCCAGCTGATATTAACTGTGGACGAAGTATTGTTGGGATTAATCGCAACAGTTGCCGGGCCGGTCACCGTCCAGTTGTACGTCCAGCCTGTACCCGTCACGGAGGACGTGTAGGTATAAGGATTATTGACACAAACAGCAATCTCCTTACAGGCTTTTCCGCCGCCCGCTCCCGGATCTCCGTGCTGATCTCTTTCAAAGCAATCCGGCGAGGTGTATAAAATCTCCACCTGGTTGCAGGTCTGAGCCTGGAGTCTCAGTCCGCTGCCTGCCAAAACAGCAAGGAAAATGGCAATTGTATGGTTGCTTATCTTTTTCATTTGCTGCTCATTTAGGGTTGTTCAGTTCGGTGTTTGCCGGACCGCTGCCCCCTGTGGTACAGCCATCCTTTTTCTTTTCATAACAGACCACCTTGCTGCACACCGTGCAATCCGAAAACTCGATTTTGTACCGGATGCACCATCGGAACAGGGTGCTGCAACAGGGCACATTCGGAGTCGTAATGTTTATAGTCAGGCCCGACTGAGGGCCAGTCCATTGCTGGTTGTTGGTGCCATTGGTGAAATGCCCGTACAACCGGGGGTCTTTGTCGCAGGGAAGACAGTCAGCCAGTTGTGGTATCATCTCGAAATAAACCAGTTCCGCCTCGATGCTTTTGATCCCTTTGGGTGGGGTGGTAGAAACAGAAATGGACTGATTGTACGAAAGCTGATTATTGTTCCAGCTGATACTCGCGGGCTTGGGGAGACCGAGCATAAAATTCTTTTCATCGCAGGCTTCGCACCTGCAGGCTTCTACCTTTATACACGTATCTTTTGAAGCCTTCCAAAAATTATTGCCGGCGTCCGTTATTTCTGCGCCGATGCAGATGTTGGATAAATTTGGAGCTCCGTTGAGCGTACCGGTGATCGTGAGCTGGTTGCCGGAAGGAATTCCCGTGCCTAACGGTGGAGCATAGGGTCCGAATACCGCCCCGGCAGGTATGCTGGAAGTGATCGCCAGATTTGTCAGGTTGGCCGTCCCGGCATTTACATTGGTAAGAGTAAACGAAAACGTATAAACCCCCGGGGTGTTTGTGCAAACAACCTTGATACTGTCCAGTTGTATGACGTATTGCGTCGCAGAAAACATGGTGGGTTCACTAGTTCCATTATTGCCGCCAATAGCTTTCCCTTCTCTGTTCAATGCCTGTACATTCCAGACGAAATCACAGAGATAGGGCCGCTTGCAGGGTTGGCTGGCCAGGTTGCTTACCGTTGTTTGAGTAACGTCGGTAACCGTTTTTTCCACGACGGGCCGGTTGTTCTTCATGGCAGAAATTCCTGTTTGGCCTTCCCGCAACTGCCAGATCCGAAGTTTGTACCTGACTGGTTCGGCTGGTTTTGGTGAAACCGGGAGCCATTCAAACCTGACATCCTTCCTCAGTTCTTCGATTGAAAATTCCCTGTTATTTTCCGGAACAAGATTCCTGGGAGGTTGCGTTTCCTGCACAGCGGGAGGCCTTGCCTCCGCCCGGAAACTCCATAAGTCGCTGGTTCCATTATTTGACCCAATCGGTTTCCCATCGCGGCTAACAGCCTGAACATTCCATGCAAATTCGCACAGGTATGGCGGCTGGCAGGGACCCGCGAGTAATGCGTTAACGGTTGCCTGAGTCATGTTGTCCACGTCTTTGGTAAAAACCGGAGTATTTGCCCGCAT
>Ga0196980_1000228_pt1 | contig 15362 bp, 17 predicted proteins | sample S3_1013CmetaG_FD_155486 | JGI IMG/M metagenome (GOLD analysis project Ga0196980, IMG submission 155486) | Soil microbial communities from Anza Borrego desert, Southern California, United States - S3_10-13C | ecosystem: Environmental > Terrestrial > Soil > Desert | place: USA: California... | reverse complement strand
CAGTTGCTTTCCATCCGGGGAACCGAGGCGGAGGGAGGCCGCGTGCAGGCCGAGGCGGTCGAGCAAGGGTCGCTCTTCGAGCTCCAGCTTCGAAAGCCGGTAGGAATGTTTGATCCCGGAAAGGAAAATTCCCCGACCATCGCCATAAAGATGGTCGCAGGCCACGGGGTGCCCGAGGTGTTTCATGTGCACGCGGATCTGGTGCGTTCTGCCCGTGTGAAGCCGGAACTGCATCCAGGAATATTTCCCAAAATCCTCCAGCACCCGGTAATCGGTGCGCGAAGGTTTTCCCCCCGGCTTGACGATCATCATTCCTTTCTGTGCCGGGTGTTCTGCAATGGGCGCGTCAACCGTTCCTGCCGGTTCGGCCAGGGAGCCGAGCACCAGACCCTGGTAGATTTTTTCGGCCTCGCGGTGTTCGAATTGCAGCGAAAGACGGCGGTGGCTGGCCTCGCTGCGGGCGAAAACGATCAGCCCGCTCGTTTCTTTGTCGAGGCGGTGGACGGTGAAAATAGTTCCAAACCGGTCTTCAAGCAGCTTTTTTAGCGAGATCTCCTTGCCTTCACGGTCGGGAATGGAAAGCAGGCCGGGCGCTTTGTTCACCGCCACGAGCTCGTCATCTTCGTACACCAGCGCATAGTAACGTTTCATGAAGACCTGCCTTTGCCAAAATATTTCAGGTCGCGGACTTCCTTTTCCGTAAGAAAACGCCATTTTCCACGGTTGAGGTTTTTTTTCGTCAGCCCGGCGAACATGACCCGGTCGAGCTGTTTCACATCATAGCCGAAGTGTTCGAAGATGCGGCGTACGATCCGGTTGCGCCCGCTGTGCAGTTCAAGTCCTAACTGCTTTTTGTCGCGCGTGTCCGCGTATGCCAGCGCATCCACCGTGGCAACGCCGTCGGAAAGTGGCACGCCTTTCAGGATCTGGTCGAAATCTTGTTTTAGGAGAGGTTTGTCGAGCGTGACCGCATATATTTTTTTTACCTCGTTGCGCGGATGAGTCAGCTGCTGCGCAAGCTCGCCGTCGTTTGTCAGCAGCAGCACGCCCGAAGTGTTCCGGTCGAGGCGGCCGACAGGAAATACCCGTTCGCCAATGGCGCTGCGAACAAGATCCAACACCGTCTTTCGTTTCTGCGGATCGTCGGTGGTGGTGATGTAATCTTTCGGCTTGTTCAGCAGAATGTAAACCTGGCGACCTATCGGCCGAACGGGCTTGCCGTTCACCCGCACTTCGTCTCTCTGGGAAACGCGGAACCCGGGTTCGCGAACTATTTCACCGTTTACGCTCACCTTTCCCAGCTTCACCAGCTCGGCAGCATCCCGCCGGGCACAAATCCCGGAATGCGCAATGAATTTGTTGAGGGGCATCGGAGCGCTGCCGGCTGCCGTCCCCGGCTGGGGTCGGGGTGACGGAGGTTGATCCCGTTTTTTAATAACCTGCTCCCGCTCTTTTTTCCACTCCCTTTTTTCACGGCGGAACTCTTCCCTCCGCGCTGAGCTTTTGGATTTCCCGGTAAATTTTTCGAAGCCGCTCGGTTTTTTTTTCATCTGCGCGAACAAAGTTAATGCTTCGCGCTGCCGGGCGGGGATAAAAAAAGCCCCGGCAACAGACCGGGGCGCAATGCTGGTTTTCTTCTTTTATATGTTATGCGGACTTCTGCTTCCCGTGGCGGCCGCGCCGCTGCTTCATTTCCTGCATTTTCTTCAGTTGCTCGTCGGTGAGGATGGACTTCATGTTTTCCTTATGGGCCTTGAGAAGCTCTTTCATCTGCTCTCTTTCGGCCGCTTCATCCAGCGATTTGTTTTCACGGATGGTTTTAATCTTTTGCTGCAGCTCTTCGCGGTTCTTACGGATCCGGGTTACCTGCGATTCCGTGAGGCCGAGATGCGTTTTCATCCTCTCAAGACGCGCAGCGGCGTGTTTTTCGTGGGCCGCTTTGCGCTCGGCCTTGATTTTTTCGACCTGGGCTTTTTGCTCCGCGGTGAGCAGACCCTGGATTTTCGCCTTGTGGCGGGCTGCGATCTCCTGGCGACGCTTTTTCCATTCGGCTACCGTGATGGTGTTTTCACTTTTCCGAAGTTCATCCATTTGTTTTTTGAAATCTTCGTGGAGGGCCTTGATTTGCGTCTTTTGAGCTTCGCTGAGGTTTAGCTTTTGCATCATGATGCCGCGATGATGTCGCATTTTCTTGTGATGCTGCGGCATCCTGTCTTCCTGCGCGCCTGCAACGGCGAACAGGGAAAGGAAAAAGAGAGAAAAAACTATTTTTTTCATAACTGCTTATTTAAAGGTTAGACGCAGGCGGTGCGTGCGACCTGCTGAAATAACTTGTTAACAAATGCCGTATACAGACCGGGAAACGGGAGCAGCGTTTAATAGATGTAGGAAAATTTTCGTAGTACGGCGACGCTCAGGCCGGTACACTTTAGTTTTCGGCGGCCCCTTTATTGGCAAGCTGTCCGCAGGCGGCGTCAATGTCCTTCCCCCGGCTGCGGCGAAGGCGAGCATTTACCCGGTTCTTTTCCAGGTATTTCATGAATGTTTCGGTGGCAGCTTCGTCAGGTTTTTCGAACGAGGCAAAGTCGATCGGGTTGTATTCGATTATATTGACAAGGTCCACCGGCACCTGGCGGTAGAGCCGGATCAGCTCGTCAGCATCCTTAAGCGAATCATTGAAGTTGCGGAACAGGATGTACTCGAAGGTGATCTCGTTTTTGGTCTGCCGGTAGAAGTAATTGAGGGCGTCGACGAGCGAGCGGATGTTGTTCGAATCGTTGATCGGCATAATCTCCTGCCGCTTTTTGTCGTTCGCTGCATGGAGCGAAAGCGCGAGCTTGAAGCGCACCTTATCGTCGCCCAGCTGCCTGATCTGTTTGGCTACGCCTGCAGTTGAGACGGTGATACGCCGTGGACTCATGGCCATCCCGTCCTGCGCGGTTATCCGTCCGATCCCTTTCAAAACGTTTTTGTAATTGAGCAGGGGTTCACCCATGCCCATGAAAACGATATTGGTCAGTCGCTGTCCATACTGTTCTTCACACTGCTTATTGATGATCGCTACCTGGTCATAGATCTCGTCGAATTCCAAATTTCTTTTGCGATCCATATAGCCGGTCGCGCAAAACTTGCAGCTCAGGGAACAGCCGACCTGAGAGGAAACACAGGCGGTGTAGCGGGCTTCGGTAGGAATCAGCACACCTTCGACAAGATGGCCGTCCCAGGTGCGGAAGCGCGTCTTTACGGTGCCGTCCGAGGAGCGCTGCACCGTATCAATGGAAAGTGCCGGTAGCGCGAACTGTTCCGTGAGCTTCTGCCGCAGCTCGAGAGAGAGATTGGTCATGGCAGCAAAGCTTTGAACGGGTTTTTGCCAAAGCCATTCATAGACCTGCCTCGCGCGAAATTTTTTCTCGCCCAGTGTCTCGAAATAATGCTCCAGGTCCTGCAGACTCAGGTGCCGTATGTTCTTTTTCTCCGTTTTCGGCATAACGGGCAAAGTTAGACCTCATCCGCCGAAGGCGGCTATAATAATAACTAACTTGCGGGCTTTTAAGCATAGTTTATGAAAAGTGCATTCGTGGTGGACGCGGTGCGCACACCGGTTGGAAAATATGGCGGCGTTCTCGCAACGGTTCGACCCGATGATCTGCTCGCGCTCGTGATCCGCGAATTGCTGAAAAGAAACGGTTCCGTGGATCCGGAAGCGATCGAGGACGTGATCGCAGGAGCTGCAAACCAGGCAGGTGAAGACAATCGAAATGTGGCAAGGATGGCGGCGTTGCTCGCCGGACTGCCTGTAAGCGTAGCCGGGAACACCGTCAACCGCCTGTGCGCGTCCGGCCTGCAGGCCGTGATGGATGCTGCGCGCCAGGTAATTTGCGGAGATGCAGAACTGATCATTGCCTGCGGCGTGGAAAGCATGACGCGAGCCCCGTTCGTGATGGCCAAAGCGACGCAGGCCTTCCAGAGGCAAGCTGAAATATTCGACACCACGCTGGGCTGGCGATTTCGGAATAACCGCCTGGTTGAATTACATTATCCCTACAACATGGGGGAAACCGGTGAGAACGTGGCGCGTCAATGGAAAATCACCCGCGAAGAACAGGATGTGTTCGCGCTTTCTTCACAGCGAAAATATTTCGAAGCCCTGGCTGCCGGGAAATGGAAGGATGAGCTTGTGCCGGTGGCCGCCGAAAACACTAAAGGAGAAGCTGTACTCGTGGAAAACGACGAACACCCCCGGCAGACCACCCTGGAAAAGCTGGCTTCATTGAAACCGGCCTTCGCGAAGGAGGGTACGGTCACCGCGGGAAATTCTTCGGGCATCAATGACGGTGCAGCTGCAATGCTCATTGCGAGCGAAGAGGCCGTCAACAAATACGGACTGAAACCGCTCGCCCGCATCGTATCCATGGCAGTGGCGGGCGTGGATCCTTCGATCATGGGCATCGGACCAGTGCCTGCGACAAAAAAAGCCCTGCAGCGCGCGAATCTGAGTGTTGACGATATTGGTTTGATCGAATTGAATGAAGCCTTTGCGTCTCAATCGATCGCCTGTATCCGGGACCTTAATCTTGACATCAATAACGTGAATGTAAATGGAGGAGCGATCGCCATCGGACACCCACTCGGTTGCAGCGGAGTGCGCATTACTACAACCCTGCTGCATGAAATGAAAAGAAGGAATACCAGGTATGGGTTGGCAACAATGTGCGTGGGAGTGGGGCAGGGAGCTACGGTAGTTTTTGAGCTGGTGGTCGGTAGTCGATAGTAGACATGAGGGTAAATATCAAATCTTAAATAGTAAATGTGGAAGTGAACAGCGGTAATCCCCTGGTTGTGTCCCCACGAACCAGGAATGAACCAACGAATCCACTAATGAACCAGTCCACTAATAAACCGATCAGCTACCACCTTTCGCAACTCGTCAAACCCCACCCCCACCTGCGTTCCGTTCCTCAAATCTTTCACCTGCGCCTCTCCCGCGGAAAGTTCTTTTTCGCCAATGATCACCACGTAAGGAATGTTCTTCTTTTCCGCGTAACGGAACTGCTTTTCAAACTTCGCGTTTTCGTGGAAAAGCTCGCAGCGAATGTCAGCGGAGCGCAGTTCCTGCATCAGTCCGAATGCCGCGCGTGATTCCGCTTCACCGAGGTTGAAAAAAAGCACCTGTGTGCTGATGTGCAACGATTCGGGGAAAAGCTTCAACTCTTCCATGGCGTCGTAGATCCGGTCTACCCCAAATGAAATACCTACCCCGGGTATGCCCGGCACTCCGAAGAGCCCGGTGAGGTCATCGTAGCGGCCGCCGCCGCCGATCGATCCGAGCTGCACCGTGGGCGGCGGCTTCGCCTCGAAAATGATCCCGGTGTAGTAATCGAGACCACGCGCGAGCGTCGGATCCACTACCGGTCCGGTTGCTGTTGGGTTCCCCACGCTGGCGAGCGCAATGGAGCGCAACACATAATCCAGTTCGTCCACGCCGCGGTTGCCTGCGTCGGATTCCGAGAAAAGATCTTTCAGTGCGGTGAGCTTTTCATCATTGGAACCGCTGATGCCCAGGTAGTCGTCCACCAGTCGCAGTTGCTCCCTGTTCAGCCCTTTTTGTTGCAATTCCGCTTTTACTTTTTCCGGCCCCTGTTTTTCCAGCTTGTCAATCGCAGCCGCGATCGTATTCATGAGCTGCGGCCCGCCGCACAGTTCGGCCAGGGCTGTAAGGATGCGCCGATGATTCAATCGAAGCTCGTAATGCACGAGCCCCAGGCGGGCGAACACCTCGATGTAGATCTGGGCGAGCTCGACCTCATTCAGCAGGGAATCGCTGCCTACCACATCCGCATCGCACTGGAAGAATTCGCGATAGCGACCTTTCTGCGGACGGTCCGCCCGCCATACCGGCTGGATCTGGTAACGTTTGAAGGGGAATGCCAGCTCGCGGTGGTTCATCGCTACGTAGCGGGCGAAGGGGATCGTGAGGTCGTACCGCAATGCTCGCTCGGTGATGCCTTTTACGTTTTTTCCCTCCAGCAGCTTTTCGAAATCGTTGCGTGCCTGATCCTTTTTTGAAACGTGATCCAGTCCATTGTTCAGAATTTTGAATATTAACCGGTCGCCTTCCTCGCCATATTTCCCGATCAGGGTTTCCAGGTTTTCCATCGCAGGAGTTTCCAGCGGCTGGTAACCGTAAAGTTCAAACACATGCCGAATGGTATCCAGGATAAACGTTCTCTTTCGAACCGTGTCCGGAGCAAAATCGCGTGTGCCCTGCGGAAGCGAAGGTTTCATTTCGCCAAAAGTAAACAGGAAATGAGCAATCGAATCTTTTTACTGCCCACATCAGACCGGTAGTTCAGGACCTTTCCTTCGTTTCCGCCGCGGGCCGCGGACTGCCGTATTTTTTCAAAATAGCGTCGCAGGCAGCATCAATCAGCCGGAAGGCTTCGTGGTATCCCGGCTCGGGTCCGTACCAGGGATCGGGAACATCCATATCGCGTCCCGGATAAAGCTCGTTCATAAGCAATTCCACTTTTTGCCGGTCAAAGCGCTTTCCCGCGATGTGCTTCATCTCCTGCAGCACGTCTTTCGAAAGCGCATAGATGAGATCGTATTTTGCAAAGTCATCCGCGGTAAACCGTCGTGCCCGCTGGTTGCTGATATCAAGTCCGTAACACTGCGCCACTTTCTGCGAGAGATGGTGCGGCGGCTGACCGACGTGATAGCTTTCCGTGCCCGCGCTGTCCACCTGCCAGTTCAATCCTTCATTTGCAGCCTTGTGCTGAAGGATACCTTCGGCAAGCGGGCTGCGGCAGATATTTCCCAGGCAAACCATCAGGATTTTCATCCCTCAAAAATAGTCCACGCTGCCGGATGCCGGGCGTAAAATCAGGCGAGGACTTATGGAGAATGATGAATGTCGCATCTCAGTTGAAAACCGCAATCATGGAGAAAAATCAAATTCTCCGCGCCAACCTGCTCGACATTCTGTTTGATGGAAGAAATAAAGGGTATGGGGCCTATGTGCTGCGCAGGGAATACAATCAACGTTTGTGGCTGGCCGTATTGATTGTTTTTCTTCTTGTCGGCGGGCTCGTCTTCGCGCTGTTGTTGAACAAGCCTGTCGAATCCCCCACGGTGTTCCGTCCGTCTCCCGGCGGCCATATCCTGAAAGAATATTTTATCCCGCCACCGCAACCGCCTCCGCAGATCAGTGTGCGCAGCAGGCCAACCGCGGGAATCATTACTCCGCAGATCCAAATACGCCCGGATGATCAGGTGCGCAACCGGTTTCCGGATCTCGCGAACAGCTCGCATGACACGGGTCCGGTTTCAGACATCGGCAGGTCCGCAACGGGTCCCGTGGATCAGTCGGTGAGCAATTCGCTGCCTGATAACAACAATATAACGGGATCACCTGGCAACACTGATTTCCGTCCGCAGGAACAAAAACCGGAGTTTCCGGGAGGTGAGGAAGCATTGATGCGTTTTCTGAAGAACCACCTCATCACCCCCGACGGTTTGCAGACCGGTGAAAAGAAAAGCGTGCTGGTTCGGTTTTGGGTCGGCACCGACGGTTTGGTGTCTCAAATCGAAGTAATGCAGTCCGGAGGTCCTGCTTTCGATCGCGAAGTGTTGCGGGTCTGCCGCCGTATGCCGCGCTGGCAACCGGCGCTGCAGAACGGGATGCCATTGGCGGTGAGCTATATATTACCGGTTACGTTTGTGGGCGTGGAGGAATAACCGGCTTGCGGCTTCTCGGGGATTCAGTAATTTGGTGGCCCCTGAAACCAGACACATGCGGGCAGATCCGGAAGAAAGAAGGCGTAGAACCAACAGCGCACTGCGTTCCGTCTATGATTACGTAATGGGAGCTCTTTGGCTTGGACTCGGCATCGTATTCGTCTGGCATGAAAAATTCGGATTTGAGCTGGACCTGGACCCAACCCTCAAGCTGATCTTCGGCATCGCGGCGATTTTGTACGGCGCATTCCGGCTGTACCGCGGTTACAGGAAAACTGGATGACATGAGCGGGTGCACCGGGAAATTCTTATCACTGCTGATTCTTTGCTCTGTTCTTTTAGCTGGCTGCCGGTCATTCCGCAAGCAAAAGGAAGGGCTTCCGGATACGCGCGAACGCGGACTGATCTACGTGAGCGCGGACGAATCGTTCAAGCCCGTCGTGGAAGAGCTGGTTAAAGTTTACCAGTCGCATCATCCGGCCACCCGCATCCGGGTTAGCTACAAACCGGAGGCGGAATGTTTCCGCGATTTCCTGGTAGACAGCATCCGGATGATCATCAGTACGCGGCGGCACAGCGAAGACGAGCGCGATTTGATGCTCGATTCGCTGGGCATTTCTCCGTCAAGCATGGCGGTGGCGCGGGATGCGATCGCAGTAGTGGTTAATCCCGCCGAAGAAATTGACGAGTTGACAATGAGCGATATTAAAGGAATACTAAAAGGCAGTTTTAATAAAAATTTAATTCCCGTCTTTGATGGGGTCAAAGCAACCAGTACGGTTCGCTTTGTCATCGATTCAGTGTTACGCGGCGAGCGGCTGACTCCACAGGCGGTAGCGGCACGCAGCAGCGAAGGAGTAATCGATTTTGTCTCGAAGAACCGGGGTTATATAGGGTTCATCGGGATCAGCTGGATCGGCAACCCCGAAGACAGCATGCAGCTTCGGTTTTTGAGAACAGTAAAAATGGTACCCTTGGAAAGCACGGATTCGGCGGGATTTTTTGTTAACGGAACGCAACGAAACATTCACACAAAGCGCTACCCCATGGTACGGGATTTGGTTTATACCCTTAAGGAAAACCACGAAGGACTGGGACATGGCTTTGCAGATTTTATGAGCGGCGAAATCGGACAATTGATATTCAGGCGTGCCTACCTGGCCCCGGTATTCATGACATTCGAGATCCGGCGGGTTCGGCTGAAAGAGTAAACAATTTTATATTTACAATCCCTAATATGAGAAGTAAAATGAAGAAAACCACCATAAGTCTTTTCTTGTCCGGGATGCTTTTCGTTTCCGGATTGAAAGCACAAACCATACAGGAAGGAATGAACCACCTGTATGCAGACAGGTTTAAGACCGCCGAGTCCGTATTCCAGAAGATACTCGCGACGAATCCTAACAACATCGAAGCGATCTACTGGCTGGGACAGGTCTATTTTGACATGGACAACAACGCCGCTGCCCGGCAGCTGTATGAAAAATCCCTGCAGACGAACGGAAATGCCCCGCTTCTGCTGGTGGGCCTCGGGCATGCGGATCTGCTGGACAACAAGCCGGCCGATGCCCGCATGAAGTTTGAGCAGGCGATCACCGCGAGCCGCGGAAAAAAAGGAGATGATCCGGTAGTGCTTACCGCCATTGGTCGCGCCAACGTGGACGCGAAAGCGGGTGATCCGCAGTATGCGGTTGACAAACTCAAGATTGCGGCTGAAAAAGATCCGCGTAACACGGAAACGCTGCTCCAGCTTGGAAACGCGTACCGCAAGGCTCGTCCCGGTGAGGGAGGAAGCGATGCTTTCGCGACGTATAAAAGGGCACTCGAGGTAAATCCGGCATTTGCCGTCGCCGCCGTAAGGCTGGCCAAGATCTTCCAGTCGCAGCGCAACTCGGAAGAAGTGCTGAAGTATTTAAATGAAGCGGTTTCACGCGATCCGAAATTTACCCTCGGGTACTACGAGCTTTTTTATTATAATTTCTTCCGCCAGAAATACCCGGAGGCGGAAGATTACCTCAAGAAATACATCGAAAGCAAGCTGCCGGAGACGGATATTCAGGATGAGTTTCTTTACGGCCAGCTTTGCTGGGTGAAGAAAGACTTTGACTGCGCGATCGCGAAGGGTGAGGCCGTAATACGCGCCAAGGGGGATCAAACGAAGCCGAGGGTGTATAAACTTCTGGCGGACGCCAGCTTCGAGAAAGGCGATTACAGCAGCGCGAAACGTTACGTCGATCTCTATTTCGCAAAAGAGAAGCCTGAGGACCTGATCGCATTCGATTACAAGCTGAAGGCAAGCGTCCTTGCCAAGACGGGCGGTCAGCCGCGCGAAGTTTACCAGACCTACATCCAGGGCGTGGCGCTGGACACGACGCTTACCGGAAAACTTGATTTCCTCAAAGAGGGAGCTGAGTTCTTCAAGACGCTGGGCGACAGCGTGAGCCGTAACCTGGAAGGTGATCTGCGTACCGAGATCCTCAAGATCAAGCCGAACCCCGGCCAGCGGGATCATTTCGACGCAGGCCTGGCATATTACCAGGGTAAAAACTATGAGCGTTCGCTCCAGATATTCCGGACTTATGCAGAGAAATGGCCCGAAGAAGTATTCGGCCACCAGTGGATATTCAACAACTACCGTGCTCAGGACAGCACGATGGAAAAAGGCCTCGCAGTGGAGCCGGCAAAAAAGTACCTGGAGTTCCTCGAGCGCGATACGGTGAAATACCGGACGAACATCATCAGCACTGCGGGATACCTGGCGCAGTACTATGCCAATATCGCGAAGGACCGCGAGAATGCCCTGGTGTACCTGAGAAAGATGCTCGCGATGGACCCGAACAACGAAACGATCAAGAAATACATTGCTGATATGGAAAAACCGGCCCGGCCTTCCACTCCGCCGAAGAGCAACAAAACCTCTTCGACGAAGTCGACAAAGGTGACGCCTCGAACAAAAACGGTCGTAAGAAATTAAGCTCGGTTTTCTTCTTTTACTCGGAATGGTCCCTGCCGCAAGGCGGGGATCGTTGTTTTTAGCAAAAGACTAATCAAAATCAGCGTATAACGCCGCATTTCATCAGGTAATTTGGGGTGCCCGTCTTATTTTTGCGGCCGAAACAAAAAGGATGTTCCAGCTTCTGCAGACCAGCCTTTCCGATGACGCCGCGAGTTACGTGCCCGTGCTCATCCAGGTGCTGTTCGCCGCCGGTCTGGTGAGCCTGCTTTTGCTGGTGACGCACCTGCTGGGGCCAAAACGGAGAACCGCAGACAAGCTGCAGAATTTCGCGAGCGGCATTGAGTCGCACGGAGACGCCCGCCAGCCCATGGCCATCAAGTATTTTCTGACGGCTATCCTTTTTGTGCTCTTCGACGTGGAGGTTATTTTCTTTTATCCTTACGCCGTGAACTTCAAGGGACTGGGGTGGAATGGTTTTTGGGCCGTAATGATGTTCGTCGGGTTTTTTCTGTGCGGTTTTTTTTATATAGTGAAAAAAGGCGCATTGAAATGGGAAGACTGACTGCTGCAAAAAACAAACAATGGCTCGTCCAGTTGCATACAACCTGATCAAAAAGCCGCTTGAACCGGACATCAGCATCGCGGAAATGCCGGAAGGCAGCATGGGGGAAGGCTTTTTTGCGACTACGCTCGATAAGGTTGTCGGGCTCGCGCGCAAAAACTCGATCTGGCCCCTTCCTTTTGCAACTTCCTGCTGCGGGATCGAATTCATGGCGACGATGGGTTCGCACTACGATCTCGCGAGGTTTGGTTCGGAGCGCGTGGGATTTTCGCCAAGGCAATGCGATTTGCTGATGGTTATGGGAACCATCGCGAAGAAGATGGGGCCGGTGGTAAAGCAGGTCTACCTGCAAATGGCGGAGCCAAGATGGGTAATGGCAGTCGGAGCCTGCGCCTGCAGCGGAGGGATCTTCGATACCTACAGCGTGCTGCAGGGAATTGACCAGGTGGTTCCGGTTGACGTCTATGTTCCCGGTTGTCCGCCCCGGCCGGAGGCGATCATCGACGGTATCCTGCTCGTGCAGGAACTCGTTGGTAAAGAAAGCGTGCGGCGGCGAAACAGTGAGCAATACAAAGCCCTGCTCGAGAGCTACGGTATCCAGTAATTCTGGTCAACATACTTGGGATTGACTTTGGCACTGACAAACGACTACATAAAACAACGTTTGATTGAAAAGTTTGGCGACCAGGTCGGCAATTTTTCAGAGCCTTACGGCATGCTCACATTCGAAGTGCCCAAGGACCTGAACCTGAAAGTGCTGAATTTTCTCTATGACGACGAGGAGTTGAAATTCCGCTTTCTTACCACGCTGGCAGGCGTGCATTATCCGCACAGCAAAGGGCGCGAACTCGCGGTGGTGTATCATCTGCACAATCTTGTTGACAACGTGCGCATCCGGTTAAAGATTTTTACAGATGTCAACCAGCCCGACGTGTACACCGCCACCGGGCTTTTTTCCGCTGCCAACTGGCTGGAGCGGGAGACTTATGATTTTTACGGCATCAACTTCGTCGGGCATCCGAACCTGAAGCGCATTTTGAACGTGGATGAAATGGATTATTTCCCGATGCGGAAGGAATACCCGCTGGAAGACCAGACGCGCATCGACAAAGACGACGAGATGTTCGGTCGCGGCGGAATGCTGGGCTTCGGCACGGAGCGAACCGATCACGGCCAGTCTACGCTCGCGGAGGCGGACAAGCCGGGAACGGAAGGAAGGGAAATCGTTTAAACATGAAACCGGGAAACAGGCATGCCTGAGCACCATATAAAGCTGCCGGAAGGCAGCATTGAAAAGACCACCACGACGCTGAACCTGGGGCCGACCCACCCGGCGACGCACGGCGTTTTTCAAAATATCCTGGAGCTCGACGGCGAGCGCATTGTGTCCGCAGAACAAACCATCGGCTACATTCATCGTGCTTTCGAAAAAATAGCGGAACGGCGACCGCTTTACCAGATCACGCCCCTCACCGACCGGCTCAATTACTGCTCGTCGCCCATCAACAACATGGGCTGGCACACTACCTGCGAGAAGCTCCTGAAAATATCGACTCCGAAGCGGGTAGACTACCTGCGGGTGATCATCATGGAGCTCGCCCGGATCGCAGACCATCTCATCTGTAATTCCATCGTGGGCGTAGACACCGGGGCTTACACGGGATTTTTGTACCTGATGCAGTACCGCGAGCTCATCTACGAGATCTGGGAAGAAGTCTGCGGCTCGCGCCTGACCACCAACATTGGCCGCATCGGAGGCTTCGAAAGAAATTTTAACGACATCGCTTTTCAAAAGCTTGAGAAATTCCTGGAGGAATACCCACAGGCGCTCCGGGAATTTGAAAACCTGTTCCAGCGCAATCGCATTTTCATGGAGCGATTACAAGGAACCGGCACCATCAGCGCTGAACGCGCGCTGAATTACGGGTTCACGGGCCCCAACCTGCGCGCGGCGGGCGTGGACTACGACGTGCGCGTGCACAGTCCCTACTGCAGCTACGAAGATTTTGAGTTTATTATCCCGGTCGGTACAACGGGCGATAACTACGACCGATGGATGGTGCGCGAACAGGAGATGTGGCAAAGCCTGAGCATTATCAAGCAGGCCTACCGCAAGGTGCAGGATTTTAAAGGTGCGGAGGCGGACGTGTACCACGCGGATGTTCCGGAGTATTATCTTCCGCCCAAGGAAGATGTATACACGAAAATGGAGGCGCTGATCTGGCATTTCAAAATCATCATGGGAGAGATTAACATGCCCGTGGGCGAAGTCTATCATTCGGTGGAGGGCGGAAACGGCGAGCTGGGCTTTTACCTGATCAGTGATGGCGGTCGCACCCCTTACCGGCTGCATTTCCGCCGCCCCTGTTTTATTTATTACCAGGCATTTGAAGAACTCGTGAAAGGAAGTATGCTCAGCGACGCCATCATTACGCTGAGCAGCCTGAACCTGATCGCGGGGGAGATGGATAGCTGAAAGAAATGGTGAAATTTTCAGACGATAAGCTCAAGGAAGTCGATGAGATCATCGCCCGGTATCCCGAGGGAAGGCAACAGAGCGCGGTTCTGCCCGTGCTGCACCTGGCACAGCAGGAATTCGGAGGATGGCTCAGCGTGGAAACCATGGATTACGTGGCTTCCCTGCTGAAGATCCAGCCGATCGAGGTGTACGAGGTGGCAACGTTTTACAGCATGTATAACCTGAAACCGGTCGGCCGTCATATGTTCGAGGTCTGCCAGACAGGTCCCTGCATGCTGAAGGGCAGCGATGAGATCATTCGCTACATCGGGCAGCGCCTCGGAATCCGTCCCGGTGAAACGACGGCAGACGGAATGTTCACCCTGAAGACTGTAGAATGCCTCGGTGCCTGCGGGTACGCCCCGATGATGCAACTTGGAAAGAATTTCCGCGAACACCTGACGCCGGAGCGGGTAGACGCTATTATCGACGAGTGTCGAAACCGGCAGAGCCAAAACAACTGAAATGAAAAAACTGCTGTTGCTGTCGCTGATGCTCATGGCCGTTGCGGCCGGGGCGCAGTCGCCGAAAACCGCTAAGTTTCTCGCGGGTTCGCGTCTGTTGGTAAAGACCATGTTCGAGACCCGCGACAGCGCGACGCTGGAATCGCTTTTTGCCCCGGGGATGACGCATACGACATTCGCTGGGAAAATTGAAAATCGCGAAGAGGCGATCCGAAACATTGTGCACCACCCGTCGAAATTCGCGCAGGCCAATATGCGCGTGGGATACGGCGTTACGCCGGGAAAAGATTCAACGACGGTGCGGTACTTCTACCGTGGTACGGAATCGAAACCAGACGGCACTTCCGGACTTTATACGGTGAACCTCGTAATGGTCTGGACGAAACAGAAAAAGGACGTGAAATTGCTGAGGCTTGAAACCTTAAAAGTGAACTGAAATGCGCATTCTGCTCCTGACAGGCTTTTTGATCACGCAGCTCACCGGGCTCGCGCAGGCTGATGTACGGTTGCGAGCCTCTGTTGAAGAATTTCACCGCGCACTGGTCCGGAAGGACCTCGGCGCGCTCCGCAGGCTGTCGCATTTGTCGCTCAGCTATGGCCACAGCAACGGGTGGATCGAAACGCGGGCGGAAATGCTGAAGAACCTGGAAAATGGCTATATCAGCTACACCCGCTTTAGAGCCGACAGCATCCGCTTCGCCGAAGGAGGAAAGGTGGCACATGTTCGATTCATTGGCGACATCAACGCAACGCTGGATGGAAAGAATGCAGATTATTACCTGACGGTGCTGGAGGTTTGGGTGAAACAGGGCAGGCGATGGTTACTGTTCGCAAGACAAAGTGCAAGCTTAAAGAAATAAAAAAGTGGGAAGGAAGCTACTACTGGACAAAATCGGCGTGGAAGGCATTCGCCAATACGACGCATACCGCAGGAACGGGGGCTACGCTTCAGTGGAAAAAGCACTGAAGCAGATGAGTCCTGAGCAAATCACGGAAGAGGTGAAGGTGAGCGGCCTGCGTGGACGCGGTGGCGCAGGATTCCCCACGGGGTTGAAATGGAGTTTTCTCGCGAAGCCCGAGGGAGTCCCACGTTACCTGGTCGTGAATGCTGACGACAGCGAGCCG
>Ga0196980_1000227_pt1 | contig 15390 bp, 6 predicted proteins | sample S3_1013CmetaG_FD_155486 | JGI IMG/M metagenome (GOLD analysis project Ga0196980, IMG submission 155486) | Soil microbial communities from Anza Borrego desert, Southern California, United States - S3_10-13C | ecosystem: Environmental > Terrestrial > Soil > Desert | place: USA: California... | reverse complement strand
CAAGACGCCTGCTTCCTGCATCGACGCGGTTATCCCTGCCGTGAAAAACGCCTGGGGATCGCCCGGGGCGCCCATGAGAGCCGCCTCTGCGCGAATGAAATTGTATTCCGCGAAGGTCATCATTCTCTGCGGTGCATCACCGGCGTAGGTGAACGGCGGAACAGTTCCGGCGATCACTGCGCCGCGCAGGAAGGTATGGATCCGGCTGTAGTTATTGTTCGCGGCAGTGGGCGGGTTTGCGGCCGAAACACCCACGTAGTTTCCCGAGCCGAATGGGAAGTCGGTAAAGTAAAACGGGCGTCGCGGGTCACTCCGCGCATTCATCATGCTGACCAGCTGCTGGTCGGCGTAGATGTAACCAGGACGGTTTCTTTCAAAAGTTTCGATCCCGTTGCGTTGGTTGGGTGAGTTGAAGAACGGGTGCGAAAAATTATCGGCGTTCGATGCCAGGAAAGAAATGCCAGGCGTATTCACCAGCGCGGTTATTTGCGATACCGCGAACGATGGATTCAGCTTGCTGTAGTGCAGCAACAGTCGAAGCCGCAACGTATTGGCAGCCTTTATCCAGAGCGGACGCGAAACCGTGGTGAACGTCGCACTCGAATAGATCGTCGAGTTTGTCCCGGGCGATAGTGTGCTTGCAGAAGCATTCAGGTCATTAACCGCTTCTGTGAGCAGCGTGATCAGCTTGGGATAGATCGTGGAAGCGTCGTCATAGCGTGGCGCCGTGTTTGCGTCCAGCTTAAGCGCTTCCGTATAAGGCACATTCCCCCAGGTGTCCACAATTTTATGGAACTGGTAGGCCTTGAGGATCTTCGCGACGCCCACGTAGTGCGGACTGCCGGCGGCAGAAGCCTGCTTGATCACCAGCTCCAGGTCACTCAGGGAGTTGGCGTACATCTGGGCCCAAACGTTATTCTGATCGCTCCCCGTGATGTTGTAGCGCGAATAATCATATGTCTGGTTTGGCTGCGAAGCCAGTCCGGACATCCGCTGCATGATCAGCTCCGAATAGCGAAACAGGTCACTGCCGCTTTCGAAACCGATCCCCACCTGGGCTGACGTCAGGAGCTGGGGATAAACGTTGTTATTCGACGCAGGAAGCCGGTCCGGGTCGTAGTTTATATCCAGCTGGCGCTTGCAGGAGCTGATGGCCACGAAGCCGGCAAGCACAAGCAATATTCTCGAATTTGTGAGTTTCATATCAATGAAAATTTACATTATTAAAAGGTTAGTTTCAGTGCTACACCCACGTTGCGGGTTTGCGGAAGCGCGTTGAACTCCAGGCCCTGAGCATTGCTGATGCCCAGCACGCTCTGTTCCGGATCCAGATGTGGATAGTCGGGTGCGTGCAGGAAAAGGTTGCGTCCGAATACAGACAAATCAGCAGCGCTGAAGGGGGTCCTGTTCAGGAAAGAGGCAGGCAGCGTATAGGTGGCGGAGGCTTCGCGTACACGGAACCAGGTAGTTCCGTAGATAAAACCTTCAGCGGCCACATATTTTCCGTTGTTGCCCCAATACTGCTCTGCGGAAACCATGATGGTATTCGGTGAGCCGTTCACGGTGCCCTCGAAACGATACGGACGCTGCAGCACGTTGTTTTGATCGTAACGCGGGAACTCTGCGGTTTCCCGGGCCACGCCGTTCCGTTGCAGGTCGGCGATGTTGCGGCTGTAGATCTGGCCGCCTTTCCGGTACTCGAGCAGGAAGGAAAGGCTGATCGCTCTGTATGTAAGCGTGTTGGTCAGGCCTCCCAGCCATTTCGGGTTCGGGTTTCCGATGTTCTGCACACCCGATGTTGCCTGCGGCAGGCCGGCGGCAGTGAGTATCAGTTGGCCTTTGGCGTCGCGCAGGTAGGCGTTTCCGTAGATCTGGCCATATTCTTCTCCTTCAACCAGGCGGATGTTCGGTGTTACGAAACCGCCCAGGAAAATATTGGTTACGCCGGTCTCCAATTTGTCCACCCGGCTCTTGAATTGTGTATAGCTCGCGTTGATATTCCAGGTGAACGATTTCCCTTTCACCGGCCACAAATTCAGCGAGAGCTCGTTTCCGCTGTTGGACAGATTGCCGGAATTCTTCACCACAGCGGTGATGCCGGCAGTGGGAGAAACAGGCACGGAGAAGATCAGCTTGCTGGAACGCTGCCAGTAGCGTGTGTATTCGATATTCACACGGCCTTTGAAGAAGCCAAGTTCGAACGCTACTTCCCGGTTCGTTGTGAACTCAGGTCCCAATCCCGCATTTCCGGCTGCATTGCTCAGCGCGAATCCCTGAATGCCATTGAAGGGGAAGGTGATTCCCGGTCCGAATCCATCGGCCACACCGGCACCACCGAAATACGAGTCGGTCGAATAAACAAAATCAGTTCCGGCCTTACCGACCTTTGCGGCATTCCCCCTGATTTTGAGGTTGTCCACCACACGGCCCCGCAACCCGGGGAAGAGCTCCGTGAAGTTGACAGATCCTCCGATACCGTGATACAGGTAAGAGTTGTTGCCGATCTTAAACGTCGAAGACCAGTCATTGCGCAGTGTGACATTCGCGCTCAGAATGCTCTTATAATTCAATGTGAAATCCCCGTAGAGTCCCACCAGCCGCACCTTGCTCGATCCTGCAGCGGGCGCGGGAGTGAACGTGGTTGTGTTGCTCAGGGCTTCGAAATCGCGTACGATAATCCCTTTTCCATTCAGGGTGGCTGCATTGCTGTAAATCTGTGTATAATCAACACCGACAACGGCCACACCGCTGAAGCTCTTTACCCGCTTCTGCGCGGTAAAGTAACCGTTCGAGTTGAGGCTGCGGAAATTGTTCCTGTTCTCTACAATTCCTCCAATACCGCCGGCGGCAGTGTTTGCCTGTCCCCGCGCCCCGACCTGATCATATCCGTGGCGAAATACGGAGAACACATCCGTTCCGATCCGGTAGTCGGCCTGCAGCCATTTGGTGAGCTTGAAATTGAAAGAAGCGTTCCCGATAAAGCGATTGATCTCGTCGTTGAAGCGGTTATGCTTGATGGTCCAGTACGGGTTATCGTCGATCCCGGCCACCAGGTTCAGGTAGGTCTGGTTGCCCGCAGCGTCTTCAAACGGCAGTCCCGTCAGATCGTAACTGCGCGGGAGAAACCATCCGCGGAAAAGCGGGTTGCTGAGCTGGTTGCCCTGCTGTGTCCGCTTCGAAAAGTTGTTGGTATAGTTGCCGCTCACGCTCACTGTCAGGTAATTATTTACTTTGGAACTCACATTCAGGGAGAGGTTGTGGCGGTTGAGCAGGTTGTTGTTCAAGACCCCTGCGTTGCGCAGGTAACCATAAGAGAAACGGAAGGTATTTCTGTCCGTGCCCCCCTGGAAGGAAACATTGTTCTGCCAGTTGTACCCGTTCCGGAAAATATCCCGCACGTTATTCGGATAAGCTTTCAAGATTTCCGTGCGGTCGTTCAGCTTGGTCCAGGGATTGAACGCGTTGGTAACGGTCTGTCCAACGATCCTCGGTCCCCAGGACTGCTGCGTGGTCGCGGAAAAGTTTCCACCGGTACCCTGCGCGTATTCGTTCTGGTATTCCGGGAAGCGGTTCACGGTTTCCACCTGGTAGCTCGTAGAGTAGGTAATGGCCGATTTCGCTCCGCTCTTACCTTTTTTCGTGGTGATCAGGATCACCCCGTTCGACGCCCGCGACCCGTAGAGCACCGCAGCGGCTGCACCTTTCAGCACCGTGATGCTTTCGATGTCTTCCTGGTTGAGGTCGATCGCGCGGTTGGAGTTAGTGGGGCCGGTTTGCAGTGCATTGCCGCCGCCACTGTTATCGATGGGTACACCATCCACAACGAACAGCGGCTGGTTGGACCCTGTAAACGTGGTAAAGCCGCGGATGATGATGCTGGAGCCCGAAAAAGACCCTCCGCTTCCCTGTACCCGCACGCCGGGGATCTTACCCGAAAGCGCGTTGGTGATGTTGGTAGTATGCGCCTGAGTAAGTTCAGTTGCGCTTAATTGCGTCAGGCTGTATCCAAGTGTCTTCTTGTCTTTGCGGATTCCAAGCGCGGTCACCACTACCTCCGACATCGTCCGGTCCTCCGCTTTCAGCGTAGCATTTACCTCGGCCGACTCGCCGATCGCGATCTCCACCGGGCTCATGTCGACGGCTGAAAAAACAAGCGCTCGCGCGTTCGCGGGCACCGTAAGGGTATACGTTCCGTCGGACCGGGTAATGGTACCCACCGTGGTCCCGCGCACCAGCACCGACACGTTCGCGAGTGGATTGCCTTTTTCGTCTGTCACTTTTCCGGTGACAGTGCGTTGCGCCAGTGCCTGCAAAGCAAAGAACACAACTGCCGTTAGCAGTAAAGTCAATTTTCTCATGTGCTTTTTAATTTTTAGTTGAAAAGTCCTTATGGTTTCACAGCAGGTCAACCAAATGACCTGAAAAAAGTACGAAATTTTCGAAAAATGCCCCCTTTCGGGCGAAAATACCGCTTAAGCGGTGAAAACTTCGCTTTTGTAAGGACATTTTTGTGCAGCTATTTGCTGCCTCTGACCATGGTTTTCCTCGTATTTGGAATTAACGCCAGATGAGATTAAAAAAGGTCGCCACAACGGGCGACCTTTTTTGAGTGCTCGGATCTTCAGATCAGTTGTCAACCATCAGCGGATTGAGCGACATTTCATCAGCCGAGATCGGCCAGATGTATCCTCCGTCGCCCGGCGCCTTTGCCGGAGCGGATCCTTTGGCGGGGATCGTCTGCAGCAAGCGCATCAGATCGAAATTCCTCAAACCTTCGCCAAGGAACTCGATTCTTCTTTCCGTGAGGATGGCATTGATCAGGTCGGTTTTGGTGGCGGGAACGATGACGGTGGAGGCATCCGACCGCTGACGGACTGCATTCAGCAGCGCCACGGCCTTTGCGTTGATGCCGGCATCATTACGCGCGAGCGCTTCGGCAAGATTCAGCAGCACTTCGGAATAGCGGATCACCGGCGCCCAGTCGGTGTAGGGAGAGGGTGTGTTGAATTTGGTGTTCAGCCACGTCTTCCCGGAGATCACTGCATTGAATGTTCTTCTGCGATCCCCAGCGGTCCATCCCGTATTGCCTACAATGCCGCTCGGGTTGAGCGAGAATTCTCCCCCACCCGTAGTTCTCGACCAGTAAAAGCCAAGCTGGTTCTGAGTTCCAGGGTTGTCACCTGCGGTGCTGGTCATCGGCATCGACAGGATCGATTCCACGTGCGTGTAGGGCGCGCGGAATACGGTTACGATGTCCGGAGCCAATGCATGGGCCACTCCCGAGGTAGCGCTGAAGGGGGCCGTTGCCTGGGGTGCAATCTTATTCCCTTCAGTGATTACGTTGCCGTAGTCCTGCATCGCCAGGTACACACGGGTTTTCAACGCAATCGCCGTATTGCGGTGGGCGCGGGTTGTGTTCAGCGCAGCAGTTGCGTAATTGAGGGGAAGGTTAGCTTCAGCGTAGTTCAGGTCCGACAGAATCTGCGCGTACACTTCAGCTACGGTGCTCCGGGCCATAGGTGAGAAACCGGAACCTTTGATGCCTGTCAGCCTCAACGGCAAACCCGGCCTGCTGCCGGCACCGTCGGCGTACGGGCGTGCATAGTGTTCGAGCAGCTTCAGGTAAGAAGCAGCACGAAGCAACCTCGCTTCCGCGACATAATTCTTGGAAAGCGCATCGCCTACGACGGTGGTTCCCTTGGCATTCATTCCGTCGATGAACAGGTTGGTGAGGTTGATCACATAGTAAGCCTGGGCCCACATGTTCTTCACGAAGTTTTGCGAAGTGCCCGTGGCATTCAGCAACCACACGTCGAACCCGGTCACACCGTTTGTGGTTTCGTTCAGGAAATCCTCGCCGCGAATGTCGCCTGCTATCTGGGCGCGGCCTCCATAGAACGCACCGCTTTTGAATGCGGCGTAGAGTGAGTTTACCTGGTTGGCAATCCGTCCCGGCGTGTCGAAGGCCGTCGCGTCAGTGACGGAAGTTTGCGGGATGGGGGAGAGCAGCTCTCTCTTGCAGGAAGTAGAGAACAGCATCAAACCCGCCCCGAGACTGATGATGTATTTAAGATGCTTTTTCATTTAGTCAGGTTTTAGGGTTTACAGGAATGAAACATTAATCCCGATGGTGAAACTGCGACCATTCGCAATCGTGTTCCGGTCAGTTCCCTGCGCCGTGTTAGAGTTTCCGTTCGACGAAACCTCAGGATCGGGACCGGGATAATCGGTAAAGATTGCCAGATTCTGACCGCCAACGTAAATACGGGCAGATGCAAGTTTCGCCTTGTTTACGACTTTCGCAGGAAGATTGTAACCAAGCGATACGTTCTTCACTTTTACGAAATCTCCCTTGAAAGCGTTGAACGACATCGGCAGCGCAGAACCGTTGGATACGTTATCCAGGTAAACCGGTTTCGGGATCGTCGCAATATCGCCCGGCTTGCTCCATGCCTTAAGTACATCTACGTGATTATTCCAGAAACGCATGTCGTGCAGGCCCGCGTTGGTGCCGTAATACACATAGAATCCGAACTGGTAGGTGAGGAGTACGCTCAGTTCGAAATCTTTATAACGAAGCGTATTGTCGAGTCCGCCGTAAACTTTCGGAATCGTGTTTCCGTACATAACCCCGTCCTTCGCCTGGGTCACGCCTACACCAACAGGTTGTCCCGGCTCGGAATATTGCGTGCCATCAGGGTTGGACCAGGTGAATGCGGCACCCGACCCGGGAGGCGCATACAAAACGGGGTTGCCGGCTTTGTTGAGAAGTATTCTCCTTCCGGTAGCCGGGTCCACACCGCCGTTCCGCACGAGCCACAAGGTCCCGACGGAATGACCTACCGCGGTGCGGTGTACCGTCTCCAGTCCCGAAGTGGAAGTAAGCACTTCCGTAAGGCCGGGTGCGAGAGACGTTACTTCGTTCTTATTCGTCGTGATATTGAGGCTGGCGGTCCAGGTGAAATCCCTTCTTCTGAACGGGAGACCGGTGATCGAAAGCTCCCATCCCTTGTTGTACATAGTTCCTACGTTTGTGGGAATCGAATTAGGCACTCCCGTTGAAGGAGCCTGGGGCACGTTCAGGATCAGGTCCTTGATATCGTTGTAATAGCGTGCAAGCTCGATCTGAAGCCGCTCGCGGAACAAACCAATCGTGGTTCCCACGTCGATCTTCGTGCTTGTCTCCCACTGCAGGTTCGGGTTGCCCGCAAAATTGAAGATCAGGGTCGGCAATCCGCCATACAAACCAGAACCATAGGTGGAATAAATCACGTAATCTCCGATGCCCGCCGTGTTTCCTACCTTACCATAGCTTCCTCTCAGCCGGAAGTTGTTTACCCAGTTGCTTATCGAAGACTTTTCCCAGAATGCTTCTTTCGACACTTCCCAGCCGGCCGAAGCTCCCCAGAATGTTGAAGCTTTTTCCGCGAATGCAGAGTATTCGTCTTTCCTGATGTTGCCCGCCAGGAAATACTTCTTTTTGAAATCATAGTTGATACGACCGAAAGTGGAAAGAAGGTAGTTCTCGCCGTAGGCCATACCCGCCACGTTCGGCGTCACCCAGCCGGCCTGGATCACATTGAATGCAGGGTCCGAAAGCGTTTGACGGTTCACGCCAAAGCCGATGCTGGTCCTGCGATCCTGTTCCGTACCCGCCAGCGCGCTCACCGTATGATTCGTGCGGAAAGTGTAATCGAATTGGGCAGTATTCACCCAGGTCCACCTCTTGAATTTACCAAGAGAGCTGGAAGCGCTTCCATTCGGCGTGAAGCCGTCGCCATGAATCGGGGTGAGGAACGTTTCGTTGTCCACGAAGAGGTAATCAATTCCGTAGAGGCTCTTGATCGCAAGCCACTTTACCGGTTTGATCTGTGCGTAAATATTTCCCTGGCTGTGATTGGACTCGCTGTATTGACGGTTGAGGTCCAGAATCAACGTTGGATTATAGAAACCAACGGTCACTGTGTTGTTCATCCGTCCCACTGAGTTCGCCGCCGGGTTCTCGATGTTGTAGCTCCCGTCGTTTCTGAAGGGCGCGATACTGGGGGCGTTTACCAGCACAATCCTTCCGAAGCCGCCGGTATTGAATGCTTCCCCGGGAAGGGACCCTGAGGTATTGGCTGCGAGGTTCCGCTCGTTTGAATATGAGATCTTACCTCCGATAGTGAGGAATTCATTCACGCGGCTGTCCAGGTTCAGCAGTATGTTTCTGCGGATGAAATCATTTTTCTTGACGATGCCTTCCTGGTCGGTATAACCCACCGAGAAATAATACGTGGTATTGTCGTTGCCACCGGAAATATTCAGATTGTGATCGTGGGAGAAACCCTGCCGGTACACCTGGTCGGGCCAGTAGGTATCGATCAGTTTTCCGCTCGCGTCGGTGGCTGTTGCGAACCGGGTGTAACCGGAACCCGATGGGTTCGTAGTGTTCACGTTCGCGTTGTTGGCGGCAGCCTTATTCTTGAAATCGGTGTACTGCTGCGCGTTCAGGATCTCGGGCAGACGCGTCACTTTGCTCCAGCCCACAGAACCATTGTAGGATACGCGCGGTTTGCCGGCCCGGCCTTTCTTCGTAGTGATGAAGACAACCCCGTTCGCAGCGCGGCTACCGTAAATAGCGGTGGCGGCTGCGTCCTTCGCAATGTCGATGCTTTCGATGTCTGCGGGGTTGATGCTTGCCAGCGCGTTGCCCGCCGATGCCGTTGAACTGAAGTCGCCGGTAGGCGTTGGTACCCCGTCTACAACAATCAGCGGATAAGAGCTAAGGGAAATCGAATTCGTTCCGCGGATCCGAAATACGGGCGGCGTATTGAGCAATCCATGCGGCACAGTGATCTGAACCCCTGTTGCACGACCCGCCAGCGCCTGTTCAAAACTTTGCACCGGTTTGTTCGCAACCAGGTTGCCCCGTACGCTGGCAATGTTGCCCGTCACCTCTCTTCGCCGTTGAGTTCCGTAGCCCGTAACCACCACCTCGGCCATTGTTTTGTCCTCGGGACGCAACGTGACCTCGACGTGGTTGTCACCGCCGATCGCTGCTTCTACCGCGGCCATGTCCACAGCAGAAATGATTAGTGACCGGGCATTTGCCGGCACAGTGAAGGAAAATGTGCCGTCAATTTTCGTGACGGTCCCGGTTGTGGTTCCTTTCACGAGAACCGATGCATTGGCCACCGGGTTCCCTTTTTCATCCACCACCTTACCGGTCACGATCCGTTGCGCCATTGCCGTGGCGGCAATGCACACAACTCCGATTAGGAGTAAGAGCAGTTTTCTCATGTGTGTGATGTTTTAGTGGTAAAATAAAAATTTACATATATCAAGTTTTAGCCAATACGTGAATCAAAGCGCAAAAAAAATCTGAGAATATGTAAAACCCTTTTTTCGGGAAAACTGCGCGACGCAGTCCCGACTGAATTTTCATTGCTGGCAGGATAGGGCTTTACGCGATGCCTTTGATAGGATTGGAGTTGCCTGCCTTATTGACAAGCACCGGTGAGGCATAGCTGCATAAATATACAAACGATCGGATTATTTTTTAGTCTTCAGCAGAGAAATCAGCACGGCCGGAAGCAAAACAAGGTTCGTAACCGTGGCGGTTATCAGCGTCAGGGAGGTCAGCCAGCCAAGCGCCTTGGTGCCGCCGAAACCACTGAAACAAAAGATGATGAAGCCCGCGATGAGCACCGCGGAAGTATAGATGATGCTGATGCCTGTACTGTGTATGGTCTTGATCACTGTCAGTTTTTTGTCATAATTGTAATGGGGGAGCTCCTGCTTGTAGTTTACCAGGAAACGAATGGTCACGTCGATGGCGATTCCCAGCGCAACGCTGAACACGAGGACGGTGGAGGGTTTCAGCGGAACACCGGCCCATCCCATCACTCCTGCGGTGATCACCAGAGGGATTACGTTCGGCAGCAGGGAACAAATCAGGATCCGCAACGATCGAAACAGGTAGAGCATGCAAAGGCCTATGAGCACGAACGCCCAGGCGATGCTTTCTTTAAGACCATTGATAATAAAACGGCTTCCTTCGAGAAACGTGACGCTCGTGCCGGTGAGCCTCACACTATACTTTTCCGGATCGAACAACACATTGATGCGCCCGGAAATACTGTCCATGATTCCCGGCAGCCGGTTCGTTCCCACATCGGCCATGCTGACGCTGATCCGGGCCTGCTGGCGGTTGCTGTCCATGAAACTTCCCACCAGTCGAGAAAATGCGTTTCCCCCCGCGGCGTTGCCCCGAAGATTCAGGTACTGGGCCAGCGCCGGAAGATCGTATTCAGCCGGCAGGTTATAGCTGGCGGTATCACCTTCGAAAAAGGCCTGCTTTGCAAATTTCAATCCTTCCACAATGCTCAGCGGTCGTGCGAGAGCAGGCATACTATCAAGGAATCGGGAAAGCGAATCGATTTTCTGCAGGTTTGCGAGCTTCCGCGTCACGCCGCGTTTTTCTTTGGTATCCACTACAACTTCAAGCGGCATCACTCCACCGAAGTGCGTCTCGAAAAACTGCAGGTCTGTGTACAGCTTGTCGTTCTTCGGCAGGTCGTCCACGATATACCCTTCTGTTTTCAGGCGCAGGATTCCCAGCGTGGCCGCAACCACCACGATCACCGTAACGGAGTAGATAAGCCGCCGGTGGTTGAGCGACCATCGTTCCAGGCGGTCCAGCCAGCGGATCATGCGCGGACTGTGGAGGTAACGCGTATGCCGGGTCTTTGGCGCCGGCAGGTAGCTGAGCGCCGCGGGAATCAATATGAGCGAAATGAAGAAGAGCGCAATGATACTCACGCCGGCCACTTCCCCAAATTCCCTAAGGATCGGGCTTTTGGTAAGCGCAAACACGGCAAACCCGATTGCGGCTGCGATGTTGCAGAAAAGCGTTACGATGCCCATTCGCGCCACCATGCCGATCAAAGCCTGCTTTTTGCTTCCTGACTGATTGAAACCGGTGTGAAACTTATTCAGAAAGTAGATGCAGTTGGGAACCCCGATCACAACAATCAGCGGGGGAATCAGTGCGTTCAGGATGCTGATGCGGTAACCAAACAGCTCAATAAATGCGAAACTCCAGGTAACTCCGAGGCCTACTACCGCGAGCGAGAGCAGCATGGCTGTCACTGACCGGAAGAACAGGAGGAGAATCACAGCGGAAAGAACCACCGAAGCCGCGAGAAACCAGCGCATTTCGCTAACGATGCGGACCGAAAGTTCGGTGCGGATGTGTGGCAAACCACTTTTGTAAACCGGAAGACCGGAGGCAAGGGAAAAGCGTTCGGCTTCCGCGCCGATCTCTTCCACGATCGCAATGCGCCTTTTCGAGGCCATCAGGTCTTTGTTGATCCGGATTCCCATCAGCCACGCACCGGTTTCGCGGTTGTGCAACAGACCGCGATAAAAAGGCAATGACCGAAACACCGACGCGCCGCTGTCAATCTGCGAGCGGGTGAGCGGAGCGGGATCGAATATGCTGTCTGCCCTCAGCCTGCCTGTGACCAAATCTTTGGTAAGATTCACCGCCGAAGCCACGGAAATAACATCGTCTACTCCTTCTATCTGCTGAAGATGACCCTGCAATTTTGCGTACTCATTAAAAATTTTTTCGGTAAAAAATGAGTCTGTTTGAAAACCGATCACGAGGAGGTTGCCTTCCTCGCCGAATTGTTTCCTGAATTCCTGATACTCGCGATACTTCGGGTTGTCAACCGGTATTGCGCGGGAAAAATCGTAGCTGAGCTGTACGCGTGAAGCATGGTAAGCCATGAATCCGGAAATGCCGATAAGGACGAAGAGTAAGGGTAAGCGGTATTGAAGAATGAATCGTCCCAGGCGTTGCCACATAGGCGAAGCAGCGGTTTGTGCAAAGAAAGGTAAAAATGGCGGGTCTGCCGGTTTGCAATATTTTTGAAACGTGAGGTTTTTTTTGTCGCTTAAGATTTTGCTGATTTCGTTTCCGCTTTTCGCGCAGGATCCGTTGCCGCCCGTTGGTTTCTGGCGCGAGCATCTTCCTTATAACAGCGCGATTGATGTGACAAGCGGCGACGGGAGGATTTATTGCGCCACTCCGTACAGCATCTTCAGTGTAACGATTTCGGGAAATGTTGTCGAGCGCTACAGCCGCGTAAGCGGACTGAGCGAAACGGGCATCAGCGCTATTATTTATGATACTGTCAACAGCAAACTCTTCATCGCTTATTCGAACAGCAACATCGATATTTTGCATCGTGGCGACATTCACAATGTTCCTGATATCAAGCGCGACAATATCATCGGCGACAAAACAATTTACCAGGTCCACCCGGCGGGCGGCGACTATCTGCTGTCCACGGGTCTCGGTGTTGTGGTGATCAACGGTGCCCGCTACGAAGTGAAAGCTTCGTGGTTTATTGGTAACGGAGGAAACCAGGTGCGTGTAAACGGATTAACCAGCGACGCGGGCTTTTATTACGCGGCTACTGCAGAAGGACTGAAACGGGTATCGCGCCAGCACCCGAATCCCGAAAACCACGCAAGCTGGCAGCTGCTCAGCGGGAGCAGCGGACTGCCTCCGGGTAATTGCGCAAACGTAGTAAGCATGGGAAACCGGTTGCTGGCACAAAGCAGGGATTCGGTTTTTTTATTTAACGGAAATACCTGGGACCTGTTTTATGCATCCGGTTGGCCGATCGCGGGTATTAATGTGAGTGGCGGAAAGCTCCACGTATGCGAGCGCATGCTCAATGGAAATAGTCGCGTGGTGATCCTGGAGCCCAGCGGCGTCATTAGCCGCGTGCTGATGCAACCGGGGGTGATTTCATTTCCGGTAAAAGCGATTGACTACGGGAATGGAACCTGGGTCGCAGACCGCTTTGGCTGTTTGTCGCGATTCGACGGATCCGGGTTTGAGCAATACGTTCCAAATTCCCCGCAGGAGACGGCGAGCGGGGAAATGCTGGTGCGGAATTCAACTCTCGTGGCCGCCGCTGGCGCCGTGAACGATGCCTGGAATTACCAGTACAATGGAAACGGGGTCTATGTTTTCTCAAACGGGAGCTGGGCCAACATCAATCGCTACCGTTACCCTCAGCTCGACAGCATGCTTGATCACGTCGCTGTAGCGATGGATCCCCGCGATGGAAATATTTGGGCCGGATCGTTCGGCGGCGGATTGCTCCGGATCCGCCAGGGACCCGGGTTTGAAATTTACAAACAGGGATTCCTTGGGCCAACAACAGGTGACCCGGGCAGCTACCGGGTGGCGGGGCTGACGTTTGACCGCCAGCAGAATCTCTGGATCGCAAATTTTGGATCTGATCGTCCGCTGAAAGTTAGAAAAGGCGACGGGACCTGGACCTCCCTGAGTGTTCCTTTTACCCTTTTTGAAAATGCCCTCAGTCAGATTCTGATCGATGATAATGACCGGAAATGGATCGTTTCGCCGCTTGGAAACGGGTTGCTGGTGCTCGATCACGGAACCTCTATTGACGATCTTTCCGACGACCGCTGGAAAAAACTTGGAATCGGGACCGGGAATGGAAATCTCCCTTCTTCGGAAGTGCACTGCCTGGCGCTTGATCGCGGCGGTTTCATTTGGGTGGGTACGGGAAATGGCGTCGCGGTATTCCAGTGTCCGCAGGATGTTTTTTCTTCCGGGGGTTGCGACGCAATCTGGCCCATCGTTCCGCATGGCAATTTCGCCGGCTACCTGTTCCGCGGGCAGGAGGTTCGAAGTATTGCGGTGGACGCCGCAGACCGGAAGTGGGTTGCTACCCGCAATGGAGTCTTTCTCGTGAGCGCCGATGGCGAAAAACTGATTTACCGTTTCACTGAGGACAACAGTCCGCTTCTCAGCAGCGATGTGCGGCGTATCGCTATTGACGGGAACACCGGTGAAGTGTATTTCGCGACGCTGAAAGGAATTTGTTCCTTCCGGAGCACGGCAACAGAGGAGCCCGAACCTGGAGAAACGGTGCTGGTTTTCCCGAATCCCGTACCGCCTTCGCATTCCGGTGTGATCGCGATTCGGGGTGTGCCCGCGAACTCGATCGTCAGGATCACTGAAGCGGACGGGCGCCTGGTGTTCCAGACCCGCGCACATGGTGGACAGGCAATCTGGGATGGGCGCGACTATCGTGGCCGGCGCGTCGCGAGCGGAGTCTACCTGGTGCTGATTGAAAACAAGCAGTCGGCAAGGATCGTATTTATCAGCCGGTAGATGCCCGATAAGCTCCATAAAACAAAAGGGATTGTGCTCAGAACGGTCAAGTACGGAGAGACGAGTGTTATTGTAACCATTTTTACCGAGCTATTTGGTCTGCAGTCTTACCTGGTAAACGGCGTGCGTGTTTCTACCAAAAAAGGGAGCGGGAAAGCCAGCTTGTTCCAGCCCGCGGCCCTGCTCGATCTGGTAGCTTACCATAATGAGCTGAAAAACCTGAATCGCCTGAGGGAATTCAGGTGGTCGTTTCTTTACCGCAATGTGCTCACCGATGTCCGCAAAAACGCAGTGGCTCTGTTCATGATCGAGCTGCTCACGCGCTGCCTCAAGCAGCCGGAACCGAATGCCGATCTTTTCTATTTCATTGAGGATTGTTTCATTCATCTGGATGAAAGCGACGAATCCGTGACAGCGAACTTTCCGCTCTTCTTTGCACTGCACCTGACCGGATTTTTCGGCATTCCTCCCGCCCCGTCCAGACCGGGCTTGCTTCGCGAAGCAGTCTTCGACCTGCAGGAAGGAGTGTTTTCCGAACAGAGGCCGGCTCATCCACATGTCATCGAAGGCCACGCGGCGCAGGTGACCGCTGAGCTGCTGCAGGTGCGCAGGCCGGAGGAATTAAAGCAGATCCGGCTGAACCAGGAGCTGCGAAGAGAACTTCTTGCCGCCTACCAGGATTATTATTCCCTCCATATACAGGATTTTGGGGTGCTGAAAACTCTGCCTGTTTTGCGCGAAATATTAAATTAGGCGGCGACAGGAGGAGAGATCCGGAGCAATGTGCAATACCCCCGGTCGCTTCCCCGGCTCGAAGCTGCCCAGGATTGCATCCAGATGCAGTGCGTGTGCGCCATTGACAGTGCCCCATTTCAGCAGTTCTGCAGCAGGAATGTGGGGGAAATGCTGCTGAATGGTGCGGATTTCTTCCAATATACTGAGCTGCGTGTTGGAAGCAAGACTGTCCGTTCCGAATACGAGGGAACAGCCCGATCGCCTGAACAGGTCTATGTCCGGCAGGCGGTTTTCGATGTACATGTTCGCATTGGGGCAAAGGCACCAGAAGAGCTGCAAGCCTGTTTGCTCGCCGGCGGCTCGCAAATCTTCTTCGGTGGTGTAAACGTTGTGCACAAGGATCACGCTCTGGTTGCGTTTGAACTTCGGCAGAAAGCTCTGCAGCGATG
>Ga0196980_1000223_pt1 | contig 15687 bp, 16 predicted proteins | sample S3_1013CmetaG_FD_155486 | JGI IMG/M metagenome (GOLD analysis project Ga0196980, IMG submission 155486) | Soil microbial communities from Anza Borrego desert, Southern California, United States - S3_10-13C | ecosystem: Environmental > Terrestrial > Soil > Desert | place: USA: California... | reverse complement strand
CGCGATCTTGAGGGGCCAGGCGTTGAATGCGAATCCTGCGGTTCATCATGCCCTCCCTGAGAGAACTCAGTTCCTTCCCTCCTATTGGAGTAGGCAAACTGAGCATTTATTCAGTGTGATGGGAATAAGGGCGAACCTACTCCGTTAAGGTGCACTTTGCTTCAAAAGGCTAGCTTGGCTGTCCACTCTGGATTCGTTTATAAAAATCCCTTTTGCACAGTACACCATCGCAGCAATCCGGCGAATCACGATACTATTAGGCCGGACGTGTTTAATGCGCTTTAGGCGTTTAGACGTCACTCCGAAGCTCTCTGAAATTCACACCAATAATCACTCATAAACAACACTCGTCTATCATGCATCCGAATCTGGTCAAATGGATTTTCTACCCTGCTCACGAACGGCTGGTAAACCGCCCAACCTTTAATTACTTAGCTGAATTGGAAAAAACGCAGTGGCTTTCGCGTGAAGCGATCGAGCGACTGCAAATGGATAAACTACAGGCATTGCTCCAAATAGCCAATGAACATAGCCCTTGGCATGCCGAACGGATCCTGGCATCGGGTATCGATTTAGCCGCGAGTCGAAACCTAACTTTCGACGATCTTCGCCGTTTGCCGACAATGAGTAAAGCGGATGCATCCGCTAACCGGGATCGCATTGCCTGGAAAGGCGTCCCAGGAGGCGCATTCCTTTACACTACAGGAGGATCAAGTGGCCAACCGTTGATTTTTTATTTCGGCAAAAAGCGGCAGGCTGCCGACACCGCCTCTCGTATGCGCGCACGCCGGTGGTGGAAGGTCGAAGTCGGCGACCCCGAAGTCTTTTTATGGGGAGCGCCGGTAGAACTCAATAAGACAGATCTCATTAAAAAAATAAGGGATAGACTCTTTAACCAATTGCTTCTGAATGCCTTTGATATGTCGGAGAGCAGGATGAGCGATTATCTAAAAATAATTCAATCCTTTAATCCGGCCTGTATCTATGGCTATGCAAGCAGCCTAAGCCTTTTAGCATCATACGCGAAGAGCCAGAATCGAATCCCAGAATTACCGCGTCTTAAAGTTGTTTGCACAACGGGAGAACCCTTATTTCCCGAACAGAGGGCACTAATCGAGGAGGTCTTCGATAAACCTGTATCGAACGAATACGGGTGCCGTGACGGTGGATTGATTGCGCTCGAATCACCGCAACGCCAAATGGTGGTCAACAGCGAAAGCTTGATAGTCGAAATTTTGGATGACAACGGGGCATCCGTCGCACCCAGTGAAATTGGAGAGGTCGTCATCACAAACCTGTGCTCAGATGCTCAACCGTTTATCCGGTATCGCACCGGCGATATGGCACGCAAAACTGACGATTTGTGTATCACAGGGCACGGCTTGCATGTAATATCGGAAATCATGGGTAGATCCACGGATTTCGTCATTCGTCCGGATGGAGCGATTATGCACGCGTTAGCGGTTATTTACGTGCTACGCGCAATCGAAGGGGTTTACGAGTTCAAGATTATTCAGCTCTCAACAAACCTTATGGAGGTTATGGTCGTCCCAAGCTCTACTTGGCAAGAGGGGGCAAAAGATGAAATTGTCAAACAGCTACAGAACCGGATGGGACGAGATGTAACGATCGAGGTAAATATAGTGGATAAAATACCGCTGGAAGCGTCAGGAAAATACCGGTACGTTGTTAGCCATGTGCCGTTGCCGGAAAGGCTGGATATCCGCTCTTAACCTCCCCAATTTATGCCACTCTTACAAAATTCGGAACCTTCACTAATCCTTCTCTACCTGCACCATGATGCTTGTGCCTGGTTGAATCTGCTTTTCAATCTTGGAACCGTTCCACTTGCGCAAATCAGCCACACTGACTTTAAAGCGTTTCGAGATCGAAAACAGCGTGTCGCCCTGACGAATGACATAACTGATTGACTGCGAAGATTTGATCCCAGAACTGGCGATTGGCAGCTTCTTGGCTGCATCCTTGTTCCAAAGCACTAAATTATGGCCGGCTTTGACTCCTTTTTTCGCCGACAAGTCATTCCACTTGGCCAATTGCTCAACATCAACAGAATGTTTCTTTGCTATAGACCAAAGCGTGTCACCCTCCTGAACGGTGTAAGTCGACTGTTTGCTTGACGCTTCCACAAGCTTGCCCTTCGCGGGAGCGACGACAACATTGTCTCCGTTTCTGATTTTCCGGATGATCTTACCGGAAGATTTGAATGAAACAGTCTCAAGCGCTTGATCGCGCGACCTTTTTTCTCTTGCTTTGCCTTTTTGGCCCTTCTGAAAGGACTCGAGCTTTTGATCTCTGTCAAAGCGACTGATGCGCCCTTTGTTGAAGCTCGCTGCAGCATCGGCATGCACCAACGCCGAATCTCGCGCCGCAATCAGCTCATCGGCAATCGATGGTCGGTCTCGAACAGGCGGCTGGCTTTGTTGAGCCAATCTCTCCAACTCTTGCTTAAATTCGCTAATTTTCTTGCCGGCAGGAATAAAAAGCCTATAACTTCCCTCTACATCGGCGTACTGGCGCTTAAAGCCAGGATTCAACTCGTACAGCTTTTCTAAAGATATATCCGCCGCATCGGCCGCAAGCGCCAAATCCAGTTGGGTGCTAACCTTGACCGGCTTAAACAATGCTTCGTTGGGAATGTGATGCAAGTCTATGCCGTATTGATCGGCCTCAGCGAATAATTTCGCGACAGCTAGTAGGCGAGGAACATAGGAGCGCGTTTCATCCGGCAAATCCAGCGACCAGAAATCGGTAGGCATATTCCTAGCCACGTTTTTTTGGATCGCCCTAGCAACCGCGCCCTCACCGCAATTGTAAGCCGCGATCGCCAGCAGCCAATCGCCATTAAAATCGGAATGGAGCTTCTTCAGATATTTAATGGCCGCGCGAGTTGAAGCGTAGACATCGCGCCGACCATCATATGACCGACTCTGCTTCAAGCCATATATACGGCCGGTAGAAGGAATAAATTGCCAGATGCCCGCGGCATTGGCTGGAGATACGGCACCAGGCTGAAATGCACTTTCAATAACCGGTAATAACGCGAGTTCGCCGGGAATATCGTGTTTTTCGAACTGCTTTACAATAGAGTACAGAAAAGGCTCAGCCCTTTTCTGTACGCGTTCCATATAGCCTGGATGACTTAAGAACCATCCGAGTTCGCGATCGATCTCCTCATGCTCGACGGGCGGCAAACTATACGAATCAAACAACCGGTCCCACAAACTGTCATATTCGGCCGGACTTTTGCCATCATTGCGCAGCCCGCTTGTGTAGGTTCTATCCTTTTTCCTAAACCAGCGACTCGTGCTCTTAGAGATATGAAAGACTCTGGAATTTTTGCTGCTGGACGTTGACGCCGGCTGAGAATTGTCGGTTAAACTGTTACCATCCTTCGGCTTCCCGGCATGATGCGTACAGGCACTCAGGGACAAGGCAAAAACAGATGCGTAACAGAGCAACTTTACATCGCGTTTTGGCCGTCTCATCGCGTCTACCTCAGAGTGTTATTCGGGTGATTTATAGCGGCATACCAGCACTTCAGTCAATGAAAACCAAACAAGCGCCGTTGCCCCACCTTCGCCAGGTATTTCTGGAGTGGTATCACGCCACAACCCTAGGGCAAGTACTGCAAACCATTGAGGCATCCTACCTCCAGTCTTCCTTAAATCCTACTTATAATCAAAAAATATTACAAGTTGGTCTGCTGGGATGCGAAAATTTATATATAGATGAGACATTCATTCATAACTTCATCCTTGTGAGTGCCGAGCATAGAGATGAATCTTGCATCAAGCACCTAATCACAGCCTACCCCAGCGCATTACCTATCGCCACCGCCAGTATTGATACTTTGATTTTACCTCATGTTATCGACTTCGAATCCAATAGACACCAAGTCTTACATGAGGTTGAACGCGTCCTAAAGCCAAATGGTCGGCTCTTCGTTCTAGGCTTAAATCCCTGGAGCTTACATGGCATCCTACAGTATCTTCCGCGGCGTTCATCATTTTGGCAGCACAATTTCATCAGTAGCTACCGTTTATTAGATTGGCTAAGTCTCTTAAAATTCGATGCCGAATATGCTGCGGCATTTAGCATCGCTTCATCCAAAGTGATACAAAAACCCAACTCATTTTTCAGCAACGCTCGGGCTCACCTATCATTCGCATTCGGCATCAAGGCCATCAAGAGAACTTATACGCTAATACCAATTGAGCCGAAATGGATCGGCGCACCGGATTTGGTGCCCGGCCACATGTTTGAACGTCTACAGTGAAAGCGACAGTGAATAACCAAGTTAACATCTTTACGGATGGCGCTTGCCGCGGCAATCCCGGCCCCGGCGGGTGGGGCGCCGTGCTGAAGTATAAAGACAAGGAGATGGAGCTATACGGATCAGAGCCGAACACCACCAATAATCGCATGGAACTCATGGCCGCAATTAAAGGGCTCGAGGCCTTGAAAAAGCCCAGCAAGGTCTGCGTCACTACGGACTCTCTTTATCTTCTCAAAGGCATTTCCGAATGGTTGCCGGATTGGCTCCGAAGAGGATGGAAAACCGCCGCAAAGAAACCGGTCAAGAACGTAGATCTCTGGCAGCGACTAGTGTCGGCTCAACAAACCCATAGCGTCGAATGGAAATGGATCAAGGGCCATGCCGGGCATATCGAGAATGAGCGGGCCGACGCACTCGCTAATCAAGGAATAGACGAATTGTTACAACCTAAAACGCTAGAACAGAGCAAGACGACTCATGCGACAAGTCGTACTTGATACCGAAACAACCGGGCTCGACCCAGCGGAAGGACATCGCATAATCGAAATCGGTTGTGTGGAACTTCTCAGTCGTAGACTGACAGGAAATCGCTTTCACGTCTATCTGAATCCCGAGCGGGACATTGACCCCGGAGCCGTTGAGGTACACGGGCTGAGCGCCGAGTTTTTGGCAGATAAACCCCGCTTTATCGATATTGCCGAGGATCTTTTGGCATATATCAAGGGCGCAGAACTGATCATCCACAATGCTCCGTTCGATATTGGATTTCTCAATCACGAACTGAGATTGTTGCCCAACCATTTTGCCAGCGTCACCGACTATTGCACCGTTCTCGATACATTGATGCTCGCCAGAAAGAAGCATCCCGGGCAGCGTAATAATCTGGACGCATTGTGCAAGCGATACAATGTCGACAATCGACATCGAGAACTGCACGGAGCCTTACTCGATGCCGAGATTCTAGCCGAAGTCTATCTTACGATGACCGGCGGCCAAACCTTACTGGTATTGGAGCCGGAATCGACCGATGAGGGCAACGATAAGTTACAGCAAAAGCCAAAATCGACCGCTTTAACAAATCGCCCGCAGCTTAAAATAATTCATTGCAGCGAAACGGAACTCCAAGCGCATACCTCCAGGCTCGAAGCTATCGCCAAGGCAAGCAACGGAAAATGTCTTTGGAAGACGTAAAGATAGAACAGAAGAGACTTATGAGTTATCCTTATAGGATAGCGATTGATGAGTCGAGGAGAGGTGGCTGAGCGGTTTAAAGCGGCGGTCTTGAAAACCGTTGACGGTTGATCCCGTCCGGGGGTTCGAATCCCTCCCTCTCCGCCATATAGTGGTTAAGCGCTCGCCCAGTTTTCGCCATTGACGTTATGATCGATATTCTCCTCGTAGATGATCATGAACTCGTTCGAACGGGCATTGAGCACTTATTGAACGAAGCCGAAGACATGAAGGTGGTCGGTGTAGCGTGCTCAGGCGAAGAAGCCATAGAGCAAACCGATCGTCTGAAGCCCGATTTGGTCTTAATGGATATCAATATGCCGGGTATAGGCGGAATCGAAGCATGCCGAAAGATCAGCCAGAAACACCCGCAGGTGAAAATCGTGGCCCTGAGCGTGTATGCTGAAGGACCATTCCCTCATCAGCTCCTGAGCTTGGGTGCCCATGGGTATGTCTCGAAAAACTGCCCCATTAGCGAGCTGATAAATGCCATTCGGATAGTGTCTGACGGCAAGCGGTATCTCAGCCAAGACGTTGCCAGTAGCTTAGCTTTAGCTAAGCTACCCGATCAACCCTCGTCTCCATTCAACGATTTGTCGTATCGTGAACTGCAAGTCGTCATCATGACGCTGCAAGGCCGATCGATTCAGGACATGGCGGACATGCTAACAATCAGCCCCAAAACGGTAAACACATATCGGTACCGGGCGTATGACAAGCTGTCTGTCAAGAATGACGTCGAACTGACTCGGTTAGCTGCAAGATACAACCTTATCAGCGATACGCCCGTCCGATGAGGATTCAAATCTGTTTGCCTCGGTGGTGGAATAGGTAGACACACGGGACTTAAAATCCCGCGCCCTAACACGGCGTGCCGGTTCGATTCCGGCCCGAGGCACCAATACTTGTACCCCTTAAACGGCTTATGCCGCATCTAAAATCGAACACAATACCGTCGACTTTACTGCAATGCACTGCGTAATCACCAGCTATGGTCAACACCCTTGAGCTGGCTTCACTCCAAAATTCCTGCCTTTTAACCATACCAACCTAACCTAAGATATATCGGTAGTTTTCTTGCCAGATGAACCGATTCTTGTCCCTTGGCAGAGTTTTCGGCCTAATGCTGATCGTTTTCAGCATAACTTACGCGTTACCTATCTTAACCTCGGTAATCTACAATGACGGCACGGCCTTATTATTTATCGAAGACATGCTGCTCACTCTTGGTGCGGGCACAATCTTGTGGATCACGACGAGGAACTTTCAGCGCGAATTAAAAGCGAAGGAAGGATTCTTGCTGGTGGTGCTCGCCTGGACGGGAATGGCTGCATTCTCGACGTTTCCCTTAATGTCCTACCTTAAGGACTTGTCCTTTACTGACGCTTACTTCGAAGCCATGTCCGGACTCTCCACCACCGGAGCAACTGTCCTGGCAGGATTGGACCAACTACCGCCAGCCATTAATTTGTGGCGACATGAACTCAATTGGTTAGGTGGCATGGGAATCATCGTATTGGCCGTGGCGATTCTCCCTGTTCTCGGCGTAGGTGGCCGTCAGCTGTTTATGGCCGAGACGCCGGGGCCCATGAAAGAAACCAAGCTGACACCTAGAATCACCGAGACGGCAAAAAATCTTTGGCTGGTTTATGCCGGAATAACAGCGGCATGTATTCTGGCCCTAAAGCAAGCCGGAATGAGCTGGTTCGACGCTGTTTGTCACGCGTTCTCCGCCATGGGGCTAGGGGGATTTTCGACACACGACGCCAATGTGGGCTATTTCAACTCACCGGCAATCGAAGCAGTACTCATTGTATTCATGCTTATTGCAGGCATGAACTTCGCAACCCACTTCTTAGTCCTCCGCAACAGAAGCCTTAATCCTTACAAACATGATATCGAGGCAGCACCTTTTCTGATCCTAGTGGTAAGTAGTTGTTTGGGTATCTCCTTTTATCTTTGGCAGTCAGGGACCTATTCGGACTATTGGACCGCTCTTCGCCATGCCAGCTTTAATCTTGTATCTATCGCCACCGATTGCGGCTTTGTCAGCGTCGATTTTAATCAATGGCCCATTTTTGTTCCGCTGTTGATGCTTTTCTTAAGCTGTGTTTCCGCCTGCACTGGCTCGACCGGTGGAGGCATCAAAATGATGCGGACTTTGATACTGGTCAAACAGAGCCAGCTTCAGATGTTTCTTTTGACTCACCCTACTTCAGTCAACCCGCTCAAGCTCGGCAACATGGTCATTCGGGCGCCGATTGTCTTGTCAGTGCTCGGATTTATCTTTGTATATTTCATGAGCATTGTGGTCCTAACCTTACTGCTCGTGATCACCGGTCTTGACTTCTTATCGTCTTTCTCCGCCATTCTCGCCTGCATCAACAATGCTGGCCCTGGGCTGAACGAAGTAGGGCCTGCTACCAACTACAGCGCTTTAACCGATATTCAGACCTGGATTTGCAGCTTGGCAATGTTCCTAGGCCGCATCGAAGTGTTTACAGCGCTGATCTTGTTCACGCCAGCATACTGGCGGAAATAAACGGTTCAGCAAACAGAAGATTACTTGACGCGCTGATAGTGGCCGATCAGCTCGGCCTGCGCCAGAATATGTCCCTGCATAGCTTTTTCAAGCTGAGCTTTGGTTGGCTTATGCAGATCGGGTAAAACGGTATCGAGCGCGTAAAGCTTATGGAAATAGCGATGCCGACCTATTGGAGGACATGGCCCACCGTAGCCCGTTCGTTTCCAATCGTTAGTTCCCTCGGCGGTTCCAGGGGGCAAAGCCCCCACCGCAATTCCCTCTGATAAACCGCTCGAAGTTGGCGGAATGTTGTAGAGCACCCAGTGGACCCATGTCATTTTAGGCGCCTTTGGGTCGGGCGCATCGGGATCATCCACGATGAGCACCAAGCTCTTGGCGCTGTCCGGCACACCGGACCAGGACAACGGTGGCGACAAGTCTTGACCATCACAAGTCAAACGCGCCGGTATGTCGCCGTTATGGACAAATGCTGACGATTCAATCCTCATAGACATACCCTTCTCTCCTTCGGATTCCCTTGGCATGACTGTATGACTAGAAATTAGCAGCGCTCCGCTGAGCAGTATTCCTGTCCAATGCTTACTGACATTCATACGCCTGGCCTCCTTGCCGATCAATGAGAATAAAAAATTCTATTCACCCTGAAGACGGACAGCCAAGACGTCGCACTCGGCATGGTGAATTACGCTGGCGGCCGTGGAGCCGAGCAACAAGCCGATACCATGCCGTCCATGTGATCCGATAACGATCAGATCTACCTGCTGCTCCTTGGCGATACGGATAATTTCCGCTTTAGGACTTCCGATTTCAACCCAACGACGGTCTTGAGGTATAGCCAACCGGTCGGCAATCTCGGCCAAGCGTTTCTGTGCCGCATCCATCATCTGATCCGTTAGGTCGATATCAAATGGTACAATCGGGCCGTAAGATGAATCCATGATCGGCATATCTTCCACCACATGGATAATGTTTAATCGGGCCTCGTACTTTTTTGCCAGATCATGAGCACGTTGGATCACCTGTTCGCCATGCTCGGAAAAATCGACTGCCAATAAAATTTGACGGTACGCCATCGCGTGTCTCCTATTCTCTTTTGCGATCACATAGCCCGATCGAATAAAACCATCATAACCTGATAGCTTACGACTACGTACCCGAAAGCCAACCCAACCCCGAAAAAGAACGGAATGGCTAGAGCGTGCCGCAAGATATGACCAACCACGGCCAAGTGCCAGAGCATCAAGAGCGTCAGAAGAATATAAACCGGTTTAGCATCCGGCGTCACCAGCAACCAGGCCAGGAGCGGAACTGCGGCTGCGCTGATCAATGTGTCACACGCATATAAAGCAGTAGCCGTTTGCTGAAGGCGGGAAATCTTCTTGCCCAGATAGAGCACCATGTAAAGAAAGCCGAACAGCATTAAACCTTCGGCTACGGCTTCGATGATCGCTCCGGCCCAATTGCCCTCTAAGCCGAGTAGCACGAAACCCACGATCATGTAGGCGAGAACCGCAAGCCCCAGCAGCACGTTCGATGCCGGCGTATCCTGAGGCCCTTTTCTAAAGAAACAGATATCGAGAAACAGCTTTATCAGCGGCATGGTTATCCTTCGGCTGCAAATTCATACTCGCTCAAATTTCATCCGAGGCCGACTCCAACGCCTCGCTCGCCTCCAACCAGGCAAATTCTGCATCGGCCATCTGACGGTCGATTTCGGCCTTCTCAAGCAATAGTGCTTGTAGAGCCATCTTGGAATCGCTTTCGTACAACGCCGGATTCGACAATTGCTCTTCCAACCGTCTTTTTTCAGCGGTCAACTTCTCCAAGGCGGTCTCAGCGTGCTCCAGTACCTGCTGGAAGGGCCTCAATGCACGACGCCGCTCCGCTTCTAAGCGGCGCTGATCTTTACGGGAAAGTATCGCCTTGTTTTCGGCCGGAGCTTGAGATAGTGCGCGACGATTGCTCAACCATTGCCGGTAGTCGTCCAAATCACCGGCAAATTTCTCTGCCGTCCCGTCGGCAACCAGCCAGAAATCGTCGGCAACTGTCCGGAGCAAATAGCGATCATGGGAGACGATCACCATCGCCCCCTGATAATCCTGCAAGGCCAGGGTAAGCGCGTCGCGCGCGTTCAGATCGAGATGGTTGGTAGGCTCGTCCAACAACAAGAGATTCGGCTTTTGATAGATCAAAAGAGCCAGCGCCAGCCGGGCACGTTCTCCACCGGAAAAAGGCGCGACCGGGTCCAGTGCTTGATCGCCGCAAAAACCAAAACCGGCTAGAAAATTGCGTAAATCCTTTTCTAATGCTTTGGGATCAAGTCGCTGCAAATGCTTGAGCGGGCTTTCGTCGATCCGCAGCTGTTCGAGCTGATGTTGTGCAAAATAACCGATTCGAAGGTCCTGTGCCTGTAAACGCTCTCCGGAGCATGGGCTTAAGACACCAGCCAATAATTTGATCAGGGTGGATTTGCCGGCGCCATTCGTGCCTAAAAGCCCGATTCGTTCGCCCGGATTCAGGGTCAGATCGACTCCGGTCAAGATCGCCTTCGAACCATACGCCACGCCGGCATCGTCCAGTTTTAACAAAGGCGAAGGCAATTTTTCCGGCAGCAGAAAGGAAAATTTGAAAGGCGAATCGACATGCGCCGCGGCGATCAACTCCAGCTTGCTCAGCGCTTTGAGGCGGCTTTGCACCTGGCGGGCCTTAGTGGCCTTTGCGCGAAACCGATCCACGAACGACTGAATACGTGACACTTCACGTTGCTGCCTTTCATAGGCCGCTTGCTGCTGCCCCAGAAATTCCGCACGTCTCACTTCGAATGCCGAGTAATTTCCGGAATAAAGCGTAAGCGTTTGATTCTCGATATGAAGCACATGATCGACGATGTCGTCTAGAAAATCTCGATCATGGGAAATCAGAAGCAAAGTGCCGGTGTATCGGGACAGCCACTCCTGGAGCCAAATAACGGCATCCAGATCAAGGTGATTGGTCGGTTCATCGAGAAGAAGCATGTCCGAACGACACATGAGGGCTTGCGCAAGGTTGAGCCGCATTCGCCATCCGCCGGAAAACCGCTTTACCGCGCTGCTCTCATCGCTCGGCGAAAATCCGAGACCATACATCAGCTTCGCGGCGCGTGCCCTTGCCTCATAACCTCCTATTGCGTCAAGCTGGGAATGAAGCTGTGCCAGCTTTACGCCATCACTGCTCTCCTCCGCCTTCTGAAGCTCCGCCTGAATTCGGCGCAAGTCGTGGTCGCCGTCCATGACGTACTCCAAGGCAATCCGATCGTTTGCCGGAGTTTCCTGGGCTACATGGGCAATATCCAGCTTTGGCGGCATCGAAATTTCGCCTGCATCAACCTGAATTCCGCCCAATATCAGACGGAACAAGCTGGATTTACCGGCCCCATTCGCGCCAATAATGCCAATTTTTTCACCACTGTGGATGGTGAAGGAAGCATCTTTGAATAAGAGGCGCTGACCGCGCCTCAGCGCGACCGATTTGAAGTTAAGCATGCACATAGGGCGCCATGCTGGCGCCCGTCGATTGCTCGAAAGGAGGTGTACGTCTAAGCAGCCTGCTCGATGCGTCGGTCCGCTTCTTTGATGAACTCATGCAGATCCCCTTTTTTGACTGTAGCACGGGGAATTATCAGAGCCGTATCGATGCCTACAAAAAGAAAGGCGTATTTCTTGGTCGTTTCGACGCGAAGAACATCGCTCCATTTCACCCGAGACTCGCCTTTCTGATTGACCTCTACCAAGACATGCGGTTCGGCCCGCAAGGTATATGTGCCAAGGATGCAGGCTTTTTCCTCGTCCGAGTACATCTTCCGGAGCTGCCTGCGCAGACTTCCCTTGAAGTAGAGTGGAGTCAAGATCCCCCATAACGCAGCAATCACGCCCACATAAATCGCGGAAAGCGTATCTTGATAGTAAAACCATAGGAACAGCGCGATGAGCGCCATGATGCCGGGAAAGATCGCCTGATGACGCCGCAAGGTTTTCTGCCAACTTGCGGAGTCCCGCAATTGATGTTCGTTAAAGGCAACCAGATCCTGTTCACGGACTTCGTATTCTATTTGAGTCATACGTCTATTGTGAAAATTGTCGAACGCCCTGCGCCGCCGACAAACCGGCAGCACGCCCCCTGAGGCCAAAGGGTGACTAGTATACGTAAGACTTTTAAAAACCTGAACTAAACTATTGAAAGCATTACTTATCAGTAGCTTACAGCTAAAAGTTTGCACCCATACGATGTACCCAGAAAATGAAAAATCGATATCTGCAGAAGCTCGGACATAGCTATTACGTTCGCGTTCGCGTCCCCCCACGACTACAGCAGCATTTCGGCGGCACGCACATTCGCCGCGCGCTTCACACTCGCGACATCAATGAAGCGAATCGGTTGAAATGGTCGGTTGTCGCTCAAATAAAAAATGAATTAAGAGTCGCTAACAAAACATTGAACAGAGGGCTCGGCGCCGGGTCGGAGGAGGATGAAGACTCACCTCGTCGGGCCAGAACTCTGGCCCTTTCTGGAGCCATTGATTCCGAAGCCGGTCCGATCATCGCGGGGCGGTCGGCCCCGCCTGGATGATCAGGCGGTGCTCAACGGTATTCTGTTTGTCCTCGCCACCGGCATTCCCTGGGAAGACCTCCCCCAATCGCTCGGCTTCGGCAGCGCCATGACCGGCTGGCGGCGGTTACGGGACTGGCAGCAGCACGGCGTCTGGGACCGGCTCCATCACGTCTTGCTCACCCGCTTGCGGCAATCCGATCAAATTGACTGGAGCCGCGCGAGCTTGGATTCCGCCTCCGTTCCCAGCCCCCGGGGGGCCAGGAAACGGGGCCAAATCCCACCGACCGCGGCAAACTCGGCACCCAGCGCCACCTCATTGTCGATCGTCAGGGGATTCCGTTAACCGTCCTGATCACGGGTGCCCAACGCCATGATTCGGCGGTGTTCGGGCCTTTGGTCGATAGCTTGCCTGCCGTGTCCGGTTTGACCGGCCGTCCCCGTCGCTGGCCGGATAAGTTGCACGCCGACAAAGCCTATGATTCTCGATGCTGTCGACTCCATCTACTCCATTACGGCATTCAGCCTCGGATTGCCCGACGAGGAATTGAGAACTCTGAGCGTTTGGGTCGTCATCGCTGGGTCATCGAGCGCACCCTGGCCTGGTTCTCCGGATTTGCGAAACTCCGCATCCGCTTCGAGCGGCGGATCGACATTCACCAGGCTTGGCTGAAATTGGCTTGTTCCATTATCTGTCTGCGATTCGTCGAGAGGTTTTGTTAGCGGCTCTAAATCAGTACCCGGCCACTCCATTCACTGCAATGGCATAGCTTTAAGTTGAGCGGATCGTCATTTTCAGCATAGAAACCAGCATCTCCGAATTCCTTCATCTACCACTGAGATACCTGGATGATCGGGTGATACCAAGTGTCATAAACGTTCGCGGATGCCCACACTCAGCTAGCGATACCCCCACGTGGCCAGTGGTCAGGCATAGCTTGCCACTGACGATCCAGTGGTGGTTCGAGACGACTTTGCTACTGATCTTTAGAGCGTGTTATGAACTTTTGGCTAGGGAAGTGGCTATTACGAGCATGCTGACTCATAAACCTTATCCTAGCGATGGGCCGGACGACGAATGGACCTTCGTCGTGCCTTATTTAGCCTTGATGAAGGCGGACGCGCCGCAACGCCAGCACGATTTGCGTGAGCTCTTCAATGGCCTGCGCGGGTTAGTCCGGGCCGGTGCGCCCTGGCGGATGCTGCCGCATGACCTGCCGCCCTGGGAAGCCGTCTATCAGCAGACCCGGCGTTGGCTTTCGGCGGGCTGTTTGGAAGCGATCGTCCACGATCGCCGCGAAATGCTGCGCCAGGTCCAAGGCCGGAAAGCCCAACCCAGCGCCGTTGTCTTCGATGGGCGAACCCTGCAATCCACGTGCAAGAGCGGGCCACGCGCCGGCTATGATGGCTACAAGTGCAAGAAGGGCAGCAAGGTTCATAGGGCGGTAGATACCTTAGGTCACCTGCTGGCGCTCCTGGTCACTCCGGCCAACGAGCCCGAGCGTGCCCAAGTGGCGGAACTGGCTCGGTCGGTTCAACAGGTCACAGGGCCGCATGTGGACGTGGCGTTTGTCGATCAGGGCTACACGGGCGACGAGGCGGCCGCGGCCGCCCGCCAGCACGGCATTCGGCTAGACGGGGTCAAGCTGCCGGAGACCAAAAGAGGCTGTGTGCTGTTGCTCCGGCCGTGGGTGGTGGAGCGCCGTTTCGGCTGGATCGCCCGGTTTCGGCGCTTGGCTCGCGATTATGAACGATTGGCCGAAACCTTGGCGGGCCTCCGCTTCGTCGTCTTTGCCATCCTCGTACTCGTCAAGGCCGCCCCACTGCTCTAAAGTGCATAACACGCTCTAGGAAACTTTGCCATTCCGGACAGGATGAATCAGTTCAACGCAAAAACTGTCGATGATCCCGAGCAGCGCGGGCTTCGCCAGAAGCTTAACCGTCCAGGGCTGATGGGTCTTAAATGAGCGAAATCAATGGGTGCGTTCCGGCAGGCGTGAGAACATCCGACTATAGCCCGGCATTAACCAGCGATAGAACGCCCGATAGCCCTCCTTCGGAGCCAGCAGCAAACTCATCATCATGATCTCGCTCGGCCACAAGCCGCTTAGGAATGTTTGAAAATGTCAGTGATCGCATCATCTATCCGGCAAAATAACTCCGTAATTAAGTCGGTCGTAGTCGTGTGGACCAGCCTCCTATTTAAGAAGAGGTGATCCGTTGTGGCCGGTGCCTTACAGCAGTCAGAAAACCGCTGTAGGTTCAACCAAACCTTGAATCGTTCTCCCTCAAGGTTGTGCGAGAACCGCAAGTGCTGTTGGCTCGTTTAAAACGTCGACGGTGGAATCGGCAGCAGAAGGCACGGGTTAGCTCCGCTCTGGAGGTGACGTGGCATCGATTGGAGAACGAAGACCCTTAGCTCTTCTAGAAAAGAACGGCAACGAATGTAGAGAACTGTTGATGATGACAGTAACCGTCATCCACGTCTCAACGCTGACCGGGAGAAGCGCCTGTCTGTTCTCGCCGTAGCCGCAAAATGGCGAACCTCAGGCTAGCAGCGCTGGGCGGCCAATTTGAAAAGCTGAATTACCTTTTGTCTGGATCGGCTGTAAAAATCAGCTGGCCTTGAAGAAGGAAGAATAGCCACGTATTCAAAAACAGGTAGTGAGTAACTCAAGAATGATCTGGTCCAGATTGTACCGGTAGATAAACAGGGCTAAGCACGCTTCGTGCATCCGGGTCGACTTGGAGAACGCCAGGGTTTTTCGGGTATAACGCGCCAGCCGCTGGCGCACGGTGTTGTTCCAGCGTTCGACATGAGCGGTTTGCCCGTCCCGTTTCGGGCAAGCGCGGTGTTGGTGTGCGGGTATGACGGCGGCATAAGGTTCCCAGCCATCGGTGTAGGCCAAGGCCCGGCGATAGCTGACCGGCAGCCGTTCCCAGAGTTGGCGGGCCGTCGTTTCCGTGCGATCGCCGAGGGCATAGGCGACCACTTGGCGGGAGTGTCGGGTGAAGGCAATCCACAGCCAGA
>Ga0196980_1000220_pt1 | contig 15762 bp, 17 predicted proteins | sample S3_1013CmetaG_FD_155486 | JGI IMG/M metagenome (GOLD analysis project Ga0196980, IMG submission 155486) | Soil microbial communities from Anza Borrego desert, Southern California, United States - S3_10-13C | ecosystem: Environmental > Terrestrial > Soil > Desert | place: USA: California... | reverse complement strand
TGTGGGGATGGTCGTATTGCGTTCGATGAGCTTCGTCGCGACGCCGCCCAAGGTCTCGATGCCGAGGGAGAGCGGGATGACGTCGAGGAGAAGGACGTCTTTCACATCGCCTTGCAGGATACCCCCCTGGATCGCGGCGCCCATCGCCACGACTTCGTCGGGGTTGACCGTCATATTCGGCTTCTTGCCGAAGAATTTCTCCACGGCACTCTGGAGTGCCGGCATGCGCGTCTGGCCGCCTACCAGGATGACTTCGTGGATATCGCCGTTCTTGAAGGGCGACGCTTCCATTGCTCGTTTCGATATCTCCATCGCACGATCGATGAATTCCGCCGAGAGTTCCTCCAGTTTCGCACGCGTCATCTTGATGAGGAGGTGTCGAGGGCCCGATGCGTCGGAGGTGATGAATGGGATATTCACTTCGGTTTCTATGGCGCTCGAGAGCTCGATCTTCGCCTTCTCCGCACCCTCATCGAGACGTTGGCGCGCCAAAGGATCGGTACGCACGTCGATGCCGCTCTCCTTCTTGAACTCTTCCGCGAGCCAATTGATGACCTTCTGGTCGATATCCTTGCCGCCGAGGTGGGCATCGCCATCCGTCGCGCGCACCTCGATAACATCATCCCCTACTTCGAGGACGGAGATATCGAACGTACCGCCGCCGAAATCGAAGACGACGATCTTTTCGTCTTTTTTCTTATTGAATCCGTAGGCGAGCGCAGCGGCGGTGGGTTCGTTGATGATGCGCTTCACCTCCAGGCCGGCGATTCTGCCCGCGTCTTTCGTCGCGGCACGTTGTGCGTCATTGAAATACGCCGGAACCGTGATGACTGCTTCCGTTATCGTCTCGCCGAGCTTTGCTTCCGCGTCTGTCTTCATCTTCTGAAGGATCATCGCAGAGACTTCTTCAGGTGAATACCATTTGTCACCCATCTGGACCTCAATGCCGCCGCTGGACGATTTACGCATCTCGAATGGGACTGCCGCTTTGTCCTTCTGTACGTTCGCTTCGTCGAAAGTGTGCCCGATGAAGCGCTTGATCTGATAGACGGTGTTCTTGGGGTTCGTGACGGCCTGGCGGCGTGCGAGGAGGCCGACAAGACGTTCGCCGTTCTTCGAGATGGAGACGACCGACGGAGTCGTGCGCGCGCCTTCCGCGTTCTCGATGATGCGCGGCTCGCCGCCTTCAACGATCGCCATCGCCGAGTTAGTGGTTCCGAGATCGATTCCAAGGATTTTTGCCATAAGAACTTTTGTGCATTACATCTTTGTAATGAAGGTGAAGAAGATATAACGTATCTTTATCCTCTTGTCAAGAATCATCTGAAGATCGCAACCTGTGCCGGTCGCAGAATGCGGGATTTCGAACGATATCCGCTGCGAAGTACACGGGCGACGATGTGTGACTCTCCTCCTCCGACTTCCTGTATCGGCTCGTGAAGCGTCGGGTCGAATTTCTCGCCTTCTTTTCCGAACATCTCGATGCCGTGAGCCTGCAAGACACCAAGGATCTGCGAACGGATGCTCTCGACGCCCGATCTCCATGCCGCATCGACGTTCTTCCACGCTTCTCCTTGCATCGCCATATCGAAGCTATCGAGCGCTGGTATCAATTCTTCAACGAAAAGCTCCTTACCAGTGGCCGTAGCGCGTCGCAGCGCTTCTCCGGCCTCTTTCTTCGCATTAATGAGGTCGGCTTTGGCGCGCTGCCATCCATCAAGGTATTCCTGGCGCTCCTTTTTCACTGCCGCAAGCTCCTCTTTGAGCTTCTTGAGTTTCGCTTTAAGCGCGCCTTCACCGCCGAGTTCGTCTTCGGACTCGAAATCGATATCGTCGCTATCAGGTGGAGCAAAAATCATGGCGGCAGTATAGCATTTTCATCCTTCTGGCAAAGAAAATGACCGCTTTCGCGGCCATTTTTCTTTTCTTAACGTTTACTCCATTGAGGAGCGCGACGTGCGGCCTTGAGACCGAACTTCTTGCGTTCCTTGGCACGAGGATCGCGCTTGAGGAACCCTTGGAGCTTGAGGTCTTTGCGGAATGCGATATCAACCTCGAGAAGCGCGCGGGAGATACCGTGACGCACGGCCTCGGCCTGCGCCTTGAGCCCGCCGCCTTTGACGACAGCCGTCACCGCGTAGGCGCCGCCGGTGGTCTTGAAGGGTGCGTTGATCGCCTGGTGCATGACCGCGAGCGGGAAATAGTTGTCGGCCGTGCGGTCGTTGATGGTGATCGAGGTCGTCTTTGCGCTCACGATGCGGACGCGTGCCGATGCCGTCTTGCGGCGACCCACTGCTTCGAAGTATTTCTTTTCAGCCATATGACTAGTCGGTGATAGTAAGACGCTTGAGGCGGCCGTTAAGCATCGTATTGCGCGGAAGCATGCGCTGCACTGCCTTGCGGATAGCCGCACCATGGCCCTGACGGCCGATAAGCGTACCCAGGGATTCGATCTTCAACCCACCCGGTCGGCCGGTGTAGTGTGTGTACTTCTTCTGGATGCGCTTCTTCTCCGTGGTGCGGATCTTTGTCGCGTTAGTTACGGTGACCTTCACGATAGAGGCGATATGCGGCGTATAGTCGGCGTTCGTCTTGCCCATGAGCGCCTTCGCGGCTTCCGTCGCGACGCGGCCGACCGACTTGCCTGCGGCATCGATCTCGTATGTGCGCTGTACAGGTGTAGTAGCCATATGATTATGCAAGGAATTCTATGCGAGCCATCTCCGCGACGCGCTTTCCGACGCGGCCCAAACGCACGATGCGGGTATAACCGCCGGCGCGGGACGCAAAACGCTTTGCGTAGTCGTCATGGAGCTTCTGGACTGCTTCTGCAGAACCGAGACGCGAAGTGACGAGACGGCGGCTGGCCACGGTATTCTTCTTACTTTCGGTGACGAGGCCTTCCACGAACGGACGGAGTTCCTTCGCCTTCGCGGCAGTCGTCGTGATGCCGTTCTTAAGCACCAAGGAGCGCGCAAGCGACTTCAGTAGCGCAACACGTTGCGCCTTCGGTCGGTTCAGGGTGCGTCGTTTCTTGTGGTGCCTCATATACGTAGAAGTGGCAGTATCTTACTGCGAACGGAGCGTAAGTCCAAGATTCGAAAGCGATCGCTTGATGTCCTGCAGGCCCTTCTGGCCAAGGCCCTCGATGGCAAGGAGATCATCTTCGCGCTTGCGGACGAGGCCACCGACGGTGCGGATAGATGCGTTATCAAGCGCCATCTCGACACGCTGCGGCAGATTGAGCTCGGTGATGCGGGTCTTGAGCATCTCGGAATCCTGCGACTTGTCGTCGCGACGGAGGACCGAGTCCACTTCCTCGATGACCTGCTCTTCGGACACTTCCTCTTCTTTGAAGCCCACGACCGCGCGGAGCTGATGAATCATCGTCTCGATGGACTTCTCAAGGGCTTCTCGTGGCGTGATAGTGCCGTCGGTCTCGATGAGAATGCGGAGACGATTGAAATCGGTGCGATCTCCCACGCGCATGTTCTCGACTTCGTAATTGACGCGACGAATCGGAGAGAAGATAGCGTCAAGCGCGATGGTGCCGATGTCAACACGTTCCTTCTGATGGACCTCCTTCGGGACGTAGCCGAGACCACGTTCCACGCGGACTTCCATCTCGAGTGTGTTCTTGCCCGTGACTTCCGCGATGTTCTGTTCCGGATTGAGTATCTCGATCTGCCCCGGAAGATTGAAATCCTCCGCGGTTACGGACTTGGGACCTTTCACGGAAAGCGTAAGAGTCTGCGGCTCGTCGCTGGAGAGCTTGAGGCGCATCTTACGGACATTCAGGAGAAGCGTGACGACATCCTCCTTGATGCCTTCGATGGTGGAAAATTCGTGTGCGACACCCGGGATCTTCACCGAGGTCACTGCTGCACCCGGAAGCGAGGAGAGGATGATACGACGGAGCGAGTTGCCGAGCGTATATCCGTAACCCGGATACAAGCCATCGATCTCATAGGTGCCGCTCCGCTCCGCTTCGGAGACGACACGGGGCTTCGACGGCAATGCGATATGGTAATCAAGCATATAAAAAATGGGGCGACCCTAGTAAAGCGCTTATAAATAGTATACCACTACCTGCTGTAAAACTCAAATACCGCCGGGTAATCCAAGGGGATTTCCGCTGCCGAATAACCCGGCTCCCCCTCCACTTTCGCCACCATCGTGGGAAGATCGACGGAAAGCCAAGTTGGAATCGAGCGGGTGCTGCCGCCTTCGTTGCTACTCATGTGTGCGAAGAGCGAGGAGGTGCGGCTGCCTTCGCGCACCGTAATGGTGTCTCCCTTCTTCACGCGATACGACGGGACAGTAACACGCGTGCCATTCACCAAGAGGTGTCCGTGCGAGACCATCTGTCGTGCGGCGCGGCGCGTTCCGGCGAAACCGGCGCGATACGCAGTACTGTCCAAGCGAGACTCAAGAGAGCGATGGAGCGATTCCGGAGGATTCTTCGTGGTGAATGCGACCTCCGCATAATTCGAAAGCTGCTTCTCGGAGATGCCGTAGGTGAAGCGCACCTTCTGCTTCTCCAGAAGCTGACGACCGAAATCGGATTTGCCGCCGCGACCACCGCGGGATTTCTTGATCGTCTTGCGGGCTTCGGCGAGCGCGAATTTCTGCGTCTGCGTCTGTTCGAAAATAGCCGCGCCGAGGCGCTTCGCGATCTTGTATTTTGATTTGATCTGTAACATAAGAAAAATTAGATGCGGCGCGGCTTCGGCGGACGCGGACCATTATGCGGGACCGGCGTATCATCGGCGATACGGGTTACTTCGATGCCCTTGCCGGCGAAACCGCGAAGCGCGGACTCTCGTCCGGCGCCCACGCCGCGGATAACAACATCGACTTCCTTGAGACCCATCATCGTCGCCTTTTCTCCGAGGAGTTCCCCCACCTTCGCTGCGGCAAACGGCGTACCCTTCTTCGCACCGGAGAAGCCGAGGGCGCCGGAAGAAGACCACGCGACGGCGTTACCTTCCTTATCGGCAAGCGTAACCTTCGTATTGTTGTAGGTAGCATGGATATGGAGCGTGCCCGACGCGAGGACGCGCTTCGCGGTACGCGCCAAAGAACGGGATTTCAATCCCTGATCGACGGTACCTCCTGATTTTCGAATGATTCGTTTCTTTCCCATAGTATTTTATGTCTTCTCCAGCTTACGACGGCCGGAAGTCATGGTCTTGCGGACGTTGCCGCGAACGGTACGAGAGTTGGTTTTGGATGTCTGGCCACGTACTGGAAGCTTCTTCATATGACGGACGCCACGGTGTGATTTGATGTCCTTGAGACGGCGGATGTTGCCTGAAATAGTGCGACGGAGCTCTCCTTCGACGGTGAATTTCTCGATCGCTTCGCGAAGCGCTGCTTCCTCCTTCGCGGAAAGCTTCTCCGGCTTCGCACCCGGATCGATGCCGAGCGATTGCAAGGTGGCGATCGCACGCGGACGGCCTACGCCATAGACGGCCGTAAGGCCGATTTCAAGACGTTTCTTATCCGGGATAGTGATGCCTGCGATGCGTAACATAGTTATGTATTATCCTTGGCGCTGTTTATGGCGCGGATTCTCACAAATCACCCACAAAGCGCCGCGCCGGCGGACGTGCCGGCACTTCAAGCAGATCTTCTTGACGGAGGCTTTGACGCGCATGTATTTGGGATATCAGCTTGCTGGCTCGAAAATAAAAATACATTTTTATTTTACTCGCTGCACGACGCTGATGAAAAAACAGATCGGGCTAGAACCTTCGCGTTATCCGGGCGCGTCCTCCATACGGATCCAGTTGCAGGGCGACCTTGTCGCCGACCAGCACCTTGATCCGATGCAAGCGCATCTTCCCTGCCAGATACGCAAGCTTGAGCTCGCCGTCCGGCATCTTCACCCGAAATAACGTATTCGGAAGGGCCTCTTCGACGATTCCCTCCACGATTTCCGGTTCCCCCATATCTGCGCTCGAAAGATTATCAGCGAATGGTCGCGGAGTCAAGCGCTAAAACGGCTGGGGCGGGTCTTGGATCTCGACCTTTATCTTTGCCGCGTCGTCCGGGAACGAATGCTGCCAGAATGGGGTAATCCGGGCTCTGGCTTCCTCGATGCCGGGGAACCCCGCGATGATGGTCTGGAAGGCGGATTCCTCCTTGCCCGCCAAGGCCGTAGCCAGAGTTGTTCCGTCGACGTTCCAGACCAGCTGTCCGGTCCCGGAAAGGCTGAACGCAAGGGGCTTCTGGCCGTATTCGCCCTGCGCCAGCGTGGACGAAGCCGTAGCGCTGATGGCATCGTTGAAGCGGATCGTGAGGGATTGTCCCTCTGCGCTCGCACTCACCGCCTGGCCGATGGATTGCGCGAACGCATCCTCCGGGAATATCGGCATGACAACCGTGGCCTTCTCATGGATACGGACGCCGCCGCCTGGTTCTTGGGTAGGCGGAAGCGTCTCGAAAGAGACGTTCGTGAGGCCAGGGAATGCCAGGGAGCCTTCCGGCGCGGTGGCGGCGAGCTGTTGCGCCTTCTCATTCAGGCGTCCTCGGATCTCGGAACGCGCTGCCTCGAGCGTTGCAGCGGGGACGGCCGGCCGTTCTCCGGAAAAACCTCCCGTGAACGCAGCAGTCGATTTCGCATAGACGCTGTTGAACATATCCGGCGTCGATTTGAGACCAGGAACCGTGAGTTTGTCTTGCGGTGGCAGATTGTACGTATCTCCCGTCTGATCGGCGAAGAGCGTCACTTGGAGACTGCCGGGTCCAGCCGCCGTCTTCCCAGGAACGTCGACCGATGCCGGGATGCGGTAGATGAGGCCGTTCGCCGCCTGGAAGCGCGTATTCTTGATGAGACGTACTGGCTTGTCCGAATACTCGTTGTAAATCGTCACTTGCCCCGTTGCTTTTTCGTCGACTGTTTCCATGCCACTGGCGGGTACGACCGCAGAATCTTCGAAGACCTGCGAGATCACGGAATAGCGGATGGTACCGGGAGCGGCCGTGGCTTCGGGATACGCCGTGAAAGATGTCGTAGTGTCGAACGGGATGATCTGCGTATGCGGCGTCACCGCGACCGAGGTCGACGGGAAGAATATGAGAGCGGCCGCTCCTCCGAGGATGATCAGCGCGATGAGCGCAGCAATCCAAACGCCCCAGCGGGATTTCCGACGCGCGGCAGAGGGAGAATGCGCATACGGCACCGGACGCACGGGCGTTCGCTGCATGCGAACGCGCGCGGCGGATGGTTCGATATCGCGGATCGAACGTTCCGGGGCCATGCGTGGCTCATCGATCTCCTCGGCCTTATCATCGTCTCGCGGAGTGATGTCGTGCCTGTAGTGCCGTGCCATAGATTTAGTATCAAGTACCGTACGTCAACTATCAAGTAAAAGCGATTTGCAGAAGTATAACACCACTTTCAGCCATGTCTTTCAAGGATATTCACAGATGACGCGGCGATTCCGAGACCCGCGTCCGGAACGACGCCGCTCCGCCAGTGGACCGAATCGAGAAGATGCTCAGGCGAGAGCGTTTCCACGAGAAGGGGCTGCGTCGTCGCGGTGAATTGCGAGAAATCGATGCGCTCGAAGAATCCCTGCAGCCACGGCGTGAGTTCCGCCGGCGCAAAGAGCATGCATGCGTTCGGCAGACGGCGCGTCGCTGCGAGCGTGGTGAACACCTCGCCGAACGCCCGAACGAGTTCCGGTTCGGCTTTCGCAAGAGAATCCTTCATGGCCTGGCATGCGGTGGTCGAGCAGGCATCGGTCGCCAGCATGCGTAAGAGAGAAAGCGTCTCTTCCGGTAAGCCGCCCTGAGTAATCCGCTTGAGGATGGTGGTGAGTCCCTCGTTCGTGGCCGCGTACTGAGTGACGGCGTCTTTGCGAACTACCGCGCACGCCGTCTGCGTTCCGCCGATATCTATGAGGAGAAACCGGTGGACGTCCGGAAGATGCTCATGCATCACCGTGAGGAGCGAACGCATCCCCGAGTGGAATTCCGGCACACCGCCAGGCAAGAGCTTACCGAAAACGCCGACGATCGAAGATCGCATGCCGGCATCGATATCACTCTCGAAGGCGACGACGCTGATCGATTTCGCACGCTTGCCGTGAGGATTTGCGGTGGGATATCCGTTGAGGAATACCTGCAAGACGCCCGCTTCAAGGATCGAATTGCGATCGAGCTCCGAAGGAACGGCAAGTGCCTTCTTCGCTTGATCGGCAATCGTCTCTTTCGTGATCGTGCGCGCCTCTTCGAAGCGTTCATCGGCGCTGGTGGTGCGGAAGCGCGTCCAGGGCGTGCGCATGATGACATATATCGCATGCGGCGCAGACAGCTTCGTGCCGTCAGGTGCGGAAGCAGTAAGCAGTTTTCCCGTCGTATCTTCCAGAAGTTTTATGATCGCAGCAGCAGCCTGTTCACGCGTTCGTTCCTCCATCGGAAGCGTGGCTCGCATCGAAAGAAGGATCTCCGCGGCCGAATCTCCGAGCGCGACAACCGAAACGCCGATGCTGCCGTCGCCGATATCAGCGATGAGGACCGGTTTCCCTGCCGATCGATGCGAGAACATTGCCGTCAGTATACAACGTGTCTGGAGCCTATGTGCGGCCAAGGATGCGGAATTCGCTCTTTCCGGGTAGACCCGTTTTTTCTGCTAAAAAACGGGCTGATCCTTACAGGATCTGTACACCTTTCGGATATTTTGTTCGCAGGCTCCAAAATATCTCGAAAGGTCTTGCGCCGCTCCTTAATCCGCGGCTCACCTCGCCAGCTGCGGGGCCCCTTCAAGAGCGAATTCCGCATCCTGGCCCGTACCCTTACAGAAGTATTCCTTTTATTCTGCGTATTCCCGCAGCGACGGCTTCTTCTTTTTGGATCTTGAAGATGCCGGCTTTGGCGATTTCACTGGTGTTGGTGACGTGGGGGCCGCCGCAGAATTCGATAGAATAAGCTTTGTCGAACTGCGGATTCTCTTCAGAGGCTCCTGTAGGACCGACGGAATAGACGGAAACGATATCGGGATATTTCGCACCGAATTCGTGTTGCGCGTTCAGCTTTTCCGCGTCTTCCAGCGCCATGACGCTTCGCGTCACCGGAAGAGACGCTTGGATCTGTTCGTTCACGATGCGTTCGACTTCCCACTTTTCCTCATCGGTCATCTTCTCTCCGTGCGAGAAATCGATACGCAATCTCTCGCTGGTGATATTCGATCCCCGCTGTTTTACGTGTTCGCCAAGGACGATTTGGAGCGCTTTCAGGAGAAGATGATGCGTCGTGTGGAGGCGCGTCGTCGCTTCCGACGTATCGGCGAGTCCGCCTTTGAATTTCTGTTCTGAGCCGGCACGCGAGACATCTGAATGTTTTTTCATGAGTTCCTTGAACGCGAATTCGTCAACGGAGAGTGTTCGCTCGTTCGCCAATTCCTGCGTCATTTCAAATGGGAATCCATAGGTGGTAAAGAGCGTGAACGCCTGCTCTCCCGTGATGTTGGCGGTTGCCATTTTCTCGAATTCCTTCATTCCGTGAGACAGCGTCTTGGCGAACTGCTTTTCCTCTTCCCAGATCGTTTCTTTTATCGACTCGTATGGAGCATCTCCCTGTAATTCAGGATACGCAGCCTTATATTTCTCGATGTAAATGATGGCAGTACGCACCAGCATGCTGTCCTCCGCCTGATTATCTCCCAGTCCAAGTTTCATCGCGTGCTGGGAGGCGCGGCGGATGAGGCGGCGTAATACATAGCCCTGTTCCGTATTCGACGGCTTGATACCGTCGGAGATCATAAAGACTGCCGCACGTATATGGTCGGCGATGATGCGGAAGGAACGGATGTAGCGGTCGTCCGAATAGGTCTTGCCAGAGAATTTCTCGAGAAGCGTGGTCGCGTCCAGGAAGACGTCTGTGGTAAACACGTCCGGATTATCGTTTGCCGCGGCGACAATGCGTTCGAGACCGCCGCCAAAATCGACGTTCCGTTTGGGGAGCAAGGCGAATCCGCTGCTTTCCTTGACGAATTGCATGAACACAGAGTTCCCGATCTCCATGAATCGTCCGCAATCGCAATTCGGATGGCATTCGGCGCCGAATCTTGCCTCATGCGGCGTCCCGAAATCATAGAAAAGCTCCGAGTCCGGTCCACCCGGTTCACCTGCCGGCATCTTTTCCGGCGTCCCGGAGCGGGACCACCAATTCTTCGTGGCATCGTAGTAGAAAATCCTGCCGCCGCGCATGCCGAGACGGGAACCATCCGCCTCTGAACCCATTTCGACATCCTTCGCATCGATTCCTTTGGATGCGAAGAGTTGTTTCCAGATCTCCGCCGCATCCGTGTCGCGTTCGAGCCCGTTCTTCTCATCTCCTGCGAATGCGGTCACATACAGTTTCTGCGGATCGAGGCCGACGATATCGATCAGGAATTCGAATACCCACGGCAGCTGTTCTTCCTTGAAGTAATCGCCGAGCGACCAGTTACCGAGCATCTCGAAGAAAGTGGTATGTCGGTTGTCGCCGACTTCCTCGATATCTTCGGCGCGGAACGAGCGTTGCGAATTCGCCAATCGCCTCCCTTCTGGATGATCCTTGCCGAGAAGGAACGGCACCAGTGGCTGCATGCCGGAACCGGTAAAAAGGGTCGTCGGGTCGTTCTGCGGCATCAGCGAGGCCGAGGGGAGAATCACGTGTCCGCGATCACGATAGAAATCGAGGAACGCGGTGCGGACATCGTTGAGCGTCTTCATCGCGCAATACTAGCGCTTTTCCTTCATCGTTTCCAGAAGGAATGCGTAATCGAACGCGCGTTCCTTGATCCATTCGTAACGACCGCTCTTGCCGAAATGCCCCCCTTCGAGTTCGACTTTGAAAAGGAGGGGATTCGAATCCGTCTTTTTGGCACGAAGACGTGCGACCCATTTCGCCGCTTCCCAGTACGGCGTACGAATGTCATGCATGGACGCACGCACGAGAATGGGCGGGTACGCAGTCGCGCGAATATTCTCGTAGGGAGAATGCTTCAAGATGTACCGATAGTGCTTCTTGATCTTCGGATTGCCGATCTCGTCGTAATGAAGACGTGTGCCGCCGAGATTCTCATCCAAGAGAGAGGTGATGAGATCCGCCGCTGGGACGTAGACGACGGAAGCACCGAAAAGCTCTGGTTCTCGGTTCAATACCTGTCCCATGAGCATGCCGCCTGCTGAACCGCCGGTAATCGCGAGCCGTTCTCGCGTGGTGTATTCCTGCTTCACGAGGTGCTTCGCGACCGCTATGAAGTCATCTCCAGTGCGATGCTTGGTCATGAGATGCGCGTCCTTGTGCCACTTCCAACCCATCTCGCCGCCACCGCGCGGATGCGCCAAGGCGATGACCCAGCCGCGCTCCAAGAGACTCAGTCGTGCGACGGAGAAATGCGGATCGTTCGAGATGCCGTACGAGCCATATGCTTCCAAAAGGAGGGGCGCCCTTTTCTTAGCGTTCTTCTTGTAGACGAGGACGACGGGTACTTTCACCTTGCCGCTTTTCACCCATATTCTCTTCGAGACGTAGTTGCTCTTATGATAGAACGGTACCTCCTGCTTCTTACGGACGGTGAACGATTTTGTATTCACATCGTAATCGAACGCCGTGCGCGGCGTGATGAACGAATCGTAGGTGATGCGGATGCAAGTGGATTCGTATTCGATGTTGTCCCAGAGCATGACGGTGTGGCCCTCCTCTGGGAAGACGACTTTCTCGCGATCACCGTCGGGACTGGAGATATAGATCTCTTCAGAGCCGTGTTCCCGGATCGAGAGCGCCAGGAACGACGAGAATGGGGCGAGGCCGCTGATGGAGCGCGAGATATCGTGCTTGAGCCAGACTTTCCAGTTTGTGCGCGAAGGATCGGAAACAGGCGTGCGCATGATCTTATGGTTCACGGCATTCTCGTTGGTCGTGATGTAGAAATACGCGCCGTGATGTTCGACGTAATAGCGCACTTTGGCACGACGCTCCGCGATCAGCTGCGGCTCGGCCAAGGGTTCCATGGCAGGAATGAACCGCGCTTCCGTCATCGTGTAGTTCGCCGCATAGATGAAGAGGTATTCGCGGCTGCGACTCTTCCCCAAGGCAACATACCACTGCGGATCCTTCTCTTCATAGATAAGGACATCTTGAGATTGCGTCTCTCCTAAGCGGTGACGATAGATACGTCGCGGCGGATGCGGATGGTCCTCCTTCGAATAGAAGATGTACTGCCCGTCTTCAGACCATTCCATGTCGCCGACGGATTGGATGGTCTCGGCGAAGACCTCTCCTGTTTGAATGTCCTTGATATAGAGCGTGTGATCCTCGTTGCCCTTGATGTCGATCGCATAGGCGACAAGTCGATGATCAGGACTCACTTCGATATCCCCGAGCGAGAAATACTCGGACTTCTTCGCAAGCTCGTTCTCATCGAGGATGATCTGTTCCTTACCGCGCGCTCCTTCGCGCCGGCAATGGATCGCATACTGCTTCCCCTTCTTAGTGCGGATGTAATATGTGTAGGGGCCCTGCTTCACCGGAACGGACATGTCGTTTTCCGTGATACGTGCGCGGATCTCCTTATAAAGCTTCTTCTGCAGCTTCATGGTGCCGCTCAGAACGCGTTCCGAATGGGCATTCTCGGCCTTCAGATGCTCCAGGACCCCGGGGTCCTTCGGATCCTGCAACCATTCATACTCGTCGATGCGACGGTGTCCATGCAGAAAGAGCTCGCGCGGTCTGGCAGGAGCAAAAGGACCTCGGTGAGAGAGTGGTTTCCCCGACATCCGACGACTCTATCACTCGAACCGGAAAATTGACAAAACGCCGATTCCTTGTGTTATGCTATCGCGCCTTCGCGTCGAAGAATCTCACGTTTCTTCTCGGAGCCGCCTCGATTGTAGTTCCCGATCGTTCCGTTCGAGTGAACGACACGGTGGCACGGGACATCCTCGAGATAATTAGTGCGCATAACCGCGCCCACGGCGCGCGCAGCATTCGGGTTGCCTGCTTTCGTCGCGACTTCTTTATACGTCATGATCTTCCCTTTCGGTATCGATCTCACGACATCTCGTACTTTGTCTGCAAATGATTTCATATATCGATTATATACCAAGCGTTCCCATCGGCGTATCGGCTATCGGAAACGCTTTCTTCGACGATTTCGTGCCTGTCTTGGGGGCCGTCTTCCCTCCGAATGCCATAAGCTTACGTCCGACCATCTCGCGATATACGCAATAATCGCAGTCAGGTGCGTTTTTCGGCAACTCATCGCTCTCGAGGCACTCACGTATGGCGTCGATGGTCGAATCGACCCATGAGTCATCACCTTTGTGCGGAATAAGCGTGATCTCGAACTCCAAGACGCCGTCGAACGCTTTCTTATCCTTTCCCGCGTTCGCGTATACGAAATATCCGGTGTCGGATACCTTGAACCCGTTCTTGCGGAACAGCCACTGGTACACTTCCATCTGCCGCTTGTAGCCGTCATGCCAATCCTGATCAAGCGTCGTGATCCGTTCGTCCTTGCTGGTCGCCTTGTAGTCGACGATGATGAGTTCGCCCCTAGGATTCACCCAGATATCGTCGACGCCGCCGCAGATCGGGAATCCATAGGTGGGATGCCGATACACGATGCCGCCACGTAAGGAATCACGCCATTCATCCATGCGCTTGTCCTGGAGCGGGACCGCATCCACGCCGTATTGCTCCATCAAGGGATGCGTCGATTTCCTGGCACGATGGATGTCGAATTCCTTTTTCAGGAGTGCGTCGACTGCGGAGTTCAAATTGAAGGGAAAACCGGGCGGTCGAGCAGTGCCGAGCTTGTTATCGATATAAAAACAGCGCCGGCAATTGGTGAAAAGGTCGATCTTCGAACGTGAGAGGCGCCACTTCGGCCCGCCGTAATTCCAATTAGGATTCCGATCGGGCTTATAATAATCCGACATCGTCTCAGTATACCAGAGCGGCTTTTATGCGGCCTTCATGATTCGTGATACCAGTCGATGAACCGATGCTCGATGTACCAAAGTCCGAAGAAGATGACGACAGTGATCGCAGAAGCGAATATAGCCAACGGATAGATGCCGAACGCGACGAGCATGCCGACCGACGCGGATACCCAGAGTCCCGCGGCGGTCGTTACTCCGTGGACTGAATCCCCCTTGGCGAACATGAGCCCTGCTCCGATGAAGCCGACGCCCTGGACGATCGCGGCCGCGATGCGCATGGGATCGAAATTGACGAGGCCGAGATACTGCGTGTCGACATAGGCGCCGGTGAGCGTGAATATGCACGCACCCAAGGAGACAAGCGCGAATGTGCGCATACCCGCTGAGCGTCGCGCTACCACGGCGCGTTCGGTGCCGATGATCGCGCCCAAGAGCGCGGCAAGCAGGATCTTGCCGAACATAACGATCATGGGATCGACGATCATAAGGTGAGTATACCCCCACACCAATCTTCGTCGCTTCTCATGCGTGGATAAATAAGTGTTCCCTGACGTTCGTGTCGCGGGATTGGTGTGGGAGTATACTGCCCCGCGCCTGTTTTCAGGCGACCAATCGCGGCTTAGCTGTGAATTGCGCGGAAGATGATGCAAATGGTGAACAGAGATACTTCGCCTCTTCGATGACCTGTGATATTCGGGCGGGCTTCACGCCGTATTCCGCCAATAGATGCCCCGTCTGCACGTCCTTGCACAGGACGATCTTGTTATCCAGGAGGCGGCGCTTCTCACCATCGCTGAGCGTGGTGAGGGCGGTCAAAGGATGCACGCGCGCGGATTCGATCATCTCCAAGAGCCCACGGTTATGCGGATAATCCCATCCGAGAAGCGTCAGATTGGAGCACTGCGCGTAGCGGATCGCATTGCGCGTGAAGCGTGTGTTCGTCACGAGCCATCCTTCATCGACGCGCCCCGACGCTTCAGGCGCTTTCGCCAGGTCGTCGTAGCGCGCTTTCACGTAGAGCGCGTCCTTAATGTCGGTTTTGCCTCCGGCGACATTGTGGAATTTCGCTTCGATACCGACACGTTTGCCGTTCTTCTCGGCCAAGACATCGACTTCATGCGGCGCACAGCGCCCGCTCATGGCGACGCCCGTGCGTGTCTTCCATCCGTGCGCCTTCAGCACCTCGGCTATGAATTGCTCGAACGGGAAGCCCGAGGGGCCTAAGGCGAAGATCGCCCGCTTGATCGAATAGCGTGCCGCCACGGCTGGTGCGGCTTCCTGACGCAGGTAGTCGAACGCGTGATCGTAGATATCCTCCGTCCGCATGCCGTCGACGAGCTCGCGCTCGATGTGCTTGCGAATATACTGACGCGCCTCCTCGTTGGCGCCGGCCCGCTGGAGCGATGCATCGAGTTTCCGCGGATCGAACGCCTCTTGTTCGCCGTCTGCTTTGGTGATGAGTACGTGGGTCATTGCTGAGAATGGGCCTTCGAGACGATGACGAAATCCAGCGGCCGCCAATCGAGGCTCGCCGTGAATTCGGTGCCTACGACCGGCGCTTCGACATATTCGCGGAATGAAAGCGGCTGCGGATCATCGGCACAGCCATGGACATCGCCGAATGTGGAAAAGTATACATGATACTTACCCGGTTCCAGTTCCTTCGTCTTCACGGAAAGATTGTGGCACCTTGTCGGCACCATGATGATGCCTGAAAGGCGATGGGTCTTCGTCGAAGTGTCAATGAAATCGTATGCCTCGACGCGGGTCAGTGGTTCTTCGATCTCAGCGCGCACGATGGTACCGAAGAAGACGTATGCTA
>Ga0196980_1000218_pt1 | contig 15808 bp, 19 predicted proteins | sample S3_1013CmetaG_FD_155486 | JGI IMG/M metagenome (GOLD analysis project Ga0196980, IMG submission 155486) | Soil microbial communities from Anza Borrego desert, Southern California, United States - S3_10-13C | ecosystem: Environmental > Terrestrial > Soil > Desert | place: USA: California... | reverse complement strand
TGATCATTTCGGCTTCGAGACCGGTGAGATTCATCGCCCATTCCGGTACCCAGCTGATCCATGCTGACTGATCGAGGAACTGCGAGAAGCCGAACCACAGGAACAGCGTCGCGAGCCCGACGCGAAGCACGAAGATCCCCCATTCAGTACGTGGCTGCATATTATTTCACGACACCGATCTTAAGGTCCGCTAATATCGCCTGCTGCGCGGCTCCGTCGCCGTGCTGTTCGTTGAATGCGGCAGAACCGTCTTTCCCGCACAGGCCTTCGATCGCGCGTTCTCCTCCCGGATGCCGCGGGATCCAGGTGGTGAGATCGTACACGCCACCGTTTATGATTGCCCAGCAATCCGCCGCCGTATTATGCGTGACGACGTCTGAGGCAGAATATGTCTGTGTTCCAGCTTCCTGCATTGCAGACACCGGCATCGATACGGCTCCCAATTGCTGCCAGTAGGCAAGTCCGCCGGACGTTCCGATTATGACGATGCCGATAAACAGGGGTATAAACTTGTGGTGCATGGAAATAGTATACCGCGACGCATCAGAGCAGCGACATGCCGAGCATAGTGACACCAAGAATGCCGAGGAAATTCATGACATAGGAGATCGGGATGAAAACGGAGACTCTCATCCGCGAGAAACCCATGAGGGCGAGTCCGAGCTCGTCCGGCAATGGCGACGCGATGATGATCGCTCCTGTTATCGGCAATACCCAATGAAGAAGCTTGTGGTGTAAGAGATAGCGCAGACGACGGCGCATCGGCTTATTGAGCAACGTCATCGCTCCATCGGAAACCGATTTCCTCACGAACATGAAAAGAAGGAGGTCTCCCACAACCGCGCCCGCCGCACCGATGAGCGCGACCATGAGGGGCGAAGAGACCTTCGCGATCTCGATGAGGACGATCGACGCGGGTGCGAGCGTGAAGAGCGACGTGAATCCCATGCCCGCAATGAAGCTCCCTGGGACGATGTGCGGCATTGCTCCGAGTATCCATGTCGTGATAGCCCCCGTGCGGTAGAGCTCGAATGCGGTGTACAGGCTCACGACGAGAAGGAACAGATTCCTTGCCCGCAAGATACGAGCATCGTGCACCTGTCTGCGCGAGAGATGCTTATGAGACATACACAACTATCAGTATAAGGGCGCCCAGCGCGATGCGGTACCATCCGAAGCCGGTGAATGAATGCGTCTGCACCAGATGCACGAGAAAACGGATACCGGCGTACGCTGCGATGAAGGAGACGACGAAGCCGATGGCGAGGAGTTCCCATTCGCGCGTCGCGAACGAGCTTCCGGTCTTCAAGAGGTCGTACCCCGTCGCCGCGAGCATCGTCGGGATCGCGAGAAGGAACGAGAACTCGACGATCTCTTTGCGGCCGATGCCGAGGATCATACCTCCGACGATTGTCGCTCCCGCTCGTGAGACGCCAGGTACGATCGCAAGCGCCTGGATGCAGCCGATGACGATCGCGGTCATGAAAGGCATCTCGCTCAGAGGCGTCTCGATCGGTTCTTTTCCCTTCCGCCAACGTTCGAACACGATGAGGACGCCGCCGCCGATAAGAAGTGTCCAAGCGATGATCTCCAGATTCTCAAAGAGAAATGATTTGACGAGATAATAGAGCGTAAAGCCCACAAGTGCTGTCGGGATGAATGCCGCGACGACACGCGCCATGCTCGCGCGATCCCAGAGGATGCGTTTCCAATAGACGAGGACAACGCTCGCGATGGCTCCCAGCTGGATGGCGATGATGAAGCTTGAGAGGAATTCGCTCTCAGGAATACGCAGGAGCTGCGAGGAGAGGATGAGATGCGCCGTCGAGGATATCGGCAGGAATTCCGTGAATCCTTCGACGACGCCGAGGATGATGGCTTCGAAGACGTTCATCCCGTTAGAAATAGGACGCGGTTACGTTCGAGATACCGCCTCCGATTCGACTATTCTGTTTAAAGCCCGATTGCATCAGTATCATTATATCCGCACGACCGCGATTTCTAACGGGATTCACAAGCTAGGGAAGACGCGTGAACGAAAGAGTCCCGCCGCGATCGAGATAGATGAGATCGATATTCTGGCCGTCGGCGTTCGTAACCTGAAAATAGTATTTCTCATCCTCGCTCATGGCCATGGAAAGATAGATCGCCCCCTCCTCAATAGGGCCTTTGAATGACGTGTCCGGGATATCTTTCGTGAATACCATCCATAACCCGTCGGAATCTACTTCCCCTTCATAGCGATCGACGACGACGCCGTCGTTGCGTATCTCTCGTGTGAAGCGCGGGTCATCCGTCGATTGCCACATACCGATGACATTCGCCATGGTCGCTGCGGCATCACTCACCGACGCCTGCTCGAACGCGCTCGCGGGCACGGGCACGGCGGCATTCTCGAAGCCATGGTCATACCCGACGAAGTAGCCGAGCCCTCCTGCGACGACGAGACCGGCCAAAACGAGAAGAAGGTGGTGCATAACGATATTGTAACGCTTTTTCAATGATCAAGCGAAGCACAGGTGTATATCGCTCTCACAACACCAACCAAGAAACTCTGCGCGAAAAGTGCTTCGAGGGTCTCTCGCAGGCTGACGAGCCGAGAGTGAGCGCTGCGCCACCAGGCGCAGACAGCGACCCGAGAAGCATTTTTCGTGCAGAGTTTCGCCCTCTACTACCACATCCCGAAACCTTTGCCTGCCAGATACGCCCCCATCACGATCGCAACCAAGCCTCCGGAGGTATACCACGTCGGCGTATTGAATTGACGCATCAATTTCCCGATCTTCGTATACGGCATCGCGAGATAAACGATGCCTTCGACAGCCATCCACGCGCCGATAAGGGTAAGGAGGCCTTGCCACGTTGCTGTGAAGATCGGATGCGCGATGACGATCGCGAGGCCGGCGAGGAGTTCGGCGATGCCGAGGATGAGGAGAAACGGCCGGCTTCCGAGGATCTCCGTGAAGATCGGCATGAACGACTTCTGTCGCATCATGATGATCCCGCCCGCGATGAGGAAGTACAAGCCGAATAATTTCGCAAGAAATATAGAAAGATCCATATACTATTAAAATGAGTGGTTTCCCTACCGTTAATGAGGGAATTGTAGCTCATCACGGGCGCCGCAAGATGCTTTTCGCATCACGACGGGGATAACTAGCTCCCTGCCTGCCAATCGCCTATGAAATTCAGAGGGTGGATGAGCTGGATGATATTGAGGGTCAGCGAGTCGCGGATCATATACAGCGCGATAAGTTCTAAGACGATGACAAGCGCAACAGACCCCCATTTCGGCAATTTCCACGTGACGAAGAATCCGAAAACGACTGCAAGCACGTCGCCAAGCGAGTTGACGATGCTGTCGCCGAAATATCCCTGTGCGAGCGCCTGCTCGCGATAGCGGTTGATGATCATGTCCGTGTTCTCGAAAAATTCCCATGCCATCTCTATCCCGATCGCGAGGAACAGGCGCCACGCGAGCGGCATGCGCGGGAAGAGAAACGTGAGAAGCGCATAAAAAAGGATTCCGTGGATGACGTGCGAGAGCGTATACCAATCCGAAAGATGCTGCGAATTCTCGCCGGAAACAATGACGCCATGCCAGAGCTTGATGTAGCCGCCTTCGTACATGAGAGGCTGTCCCATGTACAAAAGGAGCGCCGTGTGCAGAAGGAGAAGCCCGAGCACGCCAGCGGTGATCCAGAGCGTTCGCATATCAGCCGAACGTGAACGTGAATGCCTTCAGCTTCCCTCCTTTGACTTTGATTTCCAACGTGTGTTCTTCCCCTCCCGGATTACGGATGATCTTATAAAGCCGTTCATCCTGGATATGGAGCTTTCCATCATTCACGTCTTCACCTGCCGCATCGCCGAGCGATTTGCCGTCCTGCAGTATCTCGACATCCGCGCCATCATCAGAACTCGCGACGATGAAGACATCACGCGCACGATACCGGAAGATGATGGACGCATCGGACACGGACTCCGCATGTTCATGCGTTATGTTCCATGTGCCTCCGAGATACAGCGCATTGAGGACAGGGGATCCCGGAACCGCGAATGTCTGTTCACCTTCGACGAAGCGTTTTCCTCCTGCCAAAAGTTCGTTGCGCCATGCGCCGAAATAGATCTCAGGGCTCTGCGCGAATTTCCGCTCCTCCGGATTCATCGTTCCGATAAGAGGACGCGTGTCGTTCGGCACCGGTTCGCCGAGTTTTATGGCGCGATCCTGCAGCGCCCGGCGTATCATCATCTCCGTCTCCACGTACTGCCCTTCGCCGGCATGATCGTAGATGACGTTCCCATCGATATCGATGAGGTATTTACGCGGCCAGTACCGATTACCCCATGCACGCCAGGTCGCGTAGTCGTTATCCAAAACGACCGGATACTCGATTCCCGCTTCCTCCATGGCTTCGCGCACATTGTCGATATTCTTCTCGAACGCGAATTCCGGCGTATGGATGCCGATGATCTCCAGGCCTTCGTTGCCGTAGCGCTCGTACCAAGCGGTCATATACGGGAACGTGCGCTGGCAGTTGATGCAGCTATACGTCATGAAATCCACAAGGATGACTTTCTTTCCTACCAATTCTCCGATCGTGATTCCGTCGGTGTTCACGAAGCCGGAAGGATTCGTGATCTCAGCGTACTTCTGCTTGCCGTCGGTCGTGAAAGTGGGCATAGCGCCCTTGGCATCGAACCGCTGCAAAAGTCCCTGCTCCCATCGCACAGAATCGACATAACCGCTCTCCAGGAGCCACACCTCGAATTTCTTTTCATATCCCGAGGCGATCAGGAGACCGAGAGCGATAAAGAGGATGCCGACGCCTCGTTTGAACCACCCGCGCGAATCCGCAGCACGCATGAGCCTATCGGCGAATCTCTGGCCGATGAGCGCGATCATGATGAGCATGATCGCAAGGCCGAACGTATACGCGAGGAGATAGGCCGTGCCGAGCGCCAAAGAAGCTGGCAACACCGACGCTAGGATGACGAAGTACGTCGGGGAACACGATGAGAAGACGGGGCCGAGGGCGAATCCAATAAGCACATCGCCCCAAAAGCTCTTCTTCTGGTAGCCGGTGCCGACCAGCTTATTGGAACTACGTGAGAGCCTACCAACGCCCGGCAGATTCTCCCAGAGCGAAGGGAATACGAACGTGAGGCCGAGCATAATGAGTATGCCACCCGAGAGATATGTCCAGAACGCCTCTGGCACCATGATGAACAAGGTCGAGACCTTGAGAAGGAACGTGAAAAGGATGATGGAGAGCGAGACGGACAGCACGACGACGTAGGGCGTCGCGCGGCTGCGTCCTGTCGCTGCAGAACCCACGACGACTGGCAACAAGGGCAGTATGCACGGCGCGAGGACCGTCAGCGTCCCGGCCAGGAACGATATCGCGAGAAGCGTCATCCTTTTATTCTACCGCGGTTCCGCCAAGTGATTTCAAGGCAACGATGTACGCGGCATCACGTAGAGAAATTTTTTTCGCCTCTGATTCCACGAAAACGCGCGTCGCAGCATTTTCCATCTTCTCTTTCAGTCGCATCAGCACGTCTTCCTTGCTCCATTCCTCGCCGTTGCGGTTCTGTTCCCACTCGAAATACGACACTGCGACGCCGCCTGCGTTCGCGAGAATGTCAGGGATGACAATGGTTCCCTTTTCATGCAATATTTTGTCAGCTTCCAGCGTCGTCGGGCCATTCGCGAGTTCGAGCACGATCGACGCTTTGATGTCAGGAGCATTCTTCTCCGTGATCGCGTTCTCCAACGCCGCAGGAACAAGGATGTCGACAGGGAGCTCGAGCACATCTTCGGAGGACATAGTGGTGCTGCCGAATCCGATGAGACTTCCCTTTTCCTTCTTGTATTTTTCTGCCGCCTTGATATCGATTCCTTCCGGCATGTGAATACCTCCTTTGGAATCGGAGAGGCCGACGATTCTGAATCCGTGCGCTTCGAGATATTCCGCGAGATACGAGCCCACATTGCCGAATCCTTGAATGGCAACGGTCTTCGCGTCTTCTTTCCCAAGCTTGGTAAGCATCGCCTCCAGTACGTATCCGCCGCCGTAGCCCGTTGCTTCAGTGCGTCCTTCGGAGCCGCCGTGCTCTACCGGCTTACCGGTGACGACCGAAGGCGAATGTTCGCCGATATGCTTTGAGTATTCATCGGCGATCCAATGCATCATTTGTGCCGTGGAACCAACATCAGGCGCGGGAACGTCCTTCTCGGGCCCGATGACGTGCGCAAGCTCGCGCGCGAAATTACGTGTCAGGCGCTCCAATTCCCCTGCGGAAAGCTCCTTCGGATCGACTTCGATCCCGCCTTTGCCGCCGCCGAAGGGAACTCCGACGAGCGCATTTTTCATCGTCATCCAGAAGGCGAGCGCCTTCGCTTCGTCGAGATCTACTTGCGGGTGGAAACGGAGGCCGCCTTTATACGGCCCACGCATATTGTTGTGTTGTACGCGATACCCACGGAATATCTTCGTCGTCCCGTTATCCATCTCCACCGGTACATCTACTTCGACGATAGTGTCCGGCTCCTTCAGACGCGCATGCAGATCAGGATGCGCATCAGTGAGTTCGATTGTGCTCTGTAACTGTGCAAGCGCACGTTGCCAAGGATTATCCTGCATCGCCTCATTCTAACGCTCCGCAGGAATTATACGAAAAATACGATCGTCGTTCGCTGCGGGATCGCCGCGACCGTCGCGATTAGAGGTTGAAAAATAGATTGCACCTTCAGGTCCTTCCGTGACTTCCCGAATACGGCCGTACTCTTCCAAGAAAAGGCGGTCGAAGCCGGTTGCTGTGCCGTTCTCGATCGTCACGCGCATCAGGTTCTCTCCACGCAGCGCGCCGAAGAAGAGATTGTCCTTGAATTGCGGGAACAGTTTTCCAGAATAGATGAGTGCCGATGCGGGCGCTTCTGCGGGCGTGAAAACGAGAAGGGGAGAGTTTGTTCCTTCCAAGCTCTTATCATGCGAGACATGCGGCCAGCCGTAGTTCCCTCCTTTCTCTATTTTATTGACCTCATCCCCTCCGCCTGGGCCATCGAATCCCGACGGGCCGTGTTCGGTCTCGTACATTTCGCCTTTCGAATTCCAGGAAATCCCCTGCGGATTGCGATGTCCATAGCTCCATACCGCGTTTCCAAAAGGATTGTCGCTCGGGATACTGCCGTCATCATTGAGACGAAGTATCTTCCCTGCGAGCGAATTCTTGTCCTGGGCCAGATCACGTTCGGTCGCATCGCCCGTCGTGATATAGAGCTTCCCGTCCGGTCCGAAGGCGAGTTCAGAACCCGCATGGAATTGCGCCGCAGGAATACCTGTGATGATGCGTTTGATATCGGAAACAGAATCGCCGTCATCTTTGAAGCGGACGACTTCGACCCACATACCGCGCTCAGTCTGAAATGCATACGAGGCGAAGACGAACTTGTTCTCTCTGTAGCGCGGATGCAGCGTGATGGACATGAGGCCTTCCTCGCCGCCTGTCGAGACTTCTGGAAATGTGTGGAGTGGTTTTTCGAGAAGTGTTCCGTTCTCGATGACGCGGATGCGGCCCGGGCGTTCGGTGACCAGCAGGCGCGAAGGCGATGTGAAAACAATGCCCCAGGGTACTTCAAGGCCATGAGCGACTTCTTCTATCGTATACGCGACCTCCCTATCCATCGGAAGAATCCTAGCATCCGGTGTCTGATTGATCGGTGAATATCCGAGCCAGTATGCGCCGAGGAGAATCGCTGCGAGAAGTACGAGAAGGGCGAAACCGGTCGCGAACGGAAGGGAATTCATTATTACGGATTAGCCTCCTCCGAGGTGGGCGCCTTCGCGTCCTGCATATACGTCACCAAATAGTAGCCTCCGGAGACGATAACGACGAGCAAGAGGAGGAACCCGAGATATTTGAGCATATCATTTGAATACTACGGTGCGCATGAGCGCGTTGAAATCCGTGCGGATACTATCGCTCGGTTCGCGATAGGTGACGGAGAATGCGTAGACGTATGCCGGCCGCGCGATCGCAATCGTGTCGCCTCGATACAGGCCGTCCCAAGTGTATGAAAGCGCCGATTGCCCTGCTATCGTCGTCGACGAAAGCCGACTGTCCGGCGAGAGCTTGAAATTGGAGAGAGATGAATTACGTATCCAATCTTCGGTCGTCTGATCGTCGAGGTCATTCTGGAACATCTCGATGGTGATTGCGGGCGGTCCTTCGCCTCCTTGCGGCGGCGGAAGATCCTCTTTACGCATCAAGGTCACGATATGGTGGCGACGCTGGGCGCTCCCGGGAGCGTCTCGCTCCTCGAGCTGATAGGACGAAGAATATCGGAACTCGATGCCGTATTCCGGCGATGCATAGGTAAGAAGCGGTGCGGTGGACGTCGCGGGAGCCGCGTCATTTACCACCGGAGTCGGAGTGACACTCCGCTCATTGAGCAGCCAGTAGCCGCCGATGGCGATCACGAGAATCATGAGAAGTCCAAGAATGGCACGCATATCCACGGACTATACCTCAGTCAGAGGAATTTTCCATGAAAGCTTCAGGAAGCCAATTTCGTGAATACGACGAGGCGCTGATCATAGGTCTTCGCAGATTTTACCCATGCGCCTTCGCACGTGATGAGATTGAGACGGGTCGATCCGGAAGGATTGAATACAATATCCGTCGGGACAGCATCATACGCATATGAACGTTTTCCGGTGACGACGAACGTGAGACGCTTCCCGTCCTGCCGCTCGACAATGATCTCGTCGCCTGCTTCTAGCTCCCCCAGATTCTTGAAGACGCCACTGAGCCCCAGGCCGTTATCGACATGGCCCGCCATTACCGCGGAACCTGGTCCGCCGGGGACGACACCATACTTGTACCAGCCGACGTCGGTGAAATTGCTCGGGACACTCATGTTGCCTTCCGCGTTGATACCGACTTCCTGCACGTTCGTATCGATATCGAGCCTGGGGATGATGAGGCGTGCAGGATGCTGCAGGGGACTCGTCTCCAGTTGCTTATCCTGCGGTACGGGAATGTCGGTGTCCGGACTGTAGAAAAGTGCACCTACGATGGTCGTCGTGAAGATCGCCACTGCGCAGAGCGTGAGCGTGAATATGAGGAATCTGGAGGCTTTTCCCATATCGTTAGTATGTCTGATTAAGACGCGCAGAGGGAGGGTACCTTTCGATACCCTCCCGTGCCGATGTATGTGCGTGCTACTCGGTGAGGACGCGTCGATGCATGTACAGATACAGTGCACCGCCGACGGCGATCATCGCGGATACCCCCAGGATCATCGCATTAAGGACGATGTCTCCGGCACCCGTATTCGGGACGCCCGGCGTGGTGGTCGCGGTCGTGGTCTGTGCGCTCGCGAAACCTGCCGCAAGGAGCGTAGCCGCTGCAGCGCCGTTAACGATTTTCTTTAACATATTCGAGGATGAGTTTTAATGCTGATCATCTCGACCGCTTCTGTTATAAGCGCCCGCAGTGAACTCGCTATGAACGCGACCGCAGGCGTGCTACTGAAGGGGTGCGCGCGCGGCGCGGCGACGCAGGATGATGAGAATGAAGACGACGAAACCAGCGAGGATGAGGATTGCGAAGATCGGCCAGAGAAGGAGGGGCGTGAGATACGCTTCAGCCGCCGACTTACCGAAGAATTGCGATTTGATGGTAGGAACTGTCCCATACCGACGGAACGTCTCGATGAGGGAGAACGAATCCTCGCCGCTCACGATGAGGACATAGGACGCATCATCGGCAGCATTGGAGATCTGCAGACGGTATTCGCCGGGCGGCACCGTCGCTTCGAGCGCGGGGCCCGCGAGATAACTGTCGCGCCCTGCCGTATCGAAGAAACGCTGCCATTCGACGAGGCCGCCGTCGGCCGTGACGAAAATTCCTTGCGGATCAGTGGCATGAGTGAGTGTCGCCGAAACATCGGTCTTCACGTCGGGAAGGTCAGGGACGGCCAACACGAACATGACCGGCGTCTCCTCAGTGGTCGTAAAGGTAAAGATATGCGGCTCTCCCGTGAGCTTCCCGTAATACGCGCGGTATGCGGTCGGATCGATGGCTGTCGTTTGATCATTGACGAAGCGCAGCTGCTGCGCGAGAACCATGACCGGAAAGAGTACGGCGAAGACCAAAGCGAGGACGAGCGCGAAGCCGCCGGAAGCCAAAGATGAGTGATGCATAGGAAGAGTATGGCAGAGTCGGCCATTGCATTCAATGGCGGACCTGATGCCTGGCTTATGCGGCGTATTGTCGGCCTTTGCGTGGGACACGCTTGCCTTTACGTCGGGCTTGGGAAAGTCCTATCGCGACGGCTTGTTTGCGGCTTCGTACACGCGTGCCGCTGCGACCGCTTTTCAATTTCCCTCGCTTGAATTCATGCATCGCCTTTTTCACGTCTGTGCTTGCGCTGCGCGCATATCTGGTAGCCATGCGGTCACAGTTGCACAGGGGAGTTAAGAGTGGATGAAGGAGGGGATTGGGAGCGCTCGATTGTAGAGAGCTCGATTGCGGGTCGGAGGCATGGGGTATACAGCGAAGGAAAGCCGTATTTTCTGTACGTTTTTCCGTACAAAAGAGCAGGGGAGTCGGCGCTCTTTTTTTAATCGTGTTCATAGTCTGCGTATTCGTATTTTCTTTTCTCTCACGTATTTGTACCGACGTATATATCAGTATGTGAAATAGCACCTGCGGACGCAGGATACCGGAGATCGCTATGGACATCAGAGCCATTCGAGACGACCTCAGAGTTATCCACAGTTCGGATTATGAAGCCGAGATATCGGGAGGCGAGATTGCCCTTGACTTCCCTCCCTTTCCCCTGCCCTTTACGATCGTTTTCACCTTACGTGCGCGGATATTTCCTATCAAGACGTTTGAGGTGTTTTTCGGAATCCTTGTCGACCGCTGCGAGTATGAGATCGATTTTTTCTTCCTTGCGTTCATCGCCTTCCTTGGATTGCGGCGAACCGATATACAACAAGAATGCGAGCCCCACGACCTGCCAGACAAGCTGCAAGAATTCGGACTGCCAATTCTCGAACGTATCGCGCAGAGTCTCGATCGCATACTCGTCGAACGCGGCCGGTTGCGCATGCGCTTCCTGCTCGCTCACATACGCGTACCACGCAAATGACCAGTGCCCGACGAGGCTCGCGACGAAAAGGACAAGCGTAACCCAGAGGAATCCGTATCGCGTGAGAAGCGAGGACATAGTGATGCGAGGAGTATGCGCGCGCGGCCGTGTGGCGCGAGTGAAGCTGATGCAGTAATCCGTGAAATCAGAAAACAACGGGCGCAAAGCCCGTTGTTTCCGTCTCCCTATTGCTGCGCGAGTTCGGAGGGTGCACCTTCCTGGATTATCTTGGTCACCGCAAGGACAAGCCCCGCCACGAGTAAGAGATGGATCATGCCGCCCAAGGTCACCGACAGCATGAGACCGAGGAACCACAGACCCACGAGAAATGCCGCGAGAGTAAGCATATGCAGGATGCAGTTATGCGTATAAAAAGATGCGTTGCGTCGTCGGTCGGAGAAAATGGAAATAAGCTTTCATTTTCCTCCCTAGCCGCAATAAAAAGCGAAGCTGCGCACGGATACTTCGTCTGTATTAAATTGTGATGCATGTGCATGAAGCGCGCGTGAGATTTCGAGGTCTTTCACATCACCAAAAAGATCCCTTCGGGGATCTTTTTGGAACGGGCGCTTGATGGAGTGTGCGTCAGCGGTCGTCAGCCGGAGTGTCAGTGCTTTCGCGCTGATCTCCTCCCTGACGGTCGCTGCCTGAACCAGAATTGTTCTGGCTCCGCATGTCGTGTGTCATACGTCTGGTGCATTACTACCAATAATCTCGACACACCACGAAGATTATCAGTGGTGCGTGAACGTGAGATTAAGTCTGAAGGACAATCCGGTAAGGAAATCAGCGCTCTTCCGGCATATGCGGTAGGACAGTGTCGTCGCGAAGTCCCCACTGTAGTGTTGCGACTCAGTGAGAATCGAGCGTCGGCTCGCCTACGCATCTTCGGATGCACGCCGGCATTCCCTCCGGCGTCGGGCTGTCGGATCCCCCTCTGGTCCTTCTCAGACCAGAGGGAGTTCCCACATTGTCGAAACGGAGCGCAAAATAGCCGCATTTCGGATTCTCTACGCCTGGTACAGATCTATCGTTGTGCTATAGTCTTCCGCAAGGAAACCAGCACGGCGATTACTGTTTCAGTACCGAACTTCTGCATGGCCTCTATTCTGGTTACCGGCGGTGCCGGCTTCATCGGTTCCAATCTTTGTCGAGCTCTTCTTGCTGAAGGCCACACGGTCCATGTGGTAGATAACTGCATCACCGGTCGCCGCAGCAACATCATGCCCCTCGAGACGGAGCCGCGTTTTTCATTTCATATCCTGGATATCGCCGACCCGTCGTTTTTCGAATTATTTTCCCGCATCAAGCTTGATGCGATCTACAGTCTCGCCTGCCCCACCGGCGTCCCCAATCTCATAACGCTTGCCGAAGAGATGCTCCGTACGTGCTCCTACGGCACGTTCCACGTACTTGAACTCGCGAAGCTGCATCGAGCGAAGCTACTCCTCACCTCCACGGCCGAGATCTATGGCCAGCCGCAGGTTTCCCCGCAGACGGAAACCTACACCGGCAATGTGAATCCCCTCGGTGTGCGCAGTGCCTACGAGGAAGGCAAGCGCTTCGCGGAAGCGACGCTCGCGATGTATGTGCGCCGGCATCAGGTGGATGCGCGCGTGGTGCGCGTCTTCAATACCTTCGGTCCGGGTATGTCGCTTTCGGATTTCCGCGTCATCCCGCAGTTCCTCCAGAGCGTGCTGAGCGGGCAGCCGCTGCGCCTGTATGGCGACGGCCTCCAGACGCGCACCCACCTTTTCGTAGACGACCTGGTGCGCGGCCTGCAGATCGTCATGGAGAAAGGAACCCCCGGAGAGGCATATAACGTCGGAGGCGAGCATCAAATGACGGTACGCGAACTCGCGGAACTCATCATCACCCTTACTCAGCATGATGCGGGCATCGCCTATGAACCGCACTTCATCGAGGATCACACGCATCGCCGGCCAGCCGTCGAGAAAGCGAAGGCGCTCGGCTGGTCCCAGGAGATTCCCGTCGAGGAAGGACTTCGCCGCATGATCGCGTTCCATATGCCGCTGTCCATCGTCCCCGTGGAATCCGAGACGCTAGCACCCCTCCAGAACGAGAAAGAGCGCGTGATAACGTGATCTCATGGTCGGCTTCTTTCAACTCTTCGGCATCAGTTTCATCTTCTGGGTCATCATCGGATGCCTCCGGTTCATCTTCGAGACCTTACGCACGCTGCGTGATCTGCCCCAGAGCGCATCCCGGGTCAATCTACTTGCCGCCTCGCTCGCCGGTGTCGGCTTAAGCACGTCTCTTTTCTTCCTCGTATTCATCGGATTCGGCTTCGAGGAAGCGATGCGCTTCGCGAGCACTCCCGCCCTGCAGCTCTCCTCGCTCGTGATCTGGTTTTCGTGCATCGGCCTCGGCGCCTTCATAGCAGCACGCATCTACGCGCATGAGCCCTACATGCTCTCGTTCGCCGTCGCGCTCGGCACGATCGCTGCGACCATTACCGCCCTTCTCTATTCCCCGTCGACGGGAGCAGGCCTCATCCCGGAGAATATCATGTTGGATCTCGCTCTTTTCGGCGCTTCACTCGGATTCGGCTTCTTAGGCGGCCATATCGCCCGGAGCCTGAACGCGCTTGAGCGTGAACGTGATGCGGCATTGCGCGAATCAACGAAAGCGGTGCGTGTGGCGCCGGAAGACGTCGCGATCGTGATCGCCGCGCACAATGAGGAAGTGACCATCGGCACCACTGTCGAATCGGTACTCAAGTTTGCTGATGTAAAGAACATTTTCGTCGGTAGCGACGGCTCGTCGGATAAGACGGTCGACGTCGTGCGTTCCTTGGGCGCCCATGCCGACGACATCCAGCCGAACCGCGGCAAGGCGGGCGCGATCGTCTATGTCTTAGAGAAGAATAAGATTCTCGATCGCTACAAAGCGGTTTTCCTTATGGATGCCGATCTCAAGGTGAACAAGGATTTCTACAAATACGCACTGCCGCAATTCGATGATCCGAATGTCGTCGCTGTCATCGGGCACGCGGTTTCCCTCTGGCCGAAGCATTACCTGCCCTATTGGCATCTCTTCTTCACGGCATATCGCATCCGCCTCTGGAGGGTGCTTCAGTTCTGCCTTCGCTACGGACAGACCTGGAAGTACACGAACGTGTCTCCGATCGTTCCGGGCGGCGGCAGCATCTACCGATCTGCAGCATTGAAGAAGATCGATATCGTGGCGCCCGGCCTCATCATCGAGGATTTCAACATGACCTTCGACATCCACCACAAGAAGCTTGGCCTCATTTCGTTCAATCCACGTGCCTACGTTACCAACCAAGAGCCGTTCTCGCTGCGCGATTATGTGAAGCAGATCTATCGCTGGTACCTCGGTTATTTCCAGACGATGCGCCGCCATGGCATCTGGCCGAGCTGGTTCTTCTTCTCGACCGCATTCTTCACGCTGGAACTCTTCATCACTTCGTTCCTCTTTGCCATACTTCCCTTCCTCATCCTCGAGCTACTCCTCGGCCCGCGCGAGATCCTTACGATCGGAGCATCATTCTTCGGCATCAATATCACGCTCGCCGGCGCCATCATTACCGTCCTCCTTCTGGACTACGTCGTCACGATGGTCGTCGCAGCGATCGAGAGGAAGCCGATGCTGCTCATCTACGGCCCCGGCTTTTTCTTTCTGCGCTATGTCGAGACGTGGGTCTTCCTCTACGCCATGGGCATCGGGCTTTTTACGAAACCGAAGATGGACGGCACATGGAAAAGCCCGAAAAGAGTCGCGTACGTGAAAGATTGATATTCTCGACCCGTGTGGTATGGTGCGCGCGGCATAAGCCACCCCTAGAGAGAGGGGCAATGATTGGAGGTACCAATGAAAGTTGTGTTTGTCGGCGCGCATCATGACGATGAGGGCCACTGCAGCGGGCTCTTGCTTCGCTTGAAGAAAAGGGGCCACGATGTTCAGTCCCTAGTCACGACAGCAGGTCTTCGTGATCAGCTGATCGGCGATGAAGCGGCATTCATCGTCCGCGTACGTGAAGGCGAGGCGGCTCACGCCGTTCTCGGCATCCCCGTCATCTCGCTCGGCAAGTACGAGCAGGAGTACGGTGCGACAAAAGAGACGCGTGCGGAGTTCAATGCCATCATGGACAAGCTGGCACCGGACATGATCGTCGGCCACTCGCCCATCGACGTGAATCCCGACCATCGCGCCGCCGGAGATTTCGTGCTCTCGTGGGCGATGCAAAGGAGTCGGAATGTCGAGACGATCTTCTTCGAGCCATGCTCGGCCGGACGCAGTATGGCGCAGGCACGGCCGCAAGTGCTCGCCTTCTGTCCGACGCATTACGTCGATGTGTCGGATCCAGATCTCTTGGAGACGAAGCGGCAATCGCTGTATTGTCACACCTCGCAGGATCCGGACGGCATGTGGCCGGGTCAGCTGATGCTGCAGAAGAACCGGGGCGAAGAAGCCGGCGTCGAGCAGGCGGAAGCCTATCTCCGCGTCACGCGCTGGGGCGAGCTGCATCCTGAATTGCAGGATTTGTTGGTCCTGCCGCCGAAAGAAAAAGGGTTCAAAACGCCACGTCCGATCGGCATCGACTTTACACCGCAGGCTATTGGCCTGAACATGTAGTCACAACTAAGGCGGGTCCGCGAG
>Ga0196980_1000210_pt1 | contig 16323 bp, 10 predicted proteins | sample S3_1013CmetaG_FD_155486 | JGI IMG/M metagenome (GOLD analysis project Ga0196980, IMG submission 155486) | Soil microbial communities from Anza Borrego desert, Southern California, United States - S3_10-13C | ecosystem: Environmental > Terrestrial > Soil > Desert | place: USA: California... | reverse complement strand
CCCAGGTGAATGTGGCATCGAGCGTGAACACATTGTAATTCTGGTTGGCGGCCTGCGGATCGAAGGTGTTGCGGCGCAGCGAACCATCGTCCAGGAGATCGAAGAGCTGGTCGTAATGCACCTCGCTCCAGTAATGACGCAGCCTCGCGTTGAGGTGCATCTTGCCGCTAAAACTGTACTTCATTCCAACCGTGTTGGATACTGTTGAGATATCGCGGCGTCCAAACGAGTAAGTCGGGCTGCCATTGCTCTCGTAATGATCGGCGAATCCCACATTTCGCTTTTGCGGCTCCAGGTTCAGGGAATGATTCACCGAAAACCGGTCGCTGAACCGGAAGCGATGGCTGAAACCCCATGAGTAGCGGCGGCTGTCAAACAGCGAACGATCCACGTACATGAAATGAGTAAAGAAGCTGTATTTTTTCGATCGGTTCGTTTCAATCCAAAAGTCGGCGAACACGTTCGACCATCCCCGGAACACCTTTCCTGTGCGGGATTCAAAAAAATCATTGAATTCCGGTTCGTAGCCTACCAGCACGCCCGCGTACCAGAGATTCTTGAGCTGCCCATTGGCATTGGCATTGAAATTCGCGCTGCGGAAAATTCCCGGCGTGAGCTGGCGGGAATAATTGAGATTCAGGTTGAGGTAAATGCTGTTGTACCAGTTGCCTGGTTTCGTCCAGCGGTATCCCATCCACAGATAATGGTCGAACGTATTGTTGAATGTGAAATAGCCAAGGTCGTTGCTGTTGAATTTATTGTTGACCAGCTCCTCCCCCAGTGAAAAGTTAAAGCGGCCGCTGGCTTTCGAAAAATAAAAGTTGTGGCTGTATCCCGTTTCAGTGCCTCCTCCCGGGAGGTAGTTGAATTTATTGCTGGAAGCCAGCTTTCCCCCAAAATTCCACATGTTCTTCTTGTCGTAGAGGTTGAACAACCCTGCCGTAACGTTGGCATCGTAATCCGACCCGTTGCGCCAGACATTTGTATTCACCAGCGACACGCTGGAATTGTGCTTCAACGACTGGTCCAGCACGATAATGTTGAAATTGGTAAGCGGGTTGGTTTCCACCTCACGCCGGTTCTTCGCATCGTCTTCGATCACGGCATGCTGCGCCGCCGTAACGGCGTTGAAGAAGCCGATACCGAGCCCGCTCTGGAGGCGGCCCGAGACTTTCGTGGCATTGATCAGCTTTGTCTCCGACGGGTTCTTTACGATGCGCTCATTCGGGTTGAGCCAGCTCTGCACTCTGTAATAGTGCAGCGGACGCCCCCCGATCCGGCGGGAATAGAAATAATTTCCTTTGTTGAACAACTCGGTGCCCTCGGTAAAAAATGAGCGGTTCTCGTTAAACTTCACCTCAAACGGCGTGAGGTTGAGCACCTGGTTGTCGCTCTGCACCTGCCCGAAATCGGGAATGAGGGTCATGTCGAGCGTGATCGCCTGGCTCAGGCCGTATTTGACGTCCATACCACCGTTCAGCGAAGAACTCCATTTGCCCTGGTAGTGATTGGCGTAGGTGGAAAAGTAGGGCGAGAACTGCAGGCGCAGCGGTGGCCGGATATTTTCAAGTCCTGACCAGACCCCTTCCTGGGTAAGAAATCCGTTTACGTTTACGTCAATTGGGTTCCAGGTCACCTGTTGCCCTGTTTTTTGCCGGCGTCTTGTAATGTTCATTCCCCAGTCCTGCACCGATTTCTTGCTGAAGCGTATTGCCGAAAAGGGAATAAAGGCTTCGAAGCTCCACCCGTCGTTGTGGATCTTTGCGGCGGACCGCCAGACTGCGTTCCAGCTAAAGTCCTCTTCAGGGCCGTTGCTGTTCGGCGACATCTTTGCGTCCATCTGTTGCCCAAGCGGCGTGATAAAATATTCAAAGGCGTTGATCTTGTCATAATAAGTGTCGAAAATGAACCCCACATAATCGTTGTTCCCAAACCCGTCGCGCCCGATGAGCTCCGAGGATATACTGTCGCGCGACCGCTCATAGCAATAACCTCCCAGGTAAATCCCCTCGTCGCTGTAAAGCAGGTACACCTCGGTGCGGTTTGCCGGATCTTCCTTTTTGAATGGGGTAGGCCGGAATTCGGTATAGTCGACGGCAGCGGGTGCGTTTTTCCACGCGGCATCGTCGAGCAGTCCGTCGATCTTTATCTGTTCGGTCGTGCGTCGCGCAGACAGCGTTTTGGGGGCGGGCCGCGTTTGTGCCTGTGAGATCAGCGCGAACAGTAAAATAGCAGTGGTAAGGCCGGTTTTTCGTTTCATCCCTCGGGAGTTTTCGAACATGAGACGCAGCGGGTTGGTTTTTGTTACGAGTGTGTGATGAGTGGTTAAAGGTAGCCGCGCGATCTGCCCGACCCGGAGGGATTTATCTGAAGGGTGAGAAATTCCTGACGAATGGCGAAAAAAAATCGCCGTTAACTTTTCGTTAGGAAATGCGGGCGGGGCTCAGTTGAGCACTGAGCTTTCCTTGACGATATCTACTTTTTCGAGCGCCTTGATTTTATTCCATCCGCCAAGAACATTGCGGAGATTGTGCACACCCTGGCGCTTCAGGAGTGAAGCCGCAATGACGCTGCGGTAGCCGCCGGCACAATGCACGTACAGATTTTGGTTTTCTTCGAGGTGCGCCATGTTGCGGGGATCGATCATATCGTTCAGCGGCAGGTTCACGGCATCGCGGATATGGCCTTCCGCGTATTCAGTTGGGCGCCGGACATCGAGCACGATCAGGTTCCTGTCGAACGGAAGGTCCATCAGCATCTCATCCGGCTCCACGTCGACGATCATGTCAATTTCCTCGCCGGCATTTTTCCACGCTTCGAACCCGCCCTCGAGATAACCCTGCACCTTATCAAATCCAACGCGTGCCAGCCGGACTACGCTTTCCCGTTCTTTGCCGGGTTCCGTGACAAGTACCAGCGGTTTGTCGAAAGGCAGCAGGCTCCCCGCCCATTCAGCATAGCGTCCCTCGAGCCCGATGCTCACGGAGCCGGGCACAAAGCCCTGGGTGAAAACTGTTGCCTTTCGCGTATCGAGAATGATCGCATCTTCGTCAATCCATTTCTTAAACTCGGCATGCGAAAGTGGACGAAGGCTTTTTTCAAGCAGTTCGTCGAGGCTGTCGTAGCCTTCCTTGTTGATCTGCGCGTTGATCGGGAAATACTGGGGAGGCGGTGCAATGCCATCTGTCACTTCCCGGATGAATTGCTCGCGGCTCTCCGCGCGCATGGCATAGTTGAATTTCTTTTCGTCTCCGATAGTGCTGAAGGTATTTGGGCCAAGATTCTTACCGCAGGAGCTGCCGGGTCCGTGTGCCGGGTAAACGATCACTTCGTCGGCAAGTGGGAAAAGCTTGGCGTGAAGGCTGTCGTACATCATACCGGCCAGGTCCTCCATGGTGATCTCGTTTCCTTTCTGCGCCAGGTCGGGACGCCCGACATCGCCTACAAACAGCGTATCCCCCGTGAAGACACAATGATCCTGTCCGTTTTCATCTTTCAGCAGGTAACAGGTGGATTCGAGCGTATGTCCAGGCGTATGGAGCACTTGTATGGTCAGCTTTCCGATCCGGAACGTTTCGCCATCCCGCGCGATGTGCACCGGAAAGCGGGTTTGCGTACCCGGGCCATAAACAATTGGGGCGCCGGTAATACGGCTCAGGTCGAGGTGCCCGCTCACGAAGTCGGCGTGAAAATGCGTTTCAAATATGTACTTGATTTTCGCGTTCCTTTCAGTTGCCAGTTCCAGGTAGGCCTCGGTGTCGCGCAGCGGATCAATTACGGCGGCTTCGCCCTCACTCTCGATGAAATAGGCGGCTTCGCTCAGGCAACCGGTGTACAGCTGTTTGATGAACATGAGCAGATTTTGATACGCAAAAGTACTGATAAAAAGAAAGCGGTCCCGGGGGACCGCCTCGCATCAAAACTTCTTAAGAGTCAGCCAAGCAATTGATCCACAAACCGGTTCAGGTCGTCCAGCCGCTCGGTGTTGACCGAGTAATAGATGAACTTCCCGTCCCGCTCGGTCTTCACAAACCCGGCCTTCCGAAGGATGGCCAGGTGTTGTGAAGCCACCGACTGCTCCAGGCGCAACTTCACATAAATCTCGGTCACTGTCATTCGCCCGTGCTCGTCAATTAATTTCAGGATCTGTTGTCTGAGTTTATGATTCACAGCCCTCAGGATCAGCGCTGCCTTTTTTACATTCATCAGGTCCACCTTCAGGAAATTTCCGTTGTCACTGGGCGTGTTCACCATTGAGTAATTTTCCATAGCAAACCTTATTAAGTTATTAAAAGGATGTGTACACTGGATTAATTATTAGGAACAACTACAATTATTATGCAAACGAAGGCGCGGGACCGTAAAATTCTTTCAAATACCGGGGTTCCGTATATACCAGGTCAACAAAGCGCTTTGCAGTGAAATGTGCATGGGAAAGTTCTGCCATATGTGCGGCTGAAGCGTGGGTGTTGCTAAAACGGGCATTTGAATGCTCAATCAGGCCGCGCAGCTTCCCAATGCCCGTCCCGACAAAAAGTACAGGACCCGATTTCAGGAAATCAGCAAAACTGTCAGCGGTCAGGTGCATTTCCCGGGGAGCAAGTTTCTCTTCAAGCGCCGCAGTAAATACCGCGGTGTAAACGTCCATCCGGCGGGCATCGATCACGGGGGAGATCAGGTGCGAAGCTTCCTGTTTCGCTGCATAAGCGAGCAGTTCCAGGGTGCCGATCGCGATGAGCGGCAGGCTGCACGCATAACAAAGGCCTTTCGCCGCAGACAGTCCCACCCGAAGACCTGTGTAAGAACCAGGGCCGATGCTTACGGCAACAGCCGAGATGTCGGCCATATGACAGCCTGTTTCTGCGAGCAGCTCTGAGATGGCGGCATGCAACCAGGCGGCATGCTCTTTTTGTTCTCCGTGTTCCGCCATCGAAAGCGTGCGACCTTCCGTGGCCAGCGAAACCGATGCCCTTTCCAGCGCTGTGTCTATGTTCAGAATCAGGTTCACGTGTTCCTTGCTTCTACTTGCAGTAAAGGCGCCGGCTGATACCTCGGTTCGCTTCGTGCCAGTTCGGCCAGCAATTCATAAACATGTTTCGCTCCGATTCGTTCGCACCATTCGAATGGGCCGTAGGGATAGTTCGTGCCCAGCTTCATCGCGATGTCAATCTCCTCTCTCGTGCTCAGCTTCTCCGCCAGAGCGAAGAAAGCTTCGTTGATGATCATGCAAATTACTCTCGCAGAAACGAATCCGACAACGTCGGGAATCCACTCCACGGCGCGGTGGAAATGTGAAAAAATTTCCGCACCAATGGATTTGTTCTTTTCGCTCGCGGAAGCCTCAATGATTTTTCTTCCGAGAAAGCCGTGCCAGCCGTTGAAGCGAATCATATTCGGTGGAAATCCGGTGAGCGTAGCTGTAACCGAGCTGAGCAGGACGGGACGGTCTTTAATCTTGCTCCACTCTTTGATCCGTTGCAGGTCGGATTCAAAGCAAAGATCAACGAACCCGTCGGCCTGGAGCCTCGCCGCAACTGCGGGATCCTCGGTCCACTCGAGGATAAGCCCTTCGCTAAGCTCGTGCGCCAGCAATTCCTTCTTAGACGTTTCCATCCCGCAAACGACAAGGTGCATGTCCGGTTTTTTGCAAAGAAACCACATAAAGCTATATTCGTTTCCTTCAACGCCCGCATATGAACAAGACGATTATCAAAACCGTTTCGGCTCCCACACCTATCGGCCCCTACAGCCAGGCCGTTCTCACCGGCGGGTTGCTATTTATTTCGGGGCAGATCTGCCTGGACCCGGAAACGGGTGAACTGAACAACAAGGACGTGCAAACCGAGACCAACCAGGTGATGAGGAATTTGAAGGCGATCCTCCAGGAAGCGGGGCTCGATTTTCATAACGTCGTGAAGACGACCATCTTCCTAACCGACATGAATCGTTTTGCAGAAGTAAATGAGGTGTACGGAAAACATTTTGAAGGTTATTTTCCCGCCCGCGAAACGGTCCAGGTTTCAGCCCTTCCCAAATTTGTAAACGTTGAGATCAGTATGATTGCGGTGGGTAAGTAGGGAAAGTTGTTGAAGGTAATTGAAGGTTGTCCATATTCAACCATATTCAACTACATTCAACCATCAACCCCTTCAAAATCCTTTCTTCCACTTATTATTCTCCCGGTTCCAGTCAGGAATGAGCTTATCGGGATCGAGGACGAGGTCCCTGATTTCGGACGTAGTCGGCACCGAAAAGGTCCAGGTCGCACCGCGCTGCCAGATCTCAACGGGAAGTTTGAACTTATGCTCGCGGCCGTTGGCTTCCCGGATGAACACAGTGACGGGCATGGGCATTTTCTCGAGATTTTCCAGCGTCACTTCCGCGCCTTTTGAGGGCGTCTCGTCTTTATATTTTACCTCCTTCACCGCCTGGTCAATCTTCCAGTCGTTCAGCACCCATCCGCGCCAGAACCAGCCCAAATCTTCGCCGGAGACGTTTTCCATTGTGTGAAAGAAATCCCAGAGCGTCGGGTGCTTGTACGCCCAGCGCCGAATGTATTCGCGGAAAGCATTGTCGAATCTTTCCTGTCCCAGAACTGCGTTGCGTAATGTATGTAGCATCAGCGCCGGCTTCATATATGCGGTAATGCCGAGGTTTTCCTGCTGCACAGCGTCGGGAATATTATGCAGGCCGTCCATCTTTTCACCGAAAACATACCGGACCATGAACGGGGAAGTGGGATCCCCGAAGAAGCCCTGCTCCTTGAACTCACCTTTATTAAACGCCTCCGTGGACAGATCATTCATGAAGGAATTGAAGCCCTCGTCCATCCATGCATATTTTCTTTCGTTGTTGCCGACGATCATCGGAAACCAGGTATGTGCCACTTCGTGGTCGGTCACACCCCAAAGTCCGCTTCCGGATGCGCCTGAGCTGCAAAAAATGATTCCAGGGTATTCCATCCCGCCGACGACTCCGGCCACATTTACCATGGCGGGATAAGGATACTCATACCACTTCGAGGAATAATGCTCTACGGAAGCCTTCACCATTTCTGTGGAACGTTGCCAGCCGTCCTTCACGATGCTTTCCACCGGGTACACGCTTACCGCCATAGATTTTTTTCCACTGGGGAGATTAATGCGCGCAGCATCCCAGACAAAAGCTTTAGACGCCGCCCAGGCTACGTCGCGGGTATTCTGGATCCTGAATTTCCAGGTGCATGTGGCCTGCCGCGGACGCGAGGAGGGATCGTTGACTTCTTTACTGCTGCGAATCATTACGGTCTTGTCGCTGTTCTTCGCTTCGTTCCAGCGACGAAGCTGCTCGGAAGTGAAGCATTCCTCCGGGTTCAGCAATTCCCCGGAACCGACCACGATCAGGCTCGCCGGCGCAGTTACGGTAAATTCCGTATCTCCGTATTCGAGGTAGAACTCTCCTGCTCCCAGGTAAGGCATGGTGTTCCAGCCCTGGATGTCGTCATACACCGCCATTCGCGGAAACCACTGTGCGATCTGGTAGATCCATCCGTTTCTCGTCCTCAGCCGTCCCATCCGGTCGCTGCCGTACTCAGGGATCTCGAACTCGAAGCGCACAGTCAATTTTGTTTTTCCCCCGGCTGCCTGGAGGGGCGAAGGAAGCCAGACCTGCATGCGCGTGTCGGATACAATGTGTTTCGGTGTGGTGGCTTTCCCGTCCTGGTCCACGCTCAGTGACTGAAGCCTGTAGCCTTCCGTGAATTTGGAGTTTGCCCAACGCCCGCCTGCTTCTGTCGTCGTTGCCGAAGCACGGGAATCTTTCCGGTAAATATTCTGGTCAAGCTGCACCCAAAGAAATCGCAGATTGTCCGGGCTGTTATTGGTGTAGCTGATTTCCACTTGCCCGGTCACGGCATGTTTCACAGTGTCGAGCGTGCAGTGAATGCGGTAGTCGGCACGGTTCTGCCAATACCGGGGGCCGGGTTCGCCGCTGGCACTGCGGAATTCATTCCCCGGGTAAGGGTAGAACTGTGGATGAAATGCTTCCTTGTGATTGTAGGTCGATTGCGCAGATGCCGCCACCGCGACGAAGGCCGCGACGGCCAGGATAAGAACCTTCTTCATTGTGCTTCAATTGAATTAAAGGAGAAGCAAGATAACCGAAAAGGCTGCATGCCATTCCAACGTTCACATGTATTTAGAAATTTTTGTGCCCGGGTTTCAGGGAAACAGCTTTTCAGCAGTTGCGACACTTTCCGGCTTGCCCACATCCACGAAGCGGTCGCCGGTGTGATCGTAACCGTAAATCGCGTGGTCCCGCGCAAGGTCGAGATAGAGATCGATCAGCGAGAACTTCCCCTCGAATCCTCTTTCCTTCATCAGGTCAAAGATCCGATACTCGAAGACGGCAACACAACTGTAGGCTTTCAATTGCGGGGTCCTTTCGACCGGAGTTGCCATCTTCTCCTCACCGGTTCGTGTGTTCCTCCAACCGATCATACGTCCGGTATTATCGAATAGTAGATAACGCCAGGTTTTCCGGTCCATCACCCCAAAGCTCACCAGCGCCTGTTTTTCCTCATGAAAGCGCAAAAGCTTTCCGATATCAAGGTCTGTGAGAATGTCTACGTTCACTGTCGCAAAACGCCGGTCTTTTTCAAAAAAAGGCATCGCATGCAGCAATCCACCCCCGGTTTCAAGCAGTTCGTTTGATTCGTCGCTCAGCTGAACCCTGCTTCCCCACCCCCCGGATTGGCGTATCGCACCGGCCACCTGGTCCGCGAAATGGTGAACGTTTACCACCACGTCGCGGATTCCCTGCTGCTGCAGGTACCTGATGTTTCTTTCAAGCAGTGATTTTCCATTTACAAGAGCGAGCGCCTTAGGATGGTGGTCCGTCCAGGGCCTGAACCGTGTGCCGAGACCGGCGCTGAAGATCATTGCCTGCATATAAAAGAATGGGCGGGCGGTTGAAGTTCGTTATTACCTGTCATTCGTTCTGTTTGCCTCCGGCACGGGATTGCACCAGTTGCGCGCATCCTGCACGCAATGCCGAAGCTCGATCGTTGCGCGAAACTTATTCTTCAGATGACGCGCGAGGGCATCTGCGGCGTAGACGCTGCGGTGCTGCCCGCCGGTGCAGCCGAAGCTTACCATCAGGCTTTTGAATCCGCGGCGGATGTAATCCTCCACGGTAATGTCCACAATGTCGAAGACGCTGTTCAGGAACTCCTGCATCTTCGTTTGCTGCTCAATGAAGTCCTTTACCGACTTGTCGCGCCCGTGCAGGTTTTTAAACTCGTCGAATCTTCCGGGATTGAGAATTCCGCGGCAGTCGAACACAAAGCCGCCGCCATTGCCGGAGTCGTCCTGCGGAATGCCGTCGCGGTAGGAAAAGCTGCAGATCTTCACTACAAGCGGGGTCTCTTCGCTCGCCTGCACCGGAGTAAACTTCCCGATGATCTCATCGCTCACGCACATGTTGAGGACCTTCCGGAATTCCGGAACCACGATGCCGACGCTCTGGTTGCTGAAAAACGCTTTCAAATTCCTTAACGCAAGCGGGATGCTCGTCAGGAACTGCGCCTTCCGTTCAAAAAGCCCGCGGAAGCCATATGCGCCGAGCACCTGGAGCAAGCGGATCAGGACATATCCGTTGTATTGGCTGCGAAAAAGCGATCGATCCAGGTCGGAACCAATAAGCTGCCCGAAAGCATTCATGTAATCCACCAACAGGCTTTCCTTCCAGTCTTCCGGCAGGTTCGCCCGCGCCTGCCAGAGCATCGAAGCCACGTCGTACTGCGGCGCCCCCTTCATTCCGCCCTGGTAATCTACAAAATGTACGTCTGGGCCCGCTATTAGAATGTTGCGGCTCTGAAAATCGCGGAACATGAAATACTTGTATTCGGTGTGCGCAAGATAATTGCCAAGGGCCTCGAAATCGTCGAGCAACTTTTGCTTGTCGTACGGTTTGCGCAGCGCGTCGAGAAAATAATACTTGAAATAAAGCAGGTCGGCCATGATTGCCTGCTTTCCAAATTCCTTGTTCGTAAGGCAGCGGCTGTAATCCAGGCCTTCATCCCCGATCACCTGCATCCGTGCAAGCTCCTCGAGACTTTTGCGAAACAGGGAGTAAACATGCGGCGTTGTGCCTTCCGACTCCAGCAGGTGCAGCAGAAGCATGTCGCCGAGATCTTCCTGCAGGTAAGCGGTCCGATCTTCGTTGACTGCAAAGATCTGCGGCACATGCAGCTGTTTTTCCCGGAAATGCCGGCTGAAATAAATGAAGGTCTCGTTCTCCTGCACGTTCACGCCGTAGGTGCCGATAACAGATTTTCCATCCTCTCCATGTAAGCGGAAATAGCGGCGGTCGCTCCCCGACTGGGGAAGAACGGTCACATCCGCCGGCGCCGATCCCGACCATTTTTTATATAATTCCGAAACCGCCTGTATCAGGAGCTGCATCGGGCAAAATTAGCGAATGCCGACTGGTGATCGCGGTTGCAGGCTGGCACAATCTTTAAACCAAATGCGTCATGGCTGCGATCAGAAAAAAGCGAACGCCTAAAAAAACGAAGCCGGCTCCGGGAAGGCGATCTCCATTTCCCCATGCTTTGGAACCGATGCTGGCGACAAGAGTGGACACACCGTTCGCGGATCCGGACTGGCTGTATGAAATGAAGTGGGACGGCTATCGCATTTTGGCGCACAAGCAAAGAAAAAATGTGGTGCTTCATTCGCGCGGCCTCCAGGATTACACCGGCTGGTATCGACCAATAGCCCGTGAACTGTCAAAAATACAGGCAGATTTGGTGCTGGACGGAGAAATCGTAGTGCTGAATGAAGAGGGTATACCTCATTTCGACGCGCTGCAGCGGTACCGGGAAGGTGATGCAATTCGCTACTATGTTTTCGATCTGCTTTGGTACAATGGAAAAAGCCTGCTTGGGGTTACCCTGGAGCAGCGCAAGGAAATGCTGCGGGAACTGCTTCCCGTTTCCCGGCTGATCGAGTTCAGCGAGGACTTTGACGATGGAGTCAAACTGTTTGCTGAAGCAGAAATGCGCGGAATGGAGGGAATTGTCGCGAAAAAAAGAAACTCGCTTTACCGTCCCGGTGAAAGGACGCGGGACTGGCTGAAGATTCCGGCTGTGAAGCGGCAGGAGTTCGTCATCGGGGGTTGGACCGAATCCGATACGCCGCGGCTGTTTCGTTCATTAATATTTGGAGCATATAAAACCGGCGAGCTGCATTTTGTCGGCCACTCCGGCGGCGGCTGGAAAGAAAAAGAAATGCGCCGCATCCTGGAGCGACTGCAAAAGCTCGAGACCAAAAACTCCCCGTTTGTCAACAACGTAGATATCCGGCACCGGATACACTGGGCGAAGCCCACACTGGTCGCGGAATTCCGATACGACACGTTTACCGCCGGCGGCAAGATCCGCAAGCCGGCGATCTTTCTGGGCTTTCGTGAAGACAAGAATCCGAAAGAAGTGGTATTTGAACGCACGGAAGAGACAAAGAACGCGGTTCGTTCGAGGCGTACTTCCCCCGCAAGCAACTGGCCCAGGCTGGAAAAGATCCCGGTCAGCTCGCGCGAGGATTTCGAAATAGACGGCTGCCGCATCGAGCTCACGAACGTCGAGACGCAGCTCTGGTCTACGGTACATCGCGCCGACCTGATACGGTATTACAACGAGATCGCACCCCAACTGCTACCTCATATCCGCGGTCGCCCGCTTTCATTACACCTGAAGCCTAACGGACCGATGGCCCCGGGGTTTTACATCAAGGATATGGAAGGTCGGCAACCGGAATGCGCGGAAATATTTTCAGTGAAGCGCAAACATCCACAGTCGGGGAAAAACCCGGTAATTGACTACCTTGTTTGTAACAACCGTGCCACGCTGCTGTGGATGATCAATCTTGGGTGCATTGACGTGAATCCATGGACTTCCCGGATCTCGAATTACCTCTACCCCGACTTTATCGTGATCGACCTGGACCCTTCAGACGAAGATTTCGGGAAGGCGGTAGAGACAGCACGGGCGGCACACCAGATTTTTAGGCAGGAAAAGCTGAAAGCTTTCGTGAAGACCTCGGGGAAAACCGGAATACATCTTTACCTGCCCTGCAGCGGCTTCGACTTTCCCCAGGCGCGCATTATCGCGGAAAACCTCTGCCGTGAGATTCATTTCCTGGTGCCAGGCATAACTACCATCGAGGTATCGGTCGCAAACCGCGGAGCGAAACTCTACGTCGATCCTAACCAAAACGACGAAGCGGATACGGTGGCCGCCCCCTATTCCGTACGGCCTTTCAAACATCCAACCGTGTCCACGCCGCTGGAATGGAAAGAGGTAAAGGCCGGTCTCGACCCTGCAGCATTTACGATCCACACGATCCCAAAACGCATTCAAAAGAAAGGCGAACTCTGGGAAGGCATGCTGGACCCCAGGCTGTTGCAAGCAAATGTGAAAGGACTAAAACGTTACCTCTGAAACCCCTCCAGGCGGGGAGAGCAGGAAATACGACTATTTTTGCGCTAACAGTTGTGAGCAAATGGTCGGCCAGCCTACAAACAAGATCCGAATCGTTACAGCCGCGAGTCTTTTCGACGGTCACGACGCTGCCATTAACATCATGCGGCGGATCCTGCAGAGCAAAGGGGTCGAGATCATTCATCTCGGTCATAACCGGAGCGTGAAGGAGATCGTGGAGGCCGCGATTGAAGAAGACGTGCAGGGCATCGCGATCACCAGCTACCAGGGCGGCCATGTCGAGTTTTTCAAATACATGAAAGACCTGCTGGAAGAAAACGGATGTGGTCACATACGCATCTTCGGCGGAGGCGGAGGCACCATCCTGCCGGAGGAAATCGAGGAGCTTCACCGCTACGGCATCACGCGGATCTATTCCCCGGATGACGGACGCAAAATGGGGCTCGAAGGAATGATCGAGGACGTCATTCGTGAGTGCGACGTTCCGCTGAACGGCAGCGAATTTCAAAACGGGCTGAGTCTCGGTGAAGTAAAGGATGTCCGGAAAATTGCACGGGCCATTACGCTGGCGGAAAGCGGGGTGAACGGCAAGCCGGCAATCGCGCCTGAAAGCGAAGCGAAAACAATTCCTGTTTTGGGCATTACCGGGACCGGCGGGGCGGGTAAAAGCAGTGTGACTGACGAGATCGTCAGGCGCTACCTGAATAATTTTCCCGAAAAGACCGTAGCGGTAATTTCCGTGGATCCTTCGAGAAAAAAAACTGGAGGAGCACTGCTGGGGGACCGTATCCGGATGAACGCGATCTCGAGCCCCCGCGCTTACATGCGCAGCCTCGCCACCCGCGAGAGCGACAAGGCGCTCAGCCGCCACGTACAGGATGCGATCGAAGTTTGCCGCTCGGCGGGATTTGACTTCATCATCCTCGAGAGCGCGGGCGTGGGACAGAGCGACGCTTCCATTCTCGACCACTGCGACGTAAGCCTGTACGTGATGACGCCTGAATACGGCGCAGCTTCCCAGCTTGAGAAGATCAATATGCTCGACTATGCGGATGTAATTGCTATAAACAAGTTCGACAAGGCCGGGGCCATGGATGCTCTGGCGGAAGTGCGCAAGCAATACAAGCGTAACCACCAGCTTTTCAGGGCTGCCGACGACCAGCTTCCGGTAATCGGCACCGTGGCAAGCAAGTTCAACGACGACGGTGTGAACCGCCTGTTTGAGCTGCTTTTGAAAACGCTTCAAAAGAAAACGAACGTCGTTTTCGGCGAAGTTTACTTCGAGCAGACCGCGAAGGTCACGCAGTCTATTATTCCCTCGTCCCGGGTCCGGTACCTGAGCGAAATCACAGAAACCATACGGGAATACAACCAGCTTGTGCACGACCAGTCGGAATTCGCCTCGAAGCTGTACCGGCTGCAAGGCACACTGGAATTATTCCGGGAAATGGGGGAATCGGATCTGGTGCGGCATATTGAGGGACAAATAAATTATTACACCGAGCAGCTGACGCCCGTTGCGCGAAAGCTGATCACCAACTGGGCCGAGAAGATCAGGGCATACCAACAGGATTATTACGAATACAAGGTGCGCGACAAGGTGGTGCGGCAACCGTTGTACAGCACCAGTCTTTCCGGGACGCGGATCCAGAAAGTGTTACTGCCGAAATACCGCGACTGGGGTGACCTGCTTCGTTGGCAGGCGCAGGAAAATGTGCCCGGGAGCTTTCCTTTCACTGCGGGTGTGTTTCCACTGAAGCGGGAAGGTGAAGATCCCACGCGGATGTTTGCGGGAGAAGGGGGACCAGAGCGAACGAACCGCCGCTTTCACTATGTCAGTCTCGACCAGGCAGCTAAACGGCTGTCCACCGCCTTTGACAGCGTGACGTTGTATGGCGAAGACCCGGATTACCGGCCGGACATTTACGGGAAAGTCGGAAACAGCGGAGTCAGCATCGCCACCGTGGACGACGCGAAAAAACTTTACAGCGGCTTTGATCTCTGTGATCCCAAAACTTCGGTGAGTATGACGATCAACGGGCCGGCGCCGATCATCCTCGCGTTTTTCATGAATGCCGCCATTGATCAGCAATGCGAGAAATACATTATCAAAAACGGGCTGGGCGAAAAGATCAACAAGCTGATCGAATCCAAATACAATCCTGAGCAATTGCCGCGCTACACCGGGCTGGACGGAAATTCTGTTGTTCCGGCAAAGGGGGGATTTACCGGGCAGTTGCCGGAAGGAAATGACGGTCTGGGGCTGCGGCTGCTGGGACTGAGCGGCGCGGATGTGTTGCCACCGGAAGCGTATGAAGAATGCCGGCGCCGGGCGCTGCAGCACGTCCGCGGCACCGTGCAGGCGGATATTCTCAAGGAAGACCAGGCTCAGAACACCTGTATTTTCTCTACCGAATTCGCGTTGAAGCTAATGGGCGATGTGCAGGACTATTTCATCCGCAACCAGGTCCGCAATTTTTACAGCGTAAGCATCAGCGGCTACCACATCGCGGAAGCCGGCGCCAATCCGATCACGCAGCTCGCCTTTACGCTCGCCAATGGATTCACCTACGTGGAGTATTACCTGAGCCGCGGAATGCAGATTGACGAGTTCGCTCCGAATCTGTCGTTTTTCTTCAGCAACGGTATGGATCCAGAGTACAGCGTCATTGGGCGGGTCGCACGCCGCATCTGGGCCAAGGCGATGAAGTACAAATACAAGGCGAACAAGCGGAGCCAGATGCTGAAATATCACATCCAGACTTCGGGCAGGAGTCTGCATGCACAGGAGATCGATTTCAACGACATCCGTACTACCCTGCAGGCTCTGTACGCGATTTACGACAATTGCAATTCACTACACACAAACGCTTACGATGAAGCCATCACCACCCCCACGGAGGAAAGTGTGCGGCGCGCCATGGCGATCCAGCTAATCATCAACCGGGAGCTTGGAACGGCAAAGAACGAAAATCCGAATCAGGGTTCCTTCCTCATAGAAGAGCTCACCGACCTGGTGGAGGAGGCCGTAATGGCGGAATTTGACCGCATTACCGAACGCGGCGGAGTGCTGGGAGCGATGGAACGAATGTACCAGCGCAACAAGATCCAGGAAGAAAGCCTTTATTACGAACACCTGAAACATACCGGTGAGCTGCCTATCATCGGCGTGAACACCTTTCTGAACAAGAAAGGAAGTCCTACTACAATTCCGGGCGAAGTGATCCGCAGCACGAAAGAGGAAAAGGAACAGCAGATCCGCAACCTGAAAGCATTCCACGAAAGGAACCGCGACAAGAGCGACACCGAGCTGGAGAAACTGAAATCGGTAGCCATCAATAACGGAAATCTTTTTGAGCAGCTCATGGAAACCGTTAAGTACTGCTCCCTGGGACAGATCACCCATGCCCTGTATGAGGTGGGAGGGCAGTATAGGAGGAATATGTAGGGGAAGGTGGGGGAATATTGTTGAAGGTTGTTGAAGGTTGTTGAAGGTTGTTGAAGGTTGTTGAAGGTTGTTGAAGATTGTTTAGAATGAGGATGTGTCGACCTCATCACTCATCACTCATCACTCATCACCCATCACCCATCACTCATCACCCATCACTCATTACTCTTCACCATCCAAAATCCAGCACCACATTCTTCCCATACCTCTTGTGCGGCTGGATGGAGACGCCGATGCGGTTAAAGGAACTGAGGCAGATGTACCGGTGGCCGAGACTCTCCACATTTTCGTCGATCAAAAGTCCCATCAGCATTTCAAGCGGTGTCTGGTGCCCGTAGTCGCAGCATTCAGCATGAAAATTTTTCTTTCTGTGGCATTCTTCCGTTTGCCGCACGTG
>Ga0196980_1000207_pt1 | contig 16494 bp, 15 predicted proteins | sample S3_1013CmetaG_FD_155486 | JGI IMG/M metagenome (GOLD analysis project Ga0196980, IMG submission 155486) | Soil microbial communities from Anza Borrego desert, Southern California, United States - S3_10-13C | ecosystem: Environmental > Terrestrial > Soil > Desert | place: USA: California... | reverse complement strand
CGCCAGCACGGCGTCGCGGAAGCGCACGCCGGTCGCGCGCGACTTGACCACCACCAACGCCGCCTGATCGACGCCGCCCGACAGGCATTTGCGGAGATTGGCGGCCTCGTGGGCGCCCGGCGTGGTGACCGACACCTCGAAGGCGACGCGCAGGCCGTCCCGCTCGAGCAACACGTCCGCCTGACCGCCGCCGACGGAAGCCTCGACGGTGGCGCGGAAGCCCTGCTGCTGGCCGAGCTCGCGGATCAGCGCCTGCAGATAGCGGTGCTGCGGACCGCCCTTGCCGGGCTCGACGGCCGGTCGGGTGGGACGGACCGGCGGCGGACCTGGCGGGCCCGGTAAGAGGACGACGTCCTCCGCGTCCGGCAGGGGCGGGTGCGGTGCGCCGACGTCGGGAGGTCGGGCCGCGGCGGGCGCCGGCGGCGCTTCGGCGGAGGCCGTGGGAAACGCCGGCAGCTCCGCCTCCATCGGCGCGCCGCAGTAGCGCGTCCGGTTGGCGTCCAGCAGACGCTCGAAGGCCTCCGCGCTCGAGGTCGGTTGCCGCTCCAGATAGCCGAGCGGGGTGGTGAGGCGCACCGCTCCAGGCGTCATGTTCTTCAGCCACGCGGCGAACTCGGTGCGGTCGCGCCGCCGGCGCATGCCTTCGATGAAGTCGGCCGTGGTGTGCAGTTCGTCGGCGAAGGCGCGGGCGTCGCGGGCCGACACCCCGCCGGCGAACTTCAACGAGGTGTTGGCGTGCAGCGCCGCGCGCAGCCGCGGCGACAGCTGATCCAGGGTCTGGTGCGCCAGGGTCAGGCCGACGCGATACTTGCGGGCCTGATTGAGGATGGTCTCGACATCGTCCCCGAAATACTCCTGCGCCTCGTCGATGTAGACGAAGGTCGGCGTCCGCTTCTCCGCCGCAATGACCGACCGCTCCAGCGCCGCCTGGGCGATCATGGCGATGAAGAACCGCCCCAGCAGGGCGCTGCCGTCCGACTTGAGCAGGTCCTTGGCGGTGGAGACGAGGATGATCTTGCCTTCGTTCATGGCCGCGTAGAGGTCGAGCTTGTTCTCGCGCTGCAAGAACATGCGCTCGAAGGCCGGGGTCGACAGCACGCCCCACAGCCGGCGCAGGATCTGCTTCTTGGTGGCGGCGAAGGACGGGGCGAAGAACTCGGTGGCGAAGAAATGCCGCGCCGAGCCCTGCAGCCGGCCCATGTGCGGCTTGAACGGCGCGCCGTCCTCCATGACCTGCATCAGGGTGTGGAGGGTGGCGCCCGGAATGGTGATCATCAGCCGCGCCAGATAGCGGAAGATCACCCCCTGCTTCTGGGTCAGCTCGGCCCCGAGCATGGCCCCGAAGAAGGTCTCGTAGAGCTCGACGACGCCGTTCAGCACCCGCTCCCGGTCGACGGCCGAATAGCCCTCGGTCCGATCCAGATGGGCGTCGAACAGGTTGAGCGCGGCCGGGAACTCGATGTCCGACGGATCAACCAGCACCAGCCGGTCGGCGAGGCTCCCTTCCGACTCCGGCGAGAACAGCTCCAGCCGCAGCAGCTTCTGGATCAGGTCGCCCTGGCTGTCGATCACCACCACGGAGCGGCCGTCCTCGACCGCCTTGACCAGATCGTCGTGGATCAGCCGCTGCAGCAGCTGGGTCTTGCCGTGGCCGGTGCCGCCGATGATGTGGCAATGCTCGAAGCGCATCGCGTCGGGCACCCGGAACGGCACCGGCAGGTCGAGCAGGTCGGCGAAGGGCGTGCCCGCCAGGTACAGTTCGACCAGTTCGGACGGGGTCTTGCCCTTCTGCCGCGTCGGGACGATCAGCCGGTCGGAGACGGCCTGCGGATCGGCCTCCGGCGAGAAGCCCGAGGCGACGAGCATGTTGGTGATCAGCCGCACCCGCAGGCGCTCGAACAGTTCCAGCCGCAGCGGCTCGTCGTCATAGGGCAGCATGACAAAGCGCTCGACGGCCTCCGCCGGATCGTCGAGCAGTTCGATCAGGGGCACGCCGAGCGCATCGCCGCCCTCCGTGTCCCAAGGGGCGAAGCACCCCTCCGGCAGCGTCTGGAACAGGCGGCGCAAGCCCTCCCGGAGTCGGCCCCGGACGAGGCCGAACATGCGTTCAAAGTCCCCCGCCCAGCGGCGCCGGCGCACGAGCAGCTTGCGGACCTCGACGGCGACCGCCGCGTCGCCTTCGATCACCGGCCAGTCGGCTTCCAACGCGATCAGATCCTCGCCGCGCAGCACCCCCTCGGCCGCATCGGTGGCGGCGATCAGCACCGGCAACGCGGGGATGCGGTCGCAGGTCCGAATCACGTCCTTGACCACCTCGATGGCCAGATCGTCGACCGGCGTCTCGGCCAGGGGCGAGGCGCGCCACAGGGCCTCTACCTCGGCCCAGCGCTCGCGCGTCTCCTGCAGCTCCCGCCCGCGGGTGCCGCCGGCGAGCCAGTTGGTAAGGTCGCTTCGGCCGAACACGCGCTACAGTTCGAGGACTTCTTCGCCACCGAAATGGGAGGCGGCGTCGAGCACGGCCTTGAAGGTCCGCGCCGCCTCGCGGATCTGCTCCTCGATGGCCAGCAGCTCGACCACGTCCTTGACCTCGATGCGCTTGCCGCCCTCGAGATCCTTCACCGTCAGGGTCAGGGTCACCGCCTTCCAGGCCAGTCGCGAGGCCACCCCCAGCAGGCCGCTGCCGCCGGTGATCTCGTGGCTGGCGTAAAGCTCCGTGTCCTGGAGCTTATATTTGCGGATGCGCTCCCTCTCGTCGGCGGACAGGTCCGCCCGCACCTCGAGGGTGAAGAGCACCTTGCCCAGCAGGCCCGCGCGCTGGTCACGCCGTATCAGCAGTTTCATCGCCCCCTCCCAGAGCATCGCCGCGAGGCCCCGCCGCCGGCTCCGCTCTGCAGCGGTCGCCTCGCTTGCCGCGCGGTGTCCGCCGCATTGATCCGCCAATCCAGGCCGGAGCGGCAGGGAGATCGCACGCCGAGGCGCAGACCCTGCACGTCGCCGGCCGCCTATCCACGCTCGTTCAAGCTGCCGCACGTTACCTAAAGTATTATATTTGGCAACCACCGTTCTCCGACGGGTGGGCCGCTGCGAGCGCGACCCAACACGCTCGGCCTCTGCACCCCGAGCCCGGCTCGTCGGGGCGGGGCCCGATTCGAGAATCCCGTCTGGCGCCCGCGTCTTAACCAACATAGGCTGCGACGCGGAGGGGCGATGACGGGACGACTTACACAGCGTCAGCTGGAGTGCTTGCGGCTGTCGGCGACGATGACCGACAAGGATATCGGTCGGCACCTCGGCATCTCACACCACACGGTCAGTCTTCATATTCGCGAAGCCCTCCGCCGGCTTGAGGTTTCATCCCGGAAGGCGGCGTTGCGCCGACTAGCATGCGAACCGCTATACGGACTGGACGCTATGGCCGTCGCGCCGACCCCGGCGCTGGATCGGCCTGCGCCGGGCGATCCGGCGGATGACGCGCGGGGACTGATCGAGACCCCGACCGCCGCCTGGTTTCTACCGCCGCCGCCGCGGCGCGGTTTCCGGCTCGGTCTGGTTCTCGTCTTCGCCGCCGTCGCCGCCTTGATCACGGTCGGGATTGTGAGTGTGGTGTCCGGAGCCGTCGGGGCCCTGGCGTCGCACGCGCCGCCCGCCGCCAACCTGACGCAGGACTGATCACCAGCGTTAGGAACCAGATTATGAAGAACAGACATGTCGGCGTCCGGATCGCCCGCCGCCTCCAGACTGCGGAACACGCCGTCGACAAGGCCATGGTCGAGACCAGCGCCCTGATCCAGGCCATGATCGAGAGCCGGGCCGATGCGGGGTTCGCGGCGGCGGTCGGGCACCCCGCCCTCCTCGACATGGTGCGCGGGCTGTCCCAACTCGCCGAGGCCAGGGGCGCCGTGGTGGACGGCCACAACGGGCTCGCCGCCGTGGCCGAGGCTCACGCGATCGGCTGGAGACTGGACGGGCCGCTCGAGGACAAGCCGATCGCCGTCGTCGAGGCGGTCCCGGCGGCCGCCTGAGGCGGGTCTGGGAGCCGGCATGACCTCAACGCAGCTCTCCGTCCTGTGCCTGAGCATCCTCAGCATCGGGCTCCAGCTGTGGAAGGGCCGGGGCGCGGAACGGCTCGCCGCTCTCGCCTTTCTGGCGGCGATGCTGGTCACGCCCTTGGTGGACGGCGTCCAGATCGACGGGCTGCGATGGGGTGTCGCCCTCGTCTCGGTCAGCCTCTTCGGCGCCCTGCTCTGGTTGAGCCTGACGGCCGACCGTTGGTGGCTGATGGCGGCGGCGGGCGTGCAGTTGCTCACCGTCGCCACCTATCCGGTGGCCATGCTCACTCCGGACGGACAGGTCTGGGCCAACGTCACCTTCCGCTTCGTCGTCTGGGTCGAGTTGATGCTGATCGGGCTATTCGGCGTGTGGGAGGCCCGCACGGCGACCTACGCCCGGCCGCGTTCGGCCGGCGGCTGAGCGCTCGATCCCATCATTCCAATGTTCGCGGCCAAGCCGCAACCACCGTCCCGAGGGGGGACTGCATCATGTCTGACAAATGGACTTTTGAGACAGCCTTCGATTTCTGGCGCCGGCACGTCACGACGGATCTGGAAGCGGTCTGGGACCGCTTCGTCTCGGCCGAGGCCTTCCTGCTCGACCACAAGCCGGGAACGCCGCTCGAGGCGGACGGCGTCTTCGAGGTCCTGCTCGAACAGGGATCGGATGGACGAGGCGACGGGCGCGACCGACGCGCGCTCCAGCGCCTTCGCGCCTATGTTCGCGGCCTCCCCCAGGCCCTCGCGGCGGCGGCCTAGGATACGCGGCTGACCGCTCTTGCCTCGCCGGGGCTCTTTCGGCCAAGGTCGCCCCAAGGAGACCTGTATGCCGCGCGCCATCGCCACCACCGACCCCGTCGATCTCGTCGTGGGCCAACGGCTGAAAGCCGCCCGGCAGCGCTGCGGCCTGTCCCAAGCCGAGCTCGGCAAGGCGATGAACCTGAGCTTCCAGCAGGTCCAGAAATACGAGCGGGGCACCAACCGCATCTCGGCCTCGATGTTGGTCCGCGCCGGCAAGGCGCTCGGCGTGCCTGTGGCCGACTTCTTTCCGGACGTCGAACCCGATCCGGCGGCCGACTCCCGTATCGATATCCGGTCGCTACGCGGCGGCGAGGCGCTCACGGAGCATTTCGCGGCCATGGGGCCAGAGCGACGCGCCCTCCTGCTGCAGATCGCCCAAGCGTTCGCGCTCGGGCCGGATGACCGCTCCTCCGGCTAGCCGCTACGGGGGCGTTCCGCCGACCCGTCTGCCGGGCGGGACTAGAGGCCTTGGCGATAATGCGCCAGACCGACGGCGGCGGCGGCGAACAGCGCGCCGCGTGCGTCCTCGCTCTCCCAAGGCCTGCGCCGCTTTGGCAACCGGTGGCGGAACGCTTCGCAATGCCGCGCGACGGCCTCGGCGATCTCCCGTCGCGTGCGCGCCTTCACCTCCGAAAAAGCCTCGCGCACCTCGGCGCGGCTGTAGACGGCGGTTTCGACGCCGCGGTGGTCGGCGGCGCGCCGAACCGCCCGGCAGAGATCGGCGATGCGCAAGGCGCGGCGGGTCGTGGCGCGGTCGTAGGCCTCGAGCACGAGGGTTTCGGGGGCGGAGCGGTCGAGCAGCCGCTCGAGACGGCGCAGGCAGCTGGCGTTCTTGTCCGCCCCCACCGAAACCAGGCCCCAGTCGACCGGTGCGAAGGGGCCCTCGAACAGCACCCAACCGAAGCCGCGGCTGGTCGGATGGAAGGCGAGCACCCGCTCGCCGGCGGCCGTCGCCACGACGGAGCTCATACGATGTCCGGGTTAGGCGTGCGCCCGATCATCTCGAGCAGCAGGGCGCGCTTGCGCGCGGCCCCGGCGTCGACGCGGCCGCGCAGCTGCTGATCCAGGCGCGCGGCGTGGCGCATGACCACGTCGTGGTTCTCCTCGAACAGATCCGGAAACAGTTCGGCGACGCCGACGCCGAACACCGCCTCGCAGCGGATGGCGAACGGCAGGCTCGGCCGCCCCTGGCCGAGTTCGAGCCGGGAGACGACGCTGCGCGAGGCGTGGCCGAGCAGCAGGGCGAGCTCGCGTTGGGACAGCGCCCATCGCTTGCGATGGAGGCTGAGATAGTTGCGGTGGGACATAGGCGGGGAGCGTTAGATGAGCGACCGATGACGATCGTTCCGTCATCTTCCCCTGAACGGCGCCTTGGCCGTAGACGGCCGATTGCCCCGCGCGGCGACCGCCGCCGGCCGGGGCCGCGGCCCCTCCCGGGGCCCGTCAGGCCGCCGCGGATTCGACCGGAACGCCGTAGCGGGCGGCCAAGGCCTCGACCTTGCCGCGCTCGCCGGCGGGGATCACGAAGACGCCGTTGGACTTGGCCGTGGCCAGCTTCAGCCGTTCGCGCAGGCGCCAGCCGACCTGGCGCGGACTGGCCGGCGGCGTGCGGCTGTCACCGCCAAGCCGGTTGAAGGCCTCGGTCACCGCCGAGACGGTGACGCGGCCTCCGGCGGGGTCGGCGAAGCGCTCGGCGAGCGCCTGGACCAACAGGCCCTCGGGCGAGGCGGCGCGTTCAGCGGCCATACGTCGCTGCTCACGGGACATCGCCTGATGGAGCTCGGCGCGCAGGGCCGGGTCCTCCATCAGCGACAGCAGGGACAGGGCGGTCTGGTTGAGGCGCGGATCGACGCCGGCGGCTTGGCGATCCGGGTGCGGCCGCACGCGCGCGCGCTGCGTCAGCCGCCAGGCGAGGAGCGCGTTGCGCAGGTCGAGCGCCTCCCGGTGCAGCTCCGGCGGGGTCTGGATCGGGATGTCCGACCGCAGCGGCCGCTGCCCGGTCTCCTCGGTCAGGAAGCGGCTCTCGAGCGCCCGGTCGGCGAAGCCGTGCCGCATGGCCACCAGCTTGGGTCCGTAAACCCGGAAGGCGCGTGGATTGAGCTCCTTGTGCCGGTTGGTCATGGTCCGCAGCACCGGCAGGCCGGCGGTGTTGCCGTTGTTGAGGATCTTGCTCAGCGGCGCGGTCGCGTCCGAGAAGCGGAAATCCGCCTCGTCGAGCACCAGGGTGCCGCCGAAGGCGTCGAGCACATGGAAGATCGGCGACACCGTCGAGGCGCCCGAGGCGAAGAACGGCTTGTAGCAGAGCGCCCCGATGGCGGTCAGGGCACGGGTCTTGCCGGTGCCGTAGTCGCCCCTCAGCCGCAGGTACGGCAGTTCGTGGAAGGCGTCGTAGACCCAGCTCAGCAGCACATAGTGGGCGGCGATCGCCTCGAAGGTCGGCGACAGGTCGACGTAGCGGTGCAGGAAGGCCTGCACCCCGGCCACCAGCGCCGCCTGGGTGGTGAAGGCCCCGACGGCGGAGGGCAGCAGGACGCAGCCGGTGGCGATCAGATTGTTGTCGGCGGCGTAGGGGACGAGCCGCTCACCGTCGGCGAGGTCGATCGCGTCATGGACGGCGACGGGTCCGTCTGGGTCCGCCAAGGCCAGGGCCGTGGCGCGGCGCTCCGGGTCGTAGAGCAGCTCGATCAGCCGCCCGTCGGGCAGAACGCGCGAGACGGTCGGCGTCGGCCCTGAAGTGGCGCGGTCGCTCATGACCTTCAGCCTACGCCCCGCGGGGCGAGCGGAAAGACGGTCGGCGGTCGCGTGGAGAGTCTTTCGAGACAGGCCCGCTTCAGTATAGCGCGCCGGGGCGCGCGTTTTTCCAGAGGTGGGGATGGCGGGCCGGATCGAGCCGCCGGCGCGGCCGTCCTCTCCGTAGAGCTAAGGGACTCCGTCCCTCGCGCGCGCCAGGGTGCGCGGCTGCGCCGCCGGCCCGCGGGGTGTCCCCGGTCTTCCTTCGCTGCGCTCCGTGCAGACCGGGCGATCCCCCTCCCCGCGGTCCGCCCTGGCCCTTGCTACCCCTGGTCTCGCCGACGGGCAGGGGAGCAGGCGGAATTTCGCCTGCTCCCCAACCCTAGGAGACGTGATCATGACTGCCGCTTTCGAAACCGCGCCGACCGCCGAAGCCGCCGTCCCGGAGCATGGGACCGTGGCCTTCATTCCGCTCAACCGGCTCAAGAAGTCGCCGCGCAACGCCCGCAAGACGCCGCACAGCGCCGCCGACATCGAGGCGCTGGCGGCCAGCACTCGCGAGAAGGGCATCCTCCAGCCGCCCGTGGTCGAGCCTGAGCTCGGGCCGGACGGACAGCCGACCGGCGACTACCTCGTCACCATCGGCGAGGGCCGCCGGCTGTCGCAACTGCTCCGCGCCAAGCGCAAGGAGATCAGGAAGACCCAGCCGATCCGCTGCGTCGTCGACACCGCCCACGACGCCTTCGAGATCAGCCTCGACGAAAACGTCACTCGCTTCGCCATGCACCCCGCCGACCAGTTCGAGGCCTTCCGCGATCTCGCGGACAACAAGGGCTGGGGCGCCGAGGAGATCGGGGCGCGCTTCGGGGTGTCACCCACTCTGGTCCGGCGGCGCATGCGGCTCGGAGCGGTCAGCCCGGTCTTGATGGCCGCCTACCGGACCGGGGACCTGACGCTGGACCAGTTGATGGCCTTCGCGGTCAGCGAGGATCACGCCCGGCAGGAACAGGTGTTCGCCGGCCTGTCCTGGAATCGCTCCCCGACCTTCATCCGACGCATGATGACCGAGCACGAGGTCGAGGCCTCCGACCGGCGCGCCCGCTACGTCGGCGTCGAAGCCTATGAGGCGGCGGGCGGAACGGTCCGGCGCGACCTGTTCAGCGAGGACGGCTCGGGCTGGTTCGCGGACGCCGCCCTGCTCGACCGGATGGCGCTGGAGAAGCTGGCCGCCGAGGCGGAGGCCGTGCGCGCCGCCGAGGGCTGGCGGTGGGCGGAAGGTCGGCTCGACCATCCCTACGACCACGGTTGCCGCCGGGTCTATCCGCGCGTGGTGGAGCCGGACGCGGAGACGCAGGCCCGGCTCGACGCCCTCGCCGAGGAGTACGACGCCATCGTCGCGTCCTGCGGCGAGGATGAGTGTCTGACCGAGGAACAGGACGCCCGCCTGACCGAGATCGACGCCGAACTGGCGGCGGCCCGGCCGGAGCGCTACGACCCCGAGGCGGTGGCGCGCGGCGGCCTGTTCGCCGTCCTCGCCCACGAGGGTGTCCGCATCGAGCGCGGCTTCATCCGGCCAGAGGACGAGGCGCAAGCGGAAACCGAGCCGGATGCCGGGAGCGGCAGGGACGATGATGCGGAGCGCGAGGCCGACGCGCCAGACGATCAGGCGGACCGGACGGAAACCCGCAAGACCCTGTCCGAACGGCTGGTCGCCGACCTCACCGCCCACCGCACGGCGGCGCTGCGCGACGCCCTCGCCGAACAGCCGCAGGCCGCCTTCCTCGCCGCCCTGCACGCCCTGACCCTGCAGACCTTCTATTGCGGCGGCGAAACCTGCCTCGACCTCCAGATCGCCAGCCTCGCGCTGGAGGGCCATGCCGAGGGTCTGGCGGAGACGGCGGCGGGGCGCGCGCTCGAGGCGCGGCACGCCCTCTGGGCGGGCCAGCTTCCCGACGACCCGGAGGCCCTGCTGGCGGCCTTGCAGGCCCTGCCCGACGAGGGGCGGCTGGCCCTGTTCGCCCATGTCGTCTCGCTCGGCGTCAACGCCGTGCAGCGGGTCGGGACCTCGCGCCGCGCTCTGGCCCACGCCGGGGTTCTGGCCGAACTCGTCGGCCTCGACATGGGCCGCTACTGGACCGTCACCGCGAGCAGCTATCTCGGCCGCGTCACCAAGGCCCTGATCGCCGAGGCCGTGGCCGAAGGCGTCTCGCCCGAGGCGGCTGGACCGCTGGTCAGCCTCGACAAGGCGAGCATGGCCGCCAAGGCGGAAGACCTCCTGAAAGACACGGGCTGGCTGCCGCCGTTGCTGCGTCGGTCCGGGGCCGCTCCGGAGTAACCGGGGCGGGAGGGCCGTCGCCGAAGGCGGCCCTCCCCTGCTCCGGGCGGCCCCGGCCAAGGCGAACGCCCGCCGTGCGCGACGGGCGCGCCCGGGCTCCAATGTCTGAGCCGGTTCGGCGTTCTCTCCCCAGCCGCGACTCGCGGCCAAGGCCCCGGCGCCCTAGACTGGCAATTCGTCCTGAGAGCTTCCGACACCGCCCCTTCGGGGATGTCAGGGAGGTCAGGGACGTCCCCTCCCCTATGAAATACTTTCTCTACTGCCGGAAATCCTCGGAGGCCGAGGATCGTCAGGTGTTGTCCATCGAATCCCAGCGCCGCGAGCTGGAGCGACTTCTGAACACCTCGCCGGGGGTCGAGGTGGTGGAGATCATCGAGGAGTCTCGGAGCGCCATGACGCCGGGCCGGCCTCGTTTCGACGCCATGGTCGCGCGCATCGAAGCGGGCGAGGCGCAGGGCATCGCCACCTGGGCCCCCGACCGTCTAGCGCGCAACTCCATCGACGGAGGCCGGCTGGTCTACCTGCTCGATCGTGGCGTGCTGAAGGACCTGAAATTCTCGACCTACACCTTCGAGAACAACTCGCAGGGCAAGTTCATGCTGCAGATCATGTTCGGCCAGTCGAAATACTATTCCGACGCCCTCTCCGAAAACGTCAAACGCGGCAACCGCACCAAGCTGGAGAACGGCTGGCGGCCCAATCGCGCGCCGCTCGGCTATCGCAACGACCGCGCCAGCCGCACCATCGTCGCCGACCCGACCTATTTCCCGCTGATCAAGGGCCTGTTCCGTCTGGTCGCCCATCGCAGCTGCAGCATCCACGCGGCAGCGCGCATCGCCCGCGACGACTGGGGCTTCATCACCCCGCCCGCGCACGGCAAGCCGGGCGTGCCGCTGCCGGACAGCACCGCCCACCGCATCCTCACCGATCCCTTCTACGCCGGCGTCATCGTCTGGAACGGCCGCACCTGGCCCGGCAAGCATCCGCCGGCCGTGCAGCTCGGGACCTTCGAACGACTGCAGGTGGCGCTGCGCCGGACGGTGTCCATGCCGCCGACGCTGGAGGTGCCCTATCGCGGCCTGATCCGCTGCGGCCGCTGCGGGCGCGCCATCACCGCCGAACGCAAGCAGAAGCGGGCGCGCCGCTACCTCTATTATCACTGCGCCCGCCGCAAGCTCGACGACCGCTGCCCGGAACCGTCCGTCGAGGCCAAGGCCCTCGACAACCAGATCCTCGAGTTCCTGCGCACCCTGCAGTTGGAGCCGGGTCTGCACGAGTGGATGATCGAGCAGTTCGTCCGGCAGGAGCAGGAGATGGCGCGGCTGAACGCCGCGCACCGAACCACGCTGGAAGCGTCGTTGCGCGATGTCGACCGGCAGGCCGATGCGCTCACCACCCTGATGCTTAGGGGACAACTGACGGAGGCCGAGTTCAAGGCGCAGCGTGGCCGTCTCGAGACGGAGCGCGGCGAGATCGCCGCGCGGCTGGAAAGCGCCCGGTCAGGGGGATTGGGGATCGAACCCCTGCGCGATCTGCTGCGGGCCAGCAATCAGGCCGCGGATTGGTTTTCGCGCGCCGACGCGGACGAAAAGCGGATGATCCTGAAATTGGTGGGATCGAACCCCACCCTGATGGACAAAAAACTCAGCATTCAGGCCGCGCCACCGTTCGTGGAGGTGGCGAAAATGAACGCCTGTCCCAGTCTGCTGGCGGACTGGGACGAGGATCGAAACACGTCACATTGCGCACTGGTGCGGGCCATCGAAGAGATGCCGAAGCGAGACGAGTTCGTGCGTCTTCTACGAAGCGTGTGTGTGCGCTTTAAGGACGACGTAATAGACGTAATCAACGTCCCCGAAGTCCCTGACGTCCCCGGATCAGACTGCCGGGTGGTGGTTCAGGGTAGACGTCCTAGCAACCGGCAACTCGTGGCTAACCCTGACCCCATTGCAACACCACGTTCTGACGGGACCGCCCGATGCAAACGCCATCGCGGATAGCAAAGCACTCCACATAATGGGTTCCGTTGTACTTCGTGTTTTCCGGGTCCTGATGTGTTCGATGATCCGTTATCTCGCCTCGGGGCTCGGGACTGGCGTCGTCATTCTTGACCTTCCACTTGTATACGTCTGCAGGGGGTGCATCGGCACCGAGGCGGAACTCGATCTTTCGGTCAGTACCAATGCGGCCAATCCGGTCCAAGATCATCCGTCGGAAGCTGCCTGCGCGCTCCAGTGCGGTGGCGGTTATCGAGAACTCCACTTCGGTTAGCATCGGAATGCCAGAGTCGAAGAGATAGGCCTCGGTCTGACTCGCACGATGACGCTCTCCTGCCGACAGGAGGTCCTCCATCGCTGCATCCGAGTTGCTCAGTTCCTCAAGCTTGATGAGGAAGGCGTCCCGGGAGCGAATGATTTTTGTCCGGTCCGCATGACTAAGGTCCGCTACGTACGCATCGATATTTCGCTCGGGATCGGCTCTGTCGGGGATCTGCGGATAGCGAACCAAGTCCGGCAGCGCTCGAAAGAATTCAAAGACAGCACCGAAAATATCAATGTCTGGATTGGCAACGAATGACCGGGTGATTGCCTGTTCAAGGTGGAAAGACTTCAACGCGAAATCAGGGTCTGCCCTCTTGCAAGCTGATCGCCAACCTTTTGCGATCTTCACCGCTTTTCGGAAGTCCTCGTTTGCTTGGTTTATGGCTGAGGCAACAGCGATATACCCCCGCGGATCGGACTTGATCCAGGTCATCGCTTTTTCGCCGCGAGATACCTGTTCGACGATCTGCCGCCGCTCGCGATGAGAACGAACGGCGATTTCGGGAACGACGTACATGTCCGTCCCAAACTCATTCATTTCGGAGGAGTAGGCCGGCACTATATCGACGCCAAACTTCTCTTCCCCGTTCTCCAAGAAGCGAAGCGTCACAGAGTGGGTTTGGCGCGCGATCTGAAGTTCGAAATCCGTTGGATTCACGTACTCGGCGCGGAGCCTCGCTTCGAGTTGGCGTAACGCTTCAGAAGGATCATGAGCGATCGGGTCCCAAGCGCCCAAGACGTATAGAACGTCGAGATCGTGGAGCGGCGTGATGGCCGTGTACCTTGGATATGAGCCGATCTGCAGGCAGTTCGCCTCTCCGAGCACATCCCGAACCGACGTATAGACGCGGGTTACAAACTGTCGCTCGTTCTCTGTCGGGGATAGGTGCTCCTGCGCATATCGGCGCAGAAGCGCATTCACCTCATTCCTTCGCATAGCTGGTGGTCATGATCGAAGTGACGAGGTCGTTCAAAAGGCGGCCGCGGAAATTCGTAACTGAGCTGTGCCGCCGACCATCGAGTTGCGCCATCTGCTCGTCCGGAATCCGGCCTTGGTCGTACGGTTGATACACAACCAACGCGCATTTCGGTCCTTTGCGCCTCATGACCTCATCGAGGTGCGCGTTCCAGTCTGGCCAATACATGAGAAAAACGGAGGCCCCTTCAGAGTCGTCAATCTCTCGGATCGAAGGAATGATAAGTAGGTTCTTTTCCCTGAAAAGCTTCGACTCCACGAGGAGCTGACGCAGGCTTGTGAGATTGTCGCCTGACGCGAAGATTGCGATCTTCCGATGCGCTAGGCCATTACCCAAGCGATACAGAATTGGCGCAATACCTGATCCCCACAGGAATAGTCCATAGATCACGCCGACGGCTAGAACTACGAATTCAATCACCCCAACCCAGAAGAAGAACGCCTCAGCAGTTTCCATGCTGAAATCATACGCCCCCGATTCACCTACGCAACCTCCGGCATTAGGCTGCCTGGAGTTCGAACTTCACACAGTGTCGCTTTGGGCCCTCTGTCAGTGCGGAGATGTCCGAGAAAACCACAGCTTAGGTATGCTGTTTTGTGAAGGGGGTCAGTTGACGCCTTCAGAGTCGCGTAGCTGGCGGACTGAGACGAGGATCGAAACACGTCAGGTTGCGCACTGGCGCAGGCCATCGCAGAGATGCCGAAGCGCGACGAGTTCGTCAGGCTGCTTCGGAAGGTCTCTGCGCACTTTGAGGAGGACGTAATCGACGTGATCAACGTCCCCGAAGTCCCTGACGTCCTCGGAAGCAGAGCTTTCAGCGCTCGGTAGCTTGCTCGACCCGCTTTCTCCGGGGCCGGGGTGGTGTCCGAACACTGCGGGTTTCATAAGGATGTTCGTACCGCGGCGACAAGCGACGGCCTTAGAGCGTGGCTCGACCTCTCGAAAGACGAGGAGCTGAAGGCCGTGGTTCGTGAGATGCGTGGGATTGTGAGTGCTGCGTCAGCCGAGCAGAAGGATGCCGCATAGGACGTATCGACGTCCCCAACATCCCTGTCCGGGCTAACCTTGGCGCAAGCCGTCGCCTGCCTCCCGGGAGCAAAAATGGTCGCCGCCGATCCCGAGCATGGGCAGCTTGACCGTTGTGGACCGTGGGTTGATGGTGGGAAGCATTGGGAGGACGGGCATGACCAAGGGGAAGTTGTTGCGATACTCGGCCGTGTGTCTGGCCATATGGTTGGCCACGGCGACGAGCGGTCAAGCAACGTTCCTGAGTTCTGATCCTGTCGGAACGAAGGACGACCCTAACCTCTACCTTTACGTCGGCTTGGACCCCGTCAACCGGATGGACCCGACCGGCAAGACCTGCATCGAAGTAGGCACGACCCGAAACCGAACCTACTCGTGCAAGATCGACTGGGTTCGAGACCGCAACGGAGAGGTCAGGGCCCCCACGGCCGCTGAAAACCGACAATTCGCGTCCTTCAACGAAAACTATACCAGAGCCGTCAACCAGCTGATGGCAAATCCCAATCGAAGGGTGCCCATCACTATCCCCGGGCCAGGACCCGCTTCGAGCCGCTCCTTCACCGTGAGCGCTCGTGAGGTCGGCAGCGGCCTCATCAGACGGCAATTCACGGCCATCCCCTCCCGAGACGGAGGGGCGCAGACCGATCGCGGGCATACGTATGTCTATGCTCAAGGGCTGCGGGGGCAGGGCATCGTCGGCAGAGACACCGCGTTGGGGCAAAGGGTACTCGTTGTTCACGAGGGGATCCATCGACGGCCGGCCGAGAACGGAATGTTGATCGCGCCCCGCCTCGGTCATGAGCCGTGGGACACTAACCATCAAGATCCCTACAACGACGCCGCCAGAGTACTTCTGGGTGAGTAGGATCGGCACGATGTCTCTCGCTTTCCTTTCACTGCTCCTTTGGACGTTGGGAGGATGCGGCTCCCACGATCTAGACAGGGCTGCTCCCGGCCAAGCCGCCTCGCCCGGCGCGATCACCTATCTGAATAGCGACCGAACTTCGGCGGTCACGTTCGACAGGGGCGAGTTGACCATAGGCATGACCGAGGAAGCGAGGCGAACCCTGACGGAGGCCGATGGCTTGCGCGGCGACTTTGTATGGGATGCGCCGATCCAACCATGCTCGGACGCCCAGTTCGAGTGCCTCAAGGCCGATCCCTATGTTTTCGCAGTACCGAGAGGCCCCCTTCAAGACGGACAGACCTTCGAACGGGAAGGCGTCCGATTCACGGTCGAGCGATGTGACGACTCGTCATGCGGATCGGTGCTTATCCGGGCCGACTGCGAGTCCTTCGGGCCAGGTCGCCGATGTTCCACGCACCCGCGGGGACGGGCCGCCAGCACGACCCCCGGCGAGGTTACCTACTTCGTCTACCAAAGAGACCGGGGCGTGGTGTCGTTCGGCTCGACCACTAATGGCGCGGGGGGAGCAAGCCTCTCAGACGACTACGTGCTGGCCGGCAGGCGCGGTTTACTGGCGCCTCGTTAGCACGGCCGCCGGTCAGAGCGACGCAACGTAGTAGCGGGGCGGATCACATGGACAGGCGTGACCTTCTTCTAGCTGCTCTTGGCGCGTCGGTGCCCTGCTTTGCCGCCTGCCGGCCACCCTCCCAAGCCGCTCAAAGCCCTGCTCAGGCTGTCCAAGAGATTATCGCCTCGTCTGTGGGGCGTCTGGACTACCTGCACGCCAAGATCGCTCTGGACCGCCTTGTCGACCCCGGCATCAATGCCCGGACCGTAAGGACCGAGATCGAGCGAATGGCGACTGCGGCCCGCGACCTCGCCGGTCACGGCGCATCGGACATCTATCGGTTGGCTGCTGTTCGGAACGTTATCTACGAAGCGGGTCCGTGGAACGATCATCGACCCTTTGGCTATGATCACGACGACCCGTACGGGCAGAACGTCAATAACAAGCTGCTCTCGTCCTATTTGGAGACCCGGCGCGGCAACTGCGTCTCGATGCCCACTCTTTTCCTGATCCTGGCGGACCGGCTTGAGCTCGACGTCGCGTTGTCCGTGGCGCCTCTACATGTGTTCGTTCGGTACAGGCCGACCGAGGGACTGCCGGTGAATCTAGAGACAACCAGCGGCGCACTCCCCGCCCGGGAGGCATGGTATCGCGAGAAGCTGCCCATGACCGATCTGGCCGTCGCGACGGGGGCCTATCTCCGCTCACTGCCGCGCAAGGAAGGGGTGGCGCTGATGGCGACGACGGTGATGGAGAGCCTGACGGATCAGGCCCGCTATC
>Ga0196980_1000206_pt1 | contig 16505 bp, 15 predicted proteins | sample S3_1013CmetaG_FD_155486 | JGI IMG/M metagenome (GOLD analysis project Ga0196980, IMG submission 155486) | Soil microbial communities from Anza Borrego desert, Southern California, United States - S3_10-13C | ecosystem: Environmental > Terrestrial > Soil > Desert | place: USA: California... | reverse complement strand
CGAATTTTTCAGCACTCCGAACATTTCATCTTCGAAATAATAAATCCTGTTGGAACGAAGATCAATGCAGCGCAGCTGGGCGATGCCCATCGGAGTGTAGTAGAGACGCTCATTTTTCCGGTCGTAGGCCATCGCTGCCGAGTTGGTTGCGAAGGGTCTTTCCGGGTGCTGCTCCTGACGATGCTTTTCGAACACGAGTTTCGAAGGTTGCAATTCATGGTCGAGGTTCACGATTTTCCGGGTGATCAGGCGCGCCACAGGTTCTTTTGCCTTAACCGGTACCCGGGTGCGGGCGTTCAGGATTTCCACTTCCTGTTTGCTGCTGTAAACCGGTTGGAGCACTTCGCCGGTCTGCAGGTCGATCAGCCGCACTTCATTCCAGCTGCCTTTTCCTTTTTCAGCAGGCGTAATAGCAAAACCCGAAATGCTTCTGTTTTTGTTCGATTGCGCCAGTGAGGGGAGAACGAAGGAGGTGACCAGGACGAGTAGAGCAACTCTTTTCATGGCAAAAGGTTTGGGTTAAGAAAAATGCCCGAAGCTTCCTAAACTACGACAATTTTCGTCGCAGGGAAATAATTTGTGATGAGTGGTCGTAAAAAAAACCGCCCCGGATGAGCCGGGGCGGTGGTGAAAATATTGAGCCGATTTATTTGATCGGGTTCAGGGGATCCACAGGGTCGCGCGGCCGTACGACCTTCCCCTGCTGCAGCTTGCTTTTGTAACGTCCGTATGTGAAGTAGATCACCAGCCCGATCGCGAGCCATGCGGCAAGACGGAGCCAGTTGGTCCAGCCCAGGCCGAAGATCATCGCTGCGCACACCACGATGCCGAGTATGGACACAAGGCCAACGGCTGGCGTCCTGAACCCACGCGGCACTTCCGGGTGGCGGATGCGCATGATCCATACTCCTGCGCACACGAGAATGAATGCAAACAGGGTTCCGATGCTGGTCATTTCACCCACGATATCCCCCGGTACAAATGCAGCAAAGAGTCCGACTCCCGCGAAGATGATCCAGTTCGCCTTGTACGGGGTGCGGTGTTTCGGGTGCACGTCGGAAAAGGCCGCCGGCAGCAGTCCGTCGCGGCTCATCGAATAAAATACACGTGATTGCCCCAGCAGCATTACCAGGATTACCGACGAAAACCCGGCGAGGATCGCGATGGTAATGCCATCCGAGAGCCAGCTGAACTTCGGTTTCCACTCGCCGTTGACCTCAGCGCCCGCCATGTGATCGATTGCGTAGGCAACCGAAGCCTCGCGTCCGTGCGTGCGGAAATCTTCGGTGCTGGCCACGCCGGTCAGTACGTACGAGAACAGGATATATAATATGGTACAAATGGCCAGCGATCCGAGGATACCGATGGGCATGTGCTTCTTCGGGTTTTTCGCCTCCTGCGCGGCAGTGGAAACGGCGTCGAATCCGATGAAAGCAAAAAATACAACGCCGGCCGCTCCAAGTATTCCCAGAATGCCGCCGAAATTGGTGGTGATGCCGCTGTTTGGATTGTAATATTTGCCGGGTTCCGGAATAAAGGGAGTATGGTTTTCGGGGCGTATGTAGCTCCAGCCGATTGCGATAAAGATGAGCACGATGGCTACCTTGATGACCACGATGATGCTGTTGACCGCGGCCGACCCGCGGGTACCGCGGATGAGTACAAGCGTCAGCATCAGCACGATGAAGAGCGCGGGGATGTTGATGATACCCCTGGCGAGCACTTCATGCGTCTGCGGATCCACCAGCCTCTCAAATGGCGAATGGATCCATTCATAGGGTATGTTGAGTCCAAATATATTCAGGAAGCGGTTGAAGTATTCGCTCCACGCAATGCCCACGGTAGCGGCTCCGACTCCATATTCGAGGATCAGGTCCCAGCCGATGATCCATGCCAGGAATTCGCCCATAGTGGCATAGCTGTACGTATAGGCGCTTCCTGCAACGGGTATCATCGATGCGAATTCCGCGTAGCAAAGCCCTGCGAACGCGCAACCGATGGCCGCCACGATAAAGCCGACCGTCACCGAAGGTCCGGCATGCTGCGCAGCGGCAGCCGCTGTGCGCACGAAAAGACCGGCTCCTATGATTGCGCCGATGCCCAGCGCCACCAGGTTCACGGGTCCGAGCGTTCTTTTCAGCGTACCGGCGCCCTCAGCCTTTGCTTCGTCCAGCAGGACACTGATTGGTTTCTTAATGAATAAGCTCATAAACTGGTTTTTAATAAACGCTAAAATTAAGTATTGATGTCAGAACCGGACTCAACGGCAGCCTTGTTACGCGCGACTGCGAGAAAATAAAGCGGAATTCCCGCGAGGACGATCGCCAGTCCCCAAAGCGAATATTTTGCCGCGTAACGCAGCAAACCCGCGCAAAATCCCAATGCCAGAATCACGTAGACGATCGGCAGCACGGGATAGCCGAAAGCCTTGTAAGGCCTTTCGATGTCGGGCCGTTTTCTGCGGAGAATGAAAATGCCCACAATCGTCAGAATGTAGAACAATACAACGACGAACGAAATCATGGTGAGCAGGTCTCCGTAGCTGCCGCTGAGACACAGAAGGGACGCAACGATACACTGCAGCCAAAGCGCGTATCCGGGCACTGCGTTGCGGTTCAGCCTGCCCGCACCCCGGAAAAACAGGCTGTCTTTCGCCATGGCATAATAAACGCGCGCCCCGGCGAGAATAAGACCATTGTTGCACCCGAACGTGGACACCATGATCAGTCCTGCGATCACCAGCGTGCCGGCTTCGCCCAAAAATTTCTGAGACGCCGCCACGGCAACGCGGTCATCTTTTGCATGCGCGATCTCTTGCAGCGGGAGCACGTTCAGGTACATCAGGTTCGTGCAGATATAAATGATCGTGACGATCAGTGTTCCCAGGAAAAGCGCCAGCCCGATGTTGCGGCGCGGATTCCTTATTTCTCCGGCGATAAAGGTTACGTTGTTCCACGCGTCGCTGCTGAAGATAGAGCCTACCATGGCGACCGCTATTGCGCCGGCAAGCGTAATTCCGGCGATCGGCTCCCAACCCTGGTCGGTGGCACGCTTCGCGTCGATTCCGGTGGTCCAGTTCTCTGCCCAGAAGCTTTCTTTGGCAAGCAGAAAGCCGAACACGATCAGTCCGAGCAGCGCCAGTAGCTTCGCGGTCGTGAACGTTGTCTGGATGATTTTCCCTTCACGGATGCCCCGGGTATTCGTAAACGTGAGCAGGATGATGAGCGCGATTGCGAGGAGCTGTGCCGCGGAAATACGAACAAATCCCAGGTCGGCAATGATGTTTCCTTCCCCTACTTCCGGGATCATGTAGGCGGTGAACTTGCTGAATGCGACGCCCACCGCTGCGATGGTTGCCGTCTGGATGACGGCGAAGAAGCTCCACCCGTAAAGAAACCCGGTAAAAGGATTGTATGCTTCTTTCAGATAAATGTATTGCCCGCCCGCTTTTGGAAACATGCCGCTCAGTTCTCCATAGCTGACCGCGGCGGTGATGGTCATGAACCCGGTGATGACCCAGACGAGGACAAGCCAGCCAGCGCTGCCGACGTTGCGCGTGATGTCCGCGCTGACAATAAAAATACCGGAACCAATCATGGAGCCGGCAACGATCATGGTGGCATCAAATAATCCCAGCGATTGCCTGAATGCTGGTTGCTGTTCGCTCATAGCGTTGGTTTGTTTGATCAAAAACCCACCAGTCAGTCCGTACAGGGGGTCAAAATAAACATTTTCTTCAATCGCCCTGAAATCTTTTACCAGTGGCATGCTCTTGCAGAGGGCTGTTATTTGACCCGAAACCTTTAGTTTTGAAACTTTACACGCACATATGAATAAGCGCCAATCCGGACTGCTCGCTCTTGCCATGCTGGCCCTCGCTTCGCTGCTGCATTCGCTGGTCTGGTACAACATAGCCGCCATCCCGGAAGGGTTGCTTTCGGGAAGCCGATGGGCTTTTATGTTTTCGCTTTGTGTATACGCCTGGTTCCGGAAAACGCTCACCGCATGGATCCTCGTGTCCATGGTCATTGGCGTGCTTGTAGGTTATGAATTCCCGGCCTTTTCCCAACAGCTGGTATTTCTTCGGCAGATCTTTCTGAACCTCGTAAAAGTAATTGTGGCCCCGCTGCTGTTCGCCACCCTTGTGGTAGGGATTGCGGGACATTCCAACCTGAAGCAGGTGGGAAGGCTGGGGTGGAAATCCATATTGTACTTCGAAATTGTAACCACCATTGCCCTGGTAATCGGGTTGCTGGCGATCAATATTTCGCAGGCCGGGTTTGGAATTGATCAGCCGCTAACCCTCGAAAAGCTTCCCGAAACGAAGGCGCTCACCTGGGACCAGCACATCGTGGACGTATTTCCGTCGAATTTTATCAAAGCGATCCTGGACGGGAAAGTATTGCAGATTGTGGTGTTCTCGGTGATCTTCGCGATCAGTCTCGCGTTGCTGAAGGAAGAAAAGAAGCGGCCGATGGTGCGCGCGTGCGAGAGCCTTGCGGAGACCATGTTTCGCTTCACCAATATCATCATGTATTTCGCGCCGATCGGAATCGGGGCGGCCATGGCGGTGACGGTAGGACATTTGGGCATCGGCATCCTGGAGAACCTGATGAAGCTGGTGCTGACGCTGTACGCTGCGCTCATCGTGTTCCTGTTCACTGTGCTGCTGCCGGTCGCGCTGATGATCCGGCTCCCCCTGAAAAAATTCATTACCGCTATCAGAGAGCCGGTTTCCATCGCCTTCGCCACTACAAGCTCCGATTCGGCGCTGCCGAAGGCGCTGGAGAATATGGAAAAATTCGGCGTGCCGCGCAAGATCGTGTCCTTCGTGATTCCTACCGGTTACACATTTAATCTCGACGGCACCACGCTCTATCTTTCCCTGGCCTCCGTATTCGTGGCGCAGGCCGCCGGCATTCAAATGAGCATCGGCCAGCAGATCACTATGTGCCTCGTGCTGATGCTGACCAGCAAAGGAGTTGCCGCGGTGCCGCGGGCTTCCCTGGTGATCCTGATTGCGACCGCCGACCAGTTTCATCTTCCGCTCTGGCCCATCGCAGCGATCTTCGGCATCGACGAGTTGATGGACATGGCTCGCACTTCCGTGAACGTGATCGGGAATACGCTTGCGAGCTGCGTGATCGCGCGCTGGGAGGGAGAGTTCGATGATCAAAAAGCGCTCACTTTCTCGGAGAAGGAAGCGGACGCCATTGTTGGCTAATTTCGAAGAATAGTTATGTTGCAATTGTTGGATATTTACCTTCTTTCGGGCGGATTTATTGACCGGTTCATCAACTGGATCATTGACTACGGAGGCTTTTACATCCTGCTGCTCGTGGTCTTCGCGGAAACAGGCCTGTTCATCGGTTTCTTTTTTCCCGGCGATTCCCTTCTTTTTGCGGCCGGAGTGTACATGAACAAGCTGGCGAACGAGCTGTTCAATACCAGCCTGGCGGAAAATGCGTCCGTACCCGCTTACCAGTGGCTGGTCATCGTGCTGCTGGTGATGATCGCTTCGGTGCTTGGGAATATAGTCGGTTACTGGTTTGGGAAAAAAACAGGACCATTGCTTTTTGAGCGCAGGGACACGTGGATTTTCAAGAGAAAGCACCTGGTGCGCGCGAAAGAATTCTACGACCGGTATGGAAAGGCAACGATCTTCCTCGCCAAGTTTCTTCCGATCATCCGCACATTTGCGCCCATTGTTGCCGGCATCGTGCGCATGAACCCCGCGCACTTTATCTTTTATAATATAGTGGGAAGCGTGGCATGGGTCTCTTCCATGATGCTCGGCGGATACTACCTGAACAGCTGGGTGCAGCGCAAATTCGGTTTCAGCCTGCAGGACTACATCGAACCGATTACTATCGGGATCATTCTGGTGACCACCCTCCCCGTTCTTTACAAATTATTTTTTGCAAAAAAAGTATTGCCCGGATCCGACACCACCGATCCGTCAGGCTGATCAACTATGCACCCGAAACAACACGGCATTCTCTCCATTCCGGTCATCGTAGCCGCTCTTGGTTATTTCGTGGACATCTACGACCTGCTGCTGTTCAGCATTACGCGCATTGAAAGCCTGCGTTCTTTTGGGCTGAGTCCGGACCAGATCACGGTGCAGGGGGAAGCGATCCTGATGTGGCAGATGGCAGGATTGCTTCTCGGCGGTATCATCTGGGGGGTAATGGGCGACAAGCGGGGGCGGCTGAGCGTGCTCTTCGGGTCGATCATTCTTTATTCACTCGCCAACATCGCGAACGGATTTGTAGAAAATACGGAACAATTCAAGGCGATCCGGTTTATCGCCGGGCTGGGGTTGGCGGGTGAGCTGGGGGCGGGGATCACGCTGGTATCTGAGCTGATCCGGAAGGAAAAGCGCGGCATCGCAACCTCATTTGTCGCGGGGCTCGGGCTCACCGGCGCCGTTGTTGCCTTCATCATGAAGGAGAATTTCGACTGGCGGACCTGCTATTTTATTGGAGGCGGAATGGGATTGCTGCTGCTCGTGCTGCGGATCTCGGTTTTTGAATCGGGGATGTATCATGAAGTGAAAAAGTTGGGCGTGCAGCGCGGAAATTTTTTCATGCTGTTCAGCAACGCCGACCGGCTGAAACGATATGTGCTCAGCATACTGGTCGGACTTCCCACCTGGTTTGTGATCGGCGTGCTCGTTAGCTTTTCCAGTGAATTCGGGCAGCGGATGGGAATTAAGGAAAAAATCGACCCCGGCAAATCCATCATGTATGCTTATGCCGCCATCTCCGTGGGAGATATCCTGATCGGTTTCGTAAGCCAGTGGCTTCGAAGCCGGAAAAAGGCGCTCTATGTTTTCTATGTCATCACCGCGGTGTTCATGGTGCTTTTCTTTACCGTTCAATGGAACGGCACTGCCGAAGGCATGTACTGGATCTGCGCCGGCCTGGGGTTCGGGACTGGCTTCTGGGCCATCTTCGTCACGATGGGAGCGGAGCAATTCGGTACCAACCTGCGGGCAACCGCCGCGACAACAATACCCAACATGGTGAGAGGCATGCTCACCGTCCTAATTTTGCCGCTGTTCAAGGGGCTGCGGAGCGTCACCGATTACTACACCGGCGGCTGGATAGCCGCGTTGATCATAATGCTCGTGACGGTAGTAGCTGCGCTGCTTACGAAAGAAACGTTTGGAAAAGACCTGAATTATGTGGAACGATAATTTCCGCGCATGGATGTGAATGCCGCCATCAATATTTTTTACGGTTGCGTTGCTGCATACCACGAGAGCGGCGCGCTCGACGGCCTTCCGTCAAATCCCCATGCGGAAGGCAGCGTGGAGCATCTGCTCTATGAAAAATGCTGGACCGACAACATACAATGGCACCTTGAGGACGCCATCCGCGATCCGGCGATTGATCCGGTGCGGGCGTTGGAGCTGAAAAGAAAAATTGACCGGCACAATCAGCGGCGTACGGACATCGTAGAGCGAATTGACGAATGGTTCTTCGAAACTTTTCGCAGCGTGAAACCAGTTCCCGAAGCGTCACTGAATACCGAAACGCCTGGGTGGGCGCTTGACCGGCTTTCTATCCTCACGCTGAAGATCTGGCACATGCAGATCGAAGCCCAACGCGAGGACGCGGGCGCCGAACACCGGGAGCGTTGCCGGGAAAAGTGGCGCATCCTCCGGGAACAGGAGCAGGACCTGGCCGACTCGATCCGCCAGCTTTTGGACGAGATGGCCTCAGGAAAAAAGCGGATGAAATTGTACCGCCAGTTCAAGATGTACAACGACGAAAGCCTGAACCCCGTTCTCTACCGGCAGACAAAAGATTGACTGCGGCAAAACACATACTGGTCCTCCGGTTTTCCGCGCTCGGCGACGTGGCGATGACCGTACCTGTGCTGAAGAACCTGGTGCAGCAGCACAGGGATTTGTATTTGACCGTCGTCAGCCGCCCGCAGTATGAACCGCTTTTTCGCGATCTCGAGCGGGTTAAATTCTTTCCGGCGGATGTGAATCGGCAGTACCGGGGAGTTTTCGGTTTGAGCAGGCTGGCGCGACGAATCAGAAAAGAAGTTCCATTCCACGCGGTGGCGGATCTGCACGACTCATTGCGCACCAAGCTTCTGCGCATGTTACTTGGGCAACGGCACGCCGTTATTGACAAAGGACGGAAAGAAAGGAGAGCGATCACGCGGCGCCGCAACAAAACACTGCAACCGCTTCGCAGCGTGTTTCAACGTTATGCCGACGTGTTTTCACAGCTAAAGTTTCCCGTTACGCTGGATACGAAGACGGGCACCCTGCGGCCACCGGTCGACGAACGGGTGCCAGCCGCCGGCGGGCGCATAACGATCGGCGTTGCGCCTTTTGCCAACCACCTCCCAAAAATGTACCCGCTGGATCGAACGAGGGAAGTTGTGCGGAGGCTTTCGAATCTCGAAGGTGCGACGGTGTTGTTGTTCGGCAGCAAAGCGGAAGGAAGAATCCTGGCAGACTGGGAAAAAGATTTTCCACAGGTGCGCTCGGTAGCGGGGAAATTCGATCTGGCAGGCGAGCTGGCGATGATCGCCAGGCTGGACGTAATGGTAAGCATGGACTCCGCCAACATGCACCTCGCCTCCTTGTACGGTGTGCCGGTAATTTCCATCTGGGGAGGCACGCATCCGTACGCCGGCTTCTATGGTTGGGGACAATCCCCGGACCACGCCGTACAAGCGAATCTTGACTGTCGCCCCTCATCTATTTTTGGGAATCGCCCCTGTCCCGTTCACGGTCTGCAGGGATGTATGGATCCCATCACACCTGATGAGATCGTACAACGAGTGAAGCAGGTATTATCGATTAGCTGAACTGCTGGAACAGCACAGGGAACTGTTTCCTGATCTTATCCTGTTTATCGGGCTCAAGATCTTCGAAAAGTTTCTTTTCCTTTTCCAGGCTGATTAGTTTGAGGGCTGAATGCTGCGCCGATTTCACGGCGGCAATTGCCGAAACACGAATCGCCCGGGTTACTCCGCGGGTGAAATTCAGCACAATCCGGTCGTAGCTCTTCCCGGTGCCCAGGAAATGTCGCCACAACCGGTTCTCCAGTTCCTTCGACAGGTTGGCGAAGGTGAGCGTATCCCGGCCGATGATTGCCTGGCTGTATTGATTCACCGTAATCGTAATGATTTTTTCCTCAGCGTCTGCCGGCTGCAGCATGGCCAGCGCAAGGACCGGCAAAAGCAAAAAGCGCATCATGACCAATCTTTTGGTCAGAGAAAATACAAATAAGGGGCCACTGCTGGCCCCGGTGTCGATTATTTCGTTGCTTCGTTTATTGGAGCCCTGTCTATGTACTGGATGGTCCGGTCTATCAGCCCCTGTTCGTTGAAGTGATGGTCATTGTGGGTCCAGAAAGTCAGCCGCTTGCCGTTCTTGTACGTAACGTCCACCTGGTACCAGCTCAGCAACCAGACGCCTGGAGCATCGGGTCCGCGCTGCGGCGTGTTGATCTTAATTGGCAGCCAGATATCGTTGCTGAATTTCACGGATTGGATCACCTTCCCGCGGCGTTCGGTCCAGTATTTTTCGATTTCCGCCTTGCCTGCAAGACTGTCGCCGGCCGACCAGGCATAAACCGCGTTGTCGGCATAGCTCTTGAGCCACTCCGTGATGTTGCCTTTTTCAAATTCCGCGAGCATCGCCTTTCCTTTTTCTACGAATTTGGGGTCAGCAAACTCAGCAGCCTGGGGCACCTTGTCGGTGGTGGATTCGGTGGAGATACCGGCAGTTTTTTCCTTCTCCTTACTGTCGCTGCAGGCGAGCGCCGCGGCGGTTGCGAAAAAGAGAATGATCCTTTTCATATTTATTTTTTGTTGATGACGGATGGAATTTGGGGCGCGGAGAACAGGAAAGCTAGGAAATTCTTCAAGCCGGCCAAAATTTCAGGATGTGGCGAGAAGGATGAGCAGGCAGATAGCCAGTACCGCCATGAGCACCACCCAAATGCGTGAGCGCTCCCATCGCTCGACCGCCTGTTTTCTTCGCATCACCTCCTCCAATTCTGCTTTCGAAAATGCAAGCGGTTCCAGGCGAAGCACGCGTTCCGCCAGCTGACCAAGCTCTGCCTTTGACAGGGGCTGCGCCGAACGAAGGACGGAATGCACGAATTGCCGGTTAAGGGACTCATCCCGAATGCTGTTAAGTTTTTCCAGCGTGGAAGGATCCAGCAGCCGGTCCAGGTAATCAAACAACCCTTTTCGGTCCATTCGGTGCGCATCCAGCCGCGACACATATCGCTCCAATTCAAGCGCCTGCTGCAGCAGCGACGCAGGTGAAAACGCGCCCTGGTAATTTTTTTTTCCCGTGCTCTGCCGGAACCAGCGTTGTTGCAAATAGTGCTCTCTTTTACGGGGACTGGTAAGCACTTCATAGGCCTCCTTGATCTCTGCGAAGCGGATGTTTGATGCGGGATCGCTGGGGTTTTTGTCGGGATGATACAATTGTGCCAGCCGGCGGTATGCTTTCCGGATTTCCGGGAGGGTGGCGGAAGAAGGCAGTTCGAGGATTGCGAAATAATCCTTCAGCTGCATATTACTTCAGGTGCTCGTCGAAAAAAGCGATTGTGCGTTGCCAGGCGAGCTTTGCAGCCGCTTCGTTGTAGCGCGTGGGGGCCGTATCGTTGTGAAACGCGTGATTCACTCCTTCATACATGTAAAGCTCATAGCGGACGCCGGCTTTTTTGAGCGCTTCCTCGTAAGCGGGAATGCCTTCGTTGATGCGCTGGTCCAGGGCCGCGTAATGCAGCTGCATCGCAGCGCGGATTCTTGCAACATCTTCCGGTTTCGGCTGCCTTCCGTAAAATGCAACAGCAGCTTTGAGTGAAGCAACATTTACCGCCAGGTTATTCGCCATCGCTCCGCCCCAGCAGAAGCCGACACAACCGTAGCTGCCGTTGCAATCTTTGCGCGAGCCGAGGTAATCGAACACCCGAACAAAATTTTGCAGGCTTTCTTCGGGCTTTAGCTCCTGGAATTTGGTGCGGGCTTCGTCTTCACTGGCGGGCGTCCCTCCGAGCGGGGAAAGGGCATTCGGTGCAATGGCAAGGTAACCCGCGCGCGCGGCCCGGCGTGTCACGTCCTGTATGTGCGGGTTCAGTCCGCGGTTTTCATGAATCACCACTATGGCCGCGTACTTCTTTTCTTTTTTCGGGCGCGCGAGGTAGGCCTGCATATCGCCGTTTACACCCGCGTAACTAACTCCTTCGATGTGCAGATCATCCGTGCCCGTTTGTGCTGCGTGGGCGTAATTCACCTCCAGCATGGGCAACAGGCTCATCGCAGCTGCTGTGCCGCCGGCTAGCAGTGCCAGCCGTTTGAGGAATTCATGGCGGGAGAGGGGAGCATGCGTGTACTCATCGTACAGGTCAATGATTCGCTGGTCCATGAAAAATCAATTAAGAAAACTAAAGGTATGAATTGCCCGGCTCAGTTGCGGAACTCCTGGCTGATCATGAGTCCGTAGAAACCACCGTCCAGCACACCGATCCCGAGACGCCCGTATGCGGGGTTCAGGATGTTAGCCCGGTGACCCGGCGAGTTCATAAGGTTCTTGTGCGCAATCTCCAGGGTTTGCGCGAGTGCAAGGTTTTCCCCCGCGGCGCGGAATCTGACGTTGGCAGCCTTCATCCGGTCGAAGGGGTCCTGTCCTTCCAGGTTCACGTGCGCGAAATATCCTTTTTCAAACATGTCGCGTGAATGAGCGCGGGCTACCCCGGTCATCTCCGGGTCGGGTTTCAGCGCAGGCAGACCGTACCGCTTCCGTTCGTAGTTCACCATTTCCAGCATGCGCGCTTCCAGGTCGGGGCGCGGTTGCGCTTTGCCGAATTTGAAATTCAGCGTTACTGTTTCCTCCGAACTCGGCTGAACGGTAAGGCTGTTGATCGTCTGCCGGATGGCATCGTCGAATACAGGAGCGAGCTTCTCGTTCGCCCATTCTGATTGCATCGCGAGCTTGCCCGCAAGCTGGCTGTCGCGCGTTTCCAGCGTAATCTCTTTTTTAAGAGGAAGCGCGAGCAGGATTGCGGAAAGAATAACGGCGTACACCCAACCGTTGATCGCTCCGGGAATAATACCGAATGCGCGGTTGACACGGTTCTGGTTTACGCGTTCGGGTATCGTGCGCAACAGCACGCGTTCCACAACGCTGAAGAGCACGCGTGCCACCAGCGCGGTCAGGAGAAAAGCCACGGGCAGAAGCCAGACGTTCAGGTTGACAACCCGGCGAATGAATTCGGCGGTGTACGGGTAAAAAACGTATGCAAGCACCAGCGTACCACCCCAGGTAACGAGGTCGAGGAAGCCGCGGATGAATCCCCGTCGCCACCCGATCAGTACGGAAAGAAGAATCACCAATACCAGAAAAAAGTCCACCCAGTTCATAGGCCACGTTCCTTGTTACTCTAACGCGCTTCGCGCCTCCGGCGGTGGCGACGACGGTGTTATATTATTCCAAAAACGACGTTCATTGCCGGGTGGTAATCGGGTCTTCCTTATCGTCGTTCAGGCTATACTGGCTGTTCTCTTCATCGTCTTCGGTGCTGTCGTCCTCGTCCGTGCCGGGAACGTCCAGGTCCCTTCCGCTCTGATCTATCTTTTCGTTCAATGGCTCCCCGTCATCATCTTTTTTATCAAGCTGCGCCCGCTGCAGCTGCACATCGTCCGGCGTTGCCATTGAAACGCTGGTCTGCCGGAGCAATTCCCGTTCTTCGGGCGTTACGTCGGTCTCGGGATCGATGGGTTCCTGTTCTCCGAACAGTCCCTTCCCTTCTTCATCGGCTGATGAGATCGTCGTGTCGGCAAGTTCACCGAGCGGCATCGGGCGCACATGTTCCTGCCCGGGAATGTCCTTTACATCGGGCATCTCGAACACACCTTCGTCGGGTTGCAGGTGACGAACATCATCCGGTGAATCGGGGAGATCCCGTTCGTGTTTACCGTTTTTATTTTCTTGAGGATTGTTCATGATCTCAGATTGAGTTGAGCAATTTTTTTCCCTTACCATATCCCTGTTCTGTTCCGGAAAGCAAAGACCAGGAACACCACGAGGGCCAGGCCCGCGAACGAGCTCCACCAAAGTCCCGCCATGTAACCTGATTCTGCCATCCGGCAGCTCCCTATTACCAGGAGGTTAAAAAAGAGCAGGAACAGAATTGTAGAAATTTTCATCGTTCCGGATTTATATGACAAAATCCAACTATTATGCCATTGCAGATGGCATTATGATTTGAGATGAATTGTAAAAGGAAGTTGTTATCAGGACGAGAGCGGCGCGTCGGCGTAGCTTTCCACGGGTTCGCAGACGCAAACCAGGTTGCGGTCGCCGTAGGTATTATTCACCCTTCCAACAGCGGGCCAAAATTTATTCACGGCCACATAATGCAGCGGGAAGACAGCCTCCCGCCGGGAATAAGGATGTTTCCAGTTGTCCGCCGTCGCCTCAAGCTGGGTATGGGGCGCGTTTTTCAGTGGGTTATCCTTCCTGTCGGCGCGTCCCTCCTCAATAGCGGCAATCTCTTCGCGGATCGAAAGCAATGCGTCGCAAAAACGGTCGAGCTCCGCCTTGTCTTCGCTTTCTGTGGGTTCGATCATAATGGTTCCGGGAACCGGGAAGCTCATCGTGGGCGCATGGAAGCCGTAATCTATGAGGCGCTTGGCCACATCTTCCGCTTCGATGTCGGCGGTTCTGCGGAAAGGGCGAAGGTCGACGATGAATTCGTGCGCGCAGGCCCCATGGTGATTCGTGTAAAGGATATCGAATTTCCCCTGCAGGCGCGCACGCATATAGTTGGCGTTGAGAATCGCGTACTCGGTAGCGCGTTTCACGCCATCCCGTCCGAGCAGACGGATATATCCGTAGCTGATGAGGAGGATACTCGCCGACCCGTACGGCGCTGCCGAAACGGCGTTTGTTGCCGGTTTTCCATCGGTGAACAGGTGCCCGGGTAAATGCGGTGCCAGGAAATCACGCACGCAGATGGGGCCCATTCCCGGTCCGCCTCCGCCGTGCGGAATTGAAAAAGTCTTGTGGAGGTTGAGATGGCAGACGTCTGCACCGATCAGCCCCGGCGCAGTCAGACCCACCTGGGCGTTCATATTCGCTCCGTCCATGTACACGAGTCCGCCGTGTTCATGCACGATGTCGGTGATCTCGCGAACGGTTTCTTCGTACACTCCGTAGGTGCTCGGGTAGGTGATCATGATACCCGCAAGCTGGTCGCGATACGCCGCCGCCTTTGCTTTCAGGTCTTCGACATCAATGTATCCGTTCTCCAGCGCTTTCACTACCACCACTTTCATTCCCGCCATGACGGCCGAGGCCGGGTTGGTACCGTGAGCCGATATCGGGATCAGCATCACGTTGCGCTTGCCTTCTCCGCGGCTTTCGTGCCAGGAGCGAACGGTAAGCAGACCGGCATACTCTCCCTGCGCGCCGCTGTTCGGTTGCAGGCTGCACGCCTGCAGTCCCGTGATCTCGCAGAGGTAATCGCTTAGCTCACGCACCACGGCCTGGTATCCCATAGCCTGCTCCGCAGGGGCAAAGGGATGCATGCGGCTCCAGTGGGCCCAGCTCAGCGGCATCATTTCGCTCGCTGCGTTCAGCTTCATCGTGCAGCTTCCGAGGGAAATCATCGAGGTGTCCAGCGCAAGATCCTTGTTCTCGAGCTGCTTGAGGTAGCGCATCATCTGCGTTTCACTGTGGTGCGTATTGAATACTGGATGCGTGAGGTAAGGCGAACTGCGTCGGAGGTGGGTGGGAATATTCCAGAGGTCGGCTTCATCCGGAATTTCGAATGCCACCGGGTCGCGATCGTTCTCAAAACAGTTGATGAGGTCAAACAGATCGCCGGGTGTTGTGGTCTCGTCCACCGAAACGCCGATCAGGTCGTCCCCAATGTAACGGAGATTGATCATCTGTCGCTCCGCCTTGGCACGAATCGTATCGCGGCCTGGGGTACGCACCACGATCGTATCGAAAAAACGTTTCGAGTGCAATACAAAACCACGCTGCTCCAGCGCGGTCGCAACCACTCCCGCAAGTTGGGATACGCGGGTGGCGATATGTTTCAATCCTTTTGGTCCATGGTAGACCGCGTACATTGCGGCCATGTTTGCCAGCAGCGCCTGCGCAGTGCAGATATTGGAAGTGGCTTTCTCGCGCTTAATGTGCTGCTCACGCGTTTGAAGCGCCATACGCAGAGCGCGGCTGCCTTGCGCGTCCACGCTTACGCCTATGATCCGACCCGGGATGTTTCTCTTGAACTCGTCGCGCGCGGCGAAAAATGCTGCGTGCGGCCCGCCGTACCCCAACGGCACTCCGAATCGCTGCGCGGATCCCACTGCGCAGTCCGCACCGAGTTCTCCCGGAGGGGTAAGCAAGGTCAGTGCAAGCAGGTCGGTCGCCATGGCCACGTAGCCACCGGCCGCATGAACTGCCGCGATGAATTCGCGGTAGTCTTCCACTGAGCCTTTGTCATTCGGATATTGAACGATTGCTCCGCAAAAGCTTTTGTCAATGGTCACACTGCGGTAGTCGCCTTCCACCAGCTCGATACCCACGGGGCGTGCGCGTGTGAGCAGCACGTCGCGGGTTTGAGGGAAAATCTCCCTGTCCACGAAAAACCGCGGCCGTTCCACCTCTTCCTGCCGGTTCAGGTAGTTGAAGAACATGGTCATCGCTTCTGCGGCGGCGGTAGCTTCATCGAGAAGCGAAGCATTGGCAATGGGAAGCGCGGTGAGATCGCTCACCATGGTCTGAAAGTTCAGCAGGCTTTCGAGGCGGCCCTGCGAGATCTCTGCCTGATAGGGAGTATACTGCGTGTACCATCCGGGATTTTCAAACACATTTCGCAGGATCACTGAAGGGGTGATCGTGTCGTAATAACCCTGACCGATATAGTTTGTAAATAATTTGTTCTGAAGCGAAAGATCTTTGATGTGGCGAAGGTATTCATGCTCGCCCATGGCCTGCGGCAGGTTCAGTTCGTCGTTCATCCGGATCGAAGGAGGAACGGACTTGTCGATCAGTTCCTCCATACTCTTCACGCCGATGATCCCGAGCATTTCGGAAGTTTCCGACTGGTCCGGACCAATATGTCTTGAAGTAAATTCTTTCTGCTGTTGTTCGAAGAGATTCATGCTGCTTTTGACGGTTGCGCCGTGCTGTTTTTTCGCGGGCAAAGTTACGGGCTCGGGGTCAGAAAATTCCTGCCGGTTGCCATTCGGTCGAAACGGTTGATCTTTGCACGATGAAGAGGTCCGAATTTCCGGAGCGGAACTGGCAGCAGCGTTCGCGCGAGCGTCAAAAGCATTACAAGCGGTTTCTCGACACGGCCACGCGCAGCAAAATGCTGGCCGGGTTGCCCGCATTGCATGAGGAAGCGTTCCAAAAAATTGACTGCCTCCAATGCGCAAACTGCTGCAAACAATACTCACCGCGTTTCAAAACTCCGGATATCAAAACGATCAGCCGTCAT
>Ga0196980_1000202_pt1 | contig 16632 bp, 15 predicted proteins | sample S3_1013CmetaG_FD_155486 | JGI IMG/M metagenome (GOLD analysis project Ga0196980, IMG submission 155486) | Soil microbial communities from Anza Borrego desert, Southern California, United States - S3_10-13C | ecosystem: Environmental > Terrestrial > Soil > Desert | place: USA: California... | reverse complement strand
AATCTGGTTTGATTTCACGGTTCCCGATGGTGATTCGGCGCTCAAGGTGAACAGCATTATGGAACTGATCGACAACACGCACATGAAATGGCAGCTGTTTCTCGACGGCAAGCGCGCGACCGGCTTTAATCCATCGCTGGGAGAATTCTTTTACCTACGGCGATCTCCGAATTCCAGTCTTTGAGCCAGTTTCCTAATTTCACGGCATGGCCGCCGGCAAAAGATCAACCCGCTTAAAAGCGGTCACTCCTTCGGGAAAGACCGATGGGAGCTTTTTCGAGCTGGTGTACGCCATTGCCCGGCAAATCCCTCCCGGGCGGGTTACTTCCTACGGTGCGATCGCGGCTTGTGTGGGCACCCGTCTCAGCGCCCGAATGGTGGGCTGGGCGATGAACAACTCATCTAAAATGCGGCCTAAAATCCCCGCCCACCGGGTAGTCAATCGGAAAGGACTTCTTACCGGGAAACATCATTTCCCCGATCCTGGCTACATGGAACGCGCGCTGAAAAAAGAAGGCGTCACAGTGGAAAACGACGCCGTCGTGGATTTTGAGAAACATTTCTGGGATCCTGTTCGGGAGCTCGGATTTCTCTGATCTGGTTCGTCCAGAGACCTCTACAGATTTGTGCAGCTTCAACCTGGTGCCGCCATGGTATAAAGTTTGATCTCAAACGGAGGCGTTTTCAATTTTTTCATCATCTAAAAAACCTGCATATGGAAAGCAAAGATGTCAGCAGGCGCGAATCAAACCGGCCTTCTCTCTTCAACCAGGGGTGGATGGACCGATTCTTTAATTCTCCGATCGATGAATTCTTCAACATGGGCCGGATCATCAACATGCCCGCTGTGAATATCTCGGAGAATGAGAACGAATTCCACATTACCCTTGCTGCTCCCGGATTGGAGAAATCGGATTTCAAAGTGGAGTGCGATGACGATATGCTCACCATCAGTGCCGAAAAGGAAAAGGAAGAGAGGAATGGGAAATACAACCGCCGGGAATACAACTACAGCAGCTGGAGTCGCAGCTTCAGCCTCCCCGACGGATGCGACAGCAGCAAGATCGATGCGGAGTACAAAAACGGTGAGCTGCATATTCACATCCCGAGGACACAGATGGATGAGGCGAAAAAGGCTAAGCAGATCAACATTCGCTGATAAGGAACTGGTGAGGGGCCGCAAGGCGGCCTCTTACCCGTAATAAGGATTGATCATCAGGTAAATGATCACCCCGGTCACTGACACGTACAACCAAACCGGCCAGGTGATCCGCGCCAGCCTGCGGTGCTTCTCATATTCGCCGGTCATGGACCGGTAAGCCGTGAAGAGAATAAAGGGAAGAATGATCCCCGCGAGCGGGATATGCGTTCCAAGCAAACTATAATAAATAAGCCGCGCCGAACCGGCAGCAGCTTTTTCTTCTGCAGAAAGCAGACCATCGTGATCCACATCTCCATAACGCGTTTCGCCGGCCAACAGATGGTGGGCAACATAACTTAAAAGAAACAACACCGACAACAGGATCGCCGCGCTCATCATCCGGCGGTGCAGTTCGTATCGCTTTTTCTTAACCGTTATCATTCCGGCCACCAGGAGCAGACTGACAGTGGCGTTGATAAATGCATTGGCGCGGGCAAAGATCCGCACATCGAAACCCGGGTCCACATCAACCTTCACGCGACCTAAGACCACCACGGCAATGAAAACGACCACCGAGAGCCCAATGATCAGCACCCGCGCCCGGCGGTCATTCTTTTTCCAGACTGGCAATGGCAGGTTCATGTTTTCTTTTTCAAAACGAGCACCAGGAGCACGACTCCGACGAGTGCGATTAAGCTCACTGCAGCGATCAGCGGAAGTTTCCCGGCGAGCAAACTTTTTCGCTTCGGATCCTTTTCAAGCGTGAGAAGGATGAGGTCTTCGGACAATCTGGCGAGCGACGCAGAATCCAGTCCGTGATAATAGCCACGAACGTGGCGGTTGCTGTCAATGAGAACGAAGTGATCCGTATGAAAGAAATTTGTATCCACCCCCTGGCCGTCCTCCACCCCGATCTTCATTTCCTCGATCGCCAGCCGGTAGATTTCTTTTTTGTCGCCTGTCAGCAGCCACCACTGTTCGGGGTTTACCTGGAACCGGTCTGCCCACTTTTTCAGCTGCGCAACGGAATCCCGCTCGGGATCAATGGTGAACGAAACAAAATGCACAAAGCGATTGGTTCGGTCGCCGCCGCGGCTGGCATTGGTGACGGACTGCTGCAAGCGCTTCATGTTGCGCGTCATGGTGGGACAGATCGTCGGGCAATGGGTGAAGAAAAAATCAACGACGATCGTCTTTCCCGGCAGGTCGCGCAGACTTACCGTATCGCCCGCCTGGTTGACCATTGTGAAGTCCGGCACGCGGTGCCAGACGGTATCTCTTACTTCTTTCCCTTTCCGGACGGTTGTGAGGACCGAATCGGCATGGTAGTGCCCTGGCATCTGCACCGCCTTCCTGCTGGCAGATTTGACAACGAAGTATCCTGCCAGCGGAAGCAGCACCGAAAGGAGGATGGCGTAAACAGCTTTCTTGCTCACTTGTTTTAGTAAAAAACCACTGCCTCGCGAAACCGCAAAAGCAATGGTTCTGGTTTGATCATTCCGCGAATTGCCTATTGCCGCTTCGCAGGCGGCTGAACCTGGTCTCCCTGCTTCACCGGGGTTTCGAGGGTCCGTTCCTGGAAATATTTATCGTAACGGTTTCTCAGGTTCTTGTATGAATTGCCGTCCAGGATAAAGGCCAGTATGAACCAGATGAAGAGCGTCAGTGGCACCACGATGGTCATGATCATGTTGCGAATCTCGTCGCCAAGGTGCATGAATACGGAGACTATGTAAAATGCCTTGGCGAGCGACAGGATGATGATCACTCCCTTGATGCTGAGCCTGCGAAGATCGTCCGGCAGGTTCAGCGCATAGAGGAGCAAACCCAGCCCCAGCTCCACAATGGTTATGATCAGCAGTATCCAAAATGTTTTCCAGATCCGCTTCACGCTGTCGCTTCGCGGTTCGTGGTGAAAACTGATCTCAGGTGATACAGGTTTGTGTTCCATACTCAGATTTCAATGCAAATTTACAACCTGATTGCCGGCCGCTGCCGGTTGATCAGATCAGGTAGAAACATAAGAATACAAAGACCCATACGAGGTCGACAAAGTGCCAGTACAGTCCCGCCTTTTCGATCATCAGGTAATGTCCCCTGCGATCGAATACCCCCCGTTGGGCCATGATCAGCATAATGATATTAATGATCACTCCCGAGAACACGTGAAAACCGTGAAAACCGGTAATGCCGAAAAAATATCCTCCGAATGCTACCGGCCCGGGCTGGCGGACCTGGTGTCCGTCGTGTTCGAGACCGGGCACAAGGGACCCCCAGGGATTGTGCGACATCGTTTGTCCCCACAGCTCAATCTTTCCGTCGACGAGCACCGGGTGCTGCCCCGTGATCAGGTGATGCCACTCCCATGCCTGGCAACCAAGAAATGCAAGCCCGCCCACGATCGTCCACGCCAGCCATTTCACCACGCCCTTCCGGTTTCCATGATGCCCCTCGTGTACGGCAAGCACCATGGTAACGGAACTCATGATGAGAATGAACGTCATCACGCTCACGAATGCAAGCGGCAGATTCGCATGGCCGGCGCCGGGAAAGGCGTTGAATACTACGTTCGGGTCGGGCCAGAAATTCTGGCTGAAGCGGATGGTGCCGTATGAAATTAGAAAAGCCCCGAATGTGAACGCGTCGCTCATCAGGAAGTACCACATCATCAGTTTCCCGTATTCCATGTTGAACGGGCTCTTGCCCCCGCTCCACCATCTGGTCTTATGTGCTGTTACGGTAGTATCCATAATTCGTTTATCAATTCTCAGTTATTTCTATCCAATAAGCAGAAAAAACACCATCAGGTAGATCCACAACAGATCCACGAAATGCCAATAGGTGGCCGCCACCTCCACCGGAACGGAGGTATAGATCTTTCGCCGCCCGATGAAAGCGCGGAAAAAGATCACGAGCAAGGCGATCACACCTCCCACTACGTGCAGGGCATGCAGTCCAAAGATCACGTACAAAAACTGGCCCGCACCGGAGCCCTTTAGCCGGACATCCTGCGCCCACAGCGTGTTAAATCCAACCCACTGAAAGATCACGAACAGCACGCCCAGCAGGAGCGTCGTCACGAGCAGGATGCGGTATTGCCGCATTTCCCGCTGCCGGAAGGAGCGCAAAGCAAGCTGGATGGTCACACTGCTCAGCAGGATTGCCGCAGTGGAAAACCAGAAAATATCCGGCATGTCGACCGGTGTCCAGTTCGGCTGGTTGCTTTTCACGATGAACGCGCTCGTAAGGCCGGCAAACATCATCACAATGCTCCCGATCGCCACCCACAACGTGAACTTGTGCGGATGAATCTTCTTTCTTTGTTGCGTGCTCACAATGTCCATTTCCGGTTTTTATCTCATGCCTTCGCTGCCAGCAGTGAAAAAAACACCACCGGCAGGTAAATATAACTTCCAAACATCACCTGCCTCGCTGAAGGCACGTCCATACGGCGATAAAGCCGGATGCACCTGGCGATCAGGAACAGGTTCGCCGCGACGATGATGCCGAGACTCACTTTGCCAACGGTATCAGCATAATCGCAGATCCCGGCATAAAACGGCGCAAGTGATAGCGGCAAAAGCAGCAGCGAATACGCCACCGTTTGCAGCGCCGTAAACTGCGTCGGGCCTGATTCCGAAGGAAGCAGGCGGAATCCCGCCGCGGTGTAATCCCTGTGTGCCACCCATGCTATGGCGAAAAAATGCGGGAACTGCCACAGGAATTGCCAGGCGAAAAGTATCCATCCTCCGATCGAAAGCCGGTCGTCTCCCGCCGCCCATCCGATCAGGCAGGGCAGCGCCCCGGGAACCGCTCCCACGAGCACTGAGATCGAATTGATTTTCTTCAGCGGCGTGTAAACAAAGCCGTAAAGAAAGAGACTCAGGGCCGCCAATATGGCCGCGATCCAGTTAAAAAAAATTCCGAGCACGAGAATCCCCGCACCGCCGGTGATCCCGGCGAAAGTCCACGCGGCATTCTCGCTCATGCGGCCCGATGCCACCGGCCTTTTTGCCGTACGCCGCATCATCGCGTCGGTTTCTTTTTCCAGTGCCTGGTTGATGGCGTTCGCACTTCCCGTCACCAGCATTCCACCTGCAAAGAGCAATACGATCATTCCCCAGTTGTATTCTACCACCTTGGGCGCCAGCAGGTAACTGACCACACTGCTGAAGACCACCATGATCGTAAGCGAAGGCTTGATCAGCTGTACATAATCTCGTACCCGGTTCATCGCCTCCGCTGTATATTAAAAGAACAGTTTCACTTAAAATCCTTTTTAGTGCTTGCTTTCGTTCGGGCTGATCGGCTCGGTCTGCTGTATAAATTCTCTGCCATCCTTCCCGTAATCGTAAGCCCAGCGATGTACCTCGGGTATTTCTCCTTCCCAGTTTCCGTGGCCCGGCCGGATAGGCGTCGTCCATTCAAGCGTGGTTGCTCCCCAGGGATTCTGCTTCGTCACTTTTCTTCCTTTGAAGATCGAGTAGAAGAAATTGAAGACGAACATAAGCTGCACGGCGAACACGATGATGGAAACGATCGTGATCATCTTGTTCAGATCATCGAATTCGTTGAACGACTTCCAGCCCCGAAAATCCAGGTAACGCCTGGGTACGCCGGCGAACCCCATATAGTGCATTGGCCAAAAGATCAGGTAAGCCCCTACCAGCGTCACCCAGAAATGAATATAGCCCAGCGTGTTGTTCAGGTACCTGCCGAACATTTTGGGGAACCAGTGATAGATCCCCGCGAACATGCCGAACATCGCCGACACCCCCATTACGATGTGGAAGTGCGCGACCACGAAATAAGTATCGTGCAAATGAATGTCAATCGTTGAGTTGCCCAGGAAAATCCCGGTTAATCCGCCCGAGATGAAGAGGCTCACAAATCCGATCGCAAACAGCGTTGCAGGAGTAAACCGGATATTTCCGCGCCACATCGTGGTGAGCCAGTTGAACACCTTGATCGCCGAGGGCACGGCAATGAGAAGCGTGAGCAACACGAAAATCGATCCCAGGAGTGGATTGAGGCCGGTGACGAACATATGATGCGCCCACACCACAAACGCCAGGATGGTGATCGCGAACAATGATCCCAGCATCGCCATGTAGCCAAAGATGGGCTTGCGGCTGTTGACCGCCAGCACTTCCGAGACCATTCCCATCGCAGGCAGGATAATGATGTATACTTCGGGGTGTCCAAGAAACCAGAACAGGTGCTGGAAAAGGATCGCGCTTCCTCCTTCGTTCGGCAATATTTGACCATTGACGAAAATATCGCTCAGGTAAAAGCTCGTGCCCAGATTGCGATCGAACAGCAACAGGATAAGACCCGACAACAACACCGGGAAAGACAGTACTCCGAGGATCGCAGTGAAGAAGAGCGCCCAAATGGTGAGCGGCAGACGTGTCATGCTCATGCCCTTGGTCCGCATGTTTAAAATGGTAGTGATGTAGTTCAGCCCTCCCAGCAGTGATGACACCACGAACAGCGACATGCTCGCAATCCAGAGATCCATACCCAGCTTTGAGCCCTCCGAGGCCTGCCCGAGCGCGCTCAGGGGAGGATACACCGTCCATCCGCCCGAGGCGGGACCTGTTTGTATGAACAGCGAAGAGATCATTACCACGCTGGCCATGAAGAAGAACCAGTAGGAAAGCATATTGAGAAATGGCGAGGCCATGTCGCGGGCACCTACCTGGAGCGGAATAAGCAGGTTGGCAAATGTGCCGCTCAAGCCCGCAGTAAGCACGAAGAATACGAGTACCGTTCCGTGCATCGTTACCAGCGCATAATAGAATTCAGGCTGGATGGTTCCCCCTTTCGCCCAGCGTCCGAATACTGTTTCCAGTATCGGAAACGTTTGCTCGGGATACGCCAGCTGCAGGCGAAACATCACCGAGAAAAATGCGCCGATGATCGCCCAGATGATTCCCGTCACCAGGAACTGCTTGCCGATGGTCTTGTGGTCCTGGCTGAAAATATATTTCGTGATGAACGTCTCCCGGTGGTGATGCGCATGGTGCTCGTCGTGATGCACCTCATGCGTCGTCGCCACTCCGGTATGTATGTCCGTTGCGCCCATAGTCTTTTTTTTTATGACGGCATCCCGTCCGTTACTTCCTCACTCTATTCCATCCGCTCCGAATTCATCCTGGCCGAAACCGCAGTCACCGACTTGTTCGCGGTGGTGTCAGCTTTTGGTGTCGGGTCCTTATCCGGGAAAACCGAAAAATATTTAGGCTTTTTGGAGGCCAGCCAGCGGTCGAACTCCTCCTGAGTTTCCACAATGATCTCGCCCCGCATGCTGTAGTGTCCCTTTCCGCACATCTGGTCGCAGGAGATCTCGTACGTGAATTCCGGATCATCCAGCAATTCCTGCATCTGCCTCGTTGTATATTTCGGAGTGAACCACATGGTTGTCGGCGTGCCGGGAACGGCATCCATCTTCATCCGGAAATGCGCCAGTCCCACGTCGTGGATCACGTCCTTCGCCCCGATGACCATCTTCACAGGACGGTTCACCACGAGATGAAGGGGTTCCCCGCTCACGTAAACATCATCGTGGTTCGCCGGGTCGTCCCAGATCTGTCCCAGCGGATTATTCTTTTCCTCGCTGATCTGCTTGTAATATTTCTTGCCGAGAACTCCATCCTTTCCCGGGTAGCGGTATTCCCATTTGAACTGGCTCCCCGTCACTTCCACGACGAGGCTGTTCTTTGGCGCCTCGCCGGTAATGCGGAACCAGTAATAAAGGCCGAAGCCTACCAGTACCGTCAGCGCGATTGCCGGGATCACCGTCCAGATGACTTCCAGCCGGTTGTTGTGCGGATAGAAGTATGCTTTCCGCTTTTCTGATTCCTGGTATTTGAAGGCGAACCAGAAGAGCGCGATCTGCGTGATGAAAAATACAATTCCCGTGATCGCAAGAGTAATCCACATCATCCGGTCAATATCCACTCCGTGATCGGAGGCCGGAAAGTCAAGAACCTTCCCTTTCAACTCCTCATTGCAGTACCAGACCCCAATGAGCCCGACCACCAGGAAAGCCAGCAACATGAAGGCATTGATCTTATTGGTCTGCTTCCGACTTTTTTCCTCTCCCCGCAACACCGCGACGTACTCGCTCGCCTTCGCAATCTGGAAGGTGATCAGGAAACCCAGCAACAGGATCACAATAGTGAAGAACGTCTGCATAGCCGCACTAATTTGTCAAGGTTCGTTTTACGTATGGTGAATAATACTTTCCTTCAGGAACGGATGGTTTTTCGGCAACAACGGCGAACGGCTCAGAACTCTTCCCGTCACATACAGAATCAGTCCCACAAAACCGAGGCCAACGCCAAAATCATAAAGCATCAGTGGCACGTGATCGGGCAGCGGGCCGGGGAACACCATTTGGAAGAAATCCAGCCAGTGCCCGAATAATATCAGCAACGCCATGAATGTGATCGTCGCATAATTCCGCTTTGCCCCGCGTGTCATCAGTATCAGCAGCGGCGCCAGGAAATTCATAATAAACATCAGCCAGAATACGCCGCTGTACGCGCCCTGGGCGCGCGGTTTGAAATAAATTGTTTCCTCGGGAATATTGGCGTACCAGATCAGCATGAACTGGGAAAACCAGAGGTAGGTCCAGAAGATTGAAAACGCAAACATGAATTTTCCCATGTCGTGCAGGTGCTCCTGGTTGGTCAGCTCCAGATAATTATTATTCTTCAGGAACACAATGAACAGCGTGATAAGCGCTATCCCCGCGACAAAAGTGCTCGCGAAGGTGTACCAGCTGTACATGGTGCTGTACCAGTGTGCGTCGATGCTCATCAGCCACAGCCAGGGAATGGACGACATCACGGTGAGCGCGAAGATCACAATGTAAATCGCAGCCCACACCGTATTTTTCCAGATATATTTCCTGCCTGCTTCGATGGACGGGAGCGGGTTGTTGTCGAGCTCGAGCGACAGCTTTCTCATCTTCCACCCCAGCAGCGACCAGGAAACAATGGTGAAGATGGTCCAGGCTGCAAAAAACCCTTTATTCAAAAATCCTTTTTTCCACTGCAGGGTGGCATCGTGTTTCACATGCTCTTCGCTTGTCCAGTGGTAGAGCTCGTGATTGCTCCCGAAGCAGATGGCCAGCAAAATGACGCCGCAGATAATGCCGATCACCGGCACGCAGGCCGCGATTGCCTCAGGCACGCGCCGGAACGTCATCGGCCAGGCAGCCCAGGCCAGCGTGGTTGCGCAGATGAAGAACATCGCTGCGTTGGTGACCAGGAGAAAGTAAACGCCGTTTTGCAGCAGCGAGCCCCAGAAGCGCGCCTGCTGGTGCGGGTCGGACTTGGATCCGTGGGTAATGTACAGAAGAACGATCGCCAGCAGGCCGACTCCCATCAGCGCCAGCGAAACATTCCTGTACCGCTTTGTCATTATGAATTGTTCCCGGATTACCATCTCATTCGTTTAATTCATTCAAATCAGTTTGCTCCGCCGGTAGTATCTGTCCCTGCCGGAGCTGTTGCTGCCGAAGCCTGTTGCATCTCGCGCAGGTAATGCACGATCATCCAGCGCTGCTTGCTTGTCAGCTGCGAAGCGTATGAACCCATTTGTCCCTTGCCGTACGTCATTGAGTGAAACATCGTCCCGTCCGGCAACTTTCGCATATCGTCCCCAAGCAGGTTCTTGGGGGCGGCAGTAAACGGTCCTTCCCCGCCTTTGAACAGGGGACCCATGCCGTCCAGCTTGTCGCCGTGGCAAATGCCACAGTGGATCGCGTAAAGCCGCGCCGCTTCAGGCCGGTCTTTCGCGTTCAACGGCGGAAGCGGATTTTTCACCGTCGCCGATCGCGCATACCCTGCGGAATCATTCGGCAGGGTGTAAGGGAACAAATCGCCACGCGCCACGGTGCCGGGGACGGGCCGTCCGTTATAATTAATCTTCTTTGCCTCCAGTGCCTCCGTGCCCGAATAAGTTTCGTAGGCGCGGCTGTACATCATGTCCGGCATGTACACGCGACCCGGATCACGGCGCACCTTGTTGCAGCTGAGCAACGCACCCGCCAGCAGCACCATTCCCGATATCAGCGATAGTTTTTTCATCATCCTTTATTTAAGCGACCGCCTCCTCTGTCCTTTCAAAAATTTTTCTATCCTTATCGTAGCGGCCCAGCCACCATCCTGTTTCCTTGTACGTTGCGTGCACATCTTTTGCCCCCAGGCTCTGCAGGAATGAAATCGCGTCCGCGTCGTTCGTCTTCTCAGTAGCCTCCAGCGCCATCACGAAAAGGTCGTCGGTCGAGCGCAGGTTAAAATGATCTTTTTTCACGAACGGGGCCATTTGGCAGAGATAGCAAAAGGTGAGCACCATTCCGATCGAAGCAAACAGAACCGTCAGCTCGAAGGTGATCGGTATCCATGCGGGCAATGAAAAATGCGGCTTACCTCCGATGTTGAAAGGCCAGTCGATCGTGAGCGCCCAGGTGATGAATCCGAGCGCCGTGGCAGTACCGGTGATCCCGTAAATGAATCCTGCCGTATGCAAGCTCGTATCCCGCAGCCCCAGCGCTTTGTCCAGCCCGTGGATGGGGAAGGGCGTAAAGACGTCGTGGATTTTGTAGCCAGCACGGCGTACTTTCTTCACCGCGGGAAACAGCACTGCCTCGTCATCAAAATTGCCAACAATAAATTTTTTTACAGCCATTGTTTCATGTTTCTGTCATGCGTCCGCGAACAGCTCAGGCGCCGTGATCGTGGCCGTGCTTCTCTGCGAACTCAACGACATTTTCTTTTTCCAGCTCAGTCATCCTCGCCTTATAATTCTCTCCATTCTTTTTCAGAATATGTTTAATCTCCGCCAGCGCGATCACCGGGAAAAACTTGGCGAAGAGAAAATAGCAGGTAAAGAACAGTCCGAACGTGCCCATGTAAAAGCCCACCTCCCAGATCGTTGGCGTGTAATATGTCGACCATGCGCTGGGCAGATACTCCCGATACACCGACGTAACGATGATCACAAACCTTTCGAACCACATTCCGATGTTCACCAGGATGGACATAAAGAACGTGATCAGCAGGTTGCGGCGGAAACGGCGAAACCAGAAAATCTGGGGTGAAAGCACATTGCAGCCCATCATGATCCAGTAGCTCCAGCCGTAGGGACTCGAAAGGTTCACCCGGTTTTCCTTAAACGCGAACCATTCGTACGGTACGTTGCTGTACCATGCCATGAACAATTCGGTGAGATAGGCAATGCCCACAATCGAGCCTGTGAGCACGATGATCTTGTTCATCACGTCAATGTGCTCGATAGTAATGTATTCTTCCAGGGCCAGCACTTTCCGGGTGATTACGAGAAGCGTCTGCACCATAGCGAATCCCGAGAAGATCGCTCCTGCGACGAAATAAGGCGGAAAGATCGTGGTATGCCAGCCGGGCACCACGGAAGTCGCGAAGTCAAACGATACGATGGTATGCACCGAAAGCACGAGCGGTGTGCTCAAACCGGCGAGCACCAGCGAAAGCGCCTCGTGGCGTTGCCAATGCTTGGTGCTCCCGGTCCAGCCGAAAGCTGCGACTCCGTAAAAAAGCTTTCTCCACTTTTTCTTCGCGCGGTCGCGAAGGGTGGCAAGGTCGGGCAGCAGGCCTGTGTACCAGAACAGAAGTGACACCGTAAAATATGTGGAGATCGCGAACACGTCCCACAGGAGCGGCGAGTTGAAGTTCACCCACAGCGGACCCCGCGTGTTGGGGTAGGGGAGCACGAAGAAAGCATTCCAAACCCTGCCCATGTGCCAGATCGGAAACTGGCCGGCACAGATCACCGCGAAGATGGTCATCGCTTCTGCCGCGCGGTTCACACCCGTGCGCCACCCCTGCCGGAACAAAAGAAGAATCGCCGAGATCAGCGTTCCCGCGTGACCGATACCGATCCACCATACGAAATTGGTGATGTCCCAGCCCCAGCCTACCGTCTTGTTCAGGTTCCATTGACCGGTACCGTAAATCACTTCCATGGTCACGGACACGATGCCGAAGATCAGCACCAGCACCGAGATGCTGAACCCGATCCACCAGGCGCGCGTGGGCCGCGCCTCAACGGGCCGACAGATATCTTCGGTGACCTGGTGGTAGTCCTTGTTACCCTCCACCAGCGGCGGTCTCACCTGTGATTCATACCGGAGTAATGCCATATTCGTTAGTAATTATGCTGGTCTCTCGTTAGTTTTCTCAATGGTCGTTCCTCGCCGGCGATCCCGGAACGGTCGTGTCTTTCACTCCCATTTCTTCATGCTTATCCAGGGACGAGCCGGCGCCATGCCCAGGCTGCTGAATGATCTCTTCACTGTTCCTCACCTTCGCCAGGTAGGTAATATTCGGCAGCGTGTGCAATTGCTCAATAACGTAATACCCGCGGCGCGGATTCTCATTTCTCATCCGGGTCACCTTGCTGTACTTGTCGTGCGCATTTCCGAAAACGATCGCTTCCGTCGGGCACGCTAGCTGGCAGGCAGTTTTTGCGTCGCCGTCGCGCAACGGACGGTCTTCCTTCTTCGCCTGCAGCTTGGCAGCCTGCAGTTTCTGCACGCAGAACGAACATTTCTCCATCACACCGCGGCTCCGGACTACCACATCGGGGTTGAGCACCATCCGCGTCAGGTCATCATTCCACTGGTGCACCACAGGGTCGAACTTGCCGATCAGCTTTTGATCCTGGTTGTCCGGGAAGCTGTCCGCCCCTGTGTAATCCGCCCAGTTAAAGCGCCGCACCTTGTAAGGACAGTTCTGCGCGCAGTAGCGGGTTCCAATGCAACGGTTGTATGCCATTTGGTTGATCCCTTCCGCGCTGTGCATCGTCGCTGCTACGGGACATACATTCTCGCAGGGAGCGTTGTCGCAGTGCTGGCAAAGCATCGGTTGAAACACCACGGCCTTCAGGTCATCGGGGTTCTTTTCATCAGAAACAAAATAGCGGTCGATCCGCAGCCAGTGCATATCGTGATAGCGCATCACTTCGCTTCTTCCCACGACGGGCACATTGTTCTCGATATGGCAGGCCGCGACGCAGGCGTTACAGGCGATGCAGCTGTTCATATCGATCACCATGCCCCACTTTGGACCAGGTTGAAGGTGCTGCGGGTACAGCGTCGCTTCGCTCCTGAAATCGTTCGTTTTAGGCGCATAGTCCTTTGCAAGCTCCTCGCGGTATTCGGGAATTACATCAGGGTGTTTCCGGAACGTGCCCATCGTTGTCTCGCGAACCACTTCCAGTCTTCCCTCATAAGAATTGTGCTTCTGCGTTTGCGCGATCTTGTATTTCTTCCCGGTGTTTTCGATTTTTACGCCGGTAACATAGTTCAGTACGTTGTTGCCGTTGTAAGTCACAAACGGATACGCATTTACGCCCACGTTCGCGGCGGTAAGTCCCATTCCTTCGCTGCGCCCATAACCGAGCGCCACTGCGATGGTGTCGCGATTCATTCCCGGAATCACCAGTACCGGCAATTCCACTTCCCTCCCGGAAAAGCTGAGCTTGACCACAGGTTTTTGCGGAAAATATTCGTAGTCGTTGTCGAGTTTAATGCCGAGCTCATGCGCCTTCGCTAACGAGATCATCGCGTAGTTGTCCCAGGTTGCCTTGCTGATAGGATCAGGAAGCTCCTGCAACCAGGGGTTGCCCGCCTGCGAGCCGGTGCCCATCGTCACTTTCTGGTAAACGATCAGTTCATTGCCGCCTGCCGCGGGACCGGCGGCCGGAGTTGCAGCCGGGCTGCCCGCTGAATACGTACCGGCGCTGGGGGGAGTTGCAGGTGCGGATTCCCACACACCATCCTGTAAATATTTGTTGAACGCTTCCTCACCTCCTGCCCTGCCTACCCAGTAGTTGCGGAAATAAGTTTCGTAGTCTGTGTTGTTTCCGGCCCACCGCAGCAATGAAGTTTGGAAAGGCCTTGTTTTGAACAATGGGAAAATCGTCGGCTGAATGAAGCTCACGTACCCCGCCTTTGGCTCGGCATCGCCCCAGCTTTCGAGATAATGATGGTCCGGGATAACAAAATTGCAAAGCTGCGCAGTCTCCGTCATCTTCCGGCTGAAGGAAACAGCCAGTTTTACTTTCGACATGCCGGAGATGAACCTGGCAGCATTGAAGTAATTGTAGGCAGGATTCGCTTCGTGAATCAGCACTGCACCGACGCGGCCGCTGTCCATTTCCTCTACCAGCTGCGCCATGTCCCTGTCAATTCCCTGGCGGTAATTCACCGGAGTGGACCAGTCAATCGTTGCTCCGTACGCTCCGATCGCCTGATTGATTGAATTGACGATCCGCTGTATGGCCGCGTCGTTGCTGCCGCAAACCACAACTGCCGCTCCTTTGTTTGCGTTCAGGTCGGCCGCCACTTTTGCAATTGCCTGTTTCAGCTTTTCGTCGCTCATTGTAACTGTTGCACCGGTCACCGCTGCCAGCAGCGCCGACGCTACCGCACCGGTTTCCGACGGACGATGGGTATAACGTTCGTCGGCGGAACCGCCGGTAGTACTGAGGTAGCTCTCAAACTGGTAATGCTTGCTCATCTGCGGGTTCCGCTCATCGATCTTGCGACCTTTAGAATAACCCCTCGCGAACTCAACAGGGCTCAGCCAGGTACCAAGGAAATCTGCTCCCAGGCTTACGATCACGCGCGCCGCATCAAAACGGTAATTCGGCAATCTTCTCCCGAAACCAGTCGACTCATTGGCTTCCAGCATGCCGCTGTACGAAACTTCATCGTACTGCACATGCCGGCCCGGGAATTTGGCAAGGAATTCCGAAATGATCTGGCGTGTGCTGGGGGAAACGATCGTGCTTGTAAGGATGATTACGGGTTGCCCGTTGAGAGAACCGAGTGTGTCGCCGATCAGCTTGTCTGCCTGTTCGAATGTCGGAATCTCTTCAAACTTCACTTCCTTCCCGTCTTTCCCGCCGACGCGCCGCTGCTGTGGGAAACGCAGCCGGTACATATCATAAAGGTCCAGCACCGATGCCTGGGCTCTGGCGGACGTTCCTCCGAGCGTAAAAGAGCAAAGCTCGTTTCCTTCGATCTTGATCGGACGGCCGTCGCGCACCTTGGCGACTACCGGCAACACGTCACCGTCCTGCACATAAGTGGTAGCGTAATATTTTGCTTCGCCGGGGATGAGGTCCGCCGGTTTGTCTGCGTAAGGGACCGCCTTACGCACGGGTATTTTACAACCGGCCGCAATGGTAGCGGCAGCGGTGCTGAAGCCCAGATATTTCAGGAAATCGCGACGCGGCGCTTTTGCTTCGGCCAGTCCATCCCGGTCGAAATCCTCGAACGGCAGCTCCTCCCGGAACTCATCCTGTATCCGCTCCCGAAACTTTTCCGGATCGTTTATCTCTGCGAAACTTTGCCAGATCTTATTATCGCTCATAATGGGTCTGATACATTGTGAATGCGCCTGATCAGTAGTGACACTTCTGACACTCCAGGCCTCCAATATCGCTGACCGTCACGCTGTCCATTTTTCCAGCCTTGATATCATTGTGGAAGCGTTCGTAAATGCTGTAAAATTTATTGCCCTTGTTGCCGTAATTGAAATCCACTTTCGTCTCGCGGTGACAATTTACGCACCACCCCATGCTCAGCTCCGAAACCTGCTTCACCTCGTCCATGGCAGTAATTTCCCCATGACAGGTTTGGCACTGCACTTTTCCTGCCCGTACGTGCTGCGCATGGCTGAAGAACACGTGGTCCGGCAGGTTGTGAATGCGGATCCATTCAATGGGCTGCGCTTTTGAAGGATCCCAGCGGGAAGGATTCTGCGGGTCGAAGCCGGCACGTTTGAACAGCTTCGCAATTTCCGCAGTCCCATTAATCTCGTCTCCGTTGGCGTCGTAGAGCTTCGGCCCCTTTGTGTACTCGGTAATGTTCTTATGGCAGTTCATACACACGTTCACCGAAGGAATTGCCGCCTGTTTGCTTTCCCAGGCTGCGCCGTGGCAATACAGACAGTTGATCTGATTGAGCCCAGCATGCACCTTATGGGAGAAATAAATCGGTTGCTCCGGCTGGTAATTCGTTTGTCTGCCGAGCCCTATCGCGCCCTTGGTTACATAGTACCCACCGAGAATGAAAAGAAAAATGGAAAAAAGGGTGATGTAAGCTTTGTTGCGGTAGAACGGCACCGGTTCGGGACGGTGGACCCCCTCCACGTCGTCGCTCATCTTTTTCAGGTTGCTGTTCACCTGCATCAGGATCAGCGCAATGATCGCCATGATCAGCGAGATCACCCCGAAAATGATCGCGTTGTTATTGGCGGTTTTGCTTGCCGGCTGTGTTTCGTCCGGACCGGGCTTCGGTCCTCCTTCAACTTCACCATTAATATATGATACCACTGCCTGGACATCCTGCAATGTGAAGTCGGGAAATGCCTGCATCAGGGTTCCGTACTTCGCCTTCAAGTCCTGTGTATATGCATCATTAGCCATGTAAG
>Ga0196980_1000200_pt1 | contig 16636 bp, 12 predicted proteins | sample S3_1013CmetaG_FD_155486 | JGI IMG/M metagenome (GOLD analysis project Ga0196980, IMG submission 155486) | Soil microbial communities from Anza Borrego desert, Southern California, United States - S3_10-13C | ecosystem: Environmental > Terrestrial > Soil > Desert | place: USA: California... | reverse complement strand
TGCCGAAATGTCGCCAAAATAGCTGGATTCAAACACGGACTCCTCGGCGTTGATGTTTCCGAAAAATCCCGTGCGAAATACCCAGTAATTCCAGGGATCCTTTTGCGGAGCGACTGGCTTATCCCCCGTTTCGCCCGCCGGCTTGTCCACTTTCATGCCAATGGTTACCTTTTCCGCCATCCCCGTCCGTGCTACGAACGGCGCGAGCCCCAGCTTCAGGTAACGCACCAGCAATTCCCGCTCCTCGAAATCCGTGTTGTCGGCTGCGTTGTTGAAATAAATAGTATCGCGCAAATGACGGAACCGGTTCTGGCCAAAAAAAACCAGCTGATACCGGTCACCGCCGCTCCCGGTATTCTGATCAGTAATCAGAATGTGCACGTCAGCCGCCAACCGGTCGAGCAGAAAATCCACAACATTGATCTCGGTGCGGATGAACGTCATATCGCAGCCCGTCTGGCAATCCATAAACACTTTCAGGCGGGGTGCCGTTGCATTTTCCTGGCCGGCGGCCCTGAAATTTGCAGTGAGCAGAAATATACCCGCTCCGATCAGTGCTTTAAATAAACTTTTGCCTGGCATGCGAATAAATGTGCGTAAAGAGAATTCAAAATGCTGTTTCTCCCAAATTCTTTTTTAAAGAAAAAGGAGCGTTGAGCCGCGCGGCCGCTGGCCGCTGAGGGAACAGAAAAGTTCGTGCAGCTTCCCCACTGCGTGCAAACCTTCGGACCCAACGTCTGCAGAAAAATCATTTACATAAAGGTCTATGTGCTGTCGCATCACCTCCTCGCTCATCTCCTGGGCGTAAAGCCTGACGAAGTCGGGAAGCTTCGGATAATTACGTTTCGCGAAAAGTACGCTTTCACGAATCAGCTTTTCCACTCGTGAAGCAATGTCGGGCAAGACCTCTCGCTTGATGGCAATGCCGCCGAGCGGCACGGGTAGTTTTGCACGTTCCTCCCAGAATTTTCCAAGATCCATCATCCGTTGCAATCCCTTTTGCGCGTAGGTGAACCTGCCTTCGTGGATGAGCACTCCAAAACTGCCCGGTTCCCGGGCCACAAAGTCTTCGATGGTGTCGAAGCGCATGAACAATTTGTTCGAAGCCGCAGGAAATGCGTAAGTAAATAAGAAATGTGCGGTCGTGTTCCTGCCGGGCAGCGCTACAGGTGCACGTTGAATGAGTTCCTCACTCAGCGGAACTTCGCGCGCTGCGACAAGAATCGGTCCCACCCCCCTGCCGAGCGCGGCACCTGAACGCAGGAGGATGTACTGATCGATCGAATCGAAAAAAGCGGGAAAGCTGAGCTTGGTCACATCAAGCTTTCCCTCCAATGCCCATTCATTGAGCGTTTGAACGTCTTCAATGAAGACTTCAAACTCGATGCCGCCGGTCTCGATGCGCTGATGCACCAGCGCGTCGAAAATAAAGGTATCGTTGGGACATGGTGAAAAGCCAAGCTTCAGTATCATAAAGTCTCCAGTATGCGAATCAGTTCGCGATTCAGGTTATTGATAGCCCCGGCAAGCTTCCAGTGTCGCTTGTTTCGTTCGCCGACGAAGTTTGAAACAGCGCGGAGCTGGAGGAAAGGAATTCTTTCCCGCAGCGCTACGTAGTGGAAAGCGGCACCTTCGAGTGTTTCGATAGCCGGGCGGAATCGTCCCTTGAGGGCGCCCACCGTGTTCCGTTCTGTGCTCACCTGGTTCAGCGTGATGGCCTTCACCGTGCTGAGTCCGCATCGGCGAAGCCAGGCGCCGCGATTCTTTAACCAACCACCGGAATACGGAAATTGGTTGGGGGATTCCAGGCCGAGATCAAAAACAGTTCGCCATTTGCCTGCTTCGATTACTCCCAAATCGGCCGGCGTATCGCTTGCAACGGCCACCACAGTTCCGAGCGCTATTTCTTTACTGAAACTTCCGGCTATTCCCGCCTGGATCATCAGGGAGGGTGTTTTCAGCAACAACTGGCGCAACAGCGTGTAGGTGGTGGAAATCGAGCCGACCCCGGTTACCACAATATCCACCGGAATATTCAGCGCAGATCTGCGCGCGTACCGGACTAACGGCCGAATTTCAGCGATTGTGGGCGCGGCGACAAGTACGCTCATCGGATCAAAGTTCGGGATTAGGCGTTTATGCAATCTGATTAACTTTGGCGCTCATAGTTTCGAATGGTTTATCTGACAAGGTTGGAACACTTCAATGCAGCTCACCGGCTCTTCAATCGGGCCTGGAGCTATGAAAAGAACGAGGAAGTGTTTGGGAAATGCGCCAACGAGAACTGGCACGGCCATAATTACGAACTATACGTAACCGTGATGGGCCAGCCCGATCCGGAGACCGGGTTCGTTTTCGACGTAAAGAAGCTGAGCCAGCTGATTCGCAAACATGTCATCGAAAAAGTGGATCATCGCAATCTCAATATGGATGTGGATTTCATGAAGGGCAAAATGTGCAGCACCGAGAACCTGGCGAAGGGGATCTGGAATGAACTGAAGCCTCATTTGCCCGGTGGCGTCACGCTTCATTGCGTTCGCCTCTACGAAACACCCAGGATCTATGTGGAGTATTTCGGTGAATGAAATCCGCTGACCGCAAACTTTATGGCTCGGAAAATTGCAGTTTACCGCAGGGAACATTTTAACGCAGCCCACCGGCTGTACAACAGCAAATGGGACGCGGCAACCAATGAAAAAGTGTTTGGGAAATGCGCGTTGCCAAATTATCACGGCCACAATTACGAGCTGGAAGTGAAAGTGTCCGGCAAACCCGACAAACGGACGGGTTTCGTCATGGATCTTAAAGAGCTTTCCGATCTCATTCGGCGGGAAATTCACAGCCGTTTCGATCACAAGAACCTGAATCTGGACACGGAAGAATTCCGTGACCTCAATCCCACGGCGGAAAACATTGCCATGGTCATCTACAGGTTGCTCCGGCCGCACATCGACAGGAGCCGCGATCTACAGATCCGACTGTACGAGACGCCACGGAATTTTGTGGAATACCCCGCATGAAAAAAACTGAACGCAAGCTATTATGGCATACAGCAAGACAGAACATTTTGATGACAACATTACCTCCGGCCTGATCAACAGCTACTCAAGCGTGCTCGAGCTTCTGGGCGAGGATCCGCAGCGCGAAGGCCTCAAGAAAACACCCGAACGGCTTGCAAAGGCGATGCAGTACATGACACAGGGCTACCACATGGACGCTAAGGCCGTCATCAACTCCGCCAAATTCCACGAAAACATCAGCGAAATGATCCTGGTAAAGGACATCGAAGTATACAGCATGTGCGAGCACCACATGCTTCCCTTTTTCGGAAAAGCCCACGTGGCCTATATTCCCAACGGTTGGATCACGGGGCTCAGTAAGATCGCGCGCGTCGTGGATGTGTTCGCCAGGCGGCTTCAGGTACAGGAACGCCTGACCGTAGAGATCATGAACGCCATCAAAGAAACCCTCAACCCGCTCGGTGTAGGAGTGGTCATTGAAGCCCAGCACCTGTGCATGATGATGCGCGGGGTACAGAAGCAGAACTCTGTCACTACGACTTCCGCTTTCGATGGTGAATTTCACAAGGCTGCTACACGCAGCGAATTTTTGAAGCTGATCTCGTCCGACCTGAGCAGGTAGGACGTTCGATTTCATGATTCTGATTTTTTGTCCCAGCTTTGACACAGTCAAACCGCGTTATGAAGCACGCATTTGTTTTTCCCGGACAGGGCTCGCAGTTTCCCGGCATGGGCAAAAATCATTATGAGAGCAGTGCCTTTGCCAGGAAATTGTTTGAGCATGCGAACGACATACTCGGTTTTCGGATCTCCGACGTGATGTTCGACGGAACGGAGGAAGACCTGAAGCGAACCAATGTGACGCAGCCCGCGGTATTTCTTCATTCAGTGATCTCTTTTCGCAGCATCGAAAACGCGCGGCCCGACATGGTTGCGGGGCATTCGCTCGGTGAGATTTCCGCGCTGGTTGCCAACGGAACGCTCAGCTTCGAGCACGGTTTGTCGCTGGTGGCGGCGCGCGCCAACGCAATGCAAAAAGCCTGCGAAATGAATCCTTCCACGATGGCGGCAGTGCTGGGTTTGCCGGACGAGGATGTGGAACGGATTTGCGCTGAGATCCGGGCAGAGACAGGCGAAGTGGTCGTCCCCGCGAATTATAACTGTCCGGGGCAGCTCGTGATCAGCGGATCGATCCGGGCCATCGAGATTGCCTGCGAAAAGATGAAAGCTGCCGGGGCGAAGCGTGCATTGACGCTTCCTGTCGGGGGAGCTTTTCATTCTCCGCTTATGGAACCGGCCCGCGAAGAACTGCGGGCGGCCATCGAAGCCACGCCTTTTCACAACCCATCCTGCGCGGTCTACCAGAACGTAGTCGGGAAAGGGGTAAAGGACAGTGCCGAGATCAGGAAAAACCTGATTGATCAGTTAACTGGCGCTGTTCGCTGGACACAAAGCGTGCAGGCGATGATCCGGGACGGCGCAACGCGGTTTACCGAAGTGGGTCCCGGGAAAGTATTGCAGGCGCTGGTGTCCAAGATTGACCGTAATGTGGAGCTGGATGGCGTCAGCTGAGCGGGAGCTCACACAGGGATGCTGCAGTTTACCCACTCCGCGTCGAACTGCGCGCCGTATTTCCTGTAAAAATTAATCGCCGGCTCGTTCCACTCCAACACCTGCCAGACGATTCGCGGCAGTTTTTTCTCCCGCGCTTCAACGATCAAACGCTCAAACAGAAGCTTCCCTATTCCCTGTCCGCGCATGGATTCGGTAACGAGAATGTCCTCGAGATACATCGCCTGGCCTTTCCAGGTAGAGTACCGGATGTAATAAAGTGCAAAGCCGTGGATCTGCTCCGCCCCGCTTTCCCGCGTGCTCGCGACAAACGCCCACCAGACCGGCTGCCGGCCAAAACCGCTTTCGGTAAAATGCTCCAGCGTGACCGTCACTTCATTGGGAGCGCGTTCGTATACGGCCAGCTCCCTGACCAGTTCCAGCAACCGCGGACAATCCTCCCGAACGGCCCTCCGAACAGTAATTTTCATTGCATTTATTTATGACGGTCAGGCCAGCGCCTGGCCCAGGTCCGCAAAAATATCCTGCAGGTTTTCGATTCCCACATTCATTCGGATCAGTCCGTCGCTGATACCGTATCGCAGCCTTTCTTGCTGAGACACCCCATGATGCGTCATGGACGCCGGATGTGACAATAATGTGTCGCATGTACCCAGCGAAACCGTGCGCACGCACATTTGAAGCCGGTTCATGAATTGGATTCCCGCTTCAATGCCGCCTTTAAGCTCGAAGCTCAGCATTGCCCCCGGGTGGCGCATTTGTTTCATGGCGAGATAATGATCCGGGTGTGAAGCAAGACCGGTGTAGTTCACCCGTGCCACCTCGGGTTGTTGTTCAAGAAAATACGCGACCTCCATCGCGTTATGACAATGGCGGTCCATTCGCAGCTCCAGGGTTTTGATGCCCTGGGTGAGCAGGAATGCGTCGAACGCATTGGAATTGCCGCCGAGCAGGCGATGGTATTTCGTGACCGGGCCGTTCATTTTTTCAATATCGCGACCCAGCAATATCCCTCCGATCGCCGTGCCGTGCCCGTTCAGGAACTTGGTGGTGGAGTGGACCACATAGTCCACTCCATAGCGAAAAGGCTGTTGCAGGTAGGGTGTCGCAAAGGTATTGTCGCAGGCCACGGGAATCTGGCGGTCTTTTGCAAGCCGGGTGAGCTCCTCGATATCCACGCATTGCATGGTCGGGTTCGCCGGTGTTTCCAGATACAGCATCCGGATGGAAGGATCGGAACGGATCGCATCTTCGGCTTTAGAAAGGTCTCGCAGATCAGCGATTACACCGCCGATGCCGAGTCCGGGCAATACTTTGTGAAGCAGTTCATCGGTACCTCCATACAAAGAATAGTGAGTCAGGATCTTGTCCCCGGCTTTCAGATTTGATAAAAGAAGCGTGCTGATCGCTGCCATTCCGGAAGCGTGAAGAATTGCTTTTACTTCGATATTCAGTCCGAAAGTTTCCAGCGCAGCGATTTTCCCCGCCGCCTCGTCCACGGTTGGATTTCCCCAGCGGGTATAGATGTAACCCTCTTCGTCTCCGCTAAATCGGCGCATGCCCTGCTCCGCCGTATCGTACACATAAGTGCTCGTGGCATAAATGGGTGTCTGGTGCGCATAATTCGCGTCGGGCTGATGTCCGCCGTGCACCGCCACTGAGCTCCAGCCCGAAAGTGGAAAACTTTTATCCATGGGAGCAGTTCAATTATTGAATTTTGGCCCGCAAGGCACCAAAGCTAAACAGATGAAAGAACTCCTCAAACTGCTTGCGGCTTATAATCTTTGGGCAAACCAGAAAACTTGCGATGCCATTCTTAGTCTGCCCGATGAGCAGCAGCTGCAAGACCTGCCGAGCAGCTTTCGCAGCCTGCACCGAACGGTCCTGCACATGTGGGATGCCGAGAGTATCTGGTGGCAGCGGATGAAGCTGCAGGAAAAGATTGTCATACCAAGCGAAACTTTCCAGGGAAATATGCGCGACGCGGTGACCGGTCTTTTGCAGCAGGATCAGCAGTGGCTGGAATGGATCGGCAATGCTTCGGAAGCCGCACTCGATCACGTATTTCAGTATTACAACCTCAAAAAAGAACACTTCAGGCAGCCGGTATTCCAGGTGGCGACGCATGTCTTCAATCACAACACTTACCACCGCGGTCAGCTCGTAAATATGATGCGGCAGCTGGGCGTCGAGAAAATCCCCCAGACCGATCTCGTGGTCTGGGCGCGAAAAAAATAATCTTCCCTCATATGTAAAAGCGCTGACTTCCTCATCCTGCAGGAAATATTTGCTATGAGGAAAGCTTTACCCTTTTTGTTTCCCGCGCTCATCTTTCCCGCCATCGTCGCCGCACAGGTACTCGAAGGACGCGTGCGCGCAGAAAGTGGAAACTACCTGGCCGGAGCGTACGTGCATTTCACCACACAGGAAAACAAAGCCGTATCCGGGCGGGATGGCCGATTCCGGATCCCTGCCACCAAACTGCCTGACACGCTCGTGCTTGCTGCTCCGGGTTTCGAACCGTACCGCGTCGTTATTACAGACAAGCACCTGAGTGATCCGCACTTCGAAGTGGTGCTGCTGAACAACAGGGAATTAAGAGAGGTTCTTGTCACGGCCCCCGTTGCCTCCAAGTCGGCAGGATTCGAATCACCCTCAACTGTTTTCGGATACTCAACCACACTTTCCGAAACAACCGGTGGCATTCGGATCAGAGGAAGCTCTACCGTGCCTTTAACAGCGAAGATTGCGGCGCCGGATCGTTTCGTTTTTTCAGACACGAACATTGCCCCGCGCACGGGTGTGCTCGCGAAATCAAGAATACTCACAGCGGGAGAAGTTAACGACTTTAATAAATGGAAAATGTGGCAGGACTATACGGAATCAGAATTCCGCGGGTCGAGTCATTTCTGGGGATTGCGTCCGCTGCACCGTTTTTCGGTACAGATTACAGGTGAAAAAAAAGCTGCCATCAGCAACGAACACATCTATTTGCTCAATCAGGAAAACGGCGATACGGTCTGGACATCGGTCACCGACAACACCGGTAAGGCTGAACTGTGGGCGGGTTTCTTTAACGATCAACGACCGTCAAATTTCGTCATTGCCACCCGCAATGGCCAGCGTATCGAAAAACCCGTTGAATTTCAGGCGGGAATCAATCTTTTGAGTGTTGCAAAAGCATGCGGTCCCAAGCCGGACGTGGACATCGCGTTTGTAGTAGACGCTACAGGCAGCATGGGTGATGAAATCGAGTTTCTCAAGCTGGAACTGGAGGACGTGATCCAGAATATCCGCGACCGTTATTCTTCCCTCCGGCTGCGGGCAGCGTCTGTGTTTTATCGCGATTACGCCGACGATTACCTGGTGAAAACCTCCGCGTTCAACGGCGATCTGTTGAAAACGATGAACTTTATTCGCCTGCAGTCGTCGGGTGGCGGAGGGGACTATCCCGAAGCGGTTGATGTGGCGCTTGCAAACGCGATCGACAGCCTTGAATGGAATGCGAATGCGGGCACCCGCCTGCTTTTTCTCATTCTGGATGCACCCCCGCACAGTGTGGCCCGCGAACGAATGCATTCCCTTATCCGGCGGGCCGCCATGCTGGGAATACGCGTCGTCCCCATTGCCTGCAGCGGTGTGGATAAGAGCACGGAGTTTCTGCTCCGCTCTATTGCGCTTGCTACCAACGGCACGTACGCCTTTCTCACCGACCACAGCGGGGTCGGGCTGCCACACATCCAGCCAACTACAGACAAATATGAAGTGGAGTTGCTCAACGCGCTCTTAAAACGCATCGTGTCACAATACCTGTTTGCCCAGGAATGTGATGCAGCAGAACCGCAGGATATCCGCGTGCCCGCAAACCTTCTCGAAGTGCGGCTCTACCCGAATCCGACGTCCGGAAGGTTTACGCTGGAGTGTAAGTCGGTACTGAAAGAATTGTTCATCACCGATTTCACGGGTAAAATCCTGATGCGTCTCCCGGTGTCGGAAAAACAGCATCGCTGGGAGGTTGACATCAGCCGGTTCCCATCCGGTACCTACCTGGTGAAATACATTACACCGGAAAACAAATGGGGAGCAGGAAAAGTAGTCCTCATTCAGTAGGCCCATTTCACCAGGGTAGCGCCCCAGGTGAATCCGCCACCGAAAGCGGCGAACACGAGCAGGTCGCCTTTGTTGATCTCATGAAGATAATCGTAGAGGCAAAGCGGAATGGTGGCGGCGGTTGTATTGCCGTAGCGGTGAATGTTGAGCATCACTTTTTCAGGAGACAGGCCCATTCGGTTCGCCGTAGCGTCGATGATGCGCTTGTTGGCCTGGTGAGGAACCAGCCAGGCGATGTCATCGCCGGTAAGATTGTTCTTCTGAAGCAGGTCGGCGCTGATATCTGCCATTCCTTTCACTGCAAACTTAAATACCGGCTGTCCATCCTGGTAAATGAAATGCTCCTTACCCATCACGGTTTCTACCGAGGCCGGCCTTTTCGATCCGCCGGCTTTCATGTAAAGGAATTCCGATCCGGAACCGTCCGTTTTCAGGAGGCTGTCGAGCACTCCGTAGCCATCGTCGTTCGGCTCCAGCAACACCGCCCCTGCCCCGTCGCCAAACAAGATGCAGGTGGTACGGTCACTATAATCGGTGATCGCACTCATCTTATCCGCACCTACCACAACCACTTTCTTATACCGGCCGCACTCGACCAGTGCTGCCCCGGTTGTAAGGCCGAACAGGAAGCCCGAGCATGCCGCCCCAAGGTCGAAGCTGAAGGAATTCTTCGCGCCTGCCTTGTGGGCGATCAGATTGGCCGTAGCGGGAAATGCCATGTCCGGCGTAACAGTGCAGCAGATAATGCAGTCAATCTCCTCGGGACTGATGCCGCGGCGTTTGCACAAATCAACTACTGCCGGCGCGCCGAGATCGGAACTGCCAAGACCTTCTCCTTTCAATATTCTGCGTTCGACGATTCCTGTGCGCGTGCGGATCCATTCATCGGTCGTATCCACCATTCTTTCGAGGTCGGCATTGGTCAGTTTGGTTTCGGGAACATATCCGCCGACCGCGGTGATTGCGGCTGTGATTTTCCGTATCATGCCGCCAAAGGTAGGAAAGCCTTATTCATCAAAATCCGCCGAAACAGCTCTCGCTTTTCCCTTATTTTCGCAGACTATGATTGCCTTCCTGAGAGGAGAATTTGTGCGTAAGACCCCGGCCTCGGTTCAGGTGGAAGTGAACGGCGTCGGGTACGAAGTGCTGATCAGCCTGAACACGTATTCCAAAATTCAGAACCTCGACAAAGGAGTTCTGCACACCAGCTTCCTGGTGCGGGAAGATGCACACCTTATCTACGGCTTTTTTGAATTAAAGGAAAAAGAAATGTTTGACCAGCTTATCTCTGTGGGCGGCATCGGCGCAGCAACTGCGCGGATGATGCTCTCTTACATGAGGCCGGAGGAGCTGGCAAGAGCAATCGTGCAACAGGATACAGCTGCTTTGGAAGGGATCAAGGGCATCGGCAAGAAAACCGCCGAAAGGCTGGTGCTGGAGCTACGCGACAAATTGGCCAAACAGCCTCCCGATTCAAATATTCCGCCTATGAAAAACAATACTTTGCAACAAGATGCGTTAAATGCCCTGACAGCTTTGGGAATCAATCGGCAGGCAGCCAGCCTCGCCCTTGAAAAAACAATGGCTGCAGAATCCAACCTGCCTGTTGAAGAACTCATTAAGAAGGCGCTTCGTATCCTTTAGCCGGTTTTGCAGAAACTAATTGATTGGAGAACATTGAAGCTTAAGTCTGTCCATATTTCCCGACTCATAGCTGGCTGCATTCTGATGAACCTGCTCGCACCTTCCGCTCACGCGAAGGCTGATCAGGACACGCTCCGTTACCCGCTCTACGAGCGTCGGGGGGACCCTTATTCTTACCGGAACCGGAATCCCTTCGATTTCAACGATACGTCTTTCGTTCGGCGCCAGGTGGAATACGATCCGCGCACGCGGCAATACTACGTGATCGAACGCATCGGCAACCGGTATTATCGGACGCCGGTCTCCTTTTCAATGGAAGAATTCATCCGGATGCAGGGAAGAAAGGATGAGGAAGACTATTTCCGTAAGCGCGCTGCGCTGATGTCGAACTTGAACCGACGGATCTTCAAGCCGAAATTTGAGGTCTCGAACGACTGGTTCAACCGGATCGTGGGCGCGGGACCCGACGGAAAGGTGAAGATAGAGATCCGTCCTTCCGGCTACGTGGATCTGCTCGCGGGTTACCAGGGGCAAAACGTCAAGAACCCGACGCTTCCGGAACGCGCGCGCAAGAACGGCGGCTTCGACTTCAATATGAACGCCCAGCTTCAGGTGGACGGCAACATCGGCGACAAGCTGAAGCTGCCCATCAATTACAACACCCTTGCAAATTTCGATTTCGAGAACCAGCTGAAGCTCGATTACCAGGGCCGCGACGATGATATCGTGAAGACCTTTCAGGCGGGAAATGTGAACTTCTCTTCCAAAGGAACCCTGATCCCGGGAGCGCAATCGCTTTTCGGAGTTAAAACACAGTTGCAGTTTGGAAAACTGTTTATGACTTCGGTGCTGGCCAACCAGCGTTCGCAGCGGCAATCCCTCGGAGTGCAGGGCGGCACCACGGTGCAAAGTTTCTCCCTCAAGGCCGACGAATACGAAGAGAACCGGCATTTTCTGCTCGCGCAATACTTCCGGCACAATTACAACAAGGCAATGAAGCAGCTGCCGGTAGTGAATTCACCGATCCAGATACTGCGCATGGAAGTCTGGGTCACCAACCGCACAGGAATAACGACTGACACGCGCGATGTCGTCGCACTGATGGACCTTGGCGAGCCCGTTCCCTACGGACCGTGGGGGGGCACAGGCAACCCGAATTCGCTTCCTTCCAACAATGTGAACAGCCTTTACGCCGCCATCTTGGCGCGGCCGAACGCACGCAACTCAACCCTGGTGCAGAATGAGCTGACGGGCATGGGACTGGTGCCGGTGCAGGATTTTGAAAAAACATTTGCGCGAAAGCTGCTTCCCGGCGATTATTATTATAATCCGCAAATCGGTTTTCTTTCGCTCAACCAGCCGTTACAGCCCGATGAGATTTTGGGTGTAGCCTTTCAGTTTACTTACAACGGGAAAGTATTCCAGATCGGTGAATTCTCGCAGGATGTTCCGCCGGACACCAGCGGGACCTCCCAAAAAGTTCTTTTCCTGAAGCTCCTCAAAGCGACTTCGCAACGCACCTATCTGCCCATCTGGGACCTGATGATGAAGAACGTATACTCCGTCGGTTTTGGGCAGTTGGAAAGACAGGATTTCAAACTCGACGTCGTTTACGAGGAACCCAGCCTCGGTGAAAAAAGATACCTGCCGCCGAATGATGTGCTTCAGCCTTACAAGGGCGCACCGATTATTTCGCTCGTGAACCTGGACCGGCTGAACAGCCAGAACGACCCGCAACCCGACGGAGTTTTCGATTTCGTCGAAGGTTTTACGGTAATCTCTTCACAGAGTCGCGTGATTTTCCCGGTGCTTGAACCTTTTGGGAATGACCTGAAATACGTGTACCCGGATTCGCTCACCAGTGCGCGATATCTTTTTTATCCGTTGTACGATACCATCAAAGCCATCGCGCAGACCTATGCGAACCTGAACCGATTCAAGCTGGTCGGGCGCTCACGGTCGGCTTCCAATTCCGATTACCAGCTTGGATACAACATTCCGCCCGGATCCGTGACCGTGACCGCCGGCGGCCAAACGCTGCAGGAGAATGTAGATTATGAGATCAATTATGACCTGGGTACGCTGCGCATCACGAACCAGGCGATCATCAACTCGGGGCTGCCGGTGAACATTCAATACGAAAACCAGGCGGCGTACGGTTTGCAGCAAAAGAATTATGTCGGCCTTCGGTTCGATTACCTGGCAAACAAAAAACTGACGCTGGGCGGCACGATGGTTCGGCTCGGGGAACGTCCATTCTTCATCAAGCAATCCTATGGAGAAGATCCCGTACGCAACACGATGTATGGGCTCGATCTCGATTACCGCAATAACATTCCGAGGCTTACGAAGTGGCTGGACAAGCTTCCTTTCTATTCGACGAAAGCAATGTCTACCATTACAGCTTATGCCGAAGCTGCGCTGCTGAAGCCCGGGCACGCCCGGCAGATCAATGCAAGCAGGAATGACGAGGGAGGAGTAATTTATATTGACGACTTCGAGGGCACGCGTTCGTCAATCGACCTGCGGTTCCCGCAGACAAGCTGGACGCTTGCTTCGATCCCGCAGAACAACGGACTCTTTTCCGAAGCTTCCCTGAACAACAACCTGGCAAGCGGTTACAACCGCGGTAAGCTCGCATGGTATACGATTGAACCCGTGCTGCAGGAACGCAGGAATCCGAACAACCCATACCGCAACAACCTCGATGAGCTCTCGAAACCCGAAGTGCGGCAGATCTTCCAGAGCGAGATCTTCCCGCGACGCAGCTTCGACTTCGGCCAGGGATTGCTGTCTACGTTCGACCTGGCATTTTATCCGAAAGACAAGGGCCCGTACAATTTCCAGGCAGATCCCGCCGCAATTGACGCCAACGGCAGGCTCCGGAACCCGCGACGCTCGTGGGGCGGGATCATGCGCAACATCGACCAGACCGATTTCGAAACGGGCAATATAGAATTCATCGAATTCTGGCTGCAGGATCCGTTCATCACCAACACAGCGAACCCGAATGGAGGCTATTTGTTTTTCAACCTCGGAAACATTTCGGAGGATGTATTGCGGGATGGAAAGAGACAGTACGAGAACGGCCTGCCGACTCCGAACATTCCTGCTCCCGTGGACAACAGCAGCGTATGGGGCAAAGTGCCGGCAAACCCACAGCAGGTCACGAACGCTTTCAGTAATAATCCCGCCGACCGCGTGTTCCAGGACGTAGGGTTTGACGGCCTTGGAGACGATGAGGAGAGAACTAAATTCAGCAGCTACCTCTCGCAGCTTCCGTCGCCTTACCAGGCAAGAGCCACCAACGATCCGGCAAATGACAATTTCCGGCCGTATCGCGATCCCTTCTTCGACCAGAACCCGGGTATCGGCATTCTCGGCAGGTACAAGGATATCAACAATCCGCACGGTAATTCGCCGGTGAGCAACGACAATTCTGAATTTATCAACGCATACACGCAATACCCGGACGCCGAAGAGCTGAACCGCGACAATACTCTGAACGAAGTGGAAGAATATTTTCAATACCGGGTCCGGATCGAGCCGAATATGTCGCAGACAACGAATCCCTTCATCACCGACGTGCGGTCGGTGCCGGTGTCCCTCGCCAACGGGCAGTCCCGCACCGAAAAATGGTACCTGTTCCGGATCCCCGTGGCGCAGTACCAGCAGAAAGTCGGGAATATCCCGGATTTCAAATCCATCCGTTTTATCCGGATGTTCCTGCACGATTTTGCGGACTCCGTCGTTCTCCGCTTTGGCAAGCTGGAACTGATCCGCAACCAATGGCGCCGTTTCAAGTTCCAGATCGACACCACCGGAATGTATACACGGATCGCTGATCCCGACCCGGTGAGTGTGAACGTCCTTGCCGTGAACGTGGAGGAGAATGACAAGCGTCAGCCGATCCCGTACACCATTCCGCCCGGGATCGAAAGACAACAACAGCTCAGCAACAACAACGTGCAGCTCTTCCTCAACGAGCAATCGCTCAGCATGCAGGTTTGCGGCCTGCCGAAGGACCAGGCGCGCGGCGTTTTTAAGACCCTGAATCTCGACATGCGGCAGTATGGGCAGCTCAAGATGTTTATCCACGCGGAACGCATTGGCAGCAACCCGCTCGACGATGGCGATATCAGCGCGGTGATCCGCATCGGCAATGATTTTTCGGGCAACTATTACGAGGTCAGGATACCGCTGAAGATTACTCCTTTCGGCGTCACCGATTCATTGCGCATCTGGCCGGCAGAAAATAACCTGGACTTCGAGCTCGCGGAACTGACGCGACTAAAAACGCGGCGAAACCAGCTCGGCATTCCTCCGTCGCAGTACTACCGCGAAACGGGCCCCGGCGGAAGATCCATCGCGATTCTGGGAAACCCGAACCTGGGTGAAGTGCGCGGAATGATGCTCGCCGTTCAAAACGACCGGCTGGAGTCCGCATGTACGGAGGTTTGGTTCAACGAGCTGCGCTTCTCCAGGCTCGACGAGTCTGCAGGCTGGGCCGCGCTCGGCCGGGTGGACATGCGGCTGGCCGACCTGGGGACGCTGACGCTGGCTGGTACGGCGAAGAGCCGCGGGTTCGGAACACTCGAGCAGCGGGTGAATGAGAGAAGTCGCGAGGATCTTTATACGTTCGACATTTCAGCCAACATTGAAGCGGGCAAACTGCTTCCGAAAAAACTGGGGGTGCAGATTCCTGTTTACGCAAGCATCAGCCGGACGGTGAGTACACCGGAATATGACCCGTATGACCTGGACCTGAAGCTGAAGGAAAAGATCCGCAACTCAGTGAAGCCGGATTCCATCCGCAACGATGCCCAGGATATCACCACGATCAAGACGATCAACCTCACCAATGTCAAGAAACTGAAGACCGACGGCAAGCGCCCAAAAGTGTGGAGTGTATCGAACTTCGACCTGAACTATTCGTATATCCGAACCGAAAGCCATAACCCTCTCATCGAGAGTTTTGAAATGGAAAGGACGCGCGGCGCGCTTGGGTATAGTTACACCCCGCAGGTGAGATCGCTGGAACCCTTCAAGAACCTCATCCGGTCGCGTTCTCCCTGGCTGAGTCTTATCCGGGACTTGAACATCAACTATGTACCGAACCAGTTTTCTTTCCGCGCCGACGTGTTCCGCCAGTTCGGCGCCACCCGCCCCCGCAATGTGGGAGGTGGTCCGTATAAGATCCAGGAGACCTACGACAAGTATTTCATCTTTGACCGTTATTACATCGTACAGTGGAATCTGACCCGGTCTCTCTCGATTGATTTTAACGCCATCAACAATGCGCGCATTGACGAGCCGTTTGGCCGTATCGACACCCGGGAGAAAAAAGATTCGGTACGCAAGAATCTTCTTAAGGGAGGTCGCAACACCAATTACCACCAGGAAGTAACCGTAAGCTACGCGGTGCCGACCCAAAAAATTCCGCTCCTCGACTGGACGGCCCTACGCGCGAGCTACAATACGAAATATAACTGGCTCGCAGGTTCACTCCTTGCGCGCACACCGGAACTGGATCTTGGAAACACCCTTGCCAACACACAAACCCGGACCCTGAACGGAGAATTGAAATTCGAAGAACTTTACAATAAATGGAGGCTTCTCCGGGCAGTATACAATACGGCTCCACCCCCGCCCCGCGACCCGAATATCCGGGCCGGCAGGGACACTACGAAAAAAGACACTACAACAGGAAAATCGCGCCGCGTGCGGAAAACCCGCGATCCGAACCGAATGCCTCAGCTGGGAAATGCAACGAAATTCTTTTTCCGCGTGCTGACTTCGCTCAAACGGGTCGGAGTTCAATACACTGAGGACTTCGGCTCCACGCTTCCGGGCTATATGGACAGCACGCGTGTGCTCGGTTATAATTACAAGTCCGGCCAGCCGGGATTCCGCTACATCTTCGGATACCAGCCGGATACCAACTGGATCAATATGTGGGGAGCAAGAGGCTTGTTCTCAACAGATACACTGATATCCGCTATGATTCAGCAACGCTACAACCAGCGGCTGAACCTGACCGCACTTATCAGTCCGTTCCGTGACTTCAACATTGATGTCAATCTTGACAAAAGTTTTGACAAACAGTATTCTGAGCTGTTCAAGGACACCAGCAAGGCCGACAATGTGGGCCTGACGCGGCTCAGTCCGTACGCACTCGGAAGCTTCAGCGTGAGCTATATTTCGTACCAGACGTTGTTTACCCCGTTTGATCCCAATAAGGTATCCGGAACTTTTGAGCAGTTCGAAGACAATCGGCGGATTCTTTCCGA
>Ga0196980_1000198_pt1 | contig 16802 bp, 19 predicted proteins | sample S3_1013CmetaG_FD_155486 | JGI IMG/M metagenome (GOLD analysis project Ga0196980, IMG submission 155486) | Soil microbial communities from Anza Borrego desert, Southern California, United States - S3_10-13C | ecosystem: Environmental > Terrestrial > Soil > Desert | place: USA: California... | reverse complement strand
TGGCATGGATGGATACCAACTGGCCGCACACATTCGCCGCGACGAGCGCTTTAGGGAAACGACGATCGTTGCGGTCACAGGGTACGGGCAGACTGAAGATAAAGAACGCGCGCATGATGCCGGCTTCGATCAACATATGACCAAGCCCGTTGATGTGCGCAAGGTTATGGAACTTTTTGCGCAGACACAGAATTCCTAACAACCATTCTGCCCCTGAGAGAGCAACTCCGAGCTTTATTGCTACATCGTCGTACATTCGATACATTTGGGCAGGTCACACTCATGGAGTAGCCAATGAATGACGCAATCCAGGAAATAGGGCTGCCAGCTTGGCAGCCCTACCATCGGCCCGATGGGACGGTAGAAATTTCAGTCAATTTCTATCATCCTGAAACGGGACGGAAAACCTTCGGTTCTTTGACTCCCGCAGAATATATAACGGTATGGGAAGAGGGGCGTTTGGCGTTTCAAAAAGATGGCATGCCCAAGCCAGATCATCTGCCGACACCGGAGCAGGTGACGGAATTGCTGAGCAACGCTGATGCGGCTTCATCGCGGCGCCTTTTCCGTTCAGAACGGGAGCGGGCATCGTGGAACGAGCTCCGAATGGCGGTTGTGAATACGGTGTCTCCAACTATACCCGCGGATACAACGGAAAGAGGACTCGAAGTATTTGCAGAAGATACCGTACCAGTCACTGAAGAAATAGTACAGCCTCCTCTCGAAAGAAGGCGCAGGACATATGCAGAAAAAATTACTGTTCTGGAACATCTCGCCCCACAACTTCTTAAAGAGAAATGTACGGCCGATGGAGGGGTGTTAGAAGAGGAAGTGCAGATTGAAGCTCATGAGCTAATCGCTGAGGCAGCTCAAGTGCTCCGTATGAGCTATACGGGCATGAGTAGCTTCTGGTATCGATCAGTGCCAGAGGCAACGCGAGCGAAACTGCTCTACGGTGAAGGTGGGCGCAAACGCACTCGAAAGGAGATCAAATTCGATATCCTCATAAAAGTGCGCGAACAACTGCGACAAAAAGGAGGTCTTCCTCCACGGAAAAAAGAGCTCGCGGAAGCAGCTGCAAAGCCGCTGGGAATGACGCTGGATAGCACGCGCACCTACATCTACGACCGACTCACTCCTGAGGAAGTTGCTGCACTTGATTTGCGTAAACCGCAACTGAGCAGGGACGAGCAGGTCGCGATCCTAAAACAGGTTCGAAAATGGATGAAGGAGCAAGGATATCCTCCGCCACGCATAACTGATCTGGCACGGATCTCGGCGCCATATCTTGGGCAGAAGTTCATCAGCGTACGTACGTTGATCACCAGGCTCAGTGACGAGGTGCAAAGAGAGCTTGATCTTCTCGATACCTCGACGAGCGCGTTTGCGGGAATCGATCCCACAAGTATCCGGGAAGCTTTTCTTGGCGCGTTCGCCGTTCTGCGGTTCAAGAAACTTCAACCGACGATTGAAAATCTGGAATCTGTGTTGCGTATACCGCGCACTGCAATTGAGTCATATATTGCAGAACATCCAGATATCAAGGATCGTCTGGCAAGAGAAAAACTCTAATCCCGCTTCCGAATTTCTGGAAGCGGGATTTATCTTTTACTTCGACTTACTTTTTTATTGAGCACATATTGAACCGAGCGGCTTATCTTCTTATCGGTGCGATGGATGCAGCCCAGCCAACAGCACGGACGACGCATGCCTCCTTTCATCTTCGAGAGCGCTTTTTCGATACGGATGTCTCTGGTCTCTGCCTTCTTGCCCGAGATGACCCAGCAGATCCATTCGTTGCGCGCGAGCGGAGTGATATCTTCCCAGAGCGTGAGTGCCTTAGGTGAGGAAAGAATGGCCTTACGCAGATCGTCAGGCAACGGATGGACCGTTCCGGTAGCGACACGTGTCATGGATGTATGGTACCAAATTTTCGTTATCGGCTCCGCAGGTAGGCGTCTGTCAAGAACATTTTCTGGTTCCGTCGAACCAGAAAATTTCTCGACCCTGATTTTGCGACCCGTTCTGCTTAACGGGATACCCCGCAAAATCCTTCGAGTCCTGCCGACGGAGAGAAACAGTAAGACCCCAAAGACATGCCTCGGGGTCCAATTGTTTCTAGCTCCGCGGGTAGGAGTCGAACCTACAACCAACTCGTTAACAGCGAGCTGCTCTACCATTGAGCTACCGCGGAATGTGGGCGTATTCTAGCGCAGAAAGGGCGGATTGCAATTACGGCTCGAAAGCAAAAACCCGCCGGACGGCGGGTTTTGCTGAAAGGGAATTTGATGCTTATTCAAGTACCGGCATCGGGATGTCGAGGCTCGGGCAGCTGATCTTGTTGATCATGCGCTGCGTCGTCTTGTAGACGATACCGGTCGCATCGCTGATGCCCCATGGGGAGAGGACATCATGCGAGTATTTCGCCTGGAATGCCTTTACTGCTTCGATCGTCGCTGCATCGTACTTGCCGTTTACGTCGAGCGAGAGGCCGAGTTCCTTGTTGAGGAATGCCTGGAGGACCTTCACGGCTTCCGGATCACTCATGAGGCCATTGAGGCCGATGTATGACGTGAGAACCGCGCTGCACGAAGTTGATGCGCCGAGCACATCGCCTGCTTCTGACGTGCCACCGATGCCTGCGTCAGGCGCTTCGGAACGGTCGGAAGTATTTTCGCAGTCAGGATCATTCATGTCGTAGAGACCGTCACTGTCGTCATCTTCGCTGTTGTTGCAGGCCTTATTCAGGCCACCACCCTTTTTCAGTGTGTCGTCGGAAGAAGTTTCCGGCGCTGGGTTTTCATTTTCTTCTTCACCTTCGTTACTGTCGCATACGTCACCGATGCCGTCATTATCTGTGTCGGTCTGATCTGCATTCGCTGCAGAGTCGCAATTGTCGGTTTCGTCGGCAACGCCGTCTTCGTCGGTATCAACCACGATAGAAACGCAGGGAAGTTGATTTTGGAGACCTGGTTCAGGGCAGAGATCAATATCTTCTTCAACCTCCGGCTCCTCACATTCGTTCGTGGTTTCGTTGTATGTCACACCACCGTCACAGACTTCGATGTCATCGCAGTCTGAACCGTTCCAGAAACCACCATCGATAACTTCGCACGTTTCTTCGTCGGTGTAGCAACCTCCTTCGATCCAAGTGTTACCAGCTTCTTCGCAGAGCTCTTCAAGCGTCGGGTCTGGAGTCGGGTTCTCAACGATTACCGCATTCGTAAGAGTAAGAACGCCACCAGTATCACCCGAACAATTGTCGTTCTCGGTGATTTGGAAGTACGCATTGTAAGTACCTGCGATTCCAGGGGCGGTGATGTTGAATGTCACATCATCCGTATCGATGCCTGAAACGCTGTCGTCCATATCATCCGTATTGGCACAGGACATGGAATCAAGCGTTGTCGCAATGAGCCATTGTGTTCCTTCCCATTCGGCGTTTTGTGATGTGCCGTCTTGCAGCAGACCAAATACATGAGCGTTGATCGTAGCACCGGGGAGTACCGTCGTAATGGAACCGCCGTTCACTGTCGCAGTGCTCGTTGTGATCTCAGCAGGAGAAGATACGATGACGCCGTTATTCAGGCTCCCAGAGACTTGATCGCCGGTGCAGCCTGCATTTTCTCGTACCCGTATATCGAAATCATATGTACCGTTAGATGCCGGTGCATTTACCGAGAATGTCTCGGTAAAAGATTGGCTACCGTTCGGGTTCGTGTCCGTATGATCAGCGGTGTCCACGCATGTATAGTTGCCCGATTCAAAACGGTACTCAGTACCCCTCCAGCTATCGCCGTTTGAAAGCGAAACCGTGACGAGGACGGTGATGCTTGCGGCAGGAGCAATAGTAGTGCTATTTGACCCATTCAGATCGATGTTGGTTATGCTCTGTGATGCGAAAGCTATCCCTGGCACCACCCCCGCGAAAAGCACCAACGCGCTGATAAGGCTGGCTATCTTCACGACAAACGAGTCCCTGATGTTCTTTTCAAACATATGGTTTCCCTTAGTTAATGAGCCTCCAAATGAAAAAGACTCTCGCTAAGGCGGAGAGCCATTGCCAAAAGGAGATTTCTGACGCGTGATTTATACGTTAGATTAAGAAGCGGCGCAAGAGAGAAAAAATCACGACACGACTGACCCATATGTCAAGTTTTCAGGAAAACCTCATCCGGTGGCGAGGTATACTTGCAGGAATTACCGGTTCACGTTCTTTCCATGGATCTACGCATCAAGACCAGTGATTACGATATGCCACGCGAAGTCGCGGACTATCTCGATGACAAAATCGATTCCATACAGAAATTGCTTGCCAGCGATGCGGATACGGCGCGGTGTGAAGTCGAGCTCGGCCGCGCTCACGGCAATGCACAACAGGGAGATATCTGGCGTGCTGAGATCATCGTGCATCGTGAGGGGCAGCGTTATGTCGCGAGCGCGACGGGAGAGAGCGTGAATGCGGCGATAGATATCGCGAAAGACGAGATCCTGCAGCAGCTGCGCAAGCAGAAAGGCCGGAGCTTCGCGCTCGCGAAGCGCATGGGCGCACGCATCAAGCGCTTCGCACGCTTCGGCAGTAGATAAAAGTGAGCGCCGGTCTGTGACCGGCGCTTATGAGTGAGACCGAGGGAGTCAATCTCCTACGGTCGCCTCGTCGACGATGATGCCATTCGTGCAGCGGTAGCGGAGCGATTTGGTATCTTCCGGAAGAAGGACCATAGCCATCCAATTGTTAGTGTCGAGGACGGCCAACTGGACGAGCTTGAACTTCTTCTTGAGATATTCCTCCAGCGAACGTCGCGCAGTCAGTTCCGCATGCAGAACGATCTCGTCACGCTGATGTTCGACCATTCCTTACTCCTTTACAAAACAGGCCGATTCAGCCCCACCGCAACTCTGCGGTACCGCTTGTGAAGAGTCAATGAATTATCCACAGAGGACCATTCAGTACGGCTTCGCACCAGAGCGAAGGAAATCCTGATACGGCATCATACCTTTACCTTCGGGCTTCACGGTATCGATGATGAATTTCGAGCCTTCGAGATGTGCGCCATTAATAATGGTGCGCAGTCTTTTGCCACCACGCTCGAAATACGTGTAGATGCCGGGCCAGCCGGAATAGGCACGGAATTTACGGTATATCTCTACGCCGTTATCGGAAAGATCGACGAGGCCGTCTTCTTTCGACATCTTGCCGCAGGAGGTAGCGATCGATTCATCTTGTTCGAAAATCCGGGGAGTGCCGCTCGCGATTTCCGGCATAGTATGTATCAGTAATTTTTTCGCGATGTCGTTGAGGCGCGAGCGCAGCATCGGTGCGGTCTCGTCGGGATCGATAGGAGTTTTTTCCATCGCAATGATGGGGCCCGCATCGAGTTTGTGGACGATTCTTTGTATCGCGACGCCGGTTTCGTCATCTCCTGCGAGGATGGCGCTCTCGACCGGCGTCGCCCCGCGCCATCGCGGCAGCAGGGAATAATGGATGTTATACATCGGAGAAATGTCGAGGAGTGCTTGCGGCAGTATCTTACCGTAGGCGACGACAATCGAAAAAGGGATATCGCGCTTTGCGAAATCACTAATAAATGCGGCGTCGAGCTTTTCGGGTTTCAGCACCTCGATGTCACGCGAGTTTGCCCATTCAGCGACGGCCGTCTCCTGCATTTCCATACCTCGACCGCGCGCGCGGTCGGGCATCGTGATGATGAGAGAAGGCACGTACCCGGCCGTCTCGAGCGCATCAAGTATCTCGACGGCAAGCTGTGGCGTGCCGAAGAACGCGAACTTATTCCTCGGGTTGTTCTCGTTCGTCATATAATTCCTTCGCTTTATCGGTGTAGAGGACGCCATCCAGGTGATCCATCTCGTGCTGGAAGATGTGTGCGAGGAGTCCTGAAGCGCCACGAGTGAATGTTTTGCCGTTCTCGTCGTACGCTTTGATGGTGGCTTTCTCGGCGCGTGGGACCATGCCCCATTTTCCCCGCACGGAGAGGCAGCCCTCGTGCTTATCCTTCTTCGTCCGGGAAACCTTCAGGAGCGTCGGATTGATATACACTTGATCCTCGATGGGCATATCAACTTCGGAATCGTTCTCTTCGCCGCGTTCGGCGCCGGCTTTCTTGCGCTTCTCAATGGCCGTACCGGCGACGATGAAAAGTCGCAGCGGTTCGCCGACCTGCGACGCCGCCAGAGCGACGCCGTACTTCTCTTTCGCGAGAAGCTTTTTCATATCGATGATGAGCGACATAAGAGAAGCGCTTCCGAAATCTGCTTTCGGGACTTCATTCGCGGTCTGCCGTAATACGGGATCGCCGGTCTGGACTATCTCGCGCGCCATGACAGGAATATACCGTCCCGGCGCCGAAATGAGAAACGAACGCGGTGCATCCATGCGTTTTTCATGTGCGGAGGTAGAATAAGTGCATGCGCCATATCGCGACATCGCTGCGGCAGACGAGAGCCCGTATCCGGGAGACGGAGCGGGGCGAGCTCATGCAGTATTTCCGCGAACGCTTGAATGCTTCTCGGATGCGCGACGGCTTGGAACTCATCACGATGCCGCGGATGGGAAAGATACTCGAGGGCATTCCGACCAAGGATCTCTACTATCTGAAGCGGGTCTGCGACGATGCGGGGAACTTTTCGAAGAAGTTCTGGTGGTTGTTAGACCCGAAGAAGCATGAGGAAGGGGCGGATGGGAAGCGTATTCTTCCGAGAGAGTAGGGATTGGACATTTCCTGTACATATAGTACGGTATTGGACGGAAACAGCTGTAGGAGGAATGAATGAACTTCACTGCAGAGCCTGGTAATCCGGACGAACGCGTTCGTGAGGAGGTGCGAGAGCAGAAGAAGTTGGAGAAAGCGTGCCGCGATCGTGCTATCGCCGCTGCAGCATGCGGTAAACCCGACACCGCACGCAATGCATTGGCGCGCGCCAAGGAGCACTCTATGCTTCGCTGCGTGAAGTAACTTCGATTTTTTTTGGAAAGGCGTCGCAAAACGGCGCCTTTATTTTTTGCCCCACGAGCGTGTCACGCATAAATCGCTGCTGCGATTTTGCGCGACCCCGCCTCGGCGCCAAGCGCCTCCGGCCTTGCGACGGGGCCCCGCCCCCGTCTCACCTTTCCTTTTTCTCCTCGACGACTACAATGGCCTCTCTACTGGTATGTCGTTTTTCAAGCCGAAATTAGGCATCGACCTCGGAACGACGACCGTTCTCGTCTTCGCACCTGGCCGCGGCATCGTATTGAACGAGCCCTCGGTCGTCGCCGTCTCGGTGGGGGACAATCGCATCCTCGCCGTCGGCAACGACGCGAAAGAGATGATCGGCCGTACGCCGGATGCGATCCGCGCCTATCGGCCGATGAAGGACGGCGTCATCGCGGATTACCGCGTCACCGAAGCAATGCTCCGCTACTACATCAGGAAATCCCTCGGTAAATGGAATCTCTTCCGTCCCGAAGTCATGATCTCCGTCCCTGCCGGGGTCACCTCGACAGAACGCCGCGCCGTCGTCGAAGCGGCGACGAAAGCCGGCGCACGTCAGGCGTACGTCGTGAAAGAACCCATCCTCGCTGCGATCGGCGCCGGTATTCCTATCTATGAAGCACGCGGGAACATGGTCGTCGACATCGGCGGAGGGACGACGGACGTCGCCGTCATCTCGCTCGGCGGCATCGTCGCGTCCACCTCGGTGAAGTGCGCGGGAAATCGCATCGACCACGCGATCGCGGATTACATCAAGAAGAATTTTAATCTCTCGGTTGGCGATAAGATGGCGGAACAGATAAAGATACAAATCGGCTCGGCGGTGCCGGTGGAAGGGGAACTTACGATGGGAGTGAAGGGGCGTGATTCATTAACGGGCTTGCCGCGCACCGTCGATCTTTCGACCAATGAGATCGTGAAGGCGATCTCAAAAGAATTGCGCATCATGGTGGGCGCCATTAAAGATGTCCTCCAGGAAACGCCGCCGGAATTGGCCTCAGACATCATCGACAACGGCATCACGATGACGGGCGGCTCATCGCAGTTGCGCAATCTCCCCGAACTCATCTTGCGTCGCACGGGCGTCAAAGCACAGCTCGCCAAAGACGCGCCGTTCTGTGTCGCAAAGGGGACAGGAGAAGCCCTGAAACATCTGGACGTCTATAAGAAGGCGATCACCTCCAAGCGTTAGGCGTTCGGTTTCGTATTCTTCAGCTTCTCGATATCGATGAGGAGTCGTTGCAGGTCGTGGTGGATGGCCTCGATGGCCTTCTGCTGCTTCTCGTCTTCGGCCTCCTCTTCCTGATCCTCTTCCGACATCTCTTCGACGTCCTCGGAGATCTCCTCGATATCTTCCTGGAGTTCCTCGACATCCTCCTGGATCTCGCCGACGTCCTCGGAGATCTCTTCCACGTCTTCCTGAACTTCGGCGATATTCGCGGATTGATAGTTGATGGTCATTTGGATGAATATCGCGAGGTAGATCGCTTCCAAGGAGACGACCGTAGTGAGGAACAACAGCATCCGATCGAAATCGACGAATCCCCAGAATGCCAACGCGAAGCTGCCGAGAAAGAGGATCGAATGGATGACGATGGAAACGGGGGATCCGACCGCTTTCGTGATCTTGAGCGCCGTCTTTTCGAGTTGTTTGGGGTCGGTCATGCGCTTGAGTATACTGTGCCCATGTCAAAAACGGATGCGAAAGGCGGATACGTCGGTGCATATCTCGTACAAGGAGATGCGGCGTCACTGGAAAATCTCATCGACCGGCTTGAGAAACAACGTATCATCGAACGCGGCGATCCCGACCTTTACCTGCGTAGCTATCGCAGCTTCGGCATCGACGATGCGCGCGAGCTGCGCGACCGTGCGCAGCGTAGGGCGCTTTCGCGCGAAGGCCGTATCTTCGCGATCTTCGCACCGGGGATGACGGCGGATGCCCAGAACGCGCTCCTGAAGATCCTCGAAGAACCGCCGGCAGGAGCCGTCTTCTTTCTCATCGTGCCGTCGCCGCATACGCTTCTGCCGACGCTTCGTTCCCGCATGCAGACCCTTGTTCTCGATGAGAAGGCACGCACATCGGAAGCGGATGCATTCCTTGCGGCTCCGACTGCGAAACGACTGGAGATATTGAAGAAGATCTACGAGCATGACGAAGACGAGGGACGCGATATGGGGAAAGTTGTGGCATTCTTGCAGTCATTAGAAAAACGCTTCGCAGAGGAATCGCCTTCACGGGAAAAAACGGAAGGACTTGCTTCTATATATAGAGCGCGTAAATATATCGGGGATAAAGGATCGCTCCTGAAGGCTTTATTAGAACAGATGGCGCTTCTTACGCCGCGTATTTAGATGTATCATTAAGAAACCTATGTCGTACGATTTCAAACCGCTCGAAACGAAACTCGCCGGGGCCAAGGAGTGGCTCACGCGCGAATATCAGGGACTTCGCACAGGCCGCGCTGCGCCGGCGATACTCGATAGCGTCTCCGTGCAGGCGTACGGTTCCATGATGCCGCTCAAGCAGGTGGCGACCATCGGTATCGAGGATGCGCGCTCGCTGCGCGTGCAGGCGTTTGACCCGGGCATCATCAAGGACATTGAGCGCGCAATCTCTCAGGCCGACCTCGGCGTCGGCATCGGTTCCGATGCTTCGGGGGTGCGCGTCACATTCCCTGAACTCACGAGCGAACGGAGAGAGCAATTGATAAAGCTCGCGAAGGCGAAACTCGAGGATGCGCGTACGACCGTGAGATTGGCGCGCGATGAGACGTGGAAAGATATCCAGGATCAGGAAAAGGAAGGCGCGATCAGCGAGGACGATAAGTTTCGCCTCAAAGAGGAGATGCAGAAGAAAGTTGATGATGCCAATGCCGATCTTGAGAAGCATTTCGATAAAAAGGAAACGGAGATGAGTCTCTAACCGCATGACTACGGCACTACTGGTCGTCGGAATCCTGGTCTTTCTCATCGTAGCGCACGAATTGGGACACTTCTTCGCCGCGAAGATCTTCAAAGTGAAGGTGGAAGAATTCGGCGTCGGATATCCGCCGCGCGCCTTCCTCATCGGTATCATCAAGGGAACGGAATACACGCTTAATTGGTTACCGTTCGGTGGCTTTGTGCGTCTTTTCGGCGAGCACGGCGAGACGCACGTCCGCGGCAGCTTCGCCGGAGCGCCGAAATACGCTCAGGCGGCCATCCTGATCGCGGGAGTCGCAATGAACGCGCTTGCCGCATGGTTTCTTTTCGCAGGAGCACTTTCCGCGGGTGTGCCGCGACAAATCACCGATCGTTCTCAGATCGAACATGCCCAGCTTTTCGTCAACACTGTCGTTCCTGGTTCTCCGGCTGATGCCGCAGGTATCCGCCTGGGCGATGAGCTCGTGAGCGTGAAGGATGAGCAGGGGAAGGCCGCTGATCTTACGCCAATGCAGGTCGTGACCTACATTGGAGAGCACGGTGGCAAGCCGCTGGAGGTGACATACCTCCGCGAAGAGACAGAAACGACGGTGACACTTATCCCCGCGCACGCCGTCGTGGCGGTAAGCGCCGATCGTCCGGCAATCGGTCTTGGGTTGGTGTTGGTGACGGACGACGCGCTCTCGTTCTGGCAGGCGTTGAAAGAATCCGGGCCATACACCGTGAGCGCGTTTAAGGAAACCGTGACGGGTCTTTGGACGCTGGTGCGCGATGCAGCAGCAGGAGAGCCGAGTCTTCAAGGCATTGTGGGTCCGGTCGGCCTTTTCGATTACGTCGGCAACGCCTCACGGCACGGCCTGGGACAAGTACTGCTTCTCGCGGCATTCATTTCAGTCAATCTCGCGGTCATCAACCTCGTGCCGATCCCGGCGCTGGATGGCGGCAGGCTTTTCCTGCTCGGCATCGAAACCATCATCCGCCGTCCGCCGAACAAGCTCATCGTGCAATCACTCAATTTCGCCGGTGTCCTCGCGATCATTTTTCTCATGGTGACGGTCACCTATAACGACATCGCGCGGCTGTTGGCATAAGAAGAAAGCACCGGGTGTCCGGTGCTTTCGATTTAATCATCGAGCAATTCACGCCAGATCCGATTCCATTGCGGAATCGAGTCGACGAGCTCGCGCGGCCAAAGCTGGAATCCATGAGCGATGCCTTCAAAGCCGTGCTGCAGATTGAGTGCCTGCATGCCTTTGTCGAAGTTGCCGAAAACCTGGCCGAGCACGCATCGCTCTGAGAGCGGCATATCCAGCGTTTCAGGGTCTATTTTTTTCCACCAGCCGGGACGCACGGCGCCTAGCAGCATACTGCCATGCAGTACGCGATCCGGCAGTTTTTTAGGGATATTTTCCATTCGTCCCTCCTCAACAACTGACGTCAAAATGCATCAACCCGCGTAGGATGTCAAACTTTGAGATTTCGCAATACCGCGTAGAATGACGATTAATGCGTCAATCTCAATTGTTCACGCGGACGCGCAAGGAAGCGCCGAAAGACGAAGTCGCGAAGAACGCACAACTATTGATACGTGCCGGATACATCCATAAGGAGATGGCGGGCGTGTACTCCTTCTTGCCGCTCGGCTTGCGCGTCTTGGAGAAGATAAACCGCGTCATCCGCGAGGAGATGAACCGTATCGGCGGTCAGGAGCTTCTCATGACGACGTTGCAGTCGAAAGAGCTGTGGGAAAAGACAGACCGCTGGAGTGATGAGATCGTCGACAATTGGTTCAAGACGGAACTGAAAGGCGGGAGCGAAGTGGGCCTCGGCTTCACACACGAAGAGCCGCTCACGAACATCATGCGCTCGTACGTAAATTCGTATCAGGACCTGCCGCGTCTCGCATATCAGATCCAGTGGAAATTCCGCAACGAAGAACGTGCGAAGAGCGGCATCATGCGCGGACGCGAATTCCTGATGAAAGACTTGTACTCGTTTTCCACGTCGGAAAAGGAACACGAGACGATCTACGAGAAAGTCGCGAAGGCATATGAGACCATCTTCAAACGTCTCGGCATCGGGGACATCACGTATCGCACGTTCGCATCCGGCGGTGTCTTTTCGAAATACAGTCACGAATATCAATGCCTGCTTCCGGTCGGCGAAGATACGGTGCATGTGAGCAAAGAGAAAAGACTCGCGATCAATAAGGAAGTCATGAATGACGAGGTCTTGAATGATCTTGGGGTTTCCGAAGACGAACTCACCGAAGAAAAAGCGGTGGAAGTCGGGAACATCTTCAGCTTGGGGACGCGATTCTCCGAGCCCTTGGGACTCACGTATAAGGATGCGGAAGGCGAAGATAGAGCCGTCATCATGGGTTCCTACGGCATCGGACCGTCGCGCCTCATGGGCGTCTTAGTGGAAGCATTTGCCGACGACGCAGGAATCATCTGGCCGAAAGAAGTTGCACCTTTCTACGTTCACCTCGTTTCCATCACCGGTGGCAACGCGGAAGTCGAGAAAGAAGCAGACCGCGTCTATGAAATGCTGCAGGAGGAAGGCATCGAAGTCCTCTATGACGATCGTGATGCGCGCGCGGGCGAGAAGTTCGCCGACTCCGATCTCATCGGCATCCCGGTGCGTTTGATCGTTTCTGAAAAGACTATATCCGCTGGAGGCGTTGAAATGAGCACACGAGGCAATGGGAAGGGAACCCTAGTCGCGGAGAGCGACATTATCGAACGACTGCATGCGAAATGACTATGGACAAACTGCGACAGTGGAAGGACAGGATCTTGGGACTCTTCTCCCATGACATCGGTATCGATCTCGGTACTGCGAACACGCTCGTCTACGTGAAAGGACGCGGCATCGTCATCAATGAGCCGTCGATTGTCGCTTTGAATCAGAAGACGGGCCAGGTGGTGGCCGTCGGCCAGGAAGCGAAGAATATGCTCGGGCGTACGCCCCCACACATCGTCGCGGTGCAGCCGGTCGTCGATGGCGTCATCTCGGATTTCGAGATTACGTCGGAAATGCTCTCATACTTGATCAACAAGGCGCAGGCGGGACACACGAAGCTCCTAGGACCGCGCGTAGTCATAGGCGTGCCTTCGGGTATTACATCGGTTGAAGTGCGCGCGGTGCGCGATGCCGCACGTGGCGCCGGCGCGCGTGAAGTGCACATCGTCGAGGAGCCGATGGCAGCGGCCATCGGCATCGAATTGCCCGTGCATGAGCCGACCGGCAGCATGGTCATCGACATCGGCGGCGGCACGACGGACGTCGGCATCATCTCGCTCGGCGGCCTCGTCGTCTCGCGCAACATCCGCATCGCGGGGGATAAATTCAACCAGGATATTACGGGACACGTGCGCAACGAACATAAGATACTCATCGGCGAGAAGACCGCCGAGGATCTGAAGATAACCGGCGCTTCGATACTGCGCGGTGAGACCATCGCGATGGCTGCGCGCGGAAGAGACCTTGTCACCGGATTGCCGAGAGAGATCGTGGTCACCGACGAGGACATCCGGGCGGCGATCGGACACTCCATCGACGATCTCGTCGAACAGGTGAAGGATGTGCTTGAAGCGACGCCGCCGGAGATCCTCGCGGATGTCATGCAGCGCGGCATCTACCTCGCCGGCGGCGGCGCTTTGATCCGAGGACTGCCGGAATTCCTGACCGCGGCCTTGGGCGTTCCGGTCATTGTCGCGCCTGATCCGTTGACAGCCGTGGTACGTGGCACTGCGGTCGTCCTGGAGGACATGGATGCCTACCGTTCTGCGCTTCTTACGAACGAAGACGAACTCGTACCAACCGAATGAATCCGCTCTACCGTTCTACGCGCCGCCTCAACAACAACGACACGCCGCTCGTCATCGCATTCATCGCGATCTTCCTGGTCGCGGCGTTCGTCTTCGGCATCGATAGGATCTCCGGCGGCGCGGTGCGCGGGTATGCGCGGCAAGGCGGCGGTGCCGTATGGTCGGCCGCATCTGCTGCAGTCAGTACGGTCAGCGGGAGCGGACTTCTCAATTCGAAACAGTCCCTCATCGCCGAGAATGCGGAGCTTCGCGAAGCGATAGTGATACTCGATGAGCAGGCGATGCGCTTCGAAGCCCTTCAGGAAGAGAACGCGGCGCTCCGTGCGCTCCTCGGGCTTGCGGACGAGGAGGGCGTCACCGTTCCCGTGCTCTCGTCGTTCAGCTCGTCGCCCTACGGCACGTTCCGTATCGGCGGCGGCGCAGCCGCAGGGTTGGAGGAGGGAAGCATCGTGCTTACGCCGGGCGGATTCGTCTTAGGCTCCGTCACGTTTGTCTCTGCGCGAACAGCGACGGTCGAAGCGTTCTTCGCCGCGGATAAGGAGATAGAGATGCTGGTGAACGGCATTCCGTTCGTCTCCCAGGGACGCGGCGGCGGCAACGCGCGCGGGGAGATACCGCGGGACGCGATCGTCGAAGTAAATGACGTAGTCTCGGTCCCCGCATTCGGCGGTCGTCCTGCAGGCATCATCGGTCGATTCGAATCCGCCTCTTCGAGCGCATACACGACGCTCTACATCCGTACGCCCGCCAACCTCGATTCATTGCGTTATGTTCACGTGTTACCGCTTCAGTAGTCGGCATATGCCTCCTTGGGACGTGCTCACTCGGATATGAAAAATGAATTTTCATATCGTTCGCCTCGCGGCGTCCATAAACTCCGCCTTTTCCTTGGCGTCGCGATGTTCGTGAGCGTCATCTTCGCGCCGTGGTGGGTGCCCGCGATCTTCGCGCTTGCGCTGTGTCTGCGATTCCGCGCATGGGAAGTCATTCTTGCCGGCATGTTCATGGATCTCTATTGGATGCCCGCGTATATTGGGCTGCATTCGCTGCCCGTCGCGACCATTGTCGCCATTCTGCTCGTGTTCGGCTTGGAGCCGCTCCGGCGCCAATTGCTCATCGGCCCCGATATACTCTGAACACGCGTTCATCGGCTTTTTGATATAGTGCTGCGCATGTGGTTCCGCCGCAGAGGATTGAGAGTACGCGAGATCGAACCCGACGAGATCTTCCTCGATTCATCCAACCTGCCGAAACTCGATGCCGGGCGCCTCGAAGGACGCGTAGAGCGGCCCGTCGCGCCCGTCGCCATCATGATGATCGGCGTCCTCTTTGCACTCTCGATGACGGCCTTCGCGGCGCAGGCATTCAATCTGCAGGTGATGAATGGCGAGGAATATGCCGACATCTCGCGCAACAATCGCCTCGAGCGCGATGTGATCTTCGCCACACGCGGCATCATCACGGATCGCAACGGAAGGGAACTCGCGTGGAATGAGCTCGATACCGATCCGGCAGCGAGTTCGACGCTGCCGTATGCATTGCGGCATTACATCGAAAGTCCTGGATTCGCGCACCTCCTGGGATTCGTACGGTACCCGAAGGCGGATGCGTCCGGATCATGGTGGCGCGAAGAATATGTCGGCGTCGCCGGTATGGAAGGCGTCCACGACGACACGCTCGCCGGCGTGAACGGAAGCTCGATGGCGGAGACGAATGCGCGCGGCGAATTGGTCCGTGAGGACATCGTCGATCCGCCGGAAGATGGCGCGACGCTCCGACTCTCCGTCGACGCCGATATCCAGGCGGAATTGGCGCGTGCGCTCATTACGCACGCGGCCGATCAAGGATTCCAAGGAGGCGCGGCGGCCATCATGGATGTGCGCACGGGCGAACTCATCACGTTGGTGAGTTTTCCCGAGTACGATAACGCTGCGTTCGCCAACGGGGATTCCGAGAAGATAACTGCAGCGAACAACGATGACGCGACACCGCTTCTCAATCGCGCGGTCGGCGGCCTCTATGCACCCGGCTCCATCGTGAAGCCGATGTTCGCTGCTGCCGCGCTCGTAGAAGGCATCATCGATCCCGAAAAAGAGATCCTCTCCGAAGGTTCCATCTCCATTCCGAATCCGTATTTCCCCGACAAGCCATCTATTTTCCGCGATTGGCGTGCGCACGGCTGGACGGACATGCGCCGTGCGCTGGCCGTCTCGTCCGACGTCTATTTCTACGCGATCGGCGGTGGGTATAAGGACCAGCGCGGCTTGGGTATCCAGAAGATCGACGAGTGGGCGAAGAGATTCGGATTCAGCGCGCCGACCGGCATCGCGCTCGGCGGCGAGCCGTCGGGCACCATCCCGACCCCGGAGTGGAAAAGGCAGGTATTCGACGATGAGTGGCGGCTTGGGGACACCTACAACACGGCGATTGGGCAATACGGATTCCAGGTGACTCCGCTGCAGGTTGTGCGGTATGTCGCCGGCATCGCGAGCGGGAAATTGACGACGCCGCAGCTCATCGCGGGAGAAGAGGGTGAGATGACGGATCTCGGCATCGATGAATCACAGTTGAAGATCGTACGTGAGGGGATGCGTCACGCGGTGACCGAAGGCGGTACCGCGGCCGCTTTGAACATGGGCGGGATAGATATCGCGGGGAAGACGGGAACCGCGCAGGTCGGTACGCGCAATCAATATATGAATTCGTGGGTCGTTGGCTTCTGGCCGGTAGAGACACCGAAATACGCGTTCGCCGTCGTCTTGGAGAAGGCGCCTGCAGGTACGCTCTCTGGTGCATCTCCGGCAATGGCACCCTTTTTCTATTGGTTGCGGGAGAACAAACCTGAATACGTGAATTGACCAGTGCTTGCGCATAAAGCAGGGCAGGATACAATACGAACGCCTCACAAATGCATATGATCGCAGACGAGAACACATACCTCTCCCGCGAGAAATTCGACGAGCTCACTAAAGAGCTCGAACACTTAAAGACCGTGCGCCGGCGCGAGATCGCGGAGCAGCTCGAATATGCCCGCTCGCTCGGCGATCTTTCC
>Ga0196980_1000197_pt1 | contig 17066 bp, 14 predicted proteins | sample S3_1013CmetaG_FD_155486 | JGI IMG/M metagenome (GOLD analysis project Ga0196980, IMG submission 155486) | Soil microbial communities from Anza Borrego desert, Southern California, United States - S3_10-13C | ecosystem: Environmental > Terrestrial > Soil > Desert | place: USA: California... | reverse complement strand
CATGGGAGATCGGCGATGCGGTGGATGCCGCGCGCGCGCAGATCGCGGCGACACGACCGGCGGCATTGGGAGACGGAACGGGCCTGCGAGTCGCGCAACAACCTCTCCCGGTAAGTGAGGCCATAAGTCGCGTCGCAGCGGCGCTGGAACTACTGACCCCGTTCGACAGCGTTTCGCTGGGAACGAACTGGAGTCCGAAAGACCTACTCGCTAGCGATGCACGGCAACTTGCCGATGTCTTTGACATTAACGCTATGGCGGATTACGCGCGGCCCAGCTTTATCGCGCAAGGGAGCTTTGACGACATCGTAAGCGCATTGCAACGACAAGAGAGTGCAGAAAGTCTCGGGACCAGAGGGAATACACTGGAACATGCCGCCCGCCTCGAGGAGATCGCGGGTCAAATCCGCGGCGCTGCGGGGGTGGTCGCCGACGCACCGGCGATCCGCGAAATCGCTGATGCGCTCGACACTGCCGCAGCCGCCATACGTTCAGGGAACGGCGATCCTGCGTATTGGCTCGATTCCGCTCTGGGTGATCTCAGTCATGTCGCTCGGTCCGGGGGCAGCACTCTCGAGACGCCTCTCGTGATCGCGCCGACCGCCGCTCCTCTCGCAGAAATGTCTGCGCCGGCATCTTCTCCCGTTTCTCCTCTCTCGGTTTCAGCAGGACCGGGTTCTACGGCAACAGTCAGGCTCAAGGCATACGGACCTGCGACCGTGTCGCCGTTAGCGGTTACTGTGGCAGGGAATACGCCGACGATTCCCCTCGCACGGAACATTGTGCCGCAAGCCGCTCTTTCGACGCCTCCACCGCTCGATACAGCCGCGATACCGTTCGAGAACACGGGCGTGATCGAATTGAACGGCAAGGAATATTACACAGCGAATCAAAGTGACGGCTTCAGGATCGAAGAGTATGCAGGCGCGATACCGTCGGATGCGCAGCCGGTATATCTGCGTAACGATGCATACGAAGCAGGAGAGGCTGGGGTGTATGACGTAGCAGGCCTGGGGAGGATTGAAAACGGCGGTCGCGACACGGTATTCTATAGGACAGCCGATCAAAGGGCTCCGAGCTCCATGGTGCGTGCGCCAGAACGAATTGTGAACGCTCGGCCGCCGGCGAATGCTCCCGGCGCATTCGTGCGAGCTCCTGACGGACAATTGGGATGGGTAACGAACATTGAGGGCAAGACGACGCTTTATACGGATCTCTCCAATACGCAATTCGGTTCGTATCGACCTGGGGAAGGAGTCGCAGGAGGAGGGTTCGGAGAGCCGCCGGGGGGACCTGGTACGGGCGCATCGGCCGAACCATCCACCAATAAGACTATTTGGATGCGCGCGAAAGATCTCGCGAAGCTCTCGCCGCTCGCGCTGCTTTTCTTCGCTTCAGACAGCCAGAATGGAGAAGCGCCGATGCAATCGGCGGAAAACGAGACGGTCATCCCGAAGTCGAAACCTGGCCTATTGCAGCGCGTGGTATCCACCCTGAAGATCCCGACTACTTCCCAGCCGCCGGAAACGAAGACAGAACCGGAGCAAGGTTCATCCGCCGATGATATCGCTCAGAAATTCGCTGAATCTGATGCTGCTAAGGATTCGGAAACCGCTCCCGCAACCCCCGCGGAAGAGGCGACTCTTGAAGCCGCGGTCGATAAGGCCGTGAAAGATGGAAAAACGCTCGACGGTACGCCGGTCTATGATGATGCGAACAATGACAAGAAGATAACAGGGGTCGAAGACGAAAACGGGACGCATCCGCTTAACAGTCCAGAAGGAAAGAAACTTGCCGACTCCGCCGGTTATCAAGGACCGCTTGAGGACACACGATCAACACCGGAACCTTCGCGACCGACGGTAGTCGCTGCGGCGGATGAGCCGGCACCGACCGCGGACAAAGACACATCTTCATCCGACGAACCTGATGCATCTTCAGGCAAGGGCCGCACCGCCGACGATCCTCCTCCTGCCGGTTTCCGAGCCCCGCCTGCCGGAAGCGCACCGAGTGGCTCAGGTAGAGGCGATGGTGGCGGATTCCTCAGCGGTGGCATGAGTCTTCTCGGCGGCCTCTGGGAAGGCTTGAAGGGATGGTTCACCGGCGGCGAAGAAGAGCCTCAGCAGCAGCCGCAACTGCCATCGCAGCCATCTCTGCCGACACAGCCGCCTGTGGGAGCCATCGTCGGCAATCCGTCGACCATCAATGACGGCGATACGACGACGCTCTCGTGGTCGAGCGTCGGGACAGACGTCAGCAGCTCGACATGCTCGGTCATAACGGCGGATTTCACCGTCATCAAGCGGGGCGGCCAGAATGGCAATACGATCTCGCCCGCGCTCATGGAATCGACCCGCTTCGGATTGGTATGCAATGTGCGCAATGCGACGGACAAACTGCTCAACGAGACGTTGGTGCGCGTGCGCGGTGACGATACCGATCCCCCACGTATTTTCTCCGACGAGCAAATCGCAGAGAGTCAGACTTCGAGCCAGAACGCATTCGGAGGCTCGAATGCCTCCGCCGGAACCGGGGGGACGGCCTCGGGGGGCCAGAGTGGCAATCCGACGCCGGAAGACGTGCGCACCTGCGATCCTGAGCAGCCGATGGATTCATTCATTCGGTGCCTGTGCGAAGCGGAGCCGAACACTAACGGTTGCAGCATCCCGCCGGGAGGATTGCGGTGAAAACCACTCGTGATAGCATTGCCGCATGACAACCCTCTACATCGTCTTGGGCATCGTGGCTGCGGTCGCGGTCTTCTTTATCGTCATGTACAACCGCTTCGTCGCGCTGACCAATCGCGCGGAGGAAGCATGGTCGGATATCGATGTGCAGATGAAGCGCCGGTATGACCTCATCCCGAATCTCGTCGAGACCGTGAAGGGTTATATGACCCACGAGCGCGAAACGCTTGAGAGCGTTACGAACGCGCGCACCGCAGCCATGGGTGCACAGACGGTTGGGGAGCACGCGAAAGCAGAAAATATGCTCACCGATGCCCTGAAGAGCCTCTTTGCCGTCGCGGAAAGCTATCCGGATCTCAAAGCGAATACGAATTTCCTCGAGTTGCAGCGCGAGCTTTCTGACACCGAGAACAAGATCCAAGCAGCACGCCGCTTCTACAATTCCGTCGTGCAGGATCTCCAGAATGCACTCGAGCAGTTCCCGGGCAATCTCGTCGGTTCGACATTCGGTTTCAAGACGCGCGAATTCTTCGCGCTCGCCGAAGGCGAGGAAGCCGCCCGCCAGCCGGTCAAGGTGCAATTCTAGCGTTTCTAATGTAGGGTGCGTGCAGGAAACAACCAACGGAGGTTGAAATGGCCGAAGATGTGGCACTGAATAATCGATTCTGCGTCGTCGCGAATTGCATCATCTACGACCCCCATCCTGATCCGTCCCGCGGTCATTTGGAGGATAGCGGTAATCGCTATCTCGTCATCAGGCGCCGATCAAATTCCATGATCTATCCAGGCCTGTGGTCGGTTCCCGGAGGCGGTGTCGAAGAGGAGGATTACATCGAGCGCCCGCAGACGTCGCCGAATGCATGGAATGGCGTCCTCGAGATTACGATGCGGCGAGAAGTGCGTCAGGAAGTAGGCATCGAAGTCGGTCCGCTTGAATTCTTGAGCGACTTTCTCTTCATCAGACCGGACGGCGTGCCGGTCATCGGGTTGCGATACGCCGCACGTGCGCTCTCGACAGACGTCGTCTGCAACGAACTCGAGTCGGAGGAATTCGGCTGGATCCGTATCGGGAATCTCGCCTATCTGAAGTTCATCGGGGAGATACCCGACGAGATACTGAAGTTCGATGCGGCGTATGCAGCACGCATGAATATGCATTCGCGGTATGGATAGAACGAACGGGCTGCGAAGGTAGCCCGTTCATCTTTTATGTGATTTTGATATAGTCCTACCTATGGCATCTCTCTACACCCAGCAAGGACGGAATATCCGGCGTACATGGCTCCTGATGACGGGATTCCTCATCGTCGTCGTCGCGATCGGGTATTTCGTCGCGTGGTACCTGCAGGAGCCGAGCATTCTGTATGTCGCCGTCGCGATTTCTCTTGTGATGAACATCACCGCGTATTGGTTCTCCGATAAAGTCGCTATCGCCTCCACGGGTGCGCACGAAGCTGATCCGAATGAATACCGAGAATTGCATCGTATCGTGGAGAATCTTGCGATCACGGCGGGACTCCCGAAGCCACGGGTGTATGTGATCGACGATCCAGCCCCAAACGCTTTTGCGGCGGGGCGCAATCCGAAGAATGCCGTTGTCTCGGTGACGACCGGCCTCATGCAGCGACTCGATCGAAGTGAACTGGAAGGTGTCATCGCGCACGAGCTCTCGCATATCGGCAATCGCGACATCCTCGTCATGACGGTCGCGGTCGTCCTCGCAGGATTCGTGGCGATGCTGGCAGACATCTTCTTACGGGTCAGCTTCTGGGGCGGCGGGAATCGCGACAGCAAGGGGAATGCCATCGTGATGGTGGTGGGGCTCATCGGCATCATCCTGGCTCCTATCGCGGCACAGCTCATCCAGCTGGCGATTTCCCGCCGACGCGAATTCCTGGCGGACGCCTCAGGCGCGCTTCTCACCCGATATCCTGATGCACTGGCATCAGCGTTGGCGAAGATATCTTCGTACGATGCGCCGATGCAACGTGCCAGCCATGCCACCGCGCATCTTTTCATCTCGAATCCGTTCGGGGCGCACGACGCGGGGCGATTCATCGCCAAGCTCTTCTCCACGCATCCGCCGGTGGAAGAGCGCATCCGCGCGCTCGGGGAGATACGTACCTAGATCATATGCGGCTCGATCGGGAGGGGAAATTGGTCCGTACCGACATCTGGCGGGAGGGAAAATATCTCGATCTCTGGAGTGTGCCGCACTTCCTCTCGGGGATGTGCGTCGCCTTCGGGCTTTTCTTCCTTGATTTCGCCACCAACGCGGCATTCGTCATAGCGCTCCTTCTTCTCATCGCCTATGAGATGTTCGAAGTCATCGCGAAGATAGAGGAGACGCGCTGGAACCGCATCTTCGATATCCTTGTAGGCATGGCAAGTTTTACGCCGACGTTTCTTCTCCTTCCCGGCGTACCGCGCGCATGGGCGATCGGCGCATTCGCTGTGGTACTTATCTTGGATAGTGTCCTCAGTTTCTTCGGATGGCTTGCCTCGCAGAAGGCGGCTCAATTGGAAGCGAATCTGCGGGAGGAATTCGAACGCGAGCGAGCGCGATTCATGGCGCAGCGGGATAAGCTCCGTACGCGATGGCAGACACGTAAGACGCGGTGGCGTAAGGGGGGCATCAAAGAGCCTCAGGACGCATAAAAACCGTAACGAAAAAACGACGCTTTCGCGTCGTTTCTCGTTTCGCACGTACGAGCCTTATGAAAGATGCTTCGAGACCAGCTTGGTCATCTCGAACATGCTCACCGTACCCTTGCCGCCGAAGACCTTCTTGAGCGCCGCATCGGCATTGATGTTGCGCTTATTCTTCTCGTCCTGGAGATTGTGCTGCTTGATATAGACCCACAACTTCTTCACCACCTCCGAGCGGGGCATTGGCCCCTTACCGACGACTTCCGCCAGATCATCGCTGATCGACATCGGCTTCATGAATGCTGAATTGCTCTTCGCCATAGTATTCTAAATTATTGCTAAGTTCCCTCCCTCTATAGTACCACCCTATAGGGCTGTATAGGGGGGTGAGGGGGTACCCTGGGGAAGACAGGTCTGGTTGTGCCGGACCCCTATTTCCGCTATCTTTGGGTCTTGTACCGATAGGGAGGGTTCGCATAGTGGTCTAGTGCGCTCGCTTGGAAAGCGAGTGTGTCGCAAGGCACCGAGAGTTCGAATCTCTCACCCTCCGCAGGAATTTTCAACAGTACTCCCTGGCGTACCAGCCGGAAGGGCATATGATGAGAGGAAGATTAATCCTCATTTTTTACTCTATGTTCGAAGTCGCATTCGTCCCCATCCTCGTAGCAGCGATCGTCAGCGTCGTCCTTGCGTTCGTTTGGTTCCATGAGAAGGCCTTCGGGAGGACATTCATGCGTTATATGAATCTGACGCCGGAGCAGTCGGCGCGCGGCAAGAAGCGCATGCCTATCGCGACGTTCGTCGCCTTCCTCTCCAGCCTCGTGGCCGCATACGTATTGAACTATTTCGGCATCGCCTGGGGCGTGTATGACTGGGTGGGAGCGATCGAGCTCGGCATCTGGGTCTGGGTCGGCTTCGCCGCGCCTCCCATGCTCGGCATGGTCCTCTGGGAGATGAAACCTATCAAGTATTACCTCGTCGTTGCAGGCTATTGGCTTCTTGCCTTTATCGCGATGGCGCTCGTTCTGGTACTCTTGGCGTAATGTCCCGCACGCAGCTTCTTTGGGGAAGTGCCATACTGATTCTCATGGCCGGCCTTTTCCTCGGATTCAACACGTCTTCGCCGCCTCCGACCGACTCCTCTCCCGCAACACGTACCGTCACGATCGGTGGAGTCCTCGTACATGTCGAAGTCGTGGATAACGATGCACTCCGTGCCCAAGGGTTAAGTGGGCACGCGCCTCTGGCACCCGACGAAGGTATGCTGTTCGTATTCGATGCCGACGGCATCTATCCCTTCTGGATGAAAGACATGCTGTTCTCCATCGATATCCTCTGGCTCGATGCCCAAGGAAGAGTGGTGCATATCGAAAAAAACGTCTCTCCTGAAACGTATCCCGCATCCTTCACTCCCGGTTCACCGGCACGGTATGTACTGGAAGTACCGGCAGGTTTTGCAGATCAGCACGACATACAAATAGGGGCTACTGCAAATCTCGAAGAATAGGAAAATGGGCGTTTTCCGGCCGGAGGAGGGTTATCCACAGCATCCGAAAAAAACCCCACGAATGACCGCTGTGCTACTCTGGGTCAACTGAGCGTGCGTACGCCGGTAAGCGGAAAAAACTTGTCCCGTCGCGGCGACAGGTGTGATTTCCGCCCCCGGAAAACGCATTCTCGAGCGGTTCGCGAGGTAATTCGGGGAAAATTACTAGACACCATCTACTTATTCAAAACGCGATATGGTCCAGATCACAATCACGAAACGTGACGGCACGAAGGAGCCTTTTAATGCAGATAAGATCAACCGTTCCATCGAACGCGCGTGTCGCGATCTCACTGATCCCATCTCGATGGTGACGCAGATCGCCACCGAGACGCAGCTCACGCTCTACGACGGCATCACTTCGGAAGAGATGGACCTCGCGACCATCAATGCGGCCGTCCAGAACATCAAAGAGGACATCGAATATGATAAGGTCGCCGTCCGCCTCCTCCTGAAGACCGTCTATCGCCGCGTCGTCGGGGAGTATCACGACGATCTGGCGGAACTGGAGACCAGGCATCGCGCTCATTTCCCTGAATACGTGCGCGCGGGCATCGAGAATGGTCTTTTGGACAGCCGTATGGCTGAGAAATATGACCTCGACGAGCTTTCTCGGGCGTTGGACATCCGTCGTGACGAGATCTTCACCTACGCCGGCCTTTCCTCACTGATGAATCGCTATGCCTTAAAGGATCGTCAGCAGAAACCGATCGAGAGCCCGCAGTATTTCTTCATGCGCGTCGCCATGGGCCTCGCGTATAACGAGGCGAATCCGACAGAGATGGCACGCAAGTTCTACGAAAGGATGTCGCAACTCCTCTATATCGCTGGCGGCTCGACGAATCTTCAGGCCGGCACCTCGCGCCCGGCGCTCTCGAATTGTTTCCTCCTCGAAGTGCAGGATGATATCGACCACATCGCGAAATCCGTCGCGGATGTCATGAAGATATCCAAATCTTCCGGCGGCATCGGCGTTTCCGTCACCAAGCTACGTGCGGCAGGTTCGCCTCTAGCGAGCTCGAATACCGTTTCCTCGGGCCCGACGCCGTTCGCCAAGATCATGGACACTGCCATCCGCGCTATCCAGCGCGGCGGCAAGAAAATGGGGGCGCTTTGCTTCTACATGGAGAACTGGCACATGGATTTCCCGGAATATATCGATTGGAAGCACAACGCGGGAGATGATTACCTGCGCATGCGCACTGCGAACACCGCCGTGTGGATCTCGGACGAGTTCATGAAGCGCGTGGAGAACGGCGACGAGTGGTACATGTTCGATCCGAAAGAGACGATGGATCTCAGCGAGCTCTACGGCCAGGCGTTCTCGAAGCGGTATGCCGAATACGTCGAGATGGCGAAGCAGGGAAGGATGCGCACGTTCAAGAAGGTCCCGGCAAAGGAGCAGTGGCACCAGATACTCACCGCCCTCCAGTCCACTTCGCATCCGTGGCTCACGTGGAAGGATTCCGTGAACCTTCGCGCCTTGAACAACAACACCGGTACCATCCATATGTCGAACCTCTGCACGGAGATCTGCCTGCCGCAGGACAAGGACAACATCGCCGTATGCAACCTCGCGTCCCTGAATCTTGCCGGGCATATCGAAGGCCGTCAGCTCAATTGGCACAAACTCGAAGAGAGCGTTCGCCTCGCGGTGCGCCAGCTCGACAACCTCATCGATATCAACATGCTTCCCATCGAGGAAGCGTCGAAATCCGACCGCGAGAACCGCGCCATCGGCCTCGGCGTCATGGGATTCTCTGATGCATTGGAACAGCTGGGTATGCCGTACGAGAGCGGACACGCAGCCGATTTTGCGGACCGCGTCTTCGAATTCGTGAGTTATATGGCGATCGATGAGAGCGCGAACCTCGCACGCTCGCGCGGCTCGTATCAGAATTTCCCCGGCTCGCGCTGGTCCAAGGGGATGGTGCCGCTCGATAGCATCGGCGCGCTTGAAGAGGATCGCGGTTCTTCCACCGGGATGAAGCGTGAATCGCGAAACAAGCAGCTCAACTGGGACACTCTGCGCGAAAAGGTGAAAGGTGGCATTCGTAACGCGACACTGATGGCTGTGGCGCCGAATGCGAATATCGGTCTTGTCGCAGGAACCACGCCGGGTATCGATCCGCGCTTCGCGCAGGTCTTCTCCCGCAACAAGATCTCCGGCAAGTACATGGATATCAACCACAATCTCGTGAAAGACTTGAAGAACCTCGGTATCTGGGACGACGTGAAGGGTCAGATTGTCGAACAGCAGGGAAACATCGAATCCATCAACGAGATCCCGTCATATCTCAAGCAGATCTATAAGACATCCTTCACGACCTCGCCGTACGCATACATCGAAGTCGCGGCGCGCGCGCAGAAATGGGTGGACCAGGCGCTCTCACGCAATATGTATCTGGAGAGCCGCGACATGGAAGAGATGAAGAACGTCTACATGACGGCATGGAAGCGCGGGCTGAAGACCACCTACTACCTCCACATGAAGCCGCGTCATACCGCCGAACAGTCGACGACCAATGTGAACAAAGGCACCGCAATCGGCAAGCGCGGATTCGCGGGCGTCGTTGCGTCGCCGGCGTTCGCCGAGCCCACGGCTTCTCCTATTCAGATGAGTCCGGTCACGGTGCAAGAAGTCGTCTCGACGCAGCCAGCTGCACAACCGGTCGTCGAAGTCGTCATGCCTGCGGCGACTGCGGCTCCCGCGACCCGTGGCTTCTCGCCGGTCGCAGCTCAGGCACCCCTTCCCATCACGCCGGTAACTCCTGCGATGCAGCAGACGATTCCTGAAGTGAGCGCGGCCGCACCGGCACCAGTCGAGGCGATGCCACGCATGGGCTTCGCGACGGTCATCACGGCACCGACAGCGAGCGTTCCCATGGTTTCTCAACCGACACCGATGCCTGCGGTTATGGAGGCGGCACCGGTTGATACAGCTCCTGCTTCTGTTGTTCAAACGCGTCAGGCATCTTCGCCTGCTGGCGAAGTGCGCGACCTCGCCTCGGCGCCAAGCGCCTCCGGCCTTGCGACGGGGCCCCAACCCCATCTCACAGCACCGATGAAAAAGAAGCCCTTGGTATGCCCGACCGATCCGGCGGAACTCGCGCAATGCGACGCCTGTCAGTAACCGTCAATACTCTTCAAGAGCGATATCAGATAACATAGTGCGCATATGTTGATTGGCAAAGCGTCTCCGGACGACATGAATCTGCACCCCATACGCTATCAGTGGGCGTATGATCTCTATCAGCAAGCCGTCCGTAACACGTGGTTTCCGCACGAGATCGCCCTTAAGGAGGATCTCGACGACTGGCAGAAGATGACCGATGACGAACGTCATGCGGTGAAATTCCTAATGGCGTTCTTCAACCCGGCGGAACTCATCGTCAACCGCTCCATCGCGCTCGGTATCTATCCGTACCTCAAATCGCCGGAATGCCATCTGTATCTCGCGAAACAGATGTGGGAGGAGGCGAACCATTGTGTCGCGTTCGAATATGTCTTGCAGACCTTCCCGTTCAACCGCGATGAGGTCTTCACCATTCATCTCCAGACGCCATCGATGCTCGCCAAAGAGGCGTACATCAACAAGTACATGAAGCGCATGATGGAAGATACGTTGAACGTCGAGACCGCGGAAGGGAAGAAGGATTTCATCCGGAATCTCGTCGCGACGAATATCGTGATGGAAGGCATCTGGTTCTACTCCGGCTTCATGGTCGCGCTCTCGTTCCGTCAGCGCAATCAGCTACGCAATCTGGGCTCCATGATCAACTGGGTCATCCGTGACGAATCCTTGCACCTCAAATTCGGCATCAACCTCATCCACAACATACTCGAGGAGAACGCCGACCTCGTGAACGCCGATTTCGCGCAGGAGATCGCCGGCATCATCGTCGAAGGAGTGAATCTCGAGACCGCGTACAACAAAGACCTCTTCCCGCGCGGCATCCTCGGCCTCAACGCTGATTACGTGAATCAGTACGTGCAGTACGTCGCCGACCGTCGTTTGGAGGAATTGGGCCTCGGTAAGCACTACAATGTTACGAATCCCGCGAAGTGGATGGCAACATCGACCGACGTCTTCGAACTCGTGAACTTCTTCGAAGCGCAGAACACGAACTACGAAGTCGACTCTGGCTCCAAACATAAGTAGAGGCGACGTGAGTGGTGTGTACCTCCTTCGAACTTGGAGTTACTGGCAACGTTTTGTCGACTTCCACTGCTTTGTTTTGAGCACGCTTCGGTATTTGCTGCGCGAGGTTCTCTTGAGGTACACTCCGCTCGCGTCTTTGGTGGTGAAATAAAAAGAATCGCGGCAAGGCTAGCGCCTTGCCGCAGTCAAACATCGTCTACAGACGAATCCCGTCTATCTCAACTGGATAATGGCTCGGTTCCGTATATGAGGAGAGCCACTGTCCTTGCGAATTTGGAAGGCGCTCCACTGCAAGACGGCGGGGCGCGTATCCTTGTTCACGCATCTGGCGATGAAAATCATCGCGCAGGAATTCTGACGCAATGAGCGCACTCTCTTTGCTGGTGAGAGTTCCGTCGATATCAAACGTGAAAGGAAACACTCCGCCCGGTGCCGACCGGTAACCTGTTATATTCGCCGGTTGCTTCAGAGGGAAGTAAATGGTTATTTTCATGATCCATCTCCTGCTTCTTGTAGGGACGTGGCCGTCGAAACAGTACAATTCTTTAGTCAAATAGGCAAGAATGATAGAATGTCTACATGGAAAACGAATTCGACTTCAGCAAAGGAGGGAATAAGACATTCATAGAAGGGTTCCATGCGCGCATCATCAATGGCCTCCTGCATATCGTGCTTACTTCGGGCGATAAGAGTCATGCGTTCACGCTGCCCTTGGACCTCACGAAAAAGCTCTCACGCGGCCTTGCGGCACAGGTAGAGGAGATCGAGAAGAAGAACAATATCGTCATTGACGGCCGCCTCCCGAATGAGCCGATGGTGAGTCCTATCCAGGCGAAGATCATCGACGGGGAAGCGCCAGAGGCGCAATAAAGAAAGTGGCGCCATTTAAGGCGCCGCTCTAGTTAGGTTCTTGATCAAGCTCGAAGTGGAAATGAGTGCCTTTTTCGAATCCTGTACTCGCAGGATATAATCCTCCACTTCCTTCTCGGTCATTTTGTCGATGGCTCGACTGATGACTCTCAGTTGCCCTTCGTCAAAAGGAAACTCGCGGTACAGAGAGAGCAAATGCTCACGTCGGTTTTGTTCCATGTGTGCACTTCCTTCTAACTATTTTATATCACATATTGTATAAACTAGCAAATGCTATATAATGTCATCCTGCACTAGGCAGTCGCCCCCACACCAATCGCGCCTTCATTTTGCGAAGCGGTGCAGCGAGAGAATCGAAAATTGATGATTTGGTTGGACAAGTTCGCAAACGTGAAGGGCGGCAAAATAGGAAGCAAAGGCGCGATTGGTGTGGGGGAGGAAAGTCCGGACACGCGTGATTCAGTTCAAAAGGTAGTGGGTAACGCCCACCTGGGTAATCCAAGGGATGCGAGCAGAGACGTCGAGGGAGAGATCCCGAGACCCCCAGAGTTTTCTTTGGGGTGAGGCCTGTCGAAATACAGGATTGAAACGGCAAAATTCCTACCCGCGTGCAAGGTCGTGTCATCGAAAGATGGAGAACCGCTCGAGGTGCGTGGCGACATGCATCCCAGATAAATGACTGCCTCGCTGAAGAGAGATCTTCGGTCAGACAGAATCCGGCTCACTGTGCAGAATATGAAAAAGGACCCAAAAGGGTCCTTTTTCTCATATATGCATGTGTGGAAAAACCGATTTCTCTGCGTGGTATCATTTTCGGATATGCCGCCAACCAATATTCCCGTTACCAGTACGCAACATTACACGCACTCCGGCGTTCCCGCGCAACCGATACGGCGTAAGAACCCTCTCACCCGTGCCGGCGATGCCGCGGCCCGCTGGCTGCTCATCGCGCTCTTTGCGCTTCTTCCCGCTTTCGTTCTTCCTCTGCCGTGGGCGGCGGTCGCGCAAAGCAAGATGCTTCTTGCCGGCGGCGTCCTCATCGCGGCGCTCATCGCGTGGGCCATTGCGCGAATCATCGATGGCACGATCCATGTTCCGCGATCCTGGCTCCTGTATGTTGGGCTGCTCCTTCCGCTTGCCTATGTGATATCGACGGCGGTCGGCGGATGGACGAATACCTCTCTCGTGGGACAGGGAATCGAACAAGACACGCTGGCCGCGGTCTTCTTGTGGTATGCGCTCTTCGCGCTCGTGACATTTGTCTTCTACGACCATAAAGCCGCGATCCGCACCGCCCTGCGAGCCCTCTTCCTTGGTCTTTCCGTGCTCGCCATGCTTGAGGTTCTGTTCATCTTCTTCCCTTCGGCCTTCTCGCTCGGAGGTGCCCTTCAGGGTACGACCGCGAATCCGCTCGGCTCGTGGCATGATCTCGGTATCTTGATGGGCCTCGCGCTCTTCTTCTCCATCGCGCTTTTCCGTTCAGGCATCTTCAATGGATTCTGGAAAGCGCTTCCGATCGTACTCGGCGTTCTTTCGGCGTTCCTCATCATCGTCATCCATTTCACCGATGTATTCTGGGGCGTGTCGGCACTTGCATTCGCGGGGCTTATCGCGGTTCTGCGGGCATCCATCCAGGCGGAAGGAGCCTCGGTAACCAGCGCGGTCGGCCGCGCGCTTCCATGGCTCCTTGTGGCAGCAACAGCGGTCCTTCTTGCATTTTTCGGTACGCAGCTCGGCGACAAGCTCCCGACGCGCATCCAGAGGACGGAAATAGAAGTGCGTCCCTCGTGGCAAGGAACCTTCGACGTCGCGAAACAATCACTCGGCGCGCCTTCCACGCTGCTGTTCGGTTCCGGACCGAACTCATTCATCCGCGAGTGGGGCATGCATAAGCCAGCAAGCGTCAATCTCACGCCGTTCTGGAATTCGGATTTCAATTACGGCATCGGCGTCATCCCGACTTCGATCTTCGCCGTCGGGCTCTTCGGGCTTCTCGCATGGGGAGCGCTCCTCTTGGTGCTTCTCGGGCTTCTCCTGCGCTACATCCGTGAAGTGAGGCCGCTTTCTCCCGGCAGGACGCTCTTCGGCGCACTCTTGGTGGCCGTCGTCTACCTCGTCACATTCCACATGATCTATACCCCAGGGGTCGCGCTCACCGGTCTCACGTTCATGCTGCTCGGCCTCCTGGCCGTCGCGGCCGCGGGCGATGCGCCTGCACGCGCAGGACGCGTCGGTATCTTCGATCTGCGCGGACTTCTCACGCTGGTGGCGCTCCTCGTCCTTTCCGGCGTTTCGGTCGCCGCTGCAGGAGTGGCAGATCGGGAAGTCTTGTCCAATCTCTTTGTGAACAAAGGATCCTATGTCTATCAGACATCGAACGATGCAGGAGGTGCCGGACGTGCCATCGCGACCGCGCTTTCCATCGCGCCGAAGAACGACCGCGCGCATCGCGCCGCAGCGGAACTCGGGATAGTCCAGCTCGCACTTCTCATCCAGAGCGGCCAATCGGACGAAGCGGCGAGAGCACAGCTTCAGCAGACGCTCCAGAACACGATCCAGCATGGCCTTACCGCTGTCGAGATCGATGGCGCCAACTACCAGAACTGGCTCTCTCTGGCGCAGATCTACTCGAATCTCGCTGGCGCAAACGTCGAGGGTGCGTTGGATAGCGCGAAGAATGCGTATAACCAGGCATTCGCGGCCCAGCCGACCAATCCGGTGCCGAAACTTCGCCTCGCGCAGGTCGCCGTGGCAGAGAATGATCTTGCCAGCGCACGCACGAACCTTCAGGAAGCGATCGCGCTCAAGCCTGACTTCGCGGCAGCCTACTATCTTCTTTCGCAGGTGGAAGCGGCAGCAGGACAAGGTGATCCGGCGGTGAATGCAGCAGCAACCGCGGTGCAGCTGGTGCCGGAAGATCCCGTTGGCTGGTTCAACCTCGGCTACATCCTGTATGCCGGTCAATCGTATGCGAACGCCGCTCAGGCGCTGGAACGCGCCGCGACCCTCACGCCGGATTACGCGAACGCATTGTTCATCCTCGGCCTTACCTATAATGCGCTTGATCGTACACAGGATGCAGTCACGGTCCTCGGCCGCGTCGCTCAATTGAATCCTAACGAGACCTGGATCCCGCAGCTTATCGGCAACATCCAGGCAGGGAAGGAACCGTTCGACGGCATCCAGCAGGGCGGAGCATCTGCTGCGACCACGACGCCGCAGCAATAGCGAGGAAAGCGGATGTATGGGAAAATACCCTATCCGTCTTTCCTATGATGATGTTCCTGCGCTCCGGCCGAGATACACTGCGTAAGACATACTCGGGCGCAGGAAGGGCATTCTCATTTCTCACCGGCGAAGTGCGCGGACTTCAGGCCGCGGCGTACATCCTCGCGCTCTCCTCACTTCTCTCCTCACTTCTCGCCCTTCTGCGCGACCGTCTCTTAGCACATCTTTTCGGTGCGGGACCGGAACTTGATATCTACTATGCGGCATTCCGCATCCCGGATGCGGTTTTCATCGGCATCGGCGCCTTGGTGAGCGCCTATATGTTGATCCCGGAACTCGCGCGACGCGACGCGGCGGGGCAGCGGAGATATCTCGATAGCGTCGTCACGGGATTCAGTCTTCTGGTTGCGATCGTGAGTTGTGCAGCGGCCGCAGCCGCGCCATGGATCCTCACGCGGGCATTTCCGGTCATCGTTGCCGATGGAGGTCTGGTGGAGCTCACCACGCTGACGCGTATTCTCCTCTTACAGGCGGTGCTCTTGGGGTTCTCGAACGTTGCGGCCGCCGTGACGCAGTTCAAGCATCGCTACACGTTGTATGCGGTCTCTCCTTTGGTCTACAACATCGGCATCATCTTCGGCGCGTGGATACTGTATCCGATGTACGGCCTGCCTGGTCTCGCGTGGGGCGTCGTCATCGGCGCAGCCGCGCATCTTCTCATTCAAGTTCCTTCGATCGTCGTCGACGGATATCTCAGGCATCCGGTCCTTTCTGAATTCAGGGCATTTTTTGAAACCGTGCGGCTTTCTCTTCCGCGAGCGCTCGCGCTTTCTATGAATCAGCTCGCGTTCTTCGCACTCCTCGCGCTCGCCGGCACGCTTTCCGCGGGATCGATCTCCGTATTCATCTTCGCGTACAACCTGCAGGGGGTACCGCTTGCGATCATCGGGGCGAGTTATGCGACGGCCGCGTTCCCGACCTTGGCGTATGCGTTTTCGAAAGGCAAATCCGACGTCTTCATGGCACAGTTGAGTATCGCTGCACGCCAGATACTTTTCTGGTCACTGCCGGCGATCGCGCTCCTTGTCGTCCTGCGCGCGCATATCGTCCGAACGGTGCTCGGCTCGGGTGCCTTCGATTGGACCGATACACGCCTCACTGCGGCAGCCCTCGCACTCTTCGCGGTTTCGCTCGTGGCGCAAGGACTCTCTCTTCTTCTTATCCGTGCATGCTACGCGTCCGGAAAGACGTTAGTGCCGTTCCTGGTCTCTGCGATTTCCGCAGGGCTCATGGTCGCTCTCGGCGTCGAGCTCTTGAATGTCGTGCAGCATCGCGGGATGAACGATTTCCTGGAAGTATTCCTGCGTGTCGAGGATCTTGTTGGCACGCAGATACTCATGCTCGCATTCGCCTATTCGCTTGCGTCGATACTCGGCGCGATCGCGCTCATGTTCTATTTCCAGCTCCGGTTCGGAACTTTCTTCGCGGAGATCGGGAGAACCTTCGGCGAGGCGCTGATGGCCGCATTCGCCGCCGGTGCTGCCGCGTATGCGACGCTGCATGTGATCGGGGATATCACACTCGCATCCACGCTCCTTTCCGTGCTTCTGAAAGGCGCCGGCGCCGGCCTCATCGGCTGCATGGCAGCGATCCTCGTGTATTTCATGCTCGGCAGCAGGGAATATGCTGAAAACGCGCTTGCCGTGCGCCGCCGCATCTGGCGCGATGTCGAACCTGTCTCCTCGGCCGAACAAACGGCTTAAATCCTTGTTTTTTTGCGCTTTTTGACGCACACTGGGGATTCACTCCATTGGAAAGCAAAGCTTCCAACGGGGCAAGTGTGTTTTCAAATCAACCTATGTCTTCACACATCAGAAACTTTTCCATTATTGCGCACATCGACCACGGGAAATCGACCCTGGCC
>Ga0196980_1000194_pt1 | contig 17424 bp, 16 predicted proteins | sample S3_1013CmetaG_FD_155486 | JGI IMG/M metagenome (GOLD analysis project Ga0196980, IMG submission 155486) | Soil microbial communities from Anza Borrego desert, Southern California, United States - S3_10-13C | ecosystem: Environmental > Terrestrial > Soil > Desert | place: USA: California... | reverse complement strand
CACCAGTTCCTCCCTTTGCTATCGGCAGTGTTCCTGTCGCACTCGCCAAGGAAGCCGCACCAGTGAACGTGCCAGTCACAGTAACGTTGTTGTTGAACGTCACGTTGCCAGTCGCAACGTCGATTGATATGCCTGTTCCTGCGCCCTGTGCGCCAAGCCGAACAACATTTGTGGTCCCTGTTTCCTCAATGACGAAGTCAGTAGCGCCGCTGAGGTTTAGCAACAGTGCGCCGATCAGGATGCGGAACCCAACGGTGCTGAGTGTCGTGGCGTCAGTACCATTGATCAATGCAGTGAGCATGTTCGTCGCGTGATTGTACCTGTACCCACCTGACTTGGCATTCTCAGGATCGCCGAAGAACAGGGAACCGATCTTGCTGTTTGGAGTGAGAATGGAAACGCCCGTGTCGTTGTTGTGATGCACAACGAGATCGTCAGCGGCGGTATCAGGCGTGGCACCGCTCGCACCAGCATTCACTGACATCTTAGTGAACTTGCGTATTGGCGAGATCACGTTGAAGTCTGTACCGTCGTACACGGCCTCAACGACGTCGCCCGCCTGCAAGTCATTCGCTGCGAGTGCATTGCCGAGAAGCAGCAAGTTCTTCGCACCAAGTCCATCAACGTTGACTGTGGTTGGTCCGGTGATCGCGTTCACAAGCCTGAACACAATCGTCAGGCCGTTCGCTAGTACGCGATTTGGAGAGTAATCCAATGTGATCGCACTAGCTGTTCCTGCCGCAACCGCAAAAGGGGTGCTGCCGAGGGATGCAGAAATCAATGCATCGACTAAGGACCAGTTATCCCAATCGTCCTGATGCCAATTATCTGAGTTGAAGTCAATGAGCTTGAACCCCTTGGGAGTTGTAGAGCTGAAGGTCATCTGCGTATCCCTCCGAGGAGATAGTGCAAAGTAATCGACACGAAACTTAGTCCCTCTTTGGCGATGCCACTAATCCTAAGCTTCATTATCTGGAATTTCGCAGGCCAAGCGTGCAACTTCTTACGACTTGTATTTCTTCCTCCTCCGAACGGCTGCGGCCCTTCCCCGAAGCCGCCTTGGTCGCCCGCGCTGAATTGGGCCGCACACGCAGCGCCTGCAAGGAGATTGTCGCAGAACATCTCGACAGTAAACTCAGACGCTCCTCGAGTGTCGAATGAGATGTATTTAGTCGTCTTGCTCTTTTCGCGCTCACGGAAGTCCAGCCATGGGAACTCCCACGTGTACTCGATGCCTACTGCTGTGTCCGCTGGAGTGGTCTCGTCAACGAAGTCTTCATCTCCAGTGTACAGCCAGATGTTACAATCTTTGTCAGCGAAGAACAATTCGCTTTGCAGTGATCTTGTGCCGCAAGTGAAGTTCCACCCGCTGAACAAGCTCCAAGCATTGTGTCTCAACTGTGGTCGATAAGTGAGAACGAATGCTGTGGTCTCTGTTGTCGTCGCGAGCGTATCTGTGTTCGGCACAAAGAACATGAACTGTCCTTCTTTCTTGTTGTAGACAGCGAACACGCGATCTTCGAGCGATGCGAATGACAGCGCAGCAAGAGTGAGCCGAATATCAGGATCAATCAACTCGCTAATGCGCTCAGGCTTCAAGCTGCCAGCAAAGATTGTCTTCTTGAGTGATGGTACTCCTTCTAGATCGACAAACAATCCATCGTCGCCATATGCTATTCCTGCGCGATGCGAGATGGAACCATATCCTTCAACGCCGTCATCGAAGTCGGGGGCATGATTTCCGTTATCGTCGTAGATGCCGAGCGTTCCAAATACCAAACCCTCTGCAAACATCACGACGAGTTTGCCGCGGAATGGCATCAACCCTCGGATCACGGTAGCGTTGGGAAGGACGCTCCCAACATCAAGCCTCGTCGCATCGTTTGGAGGCGGGTCGCCGTACCATGTTCCTGCTGCATCTTTGGCGCTGATGTGTACCCTGTCGGGCTCGAGAGGATCGCCAGCCACAACCAAGTATCGATTGATTGCGACAGCGTAGCGGCCAATCGGGACGTTAATGTTCGTTCCTGTTGCGGCGTCATGGAGATACTCGACGGAGAAATCTTGTGACACTTCGAGAGGCTTATCACTTCCATTGTGGATGGTGAGCTTCCCGTTGAACGGGGCGAATGATACGAAATCTGTCGGTCCCCAAGCGGAGGGCGCACCGGGCAGAGCTGCTGCGATTGCTGTATCGAATATCCGAGTGACTGAGCCATCGGCGAGTATTTGAAGAACCTGTCCATTGGAGCCAACTGCGATGATTGAAGCATTGTAATACTCCATGTTCACAATGTGTGCGCTTGTGGAGAACGATGAAGCGCACTTGGCGAACAACTTCGTGCCACAGCGAACTTTCATGCTACCATCAGCAGCAACGAAGCAATTAGTGAGAACAGGAGCGAACTTGTGCGACATATTCATGTCGTCGTCTGCAACGTTCCATCCACCACTGAAATCTCTCAGCGTAGTTGCCTGCAACGCTCTGCCATAAGGGAGCTTGCTCGGTGTGATGCGTGGCAGCTTCATGGTGTTGAGTACCACTGATCAGGAATGTACCCTTGTCTTGGGTTCAGTTCTACAGCATTCCCGAACGCCCCTTCCACGAGCTGACCCATTCGACTTTCGAACAGTCCTCTATGTGTCTCCGCTGCAGCAGGGTTGCTGTCGTCATCCGTGAAGTACCACCACGCAGCAAAGTGCACGAGTGCAGTAGCGTCGAATAGTACGGTGTCCGACAGCCCGTAATCAGCGGCAGGCCGAGAACGTCCGATAACAACAATATCGCCTTCTGCGGTTTCAGGCCATACCTTGAAGATATTTGAGTCTCCAGTTGCCTCAATGTATCGGGCTGTGGTGCCTGTAATGTGCAGCGTGTTGAATGATGATGGTATGTGCGGCAGCGGTCTATCGGAGTTGCGTCTGAAAACATATTGTATATCTTCCCATTCGCGGATGAGCGTGAGTGGAGTGGACAGCAAGCCATTCACTCCACTCAGCGTCCTCACTTCGCGTCTGCGAAACTGCGGCCAAAACTTATGCAAGAAGCAGTGATTGAACGCAGCTTGCAACTTCTGAACGATGACGTCTTGCGCATATATCTGCACGCCCGGACCGGCACTCTGGTACAGTGCGCGCTCCACGTCAGTAACAAGGGCCTGCATTGTCTTATATGCCATGCCGTCACCTATCAGAAGTTAGGAGAGCGCGGAGTCAGAGGACGCAAACTCCGCACTCTCCCCTATCCAGCGGATCAGCCCCAAACCTCCTCACTGGACAGATTTGTGTCATGCTGCCTGAATGCCGTACAAACCGCCGTTGCCAGCGGAGTTAAGCAGATTGTTCGGCAGGAAGGTAGCGAGAATGCGGTTCGAGCCGTTGAGCGCCGTGCTAGGGATATATGTCCCGCGCGGATCGCCAGTAGTTGCAGTCTGCGGATCAGTGAGCGCACCAGCAACGAAAGTTCCGACAGCGGCTTCGGCACCATTGGCGGTCTCCTCAACAACGTTGGACATACGGTACGGCAGCCCAAGCTTGGAGCCCCAACCGACGGAAACATTACCAGTGAATGCAGGTGTTACGCTGTCGATCCACTTGAATGCTTTGTTGCCCGCAGTCGAAGCGCCAATGGTTTCTGTCGTCGGCTGTCCAAGGTAGTCACGACCACTGACGGTAACACTACCGCCCGCTCCGTTGGACACGTTGCGTCCGAACGGTGCGTCGGCAGTGTCATCGCCGAACGTAGTCATCGCAGTACCACTAGTTCCGGCAACCGCGTTGAGGATGTCGGTTGCACTTGCCGCAGCAGGCGTCAAGAAATCGACCTGCAGCGGAGCGCCGTGGACAACCTCAGCCGCGTAGGCTGCTGCTGGAACATAGCTGTTGTACCTGCGATTGCGGAAGTCTGCAATTCGCTTCATTTGATCTTGCTCCTATTCACTCTAGTTGGCAGCTTTTCTTTTCGGCACGGTCTGGGTAAGTCCTTCGTCTTCGTCAATGAGTGCGGGATCGAACGCCATCGAGCCGTCCCCATTAGCGAAGTCGTAAGGATCGCCGCCCAAGTCGATCACATCTCCTGTTCGCATGTCCACCATTCGAGGTTTGAGATGATAACCCAATTCCTTGAGCCTCTCGTATGATGTAACGCGAATGCTGTGTCCGTGAGGGAAGAAGATCATGTAACAATCACGCTCTTCCTGCTCATCCGTGTACTGCAAGGACTTATTTTCGTCCATGTAGTACTTGCGGAAGTGCACGACTTCTCTCTTCGGGCCTTTCACAGCGTATCTTGCGCGGATGATGGGGGCATTGCTAGCCATAGTTGCGTCCTCCTACTGGCCGGTTTAGTTGTTGATGACACCATGCGTCCTGTATGCGCGCCACAGAGCAAAATTGCCCTGCCACACAATACGGGAACCATGAGCATCGGTATCCCACGGGGCACTGAGCTGCTTCACTTTCATATTGACGTGACGCAGAATGTGCGTGCGCAGGTACTTGCTGTTGATGAAATAGGCTTTGTTGACCGGACAATCTTCATCGTACAGGATGGGAATACCCTGATGCGAGATGCCGGTGAAGCCCAAGTCCATCATGCGCTTACCATTGCTCGTCTCAGACAGAGCAAAGGTGATCTTGTCGCGCACAGCGGCACGGTATAGACGATAGATGTTGCGACCAACAAGAATGAGATCAGGTTTGTCATTCTTCAAGGTGAGATCGAGAAGCACATCGTCAAATGCCTCTTCGATGTTAGAAGCGTTCAGTGCGCCAGCAAAGTCATAGGCAGAAGTTCGCCACTGACTTTCTGCCGCACGTGAAATGCCTCCAAGCGTTCCGGCGGTAGGATCGTCTGGAATGAGCGAAGCAAGTCCTAGAGGATCAGTACCACCACCCGCGGCGTATAGATACTCAGAGAACTTTTCCTTAATGCTCTCTTCCAGAACGTCCATCTTCGCTTTCATCAGCTTGAAGATGGCCGCTTCACCCCTATTCTCATCTTCCTCCTGATCGGAGATGATGACGGTGCCCGCAACACGCGACCAACCGTAACGAACAGTAGTGAATTCGTTGGTCTGTGCGACCGGAAGCTGGTCGTAGTATTCGTACGACGCAACGTTCGGATTTCGACCAACAGTTAGGGGGTTGGTGATTTCCCAACCTCCATCTTCATACTCCACCTTGTCATTGGCGAAGGCCCATGCCATCAGCGCGTTGCTGCGCATAGACGCCATGATAAGCTTTCGCCTAGACTTGGTGAGAGTAGAATTGAGGACTGCTGCAAGTACCACTTCTACCTCCAAATTTCCTAGATGTTTAGATTTTGTTCTCGCATGGCCATTCTGATGATGTCACCCATATCGGTGTTCTCGTGTGCAACAACAGTCTGTTTAGTTTCTACGATCTGCCCATCAGGTGCCCGGCCGTTTGGCATGGGACGTGCGGGCTGTTGGCCGTTGTTGTTATTGCTGTTGTTGTTGTCAGCGCCACTAGCGGTGCTATCTTGACCACTCTGTGCCTTGATATTGTCTTCTAGGCTCAGGGACCAGTCGAAGCCGCGCTCTGCGAAGGCGCCTTTCAACTGGAAATACGCGACATCGAGCGGGATGTCGGGATTGTCTCGCACCATCTTTGCCAGAACGGCATCGTGCGGTCTTGCATCAGGGAAGTTGGAGTAGAACTGCGCAACTTCCTTCTCAACATCGGCGACGCGCGCTTGCTCATCGTCTGTTGGTTTGGGCGTCAAGTGGGCCACGCGCTCTGCCACGATCCGTTCGATGGCTGCCGCGTCAACACCCTGCCCGATGCCCTCAATAGTATGCCCGTTTGCGACCAGTTCCGCAAGCAGTTTTCGCACGGTCCCAACGGGGTCACGTTGTAAATCCGTGAAGATGTTCGCTGCGATAGCCATGTCCTTGGGCGCCATGCCGTTGGTCGTGCGGACAGTGTTCTCAATCGTCTGTACCTGTTCGCGGGCTTTGCGTGCTTCTTCTTGTGCAGCAGCTAACTGGTTGCGCAAATGCTGTGCTTCCTGCTTCGCAATTTGCGCCTGCTCGTAGAAGCGCCTTTCGGCCCCACCGCGTGCGATGACTTTGCCTTCAGAGTCAATCAAATCCTTGGGGGGACTAGCAGCTTTCTTCGCTTCTTCTCCCTTTTTGTCAGGCTGCTGTTGTGTAGACTTGTCGCCTCCACTGCCATCGCCAGCCTTGCTGTCAACGGACTTGTCAGCACCTTTCTCCTTGTCTCCTCCCTTAGTATCAGTGTCCGCGATTGCGTCCTTCTTGCCATCCTGTGCCTCGATTGCAATGTCTAGATGCTTGCTGATAGTTGGATCGGAAGTCAATTCGGCATTGGGATTGGGAGCCGAGCCCGTGCCACCGTCGCCAAGGTTTAGACCCGGATCGGCGTTTTTGTCCACGCCACTGTTGTTGTTGTTGTTGTTGTTGTTGTTGTTGTCCATCGTGATGTCCTCTTTCTCCAACAGAATTATTGGGGTTGTATGTCTGCCTCAACTTGTTCTAGTGCTTGGCTGGGAGGCATTCCACCTTGCACCAACTCTTGCAGCTTGGCTTGTCCTGCTGGGGGCAAAGCTGCAATACGGGCACGAACTTGTGCCGCGAGTTCTTCGTCACTGCCTGCGGGCGTCTGTTGCTGTTCTTGTTCGCTCCCTGTACCGGGACCGGCACCGGCTTTCTGCAGGTTCATCATCAGCGTTTGGTGAATGAGCGTCCATTCCTCATCAGTGATGACAACTTCATCGAACGCCCGCTCCATCATCTTGAGGGCGACGATTACAATTCCCGGCGCAGCGTTGGCGAACTGGCCCAAACCCTGCAACAAGCTGACTGTCTGTTCTTTCTTTCCTCTTGAGTTCGGCTTCTCTGTAGAGCCGCCTTCCACGCGTGCGGAGAAAAGCGTCTCAAATTCTCTAGGATCAGCAGCCTTCGTCCAGAATTGTGCATATTCCTGTCCGACGAGCGGTGTGATGTCCTCCGCTTCCCAATTCATCATGCACAGCATGGCGATGTTCCACGCGATCTCGCCAATCGTGTCCTCGATTAGATCAACCCGCTCGTCAACTCGAATGTCTGTGTTCGTGTTATACTGTTCGATCGCTTTGTTCGTCGTGTTCGTCTTGAACTGTGCCCCACGTAGCGCATCATTGATGCCGGTAATCCTGTTGATTGCGAGGAACTTGCTGTCGGGGTTGAACAGTTCTGGCATGTTGAGTGCTGGAGGAACGAACGAGAATATAACGTCATTGATCTTCTGATCATCGGGAATGTCAATGCCGCGCGCTGTGCCGTCATCTCCACGAAGGACGATTTCGACGTCTTCTTGCGATATTGCGCCTTTCTTGTATATGATATTGCGCTTTGCCCACTGTCTCCCGCGTCGTACCTCATCGGCGATCTCGTTGATTGCGTCTTGTTGATCTAAGTAGTAACTCACTTCGCCCTTTGGCGCGTTGGCACTCGGAGCTTCGTGAAACCACAAGCGGAAGTAAGGGAAAAAGCGCGGCAATCTGAGTGGATCGTCCCACACCCACAGGGGCCACTTCCAGTTGTTGTCAGCGAACATCAACACGCGCCGCGTAGTCTTGTCCCACACGTACCACACCTTTGTATACTGAGCGGCTTTGAACGCCTGCTCGTTCGCGTATCCATAGGTTGCGGCGTCGAGCGCTCCATCGACAAGACGGAAGTTGTTCACGAGGTCATCAACAGGGTTGTCTCCCGTTCCATTAGCAGACGACGCGCTCGCATGAATTACGTGTGTCGGCTCGTACACTGATACTATTTTTCCATCCCGTTCTTGTGTGTACACGGCGTTGATGTACGAGGTGGGCAGGTGATCCCATTCCATCATCCAATTTGCGTCGCTTCCGTCAGGCTCAACAGAAGTAGGATCAACAACAATGCGGTTTGGTAAAAGAGTACGACACCACGGACCGCTTGGGCCAACGAGCGCAATCCGCTCCTCCAGCGCCTTGATCTTTCCCTCGGCAGCGAGGATGGCCTTTTTGGAAGAGGCGCTCTCCAACTCTTCAGACAATTCTTGTAGTTGTCTGATCGCTTCTTCACTGCTGTCCTGCTTTGCCGTCCAACCGATCTTGATGAATGCCGCATTGGTGAGCAAACCCGTGAGGATGAAGCGCCTTGTCTTGCGCTTCATGTTAAGGCCGGGAGTCTCGCGCTTGTTGATCAATACATTGATCAGACGTTCTACGCACTTTGCCCGGTCGATGTTTGCATCGTTGGCGCTGGTGATCGTGACGTGCGGGTTCTTTGCATACAACATCGGAACCATGATCGCACAGTTAGCGAACACAACATTTTCAGTCTCAGTCCATCCGCTGCCAAGGCGCGTAGTCGCACGGTTGCCACTGACGCCATCAGCGCCTGTACGGTGGCTGCTTTGGTCGTTGTCATAGTACCTGATCGCCTCGTCCCAATTTGTCTCCGCATTGGAACGTGCGCTCAAGCCCTGATCTTTGCGCGACGCCCACAGAGTTCCTGCGTGTTTGGACACAGGTATCTTGCTGTCGCCGATGACTTTGTACAGCGGTTGCTGTTCTTTCTCTGCTTCGGCGATGCCCGCACCAGTACGGGACAGAGCGCGCTCAAGCGTCGGATCGGTAGTGTTCTCAGGCGGCATGTCTGTGACTCCGCGAATAGCGGTTCATTTTCTCAAGCTCTTGCCAAGAGCGATAGCGCGGCGGTATGATCGGCTTTATCGGCACCAACTGCGCAAGTCTCGGTCGGTGCGTCATAAAGTACTTTATCATGTCCATTGCGTGGTCCCTGCGATCAGTTGGCGTGTCTTCGTACTCGCCTGCACTGTCTTTCTTCCAGTAGTAGTCCACGATCTCGTTGTCGATGAAACTTAGTTCGTTGCAGAAGAACAATCTCGGCGATCCCATCGTCTCACTGATCGGGTGTCTGTGGAACTTGTCGATTGATAGATAGCTCTGCACCTTCGCAACGCCACCAACGATGTCGTTATTAGCTCGTGTGACCGCAATTCCTTTATCGTGGAACATGCGTGCTACTGTTGTACCCACCGTGCGCGAGTTGCCGCTTGTGCGGCGGAATATCGACGGGTCGGCAAGGACCGGGGGGAACTCCACGACAACTCCGCTGAGATCAAGCAGCTTCTTTCGTTCGCGCTCGATCATCGCAATCAATTGGTCTACGGTCTTTTCTTTCTCATGGAAGCCTCGACTGACGAATGCATTTCCGAAATGGTCTGCAAAGCCCAATCCGTAACAAGCTGGCACGGCAATGCCGTGGTCGTAGGCTTCGATTATCGACGGAGCGAAGCCGTCAATAAGGAGTTGTGTGTAGTAGTCATCAACCTCCTCTCTCGACAGCATGTGCACGCCAGCATCATACTGTGGGTACACAAGTCCCTCGAATGCTCCCCATTCGCCCAGCAAGAAGCGTGTGCGCATCTGTCCTTTGTATGCAGCTTCTAGTGTTTCGATGTAGTCCGGCTCAAGATTGGCTTTGTTGGTATAGGTTGAGCCCTCAAAAATTTCTATCAGCGGCTTGCCATCTGGATCAACGAGTAGGTCGGGGTTCATGATCCCTTTGTCGTAGTCCTGACGAGGCTTAACCAGTTTCTTGTAAACCCAATTCCGTGTTGGGTTGCACAGCAATGCTATCCAACGTGGGCCACTCGTTGGCATAGTCGCGTCGTCGCCTTCGTATATAGTGTTGCCGCGCAACCGTCCCAACAGGTCATTGAAGTCCTTCTCAGTGATCTCCGGGTCTTCGACTTGGTCTATTAGAATGAAATCATAAGTCGCTGACAACAGATTTGAGGTCGTGCTTTCCTCTTGCTTGCCGTGCTGGGCAACGTATCGGAAGTTGACCACAGTGCCATTCTGTAGCTCTACAACATTGTCTTGTGACAGGTTCTTGCGGGCAATCCACTTGTTGGGGCACCACTTCAAGAACTCCTTCCTCAGCGTGTCGTTGAGCTTCGGGTAGGTGGAGCGCGCGAGCAGGATGTTCGCGCCGGGATAGTCCCGTGCGATCTTCAATGTAAGGATAACGCCCGCAGTTGTTTTGCCATTAGCGAAGCCACCAGCCATTATGCGTATCTTCGCACGGGACTGCTGGAACTGCCACTGGACAGAGCCTTCTTCTAGCTTATAGACTGGACGCGCCATTACGGTGTCAGCTCCGTTATCATAACAATGGAGTTCGCGTTGATTTGAGCGGCAGATGTATCCACTTCGCTAGAGAACTCGAACGACAGGTTGCCCGCAGTTGTTACGGTGATGACGAAGTTCGCGCCGAATTGGTGTGCCGAGTTGATTGCGCTGACGCCTGTTGAAGTTACCTGTGCAACTGACGAAGCGCCCACAAGCCCGCGCACAGAGGAAACAACTTCATCCGCGCCGTGCTGCGAAACGGACACGAATAACCTTCCCATAACTGTACCAGCAAGGCCTCCGCTGCCCGCAATACCGAATATCATGCCGGTCGTGGTGACGCCAGTTTGGTACGAGCCGATTACCTCGAAACGATATGTCTTGTCTGCGACAAGGCCGAACGTCCAAGGATCAGAGCCTGTACCAATTGTTGCGCGTGTAAGCGTGCTGTTCGTCTGATTACTGGCAAGCTTCTTCACATCTGTCGTAAGACGCGGCTCGACAAATTCCGGCTCCGGCGGCGGCGTGAGATCGACACCGGCTCGGTTGTTGCCACTAAGATCGCGATAGTTCGGCATTGTTTATCCTCGGACTAGCGAATGAGTGGAATTAGGCCGCCGTTGAGATACGCGTCGCTTACGAAGCACTCCCCGGCTTGTCCTGCTGCTGCTCCCCACACACGAAACTCGATGATTGTCGCATTGCTCGGCACTGGCGGCGCAGCAAAATGCGTCCAGCGCCAGACGCCAGTTGGCTTGTTGTTGGTGCTTTGCAGCCATGAAGTTCCTGTGATCCCGACTGGCGTATTTGTCGAGTCGAGAAATCGCAGTTGCAACTGTCCTGTACTAGTTGTCCCTCCAGCAACGAGGAACTGGCGAAGTGACACTATTATTGGACTGAGAACTAATGGGACAGCATTCACTCGCCAATTGACGTAAGTTGCGCCCCCACCTGTCGCGCTCTTGATGCGACACGAGTGCAGCGCGCCTCGTTCTGTGTCGACCTGAATGGCTGATCGCTCTATCAGTCCGCTGGCGCCGACAACAGCAGTCCAGCCGTCGCCGGACTGATCGAACTCGCCGAAGTACGCTTCGTATATTGTGTCGCTAGGCAGTCCGATACGCAGCAGCGGTGCTGCAACTTGCGCGGGTGGCGTGTACGTTGCCATGCTGTTGAGAAACACGCCTAGTTGTTCATTCACACCGGCTGGTTGCATCAGATGTGCGTTGTCGGCATGGAACCAATCGTCTGGGAGTGTAAGCGTGTCGCCGCCCGTTGTTGATGCCATGAAGTGACTGTACACGTCTACAACATGCATGTCTCCATAAAGCGGCACAACCTTGTCGTGTGCGGACACGACGGGTGCAATTGGATTATTAGCTTGTCGAAGCGGATGCACCCTGAACGAGATATGCGGCGTGGTTGGATAGTGCCTGCGGACGAAATCGAATGACTCTATGTACTCGCCGACGCGCATATATCCAAGAGGGTCAATGTTGTTGGTGACGCCAGAGTTGCCGCCTTGGTTCCATATGAACCTGTCAATATGTGGGAGCCGTTCCGTGAAGAATATCGGGAACTTATCACCGAGCCAGAATGTAGGTTGCGCACCACCGACAGACATGTTGATGACAAACAGGCGATGGTCGGTACTACCGAGGCTTAGCTGTCGCCAGCCGGTCATGCTCTCCCCTAGTCGGTTCGCCTTTATGTAGATCACCGACGATTGCGGATTGGCAGGAACCAGTGTATCACGTGCCCATCGCAGATACAGCTCTTCGCCGTACGCGCCCGTACTAGTATCTGCGTCGTCCGTATCGGAAGCACCGTAACCGACGTAGACGGTATCTGTGGAGCGAACATCAACAGTTATATCGGTCATGAACTTGGCGACAGCGAACTCACGATCCACGCTGCCGCCGAAGAACGTAGCGCCGCCATAGAATACCCACGACTTCGTGCCGAATACCGGAGGACCGCCAGAACCGCTCTGGCCCGTAACGTTTACACCAAACAGGACGTTTGGCAGGACATCGCTAGCGAGCCATGTCGTTACTTTTGTGGAATTGTTATCTGGCGTTGTATCGTTTGCCCACACTGACACTCGCCCGGGCTCAGCAAGAGCGGAAGCTACCGTTGCCGTATATAGCGGTGCAGAGTAGAACTGTGATTGCACTGTGACAGTCGGACGGCTCAACGTTGTGGAACTTATCCACGCGTACGCTGCTGTGTTCTGGTTAGCTAGATAGAAGGTCGTACCTTCGTTCTTCACAAAGCCGTAAGAAGCGTTGACCGTAATCTGCTCGTACTCTAGCGCAGCGATTAGCAGCGTATTCATCGGCACATTCAACGCTCCGCCTCGGCGCTGAAGTCCCGATCCAGACACTCCAACGATACAAGGCTTACCCTGTTTGATCCTAAATGTTGGACGGCTAGCATCAGCGCCAACCCAAACCAAATCGTTGTTGCTGTCGCCGAGTCGGTCTCGAATGCAGGCGACAGGGTCGCCATCGGCCGTAACGCGTTGTGTGGCTGCTGCATCCTTGAACAGCATGGTGCGCCAATACTTTAGGTCATGTACCCATCCGCCACTTGCACCGAGAATTGCGCCGTATTCTTCTGCAATGCTGTGACTTAGAGCCGTAGCGGCAGCAGAAGCCGTTGATGCGGAAGCGGCTGCAGCATCGGCAGAGGCGTCAGCACTTGCAGCATCAACATCATAAAGCCGTTCCCACCCCGCTGGAGAGGTCGAGTAGCTGAATATGCCTGAGTTGTTAACCGTCCCACCAACGACCGGATCGGTGTGAGTTCCTGTATCTGTCAGAGGAACTTCTGCAAGCTGTCCTGCAGTGCCAACGACGGCGTTCAGTGCTGCCCAAGTCCTCTTGCCGATGCGTCCTGACGTGACTGTGCCTTCTAGCGTATCGACAGAAACTTCGAGGTCATCGATACGCTCTTCGTGGTCTGACACGCTGGTCGAGAGTGTAGTGTCTGCAGCCCCGCGCGTGACGATCTCGTTAGTCAGTCCCAACTCAACCGCGTCAAGTCTCGTATCGAACGTTCCGGTCTGCTCCGAAGCAGCTTGCGCGACGATCTTTGCAGAGTTCGCAATACCACGCGCGATTTGGTCGGTGCTCATTGGCTGATCCTACACTTAATTGCCCCTGATGTGTAAGCTACACAGTTCCAACGATACAGGACGCCGTGTTCCGGTTCGTTGAAAATCTCTTCACACTCGTCAGTGAATTCCATATCCGTTCCCAGCGCGGTGAGCACGCCCCACGTCGCGCCCCCGTCGTAGCTGCGCTCGAGTCGCAGCGTAGCAACGAATGGACCAGCAAGTGACGCATTGAACTCTCCGTGCACTCGCGCGGTATCGCTGGCACCCGTGTCTGTGAGTTCGTCTCTCATGTTGACGCGGCCAACAAAGCCTACGCCTTTTCCGTTGCCGGAGCGGTCTGCAACATTAAGCATCTTTGATGGCCTCTTCGGGTTCTAGGTCGATGACCGGCACGCTATCACCGCTGCGCTTTGTCACGATGATGTGAAGCGCATCCTCCATACTATGGCGATGCTCGACTATGTCAGCAGGACGATGGCCTGCGCGGTCGAGTACATCCTGAGCGGCCTTGAAGCCGAGTACACTGTCCTCATCTGCGCTGTTCACGATGTCGATAATCTTGTGAGCAGCATGTTTTGCATGGCGCTGGAAGATGTCTCGTACTTCGTTGGTTTCAGTCTCAACGATATTTGCTTTGGCGTTCGCCATGAATTCATTGTATGCGTCGAGCGTCTTGACGTTCTTCACCTGCTCTACGGTGAGACGGCCCTCGAGCGCGACACTTATATCGTTGTCGTTGAGCCCAAACAACGTGTAGAACGCGACCATCCCGACGGCAGACATCTGCGCTGGTGGCAGTGGCAAGTCTGCAACGGTGCGCCGCGTGCGCACGATGAGTGCCTGTGCTTCGCTCGGCGAGGGCACGGCTACGAACTTGGCGGTATTCTCTTTTATAACCTTACCGCTATTTGGATCGATCTTCGTTCCGTCGGCAAGAACCAACGGTTCGTCGGCTTCTGCGAGCTGTGTCATCTTACTTTCACACGCGTTAGATTGGGGTTTTGTCGGATGATGCGGACGAGCTCATTGACCAGCGTTGAGACTTCTGGATCGGCTGTCGGACCACCGGCCCGACGTTGAGCAGCTCCTTTGCGGTTGCGGACAACCTCTCGAGACTTTGATCGTTCTGATGCAAGCTGTTGAGCGCGCGCACGGACTTGCGCCAACAACTCCGGGGGAATGTCACTGTATTTGTCATCGACAGCGATCATGCGGCTGTTGTTGGGCAACTCGCGCGACTGTACACTCTGTCGTGCACCGATCTCTGCGCGTGTCGCGGGTGCGGGGCCGCTGTAATCGGGAAGGGCCGGTATGGGCTTCGTTAGCTTTCGTTCAGCGACTGCGCCTTTCAAACTATCTGGGCCATCACCGACCGGACGAAGTGTGCCGCCATCGACAACACGTCTTCCATTTCTCGACTGCGCCAATGCGTTGACGAGATTTTCGTTGTCAGGAGTGCGTGCGGGCAAGTTCGATATATCATCAACGCTCGTTGCGTTCAGGAGACTTGCTGGATTGCGCATACTGCGGGCAAGTTTGTATGCGGCGTAAGCACCTGCCGTGATCGCACCTGCTGCAAGCAGCTCATTAAGTATACTGTCGGCCGTTGCATCGTCCACGCCGTCAAGTGCTGCAGGATCAACTCTTGCAGCCTCTAAGAGCGCAGGATCGACCGCGCTCGAGGCTGAAGTTCCAGAAATGTCAGTGGCAGCGCTCAGAGAGGAGGAAGCACCGCCACTGACACCCGGCGGCACCGTTGCCGCTCTGGAAGACAGCGGTGCCGGACGTACGACGCCGTCATGTGCAACGATGCCGCGACGGCGCAGCATTTCTTCAAGCAACTCAGGCGTAGGCTGTTGCACTAGGAGAACTTCTCATCGATGATGGCGTAGCAAATCAGCGCGAACATGAGTGCGCCGATTGCGTGGAATGCGATTTGTGCGAACTCACCAACGAGTGACATGCAGCATCTCCTTTAACGCGTCATTGTGTATGCTTTTCCGCCATTGCCGCTCTTGTCGCGCGCGAATGCGAAGGTGCCGCGTTTGGTTCCGATCACTTCGTCCTTCAACTCATTCGCATCACTGGACGTAGTCGCGCGAGAGAATAGCGTCTCTGTCTCGATTTTGCGCTTTCCATGTTGTTTGCTGTCGATGTTGGCAATGCGGGTGCGTGTGATAGTCACTGTGTCACCAACATCATTGCCGATGATGTTGTCAGCGACAGCATCGTGCACAGCACCGTCGCCTAGATCGTTTGTGTTGAGCGGAAAGTTGTTCTTATCGAACACGGGAGCATTCTTAACTGTGACCATCGTGCTGTACCTCTTATATATAGGGTGCGCGCAGCGCGGGGGGTGGGATGGGACGTGTATACGTCAGTATACTGAGGGCGCCGTCTCTGTCAAGCCCCTTTTATTGGGGTCCACTTGACAGACAACACATTCACACATCGTGACGAGGCCAGCGCGAAGCGATGGCCGAGGCCACAACAGCACAACACTACTACTCTTGTACATAACAACACACTATACAACACACGCGTGCGTAAACAGCGCATTGCACTGCATAAGGTGTAAGGGGGGGGGGTACTCGTGTGTTCTGTGCGTCGAAAAGCTCCGTGGTTGACCTCGAATTGCGCACGCGCGGACACATAAACCCCCGTGTTTGGTTTTGGCCGGGGGGATGGGGGGATGCACACGTGTTGGCATTTGCATTGCAACTCACGATGCAGCACAACCCAACACGTGTTGAGTACACACACGCAACACAACACGAACACAAGTGGTCCCCTTTGGCATCGCATCATGTGTTGGGTTGACATAGAGAGCGGGATGAAGGAGAATAGCGGGCATCGCAACACGCATTGGGCTGTTGTGCTCAGAAGGGAACGCAAAATGAAAGCAACTAGTCGTTTCATAGAGGCAACAAAGGCACTCGCTCCGTTACGTGCATGGATTGGAGTGGATGAAACACGTATTAAGTTGACGAACGACATCCGCTCCCGTGCACATGAGATTTATCAGCACATCCGTGAGGACGCAGTGTTGGAACCACACCATATCGCCTTCATTCAGGCCCTTCGCTCTCGATTGCAGGACTATTGCTTGCGGGATTTCGATGTCACAAAGGAGTGGCTTGCCGCTTTCGATGAAGCGTTCAACATGTGTTGAGTTGCGTTGCGTACCACTTGCCTAGGATTTGACTTAGGCGCTGAATGAGCGTACATTGTATGAACGATGAGCAATCCGCTCGTCGCAACACATGAAGGGAATACAACATGACTACCCAGACTGAACAGAACGGCCAGACTGAGCAGAACAGCAACACGGCCACTATCCCGAACAGCAGCATCGCGTTACAGCTTGGAATGGAAGCCGCTCGTCGCTGGAGGCTCAGCGGAGAACATGGCGAAGCGGGTGACGCCCGAGCCATCGCTGCGCTCTACGTCGCTGCTCGCACGATCACTTTCACCGCCGAGGTACAGCGGAAGAAGGATGAGCAGCCGGAGACGTTCAATTTCGACGTCACTGACATGCTGACTCCGTACTACAACACGGATGGAAGCAAGGACACTCGCAAGATGGCGGCGCGCACTGCTGCTCTCGCACAGCGCGTGTTCGGCATCACGGAACTGAACAACGCCATCAAGCAGCGCCTCAGTCGTACTCTTCTTGCTGCCGTGTATCTGCACAATCAGTTCGCACGGTTGGAAGACGACGAGTACTTCTCCCGTGTCAGCGTGAAGGGCAACCATCTTGCCGTGCCTTATGGTGTAGTGGCCGCGCCTCCCGCTGCCGATGCGAGCGAGAACGAGAAGACGTTCTTCAACTCGATGCGAGACAACATTGTGTCGCTCGACGGCAAGAAAGGACTATCACTCGCCGAACTCGGGAAGCGCGCCAACCCGCCAAAGACCCAGCGGGCGAGCGGCGAGAACAAGGACAAGGGTGCCAGCTTCGCCGCCTCGGTCGATTTCGTGTCGGCCATCGTCGCTCAGAACATCAACCCAGAGAGCGACGAAAGCGAGGTTGGGCTCAATACCGAACTCCGCCGCAAGCTCTTCCATCTCTCGCAGCAGATCGCGGCCTACTTCGCCTCCGATCCGCTCGAAGATGACGAGATCGAAACGCCTCCGAGCG